>OBWI01000017.1_pt1 | contig 174062 bp, 123 predicted proteins | sample 1495201 | NCBI WGS metagenome assembly OBWI01 (sample SAMEA2580050, study PRJEB22360) | human gut metagenome | biome: human gut; feature: human-associated habitat; material: faeces | place: Denmark | collected 2008/2010
TCATTGACTATAAAGAAGTAGTACAAATACGCTCTTGAGTTCTCAAACCACCACCACACCAGCAGACCGTCCCGAACCTCAGGAGCGGAACCGCCGTGCTGAGCAGCGAGATGTAAACTTACACGTCCTTGCCGATCTACGCAAATTGACCTTCCGTAAACACCGTGTAAACCGTTGAAAAATAACGTATCTCTCGGCGTGTCGAAATCGCAGGAAAATCGAGTGATGAGCACCATTTCACAGCACAATCCCGCTGGAAAAACCTCAACATACCTCGCGGCAGGTCAACATCCGGGCGTGTCGCACACGAGACGAACGAATGACAGAAAGGTACAAGACAAACAGCGGGCAAAACATCCAGCGGGAACAGACACAACACGACTACGCCTGACACACATCCAGCAACGTCAATTCGTCCGACCAACTTACGCCTTGCCACACAACCTGCGAGCGACTCCGTCTACCAGCGCTTGCCACAGCGCTTGCCACCATTGCCGGGCCTGCCACCGGCGCCCCACGGCCCGCGCCCCTCGGCATGCAGCACACCCAGATGATGCTTCATGGCGACCAGCATGATGTGCGTATCTTCCAAGCCAAGATGTCGTTCGCTTTTGGATGCATCCAACGCGCCCTGACGTTTGGCATACGCATCCAACGTATTGTTGCCGTGCGGATGCTCATCATCGGGAATCGACCCCTCATCCCAACGACGGCTCATCGGCAATGTGTCGATGATCGTGATATTGCCGGCACGATAGCTTTCCGCATATCCGGCGACGTTCAGCATGAAAAAGCTATGCTCGAACCGGGCGTTATGCGCAACATATGGCTGCTGTTCGAGTCGTTGCAGCAATCCGATCTGAGCTTCGGGCCATTCGTCGAACAGACGAAAGTCCGCGCTGGCGCGATCGCGCACGTCAATACCGGTAAGGTCGAGAATCAGAGGATTGCCAAGCAGCGCATTCTGCGTGGGAACGCCGAAGGAAAGACGTGCCTGGCCATATGCATCGCCGGTCTCGTAATAATCCTGTTCGTAGCGGTAGCCCGCGGGCTCGCCGGCAGGACGAGGCGAGATCATGTTCATGAATTCGAATCCGGCATCGATGATGTACACGCGAGCCGGATCCGTACCCGTAGTTTCGATATCAATGCCCATCACCGTGTCGACGTCACGGCCGGGAAGGTAGGCGTCACGCCAATCCGACTTTTTGTAATCCGCCAAACGTCGGTCCTGCGCGGCTTCCGCCGAGTCAGCGGAACCGCCAGCGGATCCGAGGGAACCATAGTCGAACACCTTCGAGCCTCCCGGACTCGTCACCCCGCTCAAATTCGCGCGTGACATGGCGTAATCGCTGGCACGCTTCTGTTCACGTTCCGCGGCACGACGTTCGGCACGGCCATTGACGATCTGCGCGGTACGATCCTGAATATCGTTAAGATTCACGAGGCTTTCCGCTCCGGCAACAGACTGCAGCACGGGCACTATCACCCGCTCCCGCCGCTCTTCGGCAATCGTCCACAATCCCATCGCAGCACCAATGCGCCGCAACACGGCAATTTCGTCGCACAACCTACGGTTCGCATAGGCGAGCGCGCGAGGCAAACGGTATGAAGCGATCAGACGGTCGAAATCCGTCATGAAGGTGGTATTGCATTGCGCGATGATGGATTCGAGCCGGTCACGGACCGCTAAATCCTTTTTCAGCAGATTATGCAACTGTTGGACGGATAGTACCGAATCCTGCATGGGATCCGTTTTCTCCGAGGTCGACGAAAACGTGGTACCCGCGGCATTCAGAACGGCGATCAGGTCGATGCCTTGGCTTTTGGCGGCTCCGATGCCGCGTTCCAAGTCGAGAGACATGACCCAATGCCAGTCGATGCGCTCATTGTCGGCGTTTTTCGGCATCGATGCCGACCATTGGCTGATGTCTTGTTTGGCTTCGGTAAGCCAGGAACGGCCCGTCTTTGCTTCGTTCATACTTTGCATGGTAGCCGAGAGGGGGCGCAGTACACGTCGGCGCGTACAAAAAACCATGATGCTTCTCGGATAGCGCAATCTTAAGTTTTTTGAGATTCGAAAGGTTATCTTGGGTTCGTTTTATTTCGTTGATTTTCGGTAAGAGAAAGAACAATGCTACGAAAAACGATTATGTTCACCAAGCATTCGTCGTCAGGATACGATCATGCGCGTTGCAGACGGAGCACGACGTCGCGTACGAAATCATTCCATCGCAACGCGAACGCCGATATTGTCGATAATGCCGCGAAATGCAAACATGGTTACGCTCATACGTGCGTCTGCCGTGGGGAGTGTGATGCGTGCGCGCGTTGCACTGGTTATGCGCATGGTGGTATGACGAAAAAATGACGGTATGACAAAAAGGGAGAGGCCTGTGGGCCTCTCCCCCTGCAGGATATTCCGCGGATTGCGCAACGATAGGATTCCGTGACAATCGGATTCCGCAGCGTTTTTCGCCGCGCATGTATGCGATTTGCGGCGTGCGCTCCTGGTTTACAGTTCGAATCCGAGTTCGGCGGCGGCTTCGGTGGGAACCGGATCGTCGCACCAGAAATCCTCAAGATTCTCGTTGGTGGCGAGGCTGCGGATTTCCGCCTTGTCGATATACAGTTCGCCGCTCAGATGGTCGGTTTCGTGCTGGAAGATGCGGGCCGGCCAGCCGTGCAGATGTTCCTCATGCTGTTTGCCATCTTCATCCTGCCAGCGGGCGATGATGTCGAGCCAGCGCTTGCGTACCGCCTGATAGCCGTCGAAGCTCAGGCAGCCTTCGTAGAAGCTGCGGGTTTCGGTGCCGATCGGCTCATAGCTGGGGTTGATGATGACGTGGAATGGGAATTCGGCCGCTTCGCGCGGGTCATCGTCATCGTCGTCGCGCACATGGTCTTCCACCACGGCAAGCGCCAGTCCGAGGCCGATCTGGGTTGCGGCGAGACCTACGCCCGGCGCTTCGATCATGGTGACGCGCATGGTTTCGATGAGCTTGTCAAGTGTCTTGCGGCTCAGTTGGCCTTCGTAGGCTGCGGTCTGCTGGCGCAGTACCGGTTCACCTGCCTGCACGATGGGAAGCAGCTGTTCCTTGCCGCCGGTTTTGATGAGTTTTTCGACCTCGCGGTTGAGCTCGAGGCTGACTTTCGAGTTACGTCCAAACATGGGGTTCCTTCGCGGATTGGTTCGGGATTTTGGATTGCCAAATACTGTGTATCGGCGGTGTGATTACAAGGCGAGTTCTTCGGCCACGACTTTGGCGAGACGGTCGCAGACCTCGTCGGCCTGCTGCTGGGTTTCCGCTTCAGCCATGACGCGCACGAGCGGTTCGGTGCCGGAGGGACGCAAGAGCACGCGGCCGGTGTCGCCGAGCATTTTCTCTTCGCGTTCGACGGCCGCCTGCACTTTGGCGTTGGTTTTGGCTGCGAGCTTGTCGACGTTTGGCACATTGATGAGGGTTTGCGGCAGTTGCGGGAAGTCGGATGCGAGTTCTTTGAGACTCTTGCCGGAGTTGACCACTTCGTTGCACAAGGTCAGTGCGGTGAGTGTACCGTCGCCGGTGGTGGCGAATTCGCGGTTGATCACGTGGCCGGACTGTTCGCCGCCGAGCGAATAGTCGCCGCGCAGCATTTCCTCAAGCACGTAACGGTCGCCCACGCCGGTTTGCACGGTTTTGATGCCCATGGAACGCAGGGCGAGCTTCAGGCCGAGGTTGCTCATCACGGTTACCACGAGGGTGTCGTGGTTGAGTTTGCCCGCGTTTTTCTTGGCACGTGCAAGAATGCCCATGATCTGATCGCCGTTGACCATATTGCCTTCGCCGTCTACGGCAAGGCAACGGTCGGCGTCACCGTCGAATGCCACGCCCAAGTCGGCTCCGGAGGCTTTGACCATGGCCTGCAGCTGTTCGGGGTGTGTGGATCCGGCGTTCTTGTTGATGTTGTAGCCGTCTGGCGAAGCGTTGATCACGATCACGTCGGCTCCTGCGCGGCGCAACGCTTCCGGCGCGACCACGGAGGTGGCGCCGTTGGCGCAGTCAGCCACGACTTTCAAGCCTTTCAACGGTGTCGGCTGGGACTTGTCAGGCCCGATGGGGGCGATTGTGGATACCAGATGGTCGATATACAGGTTGGTTGCGGTTGCCGTGTCGTGGCTGATACGTCCCACGCCTGCACCGGTCGGGCGTTCCCAATCCTGGCCGAGCACGTTTTCGATTTCGTCTTCTTTGGTGTCAGGCAATTTGAATCCGCCGCGTGCGAAGAATTTGATGCCGTTGTCGGGCATGGGGTTATGGGATGCGGAAATCACGGCACCCATTTCCACGTTCAGCACGGAAGTCAGGTATGCGACGCCAGGGGTTGGAATAATGCCCGCGTCGATCACATCGAAACCACCTGCGGACATGCCTGCGGACAGTGCCGCTGCAAGAAAATCGCCGGAAACGCGAGTATCGCGGCCGACCAGTGCACGGCGACGACCGTCGAATTCGCTTTTGTCTCCATCATCGCCAAGCACGCGCACCGCAGCATCGCCCAAATCCAACGCAAGCTGTGCGGTCAAAGCCCTATTCGCCAATCCTCGAACACCGTCTGTTCCGAACATACGTGGCATGAGTCTCAAGTCCTCGCTATCTCAAGTTATATTGCCGTGCACCATCGTACTCAACGGGTTCACCATTCAACGAAACAGTCGAGAGCATGTTGCGATACCTGCATACTGCGGTACGTAATGTTGCGCAAACCGCAGTATGCAACGGCGCGGGCTTTTCCGCAATCTCACGTTTTCGCAATATCGCGTTATTCGCGCAATACCGCATTCGACAGTTGCGCCACGAACAGGCCTTGGTCTCGAGTGACGATTTGGGCGCGACCGGGCGCCGCCTTCTTCGGTTTGACTTTGCCGATCAGCTGGCCTTCGTTCGAATCTCCGGACAGCAGAATGCCGGTCATGCCGAGATCATGGAACGTCTGCAATACCGGATCGTACATGGCTCGGCTCGCACCGCCGGTTCTGCGGGCCACCACCACATGCAATCCCAGATCGGAGGCCTGCGCCAAATATGGCACCAACGCACGCAGCGGGTTGCCTCGGCTGGTGGAGACCAAATCGTAATCGTCGACCAGCACGTAAACTTCCGAACCCGTCCACCAGGAACGGTCGCGCAACTGTTCGGCAGTCACGTCCTGGCCCGGAATGCGGGTTTTCAGGAATTCCGCAAGCGCGTCGAGACTTTCCGTAGCCTGTTCGTCATTGGTCAGGTACGCTCCAAAATGCGACTGCGGAATCTGCGCAAGATTCGCACGACGATAATCCAACATGAAAATTTTTGCTTTTCCATCCGGATAGCTTCGTACGATTTCGTTGATTATCACGCGAAGGAATGTAGATTTCCCCGAACCGGCGTCACCGAATAGGTAACAGTGCGGTTCGGTGTTGAAGTCGAACACCACTGGAGACAGTGCGTTCTCGTCGATACCGACCACCATGTTGCCTTTGGCGAGCTGGTTGGATGCCTTTTGACGCATGACGGAAGCCATCATCGCCTCGTACGGCAGGTTTTCGGGCAGCAACCGCAGCTTCGGACCATGCGGATGGCCTTGCCATGCGGAACGTACTTTGGCGATGAGATCGTTGATGCCGTCGGACACCGTCGCCGCATCATGCCCGCCATCGATGCGGGGCAGCGCTGCGAGCGTATGCAGTTTGTTGGCGCTCAGGCCACGGCCAGGCGCGCCCTTGGGCACGGTGTCGGCAACGTGGCGGTCGATTTGCGAATCGCTCGGATCGCCCAAACGCAGTTCGAGCTTGGTGCCGATAAGGTCGCTGATATTGGCACGGATTTCCATCCAACGGTTCGCGCTGAACAACACGTGCACGCCGAAGGTGAGACCACGGGCAACGATCTGCTGGACTTTGGTTTCCAATTCGTCATAGTCGCCGCGGAATACGCCCCAACCGTCGATGACGAGGAACACGTCGCCATATCCGTCGTCGACCTTGCCTTCGGCGCGACGGCGACGATACGCGTCCATGCCGTCGATGCGCTGTTCTTTGAAGAATCGTTCGCGCGCGTCGATGATGCCGCTGACTTCGGCAAGCGTACGACGGACTTTTTCATCCTCATTGCCTGCCGCAATGCCGCTGACATGTTCCAATCCATCCATGGAGGAGAACGCGCCGCCACCGCAGTCGATCACATAGAACTGCACTTCGAGCGGCGAATGCGTGAGCGCCAACGATGCGACGATGGAACGCAACATCATGCTTTTACCGCTCAACGGGCCGCCCACCACTGCCACATGGCCTCCCGCACCGGCAAGATTGAGGGCCATGACGTCTCGCCTCTGCTCGCGTGGCTTGTCTTCCAACGCGCATGGTACGACAAGCGCTCCGGCATTGCGCCACCTTGGCGAAATCAAGCCATACTCCTTGGTGACGGTCAGGTCCGGCATGAAATCGTCGAGCGAATTCGGCGTGACCAGCGGAGGCAGCCACACCACGTGCGCGGGATTGCCTTTGCCTCGCATCTGTTCCACCGCATACTGGAAGGTGGTGGTTTCGCCGTCCAACCCCTTCGGCACGCCCGACACGTAAGACGCGCGGAAGCGGGTGATGGTGCCGTCAGGCGATTTCAGATAGCCGATGCCAGACAGGCTTGGCAGATCGTACGCGTCCGTAATGCCCAGCACGGCACGGGATTCGGTTGCGGAGAACGTTTTCAGACCGATACGGTATGACAGGTGCTCGTCAAGACCACGCAGCTTGCCTTGTTCCAAACGCTGCGATGCGATGAGCAGATGTATGCCCAGCGAACGGCCGACCGCGCCAATGCGAACGAACGATTGCACGATCTCGGGTTTCGCCTTCAACAGTTCGGAGAATTCGTCGACCACGACCAATAGTGACGGCAACGGTTTAAGATCGCTACGCCCGCCGTTGACACGCATCTCCTCATATTCGGTGATGTTGGCAAGGTTGCCCGCATCTCGCAGCAGCTCCTGACGTCGGTTGACTTCGCCATCCAGCGCGTCTTCCATACGGTCGACGAGCGACGCTTCCTTGCCGAGATTCGTAATGATGGATGAAATGTGAGGCATGCCGTCCATACCTGCGAAAGTGGCGCCGCCTTTGAAGTCGATGAGTACGAAATTCAACTGGTCCGGGGAATGGCTCAACGCCAACGACAGTACCAGGGTTCGCAGCACTTCGGATTTACCCGAACCGGTGGCGCCGACGAGCACGCCATGCGGGCCCATGCCATGCTGGCCCATCTCTTTGATGTCAAGGAACGCGGTACTGGTGTCGTCGAATAGGCCGATCGGCACGCGCAAACGCTCCTTGCCCACACGATATGCCCACAGTTTCGCCAGATCGATATGACGAATATCACTGATGCCAAGCAGATCAGGCAATTCGGGGGATTTCTTGCGATTGACGGATTGTGAGGAATCGTCTCCGGTTTCGTTAACATGCACGCTCTTCAAGCGTTTCGCTATGCAGAGCGCCTCTTCCACAGTCAATTCGTCCGGTTGGATTTCCACAGGCTTGAGTGCCGTGGAAAACACTTCAACCATATTGATGTCGCGCTTTTCGAGAACGTTCAGTCCTTCCTCAACCACGGTCTGCGAATACAGCACACGAAGCACGTCATCTTCCTCGAGCTCCCCCCAATCATTCGGCATGTCGAACACGGTCACTCCACCGAGGCCGTCTTCAGCGAACAATCGGGACTCTCGAGACAATACAGTCCGGTCGAATCCATCATTGATCACCAAAACATGAGGAGCAATCTCATTATCTCCGGTACGCCTGTTGCGGTTCAGCACTTCCTCGCCTATCAGCGCATCAACTTCGCGCACGTTGCTCGTCAGCATAAATCCATGACCGTTATACGTGCCTTCCAAGTATTTCTCGTTCAGCACACGGTTATGAGGCAGCAACCGTACCCATTCCCACTGCCCCATGCGATCAGCGGATGCCAGTACGAGCACTCTGCAGCATTCAGCCGGATGCCAAACCGCCGCTTGACAGATCATGGCTCTTGCGAGCGCCTGCGTCTGGCTTTCGTTTCCAAGCAATTCCACACGCTTGTATTTCCTCAGGTCAATGCCGTAAGGCATATTGTGCAACGTTTTATGTGCAAGCATGAAACGATGCGCCGCCGATGCCGAAACCGGGTCGAGCTGCGCGAGTGGAGGCAATTCAGGTGATTCAAGCTGCAGGCACAATGGCACACTATGCGTGCCGCAACGTAATATCATGAAATCGTCGTCTGCGGGAACACGTTCCCAGCAACGTTCCGGTTCCTGGGCGATCGCCGTCAACGAGGATGGGGATGGAGCGTTCCACAATGCGGCATTGCGTTGTTTCCTTCCCGCGGTGCGCACGGTTTTGCGTATGCCAGCCAAATAAGTGAGATATTCACGTCTTGCCGCCGCGAGGTTCGCCATGCGTTGCGAACGTTGGCGGAAGCCGTTGACCGCCACGAATCCCAATGACGACACCATGAACATGCCGCCGGTAAGCATGCCGGTGAGTCCCGAATTGGTCATCAGCATCATGACCATGGCGCTGGCGGTGCCCAACAATGGCACCAACGATGTGAGCAGCGTGTTGACACCGTCGCTGGGTTCAAGCTCGGGTGGTGCCTGCAATACGATTTTTCCTTTTGGAGGTTTGGGACCTTCGAGCCTGCTGTTTTGTTGTTCCGCAGTAATAGCCATCAACGCCTCCTGCTTTTCGATGTGATGATGCTGCAGCCCATGTCTCCCAGTCCGATGCGGGATCCGACATGCATACGCGTTCGGACGTTCGGTTCAAGTTCCGTCTCTTCGCCGCTTTCGTCAAGCACTCGCGTACCGTTGGTGCTCGCTAAGTCAGTGATCCAGATTTGGTCATCCACCAATTCGATCCGAGCATGGTTTCGTGAGACCGTACCAGTATGGTCAGGCACAGCCAACGCGATGTCCCCTGTCTGCTGCGGAGCTGGCTTGCGCCCGAGAATCAATGAAGAAGGCACGCTGAGAGTTCGCTTGGAGCCATCTTCAAAGAAGAGAAAGGTTTGGGGTTTCTCAGGAGGCGTCACTGGCACCGAGGCCGTCTGTTGTTCAACCGTTGTCCGAACCGGATACATCGGCTTTCCCGAAGGCATGGGTACAGGAGAAACCTGTTTTGCCGTTGGCATGGGAACCGGTTTGGACACGTCCGCCACTGTTTTGGGAAGAGGCACGGGAGGAGTGGGCTGCATCCGAGGCATGGGAACCGGAGGAATTTGCCTCGATACGACCGGTTGTTCCTCCAACGCCTCAACACGTTGATGAATATCGACGCATCCCAAAGATGCCAGTCTGTCTGCCCATCCCTGATGCAAATCATCCTTGGCGAACAACGGTGAGCAAATCACCGCAATCAGACCTATGACCAACGCAAGCGTGGATCCGATAAGCACACAATACTTCACAAGAATCCGGCCCATTCCGGCGGGCAAAGTTCCCGCCGTGACGTCACGCATGCCTTCCACGCGAACCGTACGCAAACCGAACATCATATTCCCCGGAGTCAGACCGCGCGAACCTTCTCCAATAGCCAGCACCGCAACCGATTCGAGCATCACCAGGAACGTGACGGGAATATTATGTCCGAGCAAAGCCGCAATCACGCCGCAAAGCAATACGAAACCGCAATCGACGAATGCGGCCGCACATTGTTTTCCGGCTCCTGCCGGACGACATCTCATTACGGAATTCGAATCCGACATCACAATCCCCTTATATACTGCAACGCGCCAGCTGCGAAGAAAGCCGCCACAGGCGTGACCATCATGGACAGGAAGCACAACGCATCGCCGGCGCGAGACAATACAAGCGAATGAAAACCGCCTTTTTGCACAGGAATGGCATATACCAGCAGAACGCCAATCAGGCCAATCGCGCATACGCCGAGCAGCCTCATGTTTTCGGTTGTCATGAAGCCCCAGGCCCTCACGCAGGCCATAGCCATCACCATCACCGCAGACAAACGCATGCAGTACCGTTCGAAAGGTCTGCCCGACCGGCGCGGCTTAAGGGTGAGAAAGAGAAACAGGGCCGCGGTAAGCACGAGAAAGCCGACAGCATCATACATCCGATGGAAATCGCAGAATGCGACCAATGCCGCGTACGGCAATACCAGCAGCGCCAAGCAAAGCACGAAACCGGTCGCGTATCGGGCCTGAAACGTCTGCATATCTTCACGAATATCAACTTGGGTCAATACACGGGCCTCTTCGGGAATGCCACCGCGCACCGTCCAACGACGTGTCATGTAGGCACGCCATTGCACAAGATAACGGTCCGGCACATGCACCACGATGTTCGGCAGCATTTGCAGACAGCATATGGCAGCGGCAAGCACCAAACCGGCAAGCAGCCGTACGTCCAACGAACACATCAGCGTTCCCGTACTGACGAGCAGCAACAGCAACGATACGGCAAAGCATGCGGATATCACGCCATTAAGCACCGGCTGATCAATGCAAACCGTCATTAACGACATATTGAGGCATACGCAAGAAGAAGATAGGAAAACCGCCGCCGCGATCGGCTGAGCGCAAGGTTCAACGCAGCTCGCCGCCACACCGGCACACACCGACAGCAGCACAGCGCAAGCCATGGCAACCAGCGCAACGGTTTGCTCGTGTGAGCGTATGCTCACCACGCATAACCGATCACAAAACAGCATCAGCAATATGAGGCTTGCCACAAGCAGCACAGGCAATCCTCGCATCCGCTCGTCGCCACCGGGAAGCAACACGCTTTCGGACAGCACCGTAACGGCAATACCAGCAAAAAGCACTGCGCAGACGAGCGATACAATGCATATCGCCTGTAAGTCAGCTGGCTTGGTTTCTTTGTGCCGCATATTGGCTTTCCCACTCACGCAGACGAGTCATTCCTTTATCGAGCGCAACACGAGCCTGGGCCGCTTCATTATCTTCGTCGTCCGCATCCTCCACGCTATCTCGCACATAACTCATATTCTGCGCGAGGTAACCACGTACTTCACGCGCTTCCGGAGACTTGTCAATGCCAGCAAGGATGTCTTCCTCACAGGTTTTCCCCATGTCGATACGCTGCTGCAATACTTGCCAAGCGCGCCCACATTCACCTTTACGCCGCTTATTTTCAAGTTCTTTCGTTTTTTCGGCTATTTTTTCATCTATTTGAACTTTCTCTTTTTCGAATTTCGCCCGCTGCTTGTCAAGCCGGGCAGACAGTGAATCCATTTGGTTCATGAAAGCTTCGAATTCCGCTGATGTCATTCCACTTCTCTTTTCTTCGCACATAAAATTGTCGTACCGAGGTCATCGTCCGTTTCGCAATGCAAGTCATAACGATGCGGTTGGAAGGACATGACGATTATCTTCCATCGGACGATCCACCGGATGCCCCGGCAAACGCTACGTCATTCGACGTACTGCCAGTTCCACCGTTCGACGTGCCTCCGCCAAAAACGCTCAGCATGCCCTCTGTTTTTACGGAAAGCCGTTGCATAACCATGAGGCATACACACAATCCGTTAAGGGCTTCATACAGATTGTTAAGATATTCCACGATATCGGATGCCCATTGAATCGCCTGGGTGACTTCCGCAGCGACAGTGACCGTAGCGAGCACCGGACCGGCTCCAGGAATAATCAGCTCACCCGCAATAAGCTTCAACAGCGAAATGATTTCACTCAACGTGTCGAATATCAGATTCAATGTTTTTTCCGCATTGTCCGCCAAAGCGTTCAACGCCTGGGCCATTTCCGAACATGGCTCCGGAGCTTCCACAAGCGCGTCGGCCACCGCCTCATTGCGAACAACATATATGTCCGCGGCCTGCCCAGACCACACTGTCTCGTCGAGACTATTGGAAATTTCCAATAACGCCGTCTGCACTTCAGGCAGTGTTTCAGCCAGCGACTGCCATTTTCCCGCAGTATCGCGAAGCTCATCCCAATCGCCGAAGAATGGTTTCCTGACCCACTCATCTATAGGACTGACACCAAACAATGCCTTGCAAATGAAGTCAACACCTGAGATGGCAATGCGAAGCGTAGTAATCCTGCTATCCAGCGTTTTCGCCAAATCATGCGCACTTTGACGAGTCAAATCCCCTTCCAAAGATTCTGTGAACCTTTTTGACGCATCCTCGAACTTCTGGCTTTTCCTTCCGATGTCTTTCTTATCAAGTCCTGTTTTTTCCAGGATTCTCCCAACCACTTTGTCGGCTGACGTGTAGCCAAATTTCTGCCCGGAAAGGAGGGCTGAGGCAGCCTTTCCCACTTTCCTACTGTCATAGGCCTCACCGACTTTTTGATAAAACTTCAAGTCGCGTTTAATGTCGCTTAAATCGTCTGGAACATCGATGGTAATCGGGCCGAAATGCAAGTCGTTGGCAGAGCCATCATCTTCTTTTGCAGCCATACTCTTCCCCTTGTGTATAGTTTGAATGTGATATTTACCCGGTTACGGCCGGATATGCTTTGCACAGCATCCTGTTTTATTGAATCGTCGTGCGTTCAGGTAGCTGAATGGTTTCTCTGTCTTCGTACAAGGCACGAAGCTCATCCGCCGTTCTTCCCAGAGGATCTTTAGCTGCGATGCTTTGCCAGGCTTCATCCTCGGCTTGCTTACGCATGGCTTCCCTTGCCGCTTCGGAATCTCCGACGCGGACGGCGACATCGTAATCGCCGTCATTGTCGTAGTCGAGGGCAACGTACCGCGAATCTTCATCCTCATATACGCTGAAACGGGCATTCGCGCCTGAATCGGAGTTCATGGACACGTCGTCCACGCCATCGTTGTCCACATCCAGATCAAACGAAGCGGATCCTGTTTTGCTTGCATCAGAAGGCATCGGAATGGTGGAATTGTCACGCTTTGTCAGAGTAACGGAACCATCCGCCCCAATCACGGCATGCGTATTGCCATCAGTGAGATTCAGAGAGTAGTCGTCTTTGGCGTTTCCATCCACATCCAATCCAATCGTGGTTGGTCTTGTTGGAAGTGGAACCTCATTGAAAATCGGATAAGTGTTCGATTCCGCCGCATCACGCGCACCATCAGATGTTGTTTTTTTCTGATCATGGCCGAATTCTTGCGATCCCGACGCCATTGCACCAGAACCTGTCGCAGATGATGCCGGACTTCCTGCCGCTTCGGAACCACCGTCGGATCGACCATTAAACTGATCCACTGGCTGATATTGCTTGCTTTGCAAGGAATCAGCTCTTGAGCCACCACCATTGCCAAAGCTGCCGCCATAGCCGGAATTGCCGCCTATTCCGCCATTTCCCTCGGACCGTGCGTTATGAGGATCCGAGGAATCCAACTTGTCATCCACCTGCTGAAGCAGTTGCAGAATCTTCTTCAGCGCTTCAAGTATCTCCTCTTCAGTGGTGGTGGAATCTTCTACGGTCCCCTGTATGGCCGAAGCAATCAATTTCAGCATTGCTTCAACGTTGGCCAAGTATTCTTGCGTAGACTGCTTCGCCGCTTCATACGCCGGTTCCAGGCATTTGAGAATCAGCCCGAAATTCGGGGTTCCCGCAGACACAAACTGCGCTTTTGCCATAGCGAACTGTTGTGCGGCCTGTTCATAGTTTTTCGCCGACGTTTCCAGATCGGACGGGTCAACGCATATGCATGAGGAAGACACTGCCTTCGCTCCTTTCCTGTTCAACAAGAGAACGTTTTGTTCAACGACGTGCGGTCATGCGCATAGCGCATTCCGCCCATGCCTCATTCACCGGGACGCCTGCGGTGACCTGCCATGGCCGCCAACGGCTTGGGCTGGAATTCTTCTTCCTCTTCAATGGTCGGAGCAATGTAGCCCAAGGAGTTGCGCCTCTTATCCTTGCTCTGAGACGCACCGCCACGCCCCATACCCATCATTCCCGGAGTGTTTGCACGAGATGACGCCGCAGCTTCGGCACGCGCAATTTCTCCCTTGCGCAATCCCGCAGCCATACCGGTTGCACCTTTGATCGACGAGGATGCAATGGACGCCTTGACCGGATTGTTCGCATAATACGAACCGACGCCGGAGCCAGAAACCGCTGCCATGGAAGCTTCAGACAGCGCTCCGGAACTTGAACCAGCTCCACCTGCGAGCTTGGATACGGCTAACGCTCCACCGGCACCGATGCCAGCGCCAGCGCCAGCCGCCACCGCAGTACGCCCGATTCCGGAACCCGATCCCGCAGAGCCTCCGGACATGCCGCCATGGGCGGAACCGGAACCGTTATAGCTCATATCGCTATCCACGGCCATGTGGTTCCGATACACGTAGCGGCCTGTTGCCGGATCGTATACGTATAGGTTACGGTCAAGCCAACGTCCGCTTGCCGGATCATACACGTATTTGCTTGTGTCGATCCATTCACCGGTGTTCGGGTCAAACATCCGACCATTATGGCTATTGTTATTGTCACCGCCCGTATCGGCAGCGTCCGTAGGGTTGTTACGTGGAGGAAGAGGCGGCGTAGGGCTCACGTTGGGGCGAGAAATTGAGGCCGAACCTGATTTGGGGGTATTGGAGAATTTCGATGATGCGACAGCCGCACCGCCAGCGGCCGCGAGGCCAGCGCTACCTGCTACGGCAGCTGAGATTCCAGCGTCGCCAAACGAGGCGGGATACACATCTTCGATTTCCGAAGAATTGTTTTCACCATCCTGTGCTGGCCACAGGCCGTTGATGTCGACGACTGGAGCTTCATTAACTCTGCGCCTAGGGTAGTTTTCCTTCCTTTCTAATTCAATCCGTTCAAATTCTGCTTCAGCCTTTTTTTCTCGCTCATTAGCAAGCATATTTGAAATTATGTTAACGCCCGCTTCGCCGATTATCCCGGTTAATGTTCCCAATCCAGGAACGATAATATTCAATGGCGTCTCAGCAGACTTAATGGCTTGTTCAATATCGCTAGTCAGTCTAGTGCCGGGCAGCTCCACATTCCTTGCATCGTCGATCGCCTGATTGCATGCGTCAACAATCCGAAATAGATCAGACAAGGCTGTTGGTATGTTCGCTTCCTCAATGCCTTTGGAAATTTCTCGAACGCATTCCAAAGCTACCTTTTGGGTTTCGCCCCCAAAAACATAACCTTCTTCAAGTTCCTTTTTCATGGTTTTGAGTTTCGCGGCGGCATCATCTATGACTCGTTCAAACCGTTTGAAATCGTCAAATTCCTCAATAGACCACTTGGCGGTATTGGCGATATCTGACAGTTTTTCCTCATATGTTTCCATGAATCTTCCTCTCGTGTCTTCTTACCCGCTATCGTTTATTGCCTAGGCGGCAATGGCGGTTGAGGAACGTGCTGACCGACCTGCCCGTTCCCAGCCTGCGTTGGAGGGTACGTGTACCCGGCCGGCGCACCGGCGTTCGGATACGAGCCAGTGACGGGAGCGGACCGCGCCGCGGGCCCAACATACGGCGGCGCCACACCATACGGGACCGGCGGAACACCAGACCCACCGACAGGACCGGCCGGCACAATACGGCCCGCATCCCTCGCACGCCGCATCCTGCGGACCAGCACCACCGCCAGAACCACGCCAGCCAACACCAACACGCCGGCACCCGCCAGCACCACGGGAACCACCCACGACGGCACCACGGACGAACCCGAAGCATCCGACGCCATATCCCCGGCGACCTTCCCATCCTCCTCATCGGCCGTGGCCGTCGCGGAATACTTCATGCAATCGCTCCCGCCGTCCGCACGGCACGACTCCACCTTCTCCCACGCGGCCTGCTGACGCTGCAGCTCACGACCCACCAAAGCCGTATCGGGCGTGTACATGACCGTGTCGCCATCAGGCGAGAACTCCCCCGTATCCGCAACCCCATGCTCGCCCAGCGGGGACGGATACTCGTACATGCCCTTGGTCTCCTCATGCTCCCCGCTCGTCTTCACGGCCCACTCCAGAAGCGGATTCACATCCGGGTACTGGGCCGGATCGACCGACAGCAACTTGCCTGGATCCACGATCCCGAAACCACGCTTGTGTTCCGGATCCAGTTTCGGCCCGCTCGACGCGTTCCCCTTCGTGTTGCGAATCAGGGACTGCAGGATCTGGTTGCCCGTCGCATCCGGCCACCGCTGCATCACGAGCGCGAGATACGCGCTCAGATTCGCCGCCGCGGTCGACGTGCCGCCGCCAGTCAAATCCATCTCACGCGAATCCGTGCTTCGGTAGGACGGCACGCCCACGCCCGGACTCAGCACCGACACGTTCCCGTCCATCACATCCGACGACTCCTGCAGATTCCCCGCCGAATCCACCGCGTTCACCGTCACCTCACCGGGGAAATAGTTGTTCATCCCCGGCTCGCCGACCAGGTCGTACATGCCGGCCCTGACAGAGTTGTCCCTCGCCGAGACCACCACCACGCCGTGACGCAGCGCGTACAGGATGTCGTCACGCACCCCGCTAGGATCGCCGATGTCATCCACGTACGACATGTTGATGATCCTCGCGCCGGAACTCACCGCGTCACGGATGCTCGGCTTGTCCAAGTCAACACCCTTACCGGCATCATCCACACATATATCCGCTCCCCCTCCCAATCGTCCTTCACGTTGGTAAAAGACCATGTAGGCGGTCACGGAAGCGCCGGGCGCGATGCCTTGGATGCCCGCGCCGCCGTCCCATCCATTGCCATTGCCCACGATCAACGACACCACACTCGTACCATGGGTTATCACGAACCCGCTGGACGAATCAAGAGTGGGATCGTCCGCGGACGTGGTCTGCGACGGATCGGACTTCCTATGACACGGCTGGTTGCTCTCGGTCATGAGCTTGTACGACACGTCCGCGCCCGCCAGCGCGGGATAGTCGGACACAATCGGATCGTCAAGCACCGCGACCTTCACGCCCTTGCCCGTGATCCCCTGGGCCCACGCGTCACGCACGCCCATATCGTCGATACGCCAATCCACACCATCCGAAGCCACCGCCGACGGCACACACAACCCCACACAAGCCAACACCGCCACCAACGCCGACACCACGCCGCGCACCTTTCGCACATGCGATGCACACAAATCTCGCGTCATCAATAACCCCTTCTCGTATGGAAATAACAAACGCAACACGTCACTTAATCAGCAAATTCAAAGAGTCTTCGGCGGTAGCGGAGGAATCGAAAGCACATTCACCACACTATCCACTAATGACAGCAGCGGCTCAAACGCCTCATCGCTCTCGTTCTTCTTAGAAGTCTCGTGTATGTCGGATGCTTTACCCTTTGTTTTTCCAACAACAGGTGCAGCCTCCTGAACTGTTACCTCAGCCTTATTGATAGAAGCCACCTGCTGTTCTTCGGCCTGTTCAAATATTTTCGCAGCGCTGCAAACGCGCTGCGAAAAACCGCTCATGGCTTCGCCTATATTTGCCCCGGTTCCCTGCAGCAGCCGGGTATACGCGGAAGCGCTCCTCATGAATTCCTTGCCAAAAGCAGTATCGCGGCTATACGCTTCCTGGCCGCAACGCCCTGCAGATTCAGAAACCGACTCGCCATATGAATCCATGTCATTCGCTATCGCACGCGCATTGTCAACATCCGCTTTGATTTCAACTACCATGCCCGATCCGCTCCTCGTCAACACCCATATTCCCAACCGGAAAGATTCCGTGTGCGCCCCACACCTTTCGTGGAACACACACGGAATCACACGACATCAGAAACGACCCGCCGAACGCGCGTCAGACTCCACGTACTGCTGTGCGATCTGTGAGGTGGCTTGGGAAATCTGGCCAAGAATCTGATTCATTTCCTGCAACTTGCCATCCCAATTGCGTTGCGCCTGATGATATGCCTCACGAGCGGAACCGTCCCACTGACCAATCAAAGCGCTCACCTGGCTATTGAGGTTTTCAAGCTCCTGAGCAATGCTCTTGGCATCGGCAGCGATATCGCTCGCCAAAACATCCACCTGCTCCGGACGAACCGAAAAAGAACTTACCATAATATGTTTTCTCCTTGAGCTTTCTAGTTCAATTCGATGATGTCAGCCAAGCAACGCCTGCAACTTGGACGTACGGGACTGGTTGTCTTCCTCATTCGCAGCCTGATCCTTGGCTGTACCCCGTAGGTTATCCGAAAGATCAATGAGAATATTGTTCAAGGACGTGGCCTTCTCCTGCCAACTGGACATCAGCGCGTTGAACGACACGGCCGCGTCACCACTCCAGAAAGAGCCCAGCTCCGCCATCTTCGCTTCGATATCTTTGATTCGGTTCTCGATACCCGAGCGCGCATTGTCGACCGCAGTGGCACCCTTCTCAATTGCCCCTTCTTCGGCTCTGATCTGTTCCGCCATCTTGTTTCCTTCCTTGGAGGCATTCTTTCTTAGGGAAGCCACAATGAGACACGACTCCCCCAAGGAATAACAATAACAGCAATAACAAATTCAGTAAAATTTAAATTCATTAAGTATCCAAAACCCGAGATGAACTCACGTCAATCGTTTGACGTTAACTTAAAAGTCACTTAGGCATAGCAATTTTACTGAAAATTAAGCAATTTTTTCAGAAACAAATGACAATCACTGCAAAAATGCAATCATTTTTCTCAATGCCTTATAGTTGTATTGTTTATAGACACGATACAGCGCCTTACGGCATTCTCTAAGGAAGAGCATGAACATCTCCCTGCCACCGCTCCCGCACGGAAGACAAAATACCCCATCTTCACCCCCCATCAATACGACAGATACACTCCAAATCACCGTCTCCTATAAAACGCGCACAATCGCGCTGCGGGTGAACGACGGCCCCATCATCGCCGATCTTCTACCAGACATAGCCCGACGACTCGGCATACTCGATCCGTCGATCGTGTACGGAGGGTACAGGCTGCTCACCAGCGACGGCGATCCACTCTCCCCCGCAAAGACTCTTCGCGAACAACACGTTCCAAACCACTCCACGCTCACGCTTGAGCCCGGAGCATCATCAGACACCGACATCATTTACGATGACGTCGTAGAGGCAGTAGGCGCCAGCGTACAGCACGTATACCGCCCTTGGACCAGCGACCACACCACATTCACGTCACTTGTCATCGGCCTCGGCATGCTTGTTATCAGCGCCGGATGGATCGCGCTTTTCCCCGCATCCATATGGGCATCGGTTCTCGCATTTGGATTCAGCGCAATACTTCTAGCGCTCACAGCCGCATTATGCGGCAAAAACCTGCTCGTGCAATCAACCGCAATCGGACTCATCGCCAGCATTTTTACTGCGATTGGCGGATATCAACTCGTCAACCTGCTCGCAGGCAAACAGCCACTGCATGCCCTGCCACTTCTTGGAGCGAGCCTGGGACTCGCCGCCGCAGGCATACTCATGAGTCTCGCCGCATCCAAAACACGCCCATACAGTTATATTCCCATTTTGATAGGTGCCATCTGCGCCATACCAAGCGTCCTCAGCACACTCATGCCGCAGCAGATGGGGCATATCTGGATCCTCACATCAGCCGTAACCGCACTCACCGCGAGCGCCCTGCCTTGGATGTGTCTGTCTTTTGCAAGAATCAGCGTAGACAGTCCGCATAGCGAATCGGAAATCTTCGCGCTTCCTAACGACATTGACTACCAAGACATCAAACGTAGATATATAGCAGGCTCGACCATGCTCTTCATCGGACGAATCTGCGTCGCCGCGCTGCTGCTCATAGCGGCACCGCTCCTCAACACGTTGGGCACGCCACTCGGGTCAGCATTATGCCTCGCCGCATTCCTCGGCATGCTGCTCGATTCCAGGCAGATCTATACGTTCCGCGAAATGTGCGTAACTGTAGGCGCCGCAGGCATAGGAATCATCGTGACCGGATCGCTCAGCGTGCAAACGCATCAGGAATTCAGCATTCCGCTGATTCTACTCATGCTCGCATGCGCCTTCGCGACCATACTGTTCACCTATGTCTTACGCAAGCATACGCTATTCGCCACACGCGTGGCGGACGCCGCAGAAACCATATGCATCATGCTTATTTTGCCGCTCGCATACCTGGCAATCACGCTGTAAGGACGCTCATGGCCAACAAGAAAGACCTTGCCGAAGCTCAAAGCTACTCGCGCCGCAGACTTGTCACCGCTTTCAGCAGCGGCATTCCAGACGGCGTGGAACTCACTCCGAAGAAAAACCAGACTCCCGTAATAGTGGGTGTAGGGCTTACCGTCATAGCAATACTTGTCAGCCTTTTCTACGGCATGGTAAGTCCATCATTGCCAGACGGTTGGGAGAACAACAAGCTCATCGTCGCAAAAAACTCAGCGGCACGATATGTCAGTTCAAATGGAACGTTGCACCCCGTCATCAATGCCATCAGCGCACGACTGCTCATTCCGTCATCCGACTTCAAAGTGCTCACGGTAGCCGACGACCAGCTCAAAAACATTCCCATCGGTTCCACCATAGGCATCCTCGGCGCGCCAGATTCGCTACCGGAAGAAAACAATCTCATCGCAGGATCCATCAATAGCTGCGTCTCCGACAGCAACGTCACAACCACGCTCAGCAACGCTTCGTCTCAAGTCACAGACACGGCAACGGCAATTGTCGCCAATGTGGACGGCATCAGCTACCTCGTCAACGGAAGTCACCGATACCAGCTTCCTCAGGAAGCGACCTTACGAGACGCGTTCCTCAGAGCATTCGGCATTCCCGAAACCGCTTCCACCGACGCAACCACACAATGGATCAACCTGTTCGAGCAAGGAAGCCCGATCGAACAAATCTCGGTGGACGGAGCAGGCAACAGCATTACCGTCCACGGCGTTGAAGCGCTGGTCGGCAGCGTAGTCATGCAGCAAGGCGATGCCAAGAAAACCAAATATGTGGTTCGTTCCGATGGATCGCTTTCCCCACTCACCGATTTTACCTACGGCCTGTACATCACGGGAAAAACGGATGAATTCACACAGCCGAACGTTCTCAGCGCGGCCGACTTCCAATTCTTCTCAAACTCCACCGAATCCGCAATTCCGGAAGATTGGCCCTCCGAAGAGCTATCGGCAACATCCGGAAACGTCTCCGCGTGCGCAATCTACAATTTGGAAACGGCAGGAAGGAAAAAAGCCGACACTCATGTAAATTTAGCAGTCAAACAAAACAACCCAGCACATAGCGGCACATCCAAAACAAACCCGTCAAGCAATACCAGTTCAACAGTGAAGCTCAAAGGCGGCACCGGAGCATTACTGCAGGCCTCCATCGGCACATCCGACAAAGGCTACATTTTCGCCGTGGATTCCACAGGAACCGCGTATCCTATTGCGAATGCCAACAAAGAAACCCTCAAACGGCTTGGATACGCCAAAAACGACGTGCAAGCCATTCCCCGCGCATGGATAGACCTATTTAGCCAAGGCGTCGAACTATCAGCCCAAGCAGCAGGATCCGCTCCAGGAAGCAACCAATCCAGCGCATCGCAAACAAACGATGGCGGCAATGCGTCGTCATCAACCGCCGATACGACCACTGACGCAGCCACTAACGCAACGGATGATCCTGAAACAGGCGCCGCATCGGCAGACGCGCAAGCACAATGCCAAGCCGGCGTCGAAAACTACATCAATGACACTCCCTGGACCAACACGCTCTTCGACTTCGAAACACTGCACCGTCAATCCACGGGCAAAGGCGTAACCGTGGCGGTAATCGACTCCGGGGTAGATGCGGATAATCCACATTTGGCAAACGCCGTAACACCTGGGGTAAGTCATATTTCAGGAGACGCCACCAACGGCATGACCGACATATACTCCCACGGAACCATCATCGCAGGAATCATCGCGGCGCGTGCAGTAGACGGGTCGTCCGTAGAAGGATTCGCCCCAGACGCGACCATACTGCCGATCCGCATATTCGAATCACTCCACGAAGAAAACGGAAAGCAAACCGGCGGACCAAGCATGGAAGACGTCAGCAAAGCGGTAATCGAAGCCGTGGACCACCATGCGCAAATCATCAATATTTCATTAAGCGACATCACCGATCTTCCTCAAATGAGGCGAGCCGTGGATTACGCAGAATCACATGGCAGTCTCATCATCTCCAGCGCAGGAAACCGGCTCACGTCAGCCAGCACCAAGGACGGACGACGATTCCCCGCAGCCTACAGCCAAGTCGTAGGAGTCACCGCCGTGGATACGGATTTGAATATCACCGACGATTCCGTCCACGGCACCCAAGTGGACATCGCGGCCCCCGGCGCATACGTTGCCTCAACCGTCCCCGGCGGCGTGGACTGCCTTTACGCCACCGACGCAGCCTCAACAAGCTTCGCGACCGCATATGTAAGCGGCGCGGCAGCCCTCATCGCCTCACAATATCCGAATGAAACACCCGCACAATGGCGGCAACGACTGCTCGTTTCAGCGAATCGACCAAATTCCGACCAGCGAGACAACAACATTGGATGGGGACTGGTGGACCCACAAACCGCGCTGAACATAGCGCTTTCCGACAGTCTTCGAGGCCCGACTTCAACAGGTGGCATGCACGCCCAGAATAATGCCGAAACGTCCATGAAACCGCTTGTATTGCACAAAATCCAAGATCCTGATACGAATTTCAAACGATTCGTGGAAGCTGCCAGTATCGCCGTGTCTTGCGCGTATATGGTGGCATGGCTTGTACGGACCGCGCGAAAGACCGCGCGAAAGAACACTTCGCAAAGTATATCAACAAATGAGCATAGTTTTAACTAGAATAATTAGATATTTTCAGATAGTCATTTGAAATTAATGCCGATCTGAACACTTATTCATAGAGAAACGAACGGCATCCGCCTTATGCAGTCCCTCGCGAAGTAATCACTCGCCCATAGGAAAGGAAGATCATATTAGCGTCCCATGGCGCTGACGCCCATTCAGCTCGTTTTGCCACCGTACGACAGTCCGCCGGAATACACCCACATGCCGTAGTGTGCGGCACGCGGATCGTTCTCCAACGGAAACCGCGGGTCGCACTGGTCCGGCCAGACGATGTCGCCCATGCAGGGTGCCGGGATTTCCCGCTGCAGCTGCTCGTAGTAGACGCGGTAGGCGCGGAACAGCTCCAGCTCCGTGTACGGCTCCAAGGCGCAGTGCATGGCGACATGCGGTTCGCGGCCCGCTTGCAGCATTCGGTTGATCCACGCGTACAGGTACCCCTTGTAGACGAAGAATCCCGGCTTGTGGGGGAACGTGTTCATCAGGTCGAGCATACGTTTCGAACATGAACCGTTACGCAGGTCGGCGTATGGCGTCCATGCCAGCTCGCCGACGCTGCATGCGGCGTATTGGAACAGGTTCAGGTCAACGGTCAACGGGAACGGGGCCCTTACGGCGACCCCTCTTAGACCGAATCGTGAAATCATCGGATCCACCGATCGGAAACGATACCGTCCCCCATCGGCGAACTCGTCATAGTACAGAGGCTCGCTGTCCAGAACGACGCCATCCCAGCCGTCGCGATGATGGGCGGAACGACAGTAGCAGTGTTTTTCGTACAGTCCACCGGTCCAGCCGCGTATCGGCTCGTTCCAGCCGCCCATGCACATGTAGACCAGCCATCTAGGCAGGGGATAATAGGAGCCCGTCGAGCCGACATCCTCCACCCAGCCACGCTCCTCAAGCGAATACGGGTCGTCCACCTGACGCCAGCCGAAAAAACCGTCTCGTTCCGATACCAGAGACATATTTGGCTCCCATCTGCAAATTAGTGAGAATGGATTCGGCCTGACCGTTATGGAAACCAGCTTTTGTTTGGGATGGCTTGTTTGGAGGCGAACCAGCCCGGACTGGCAGCGGGATAAGCCGCGCCGCCGGTCCGGTCTTGTAAGGCAATATCACAAGAGTGATATCAGATGCAGTTATCAGAAGTAGCTACTAAGAATAGCTACCGGAAGTGGCATTTAGAAACGGCATCAGAGGGACGCGTTGAAATCGCGCACCTTGAGCGTGCGGTGCGACGATTCGACATTGCCGCGCACAATACGCTGCAACGCGTTGTCGGCGTCCGCATGCGAAGCCAGCCAAGCATCACCGAGATCCACCAGCGTGGCCGGATCGGCATAGCTCGGATACAGGCCTTCCAGCAGGGCCTCAGCCATGTGGAAGGTCTTGTTCTGCCAAATCCAGTCGGCAACCTCGAAATACTTGGCCGCATACGGTTCAGCCAAGTCGACGCGCGGAGTGGAGGCGAAGCCTCGAGCCACGGATTCAAGCTGCATGTTGGTCAGCTCATCGTTGTGCAAAGCCTCGTTCCAAGCCCATTCCTTGGCCTCCGCAGTGCCTGCGACCGCGCGAGCGCCCAATGCGAACTCACGGTTCTCAGTGGTTTCACGTTTGGCAAGCTCCGCGTCGATATCGCTCTGGCCGATGGCGTTGATTGCGCTCAGCGCGTTGATGATGGTCCAGCGGAAGTTGTTGTCGATTTCCAAGCCATCAAGCTTCACGGAACCATCGAGCAGACCCTTCGCATTCGCTTCGAATGCGGCGTCGCCCGGCTCGCCATAACCCAAGTAGGCGGTGATCAGCTGGAACTGCTCGTCGGAACCGGCTTCGGCAGCCTGAGCCAGCTTGAACAGTTCGGCAGCCACATGCTCCACCACTTCGGCACGGTCGGCCGGAGCGGTGTAATGCCATGCGGTGGTGCTGACCTGCGCCAGAGCGTAACGGAACGTGGTGGACTCATGTTCCGTGGCAAGCGCAGCCAAAGAGGTTTCGATGAACTGCTTTGCCGGCAATTCGCCGTCACGGGTCATATCCCAGAATGCAAGCCAAATCACGGAACGAGCCAACGCATCGTCGAAACGATACAGGTTCTCCGCAGCGAACTTGAGGCTCTTCTCGTCGAAGCGCAGCTTCGTGTATGTCAAATCGTCGTCATTCACCAAAATCAGCGCCGGACGTGCCTTGCCGGCAGCCGCTTCGACAATCGTCAGTTCGCCGTCAACATCAAGTTCGAACTGGTCGGTACGCACGATCTTGCCGGTTTCCGGATCCTCATTGTAGAAGCCGACAGCCAGACGATGTGCGCGCAGCACCGGATGCTCAGTCGAAGCGGACTGGCGCAACGCAAGCTGGCGAATCGTGCCATCCTCGTTTTCCTCAACTTCGGTGGCGATGGTGTTGATGCCGGACTGTTCAAGCCACTGGGCGCTCCACGCCTTGAGATCGCGGCCGGACGTCAACTCGAGTTCAGCCAGCAGATCGGCGAGCGTAGCGTTGGAGTACGCATGCTTGTTCAGATAATTGTTGATGCCCTTGAAGAACTTCTCACGACCCACATAGAACACGAGCTGCTTCAACACGGAAGCGCCCTTGGCATAGGTGATGCCGTCGAAGTTGACGTACGTGTCGTTCAGATCGTTGATCGGCGCGACGATCGGGTGGGTGGTGCTCAGCTGGTCCTGGCGCAGTGCCCAGCTCTTCTCGCCGGAGCTGAATGTGGCCCAAGCGTCCTTCCATTCCGTGGCTTCGGCAGTGGCGAGAGTGGACGTGAACTCGGCGAAGGATTCGTTGAGCCACAGGTCGTTCCACCACTTCATGGTCACGTAGTCGCCGAACCACATGTGTGCAAGCTCGTGCAGCACGGTGACCACGCGGCGCTCGGCATACGCGTCGGTGACCTTCGATTCGAACACGTACTGGTCGCGGATGGTGACCATGCCGATGTTCTCCATAGCGCCGGCGTTGTATTCCGGCACGTAAATCTGGTCGTACTTGGCGTACGGATACGGCACGCCCCAAGTCTTCGCATAGAAGGCGAAACCCTTCTTGGTGATGTCGAACAGGTAGTCGACATCCTTGGCGAACGCTTCGGCGAGCGCCTGACGGCAGTACATGGACATCGGCACGGTGCGTCCGTCTTCGTTGGCGTATTCGGTGTGCCATTCGGCGTACGGTCCTGCGCAGATGGCGGTGAGGTAGGAGCTCATGGTCGGCGTGGATTCGAACACCCACAGCTTGGTGGTTTCGGCTTCGTGCGTGCCGAGCGTGCCCTCTTCGGTAACGGTTTCATTGTCGGTCACGGATGCGGCAGGCATGTTGGAGGTGACGATCCACGACTTGGCTGCAAGCACGGAGAAATCGAACACGGCCTTGATGTCGGGCTGGTCGAACACGGCATACACGCGGCGGGCATCCGGCACTTCGAACTGGGAGTACAGGTAGATGTTGCCGTCGGAAGGGTCGACGCTACGGTGCAGGCCTTCACCGGTGTTGGAATACTGGCACAGTGCCTTGACGGTCACTTCGTTGTGCGCTTCGAGGTTCTTCAGTTCGATACGGCTGTCGGCGAACGCTTCGGCCGGATCGAGAGTTTCGCCGTTGAGTACGATTTCGCTCACTTCGGTGGCGATCAGGTCAAGGAAGCTGGTAGCTCCCGGCTCGGCGTCGAACGTGATGGTGGTTTCGGAACCGAAATTCTTGGCTCCACGGGTCAGATCAAGTTTGACCGTGTAATGAACCGGTGCTGCGATAACGCTTTTGCGTTCTTCCGCTTCGATTCGGGTGAGATTTGCTCCTGGCATGTCACTCCTTATTTGTGTTGAGATTCCTATTTATTGAATAGGAGACGGCGCAACCGGTTGTGCCGGTTACGCCGTCCTTCTTTTGATTATGTAATCAACAATTATTGACGATCTGTCGATATTTCAATATTATTCCAATATTGATTTCGCTGGAATCGGCGATATTGCGAAAAATATTGACTATCTGTCGATTCATCATTGCGCTGCGTTCAATCCCATCGCTTCGTCAACATCCTGTGCGATATCGGCAACGACCGGAACGATCATCGGCTTGCGATGCAGCTGACGTGCGACCCAGCTACCCAACGTACGACGCATGATCTGCTGCAACTTGTATGTATCGTGCGTGCCAGCCATCATCGCATCCTGCAATTGCTCGACGATCTGATGACGAACCTTGTCGAATTCGCTTTCGTCTTCGGCCACCGCGTTGAGATAGATCTTCGGACCTGCGACAACGTCAGCCGTTTCCGTATCGACGACGACGAAGCTCGACACGAAACCTTCCGTGCCAAGAATACGACGCTTCTCAAGCTCGTCCTCGGTAAGTTCGCCAACGGAATCGCCATCGACGTACACGTAGCCGCATGGCACGGAACCGACAACAGCAGCTTGGCCGTGGTACAAATCGACCACATCGCCGTCTTCGGCAAGCACCACATTCTGCGGATCGACGCCCGTCTTGACCGCGATCATGCCGTTGGCCACCAAGTGACGGTTCTCGCCGTGGATCGGCATGGCGCACTTCGGCTTGACGATGTTGTACATGTACAGCAGTTCGCCCTCATTGCAGTGGCCGGACACATGCACGGCGGCATTGTCTCGATTGACCACACGAGCGCCAAGCTGCACCAGCTTGTTGATGATCTTGTACACGCCATGCTCGTTGCCCGGAATCAGGGAGCTCGCAAGAATGACCGTGTCGAATTCGTTGATGGTGATGTCGCGATGATTGCCGTCGGCGATACGGCCAAGCGCGGCCATCGGCTCGCCTTGGGAACCGGTGCACATGTAGACGAGCTTGTCGTCCTGCACGTCATGGGCCTTCTTCAGGTCGATGACCGTGTCTTCCGGAAGTCTCAAGTAGCCCAAATCCGCAGCGATGGACATGTTGCGAACCATGGAACGGCCCACGAACACCACCTTGCGACCGTACTTGTGGGCGGCGTCGACAACCTGCTGCACACGGTGCACATGGCTGGAGAAGCTGGCCACGATGATCTTGCGTGTGGCCTGGGCGAACGCCTGATCAAGAGCTGGGCCAATGGTGGTTTCCGGCTTGACGAAGCCTGGAACCTCAGCGTTGGTGGAATCCATCATCAGCAGATCCACGCCCTTTTCGCCGAGCTTGCCGAACTCCACCAAATCAGTGATGCGATGGTCGAGCGGCAGCTGGTCAAGCTTGATATCGCCGGTATCGATGAGGCTTCCGGCCGGAGTCTGCACGAACACAGCCAGAGCGTCCGGAATGGAATGCGTGACGTTCACGAACTCAAGATTGAACGGACCGACCTTCAGCTTGTCACGACCCTTGACCTCAACCAGTCGCGGATTGATGCGATGCTCCTTGCACTTGGCTTCAACGAAAGCCAACGTGAGCTTGGAACCAATCAGCGGAATGTCGGGGCGGAGCTTCAGCAGATACGGCACGCCGCCGATATGATCCTCGTGGCCGTGGGTAAGCACCAGAGCCTCGACCTTGTCGAGACGATCCTTGATGTAGTGGAAGTCAGGCAGAATCAGATCGACACCCGGCTGCTCCTCTTCGGGGAAAAGCACACCGCAGTCGATGAGCAGCAGGTGACCGTTGTATTCGATCACGTTCATGTTACGGCCGATTTCGCCCAGGCCACCAAGCGGCACGATGCGCATGGAGCCCTTACGGTACTTCGGCGGAGCGATCAACACGTCATCCTGCTGGGGCGCGGTGGTCTGCGGAGCAAGACGGGAATTGCGACGGCTTCCAGCAGAAGAGCTTGCCGCGCTGGAGTTCTTGGGACCTCTGGAGTTCTTCGTGTTCTTTGCGGCCTTCACGTTTTTCGTGCTCTTCGAGCCCTTGGAGGAGCCGCTGCCGTTGCCGCGAGAACCGCCACGAACGGAACCGGACGCATCGCCCGCACGATTGCCACGGCCACCGCCACGGCCAGAAGACTTCGCCTTCTTGGAAGTCGTTTCAGCCTTGCTGACCTTCTCAGAGCTCACAGACTTCACGGATTGCACATCCGCGGTCTGCGTGTTTTCAGTGCGCTTGGCAGCTTTGCTGCCGCGCTTGTGCGTAGTTACTGTTTTGGTTTCTTTTATAGCCATTTCCTAGTTGGATTTCTATTACTAATTGTCTCCGCCTGTGCGGAAACGAGGAATTCAGTTAGTTTGCCGTATTACGGCAAACCCAGCAAACTTGTGATCGCAACAATGCCCGGAATCAGCGCAATCGCCGACAATCAAGCGCTTCGCAATCACAAGTTTCGCAATCACAAGTTCTTCAATTACAGCAAGCCGGAAGCGCGCATGCCATCTTCCGCGCGCTTGATCTCAGCCTCGCCCGGACCGACGTTCGGCAGACGCATCGTCGTGGAGTCGAGAATGCCACGCACCTTCAGCGAAGCCTTGGCCATAACAGCCTGGAAACCGTTGCCGTTCATTGCTTCGACCAGTGGAGCAAGCTGCACGGCAATGCGCTGAGCCCCATGAATGTCACCGCGGTCGAATGCGGCAGCCAAATCGCGCATCGGACCGGAAGCAGCATGTGCGATCACGGAAATAATGCCGACTGCACCAACCGAAAGGAACGGCAGGAACAGACCGTCATCGCCCGAATACCAAGTCAAACCGGTTTCCATACGCTTACGCACGGCACCCGCGATATCTCCGGTGGCGTCCTTCACCGCCTTGACGTGACCAAGCTCAGCCAAACGACGGTAGGTTTCCAACTGAATGTGCAGACCGGTGCGGCCAGGCACATCGTAAACGATAATCGGCTTGTCCGCGGAATCATTGACCGCCTTGTAGTGACGGAACACGCCTTCCTGCGACGGGCGCGAATAGTACGGAGCGACCACAAGCACCGCATCGGCGCCCGCCTCCTGAGTCTGCTCCACCATGCGCACGGTGTGGGCGGTATCGTTGGAACCCGCACCGGAGATAACGGGCACGCTCACCACATCCTTGACGGCCTGAACCAGCTCGACCTTCTCCTCCATGTGGGTGGTGGGAGACTCGCCCGTGGTGCCATTGACCACAAGGCCATCGGCGCCATCGGCGACAAGCTGCTTCGCAAGCTTCTGCGCGGCCTCGAAATCAACGGAACCGTCGGCCTTCATGGGGGTGACCATGGCCGGAAGAATACGTCCGAAAGGAGCAGGATCAAGAAGATGCATAGTACCGTCAGTCATAGTGCCAACGGTACTTCCCGCCACGGACGCCGAAGCGCCCGAGTTCGCGACCATATCGCAATATGAACTGCCTTCCAGAGACCAAAATCCCCCACCCGCTGGAACAATCCTCCCGTTGCCGAGCCTCCCAGAGTCCCGAAACCTCCAGTCACTGGAACAATCGGTACGCTAAACAACCCCTCACATTCCCAAAACCTCCACCCGCTGGAACAATCCTCCCGTCAACCAGCCTCCCAGAGACCCAAAACCTCCAGTCACTGGAACAATCCTCCCGCTGCCAAGCCTCCCACAGTCCAAAATCCCCCAGCAAGTGGAAGAATCGGTACGCTTAGCCGCATACTCAGGGGGATTCAAGCCAAATGACTTCACGATTTTGATCTGGTGACCGCACGATTTCGGAATATCGCACGATTTTGCTTTCCTGACCGCACAACACTCCAAAACAGTGCGATCACCAAGAGGGAAAAGTGCGCCCACCAAAACAAACTCAGGCAAGGTATTGGGTGGGGTTCTGCTCGAACTTGGCGGCGCAGCCCGGGTTGCAGAAGTAGTAGGTGGTGCCATTGTATTCTCGGGTGGCTGCAGCGGTGGCCGGATCCACGCTCATGCCGCAGACCGGATCTTTGGCGGGCGCGCTCTGATTGCCGTTGGCAGTGTGGCCGCCACAGCAGGAGTGCGCGCCGCCCATGCCTTCCATACCCTCGTGCATACCTTCCTTCTTGGCCTTGTGATCACTGAACAGTCCCATGATGAATCCTTTCTGACTATGGTTGTTGTGATTATTATCGTTCGGGTTCGGCTGGCGAACCTGATACGTCTTATTTGCGGCACGCACCGCCTTGTCTGGATCGAACAGGCGCAGTCGGCTCGCGTTCGTCACCACGCATAGCGACGAGAATGCCATGGCCGCGCCCGCGATCATCGGATTGAGCATCATGCCGGTGAACGGGTATAGTACGCCCGCCGCAATGGAAATGCAGACGCTGTTATAGCCGAGCGCAAATCCAAGATTCTGCGCGATATTGCGCATGGTGGCGCGGGTCAAGTCGAGCGCATGCACCAAACCCATCAGCGAGCCATTCATCAATGTCACGTCTGCGGATTGGATCGCCACATCCGTACCGGTACCGATGGCGAATCCCACATTCGCGCGGGCAAGCGCCGGAGCATCGTTGATACCATCGCCGACCATCGCCACCGTATAGCCTTGCGCCTGCAGTTTCGCGATTTCGTCCGCCTTGTTTTCCGGGCGCACTCCCGCGATCACATTGCCAACGCCAACTTGATTTGCCACGGCACGCGCCGTCGTTTCGTTGTCTCCAGTGAGCATCACCACGTTGACGCCACGCGATTTCAAAGCTGCGATGGCCTGCTGCGAATCGGCTTTCACCGTATCCGCAACGGCCACGATTCCCGCAAGCTCGCCGTCGATTGCTGCGAGCATCGGCGTTTTCCCTTCCGCCGATAGCCGTTCCATGGTTGCGATAATGTCGTCAAGATCCTCGTTGCCGACACTCGGCATGGCCACGTCAAGATCGTCGATCAGATCGGTATTGCCGACCGCAACGTTGTACATTGCGGTTTCGGGAGAAGATATGGATAATTCGAAGGTCACGGAAGATGCAGAGGATTCGTCGGCTGCAACAGTCGGATTATTTGCAGATATTAACGGCAACGCGACGTGCGCAGTGACGCCCCGACCGGAAATCGCACGGAATTGCGTGGTCTCGCCTAACGTAAGATGCCTCTCTTGCGCGCCCGCAACAATCGCGGCGGCAAGAGGATGTTCGGAATCCCGTTCGGCACTGGCGGTAATCGCCAGCAGATCATCCGGCATTTTGCGCCATTTTCCAAGCGGAAACACGTCGGTCAACGATGGCTTTCCAGCGGTGATCGTGCCTGTTTTGTCAAGCACGACGGCATTGATTTTGCCGCAGGTTTCCAATGCTTCGGCGGAACGGATCAGCACGCCCATCTGCGCGGCACGACCAGTCGAAACCGTTACGGAAAGCGGCGTGGCAAGACCCAACGCGCACGGGCATGCGATCAGCAGCACCGAAACCGCAGCCACCAACGCATGCACCACGCGTGGTTCCGGCCCAAACGCAAACCACAACGCGCACGACCACACGGCAATCAGCACCACAATCGGCACGAAAATGCCTGAAATCTTATCCGCCATGCGCTGCACCGGCGCTTTTGAACTTTGCGCGGATTGCACCAATCCGATAATCTGCGCGAGCACCGTGTCTTTGCCGACTTTCGTGGCACGATACCGCAGCGATCCAGTGCCATTGATGGTGGCGCCGGTCACGGAACTGCCGGCCTGCTTCACCACAGGCATGGATTCGCCGGTAATCATAGATTCGTCAACAGCCGACGAACCAGCAATAACCACACCGTCAACAGGAAGTTGTTCGCCGGGGCGAATCGCAATAATATCTCCGACCGCCACCTGCTCGACCGGAATTTCCTCTTCAATTTCACCTCGTACCACGCGAGCGTTTTTCGGCTGCAATCCCGCCAACGCGCGCATGGCCTCTCCAGTACCGACACGAGCGCGCGCTTCAAGCAATTGGCCGACCAGCATCAGCGTAATAACCACACCAACCGCTTCAAAATACGGTTCGCGAGCATTCTCAGGCAGAATCTGCGGAATAAACGTGACCACGCACGAGTAGGCAAACGCACATACGGTACCCAGACTGACCAGCGCATTCATTTCCGGCGAACGGTGAATAATCGCCGCGAAACCACTGCGGAAAATCGGTAATGCGGCATAGCACATCACCGGCAGCATCAGCACAAATTGCACCCAATTCGGCATCGGATACAGCATCAACATCGTCGAACCGAATACTGGAATCGTAACGATGGCTGACACAATAAGACGCGCAATCAGCGTTCGCATCTCACGAGATTCGGAAGAATCGTTTGACGAATCAGAAGAATCTGAAGAAATATTGGAAGATTCAGCGGATTCATACGATTTTTCATCAACAACAGTTTGTTGCGATTGCATATGAACGTGAGATTCAGCAGTATTCGTGCTCTCTTCCGATTTCGAATGTTCTTTCGGCATTGCGGCATGATGTTTTCCCGGCACCACCCGTAATGTACCATGCAGCATGTTCATGCCACATGCGAAACCGTACTCCCCCGGTTCGTTAGGGTGAAGCGTCAATGTCGTTGTGCGGAAAGCGGGCAATGCCAGGTCGACACCGAAATCGGAGAACACCACGTGCGACGAGCATTCACCGTCTTCTTTGCGATCGAATATCAATCGCAATGGCAAGCCGGCCTCAGCTTCGATGATTGCCGGACTATACCCACCTTTGACTTCGACAACCGCCTCTTGCACGCCGTTATCGACACGAGCGCGGAATGCTTTGCGCGGCGCGAAGAAGAACCATAACACGGCTGCCGTCACAATGAACGCGACAATGACGGCAATCAAAGCCTGCATATTCTCACCAACCTTATTCACGTTCACGTCTCAATGACTATCATCACAATATACCCCTATAGGGTATATTTGCAAGAGAAAAGCGGTATCTTCAGCGGTAAGATCAAGATTTCAGCGTTACGAGGAGCAGCATCATGAACGCAACCCATCACGGATACGCGGACGACCAGAAGAAAATCATCGCGCGCCTCAACCGCATTGAAGGGCAAGTGCGAGGCATACGCCAAATGACGGAAAACGGCGAATACTGCATCGACATCCTGACGCAGATATCAGCCGTGAACAGTGCGTTGAAATCGGTAGCGCTGCTGCTCGTCGACGATCATCTCAACCACTATGTCAAAGAAGCCATCAAAGAGGGCGGGGAAGTTTCCGAAGCGAAAATCGCCGAGGCAAGCGCGGCCATAGCACGCCTCGTGAAATCGTAGACCGCAAAACATGTCAATCCCCGATCCAGCAAGCGAAAACTCACCATCGCCGCCAAATCGGGGATTGTATGATCAGACCGGAAAAGTTCCAGACCCCATAGATTTACGAGGTAGATTTACGAGGTAGATTTACAGGTCGAGGAAGTTGTCGAGGCCGACGGTCACGCCTGGGTATGCGCCGGTGGAGACCTTGCGTACGGCCAGCAGCACGCCCGGCATGAAGGAGATGCGGTCGAAGCTGTCGGCACGAATGGTCAGCTGCTCGCCGTCATTACCGAACAGGGCCTCCTCATGGGCGTTAAGACCGCGCAGACGTACGGCGTGCACGTGAATGCCGTCAACCACCTGGCCACGGGAGCCGCCATCGGTTTCGGTGGCATCCGGCACAGGGCCAAGACCTGCGGCCTTGCGGGCTGCGGCGATGCCCTGCGCGGTGTGGAATGCGGTGCCGGACGGAGCATCCACCTTGTTCGGGTGATGCAGCTCGATCACTTCAGCGGATTCGAAGTACGGAGCCGCAACCTTGGCGAAATAGTCGGCGAGCACGGCGGAAATGGCGAAATTCGGCGCAATGAACACACTCTGGCCCTCGCGAGGCGCGGCAGCGAGCGCGGCACGCACCTGATCGAGCTTCTCGTCGGTCCAGCCGGTGGTACCCACCACCACGTCGACACCTTGCGCCACGAGTGCGAGCACATTGTCAAGAGACACGCTCGGCACGGTGAACTCCACCACCACGTCAGTGTTGCCGGGGGTGATTTGGGTGAGGTCGTCGCCGGCGTCAAGCGCGAGCGCCAATTCGGTGTCGGCCGCGTTGTTCACGGCATCGACCACATGGGAACCCATACGTCCTTTGGCGCCAACTACAGAAACCTTGATCATTGCAGCTCCTTCAAGCATGTCGCACGTACGAGCGTACGAACAGCATTTCAAATCAGTCTCACTCATTCTACTGAGGAATGTTCCATTTACGAATGTAAAGAGACGCTTCGACGCGTCACCGCCCAGCCGATCAAGGCGAACGGAATCGAAGCGAGCACGAAAATCCATGGCAGCATCAGGCTTATGTCTGGGCTGAAATGGTCGAGCATGATTCCCGTGGTCATCGAACCGAATGACGCGCCGATGGTTCCCGCGGTGCTCACCCACGCGAGGCCTTCGGTCAGCGATTCTTCCGGCACGGTCTCCTTCATAACGAGATTGCCCGAAGCGAACACCGACGAAACGGTAAGACCCGTAAGGATTTCAAACACTCCCATCATAATCAGATTGCCTTGGCACATGTGAATGATGAAGAAGCCTACCGTTATGATCGCGAGGAACGTGATCATATGGCGCCAGCGGGAGCCCTTCAGCTCGCGCGTGCCGAAAACCAGCGCGCCTATGCACGAGCCGACCGCCAACATCGCAAGCTGCACACCAAGCAGGGAATCAAGATGCAACGCTTTCATAACGGCCGTCATCGACGTATCGAATGCGGTGAAACTCATGTTGAACACGATGAATACCATCAAAAGCGGAATCACGCCCGCATAGGTGAGCACATTGCGTTTCTTGCGATTGTCATTCGACTTCAACTGCGCGACGGTCAGTTTGTCTTGTTGTTTGTCTTGTTGCACGGAATTTGCGCCGCCATTATTTCCAGTATTGCCGTCAACCGCCAATCGCACGTCCGCATCGTCGGAAGATGCCGAAACAACAGTGATTTCACGTACTACCGGCGGTTGCGTGTCACGCAATGCGAAGAACACCGTGCCGCCGATCGCGCACGCAATCGTCGGCACAAACAACTGCGAAACGGGATGCACGGAAGCCGCCAGGAACGCGGCCAGAATCGGTCCGAAAATGAATACGATCTCATCGATGGCGGATTCCAATGCATACGCAGTGTTCAGCAATGAGCCGTTGCCGGTACGGTCAAGCACATACGTCCAACGGGTACGCACAAGCGCGCCGAACGAGAATTGCGTGAGCCCCATCACCACAGCCAAGGCGAACAGCAGTGGAATCGGCACGCGCACCAATGCCGCGAACGCAAAGCCAAGCATGGCGATGATTTGCACGACAAGCACTACCGATCCGACCTTGCGCTGGCCGAATCGGTCGAACAGTCGTGCGTACAGTGGCGTGACCGCCGCCGTGGAAAGCACATATGCCGCGCTCATCACGCCTGCGATCGTCCAATTGTCATACAAATGGTTGAGTGCGAGGATAATGCCAAGGCTCATCATCGACATCGGCAGTCGCGCCAAGGCTCCGGAAGCACAGAACGCTTTGGTTCCCGGAATGGAGAACAGTACGGAATATGGCGACTTCGGGATTTCGGTTGCGCTGGTGGCAGCCATGATTATCGCTCCTTAACTTTCGTTGCGTCCGGCACGTGTGCCCGCCCACACATGCTGCACGAGGGTAGCGGCGCTCCTCCACAACGCTGCCCATAGTGCGTTACCCTACGGGCAGGCTGGAAAGCGCCACACGTTCGGCGCACCAGCACTAGTCGTTGTCGGATTGTTCCGGAATTCCGTAGCTCAACTCGGCAAGGATCTCTTCTTCTGTTTTGTCGGCGGCATTGAGCTGTCGATCGCCCTCAATGGGTTCACTCAGATAGTAGAGGCAGGCGTCGATAGCGGTGAGCGGTACGCCCTCCATTGCCGACAGCAAGATACGATACATATCCAACTGTGCTAATTTTTTCTGAATTTCCTCTTTTTTGCGAGGTTTTTTTCCAGTTTTCCAATCGACAATAGTATATTGTTTCGACCGATCCGCCCCATCGAGACCCCCGAAGAACACCGCGTCGAGCTTGCCGTTGACGATGGTGCCCAATTGCGGCACGTTGACGACGATTTGCCGTTCCGCCCACGCGGGCTTGCGCCGTGCCCATGTCGACGTTGCGAGACGCTGTTGCCAATCGAATATCCCGTTATTGTCTGCCCCATTATCGTCTTGATTGTCTTGCGATTGCGCCGCATTGTTGCGTCGCAGCTCGGCAAGCATCGCCAATCGCGATTCAGCTACGCGAGTACCGCCATTGCCGCTCGCGCCAACGCCAATGCCGGCATCATTCGCATCGGCCATGATGAACCGTTCCGCCCAAGCATGGAACTGCGTGCCCAGTTGCGCGACCGGAGACGCTACGTTCGGTATCGGACGCACCAGCCCACGCCAGTAAGTGCGGGCGCCACGCTCGTCCATCATGCCTGCGCGCGCCTGCAGCGAGGTGACGTTCTGACGACCGGATGCAAGAATCCTCTCGCCCTTCGCACGCACCGCGCTGTCGAACGCATCCTGCGACGCCTCTCCAAGCATGTCAGGCATGAGATTGCTGTCGGCCACCAGCAATTGCGCGCATCGCAGCAGCGAAGCACCCGTATTTTCGCAACGCCCAGCACCTTCGCCACCGACAGGCTCGCCAACTTGCCCGCCGGCCCGTTCGCCAGCCCGCCCATCAGTCTGCCCGACAGCATTGTTCATCGCCGAATCCACCTGCAACGCAGACAAACGCAACGTCTGCAGGGTCTCATCGCTCAACTCGCACGGCCATGGCAGGAACTGGTTGCCTTCCGACGGCTCGAGCGGCGCATTCCAAGCGTCGCCGACCACCGCATCTTCAAAATCGCGGGCATGCTCGCCCACAAAAAATCCATCCGGCAACGGCGCATCGATCGAATGCAGACTGGTCATGCCGTTTTCGGAGGAATCGACATCCTCAACTTCCGCAATATCGGCCAGGTTGCTCGGCTCAGCCGCTCTGGAAACGATATTGAGCATGGAATCGCGCACTTCCACTAGGAAATTCGACGGTTTGGACACACGTTTGCGATCGCCCACGGCACGCGGATCACGGCTTTCCGCATTCGTTGCGCTGCAGGTGAGCAGCGCCTCATGACGGGCGCGAGTCAACGCCACATACGCGAGGCGACGCTCGTCGGCATGCAACCGACGGCCATACTCCTCGATTTGCGTCAAATACAGTCCGTCCGGATCAATACCTTCCATGTCATCGACGCTCATATTCCGCAAGGTGCCGAACACTTCGTCGTCAATGATTTCCGCATCCTCCAGCATTTCCAACGCTTCCAACGGATTTCCACCCACAAGCGCGTCATGGGGGAATCGCGGCAGAATATCGGCGTCCACACGCACCGGAACCGGCACCGCAGCAGGATCGGTCAGCCACGTTTTGGCGGTCTCATGATATTCGGGCGGCGTCCACACGCCATCCTGGAAACCGTTGAGATGCTCTTCATCAACGGCCACACGCAGATCGCTGCCCTTGTTGGTGGGGAATCCGCCATCGGTCATGCCGACCACGGCCACGGCATCCCATTCAAGGCCCTTCGACTGGTGTACGGTCATCAGCACCACGTCGACAGGCACATCGGGAGCCACCGCGTTCTCCTCGCGTGCGTCGCGCAGCGAATCCGCCCATGAGATGAACGCGCGCAGGCTCGGCGTTCCCTGCGACGCGATCTCCTGCATATACGTGTCGACGAGCTTCAGCAACGCATCGATCGGCGATTTGGCGAGCGCCACCCGGGATGCGGCGAGCGTGGCATCGGCCTGACCGCCGCGCATATGCTCGGCCAGCTGCATGTCGATATCGAGATTCAATGCGACGATGGCCTCACGAACCACTTCCGGCAACGGGTGGCCAAGCATGCGCTGCACCTGACGGATCGCATCCGCGGCGCGAAGCACTTCCTTCGTCCCTTCACGACTCACCCTGCCGTCAATGAGTTCCGCGAGATCGTCACGCAACATGAGGTCCACAAGGAAAACCGCATTCGGCACTTGATCTCGATATTCACGTACGATGGCACGGATTTCAGCATCGGAAGGACCCGACTTGGGAGTTACTCCATAAATTCCCAGATTTTCCGGTTTTTCTTCCTTGTTGGATTGCTCCTGCACGATTCCAGCTGAAACAAGCGCACGATACCGGCACATCGTGTTCACCTGTTCCGCGGTATCGGCGAGCGCCTGCAGATCGTTGGCGCTGATGGAGAATCGCGGCGTGGCCAGCAATCGCATAAGCGCCGCACTGTCGGTATGATCGCTGACGACGCGTAGCAAAGCGAACACGTCCTGCACCGCCGGGCGTTCCAGCAACGCCGACCGCCCCACTACCAGCGTGGTCAGGCCTGCGCGTTCGAGCGCTTCCGCGAATTGCGGCATGATTCCTTTGGAACGGAACAGCACCGCCACGTGCGGACGATTGTCTTTCATGCCATTGTCGAGGTCGCGCGAGGAAGGCGTATGCAGGGCGATCGCATGTTTGGCGAAGCGCACGACCGCGTCGACCTCCTGCCCGAACGTGTCGAACGCAAGCACGCCCACCGTTCCTTCGGGGGCTTCGTCGGTATTGACGAGCGCCGGAACGTCGACTTCGCGCATCAGCGAGCTGCTGAGGCGTCTGGCAGGCAAGCGGAGCGGTTTGGTGAGATTGTTCGCCGCTTCGAGCACCATGCGTGAGTTGCGCCGCGTCACGGTCAATGCGAATGGCCTGCTGGTGGCGTCCATGCCGAAATCGTGTTGCAGCATGCGGAATGCGCCAGGACTCGCCCCTCGCCATGCGTAGATCGATTGGAAGGGGTCGCCGACCGCGTTGACCGCGCTGCGATGCGTGTCGTCAGCGTGGAACAGCGCGCTCAGCAGTGCCGCCTGCGTGGTGGACGTGTCTTGGTATTCGTCGAGGAGCACATGCGAATAGCGTTTGCGGTAGGCCGCTCCGATGGACGGGAATCGGGAGACAAGCTGGAATGCCGCGATGGTGAAATCGCTGAATTCCGCCATATTGCAGGCGCGTTTTTCGGCATGATAGTCAAGCACAAGATCGAGCAGCAGGTCGCGTTGCTTGGCGACGAATGCGAGTTGCGCGCTGTTGAACACGCACATGTCGTGCCCGAGTTCGCGGTATTTCTCCAGTTTCTTTTCGTAGTCCGCGTCGGAATCCTTTTTCAGTCGTTTCGGCAGCTTTGGCGATTTCGGCTCTTCCGTTGGCACGGTTTCGCCGTCAAGCGCCTTGGCGATCTGTTCGACGAACGCCTCATCCCAGTCGCGCACGCGTTGCACGGCTTCGTCGAAGCTGGTGCAGTCGCCGCCGATCATGGCGCCGGAAATGGCGTTGGACAGGGCGAACACGTTGCCCGCTATGGTGTTGAACGATTTCAGATCGCCGTCGAACGCCATAAGATCATCCATATGCCTGTCAAGCACGGTGTGGATGAGCTGCATGGCACCTGCTTCGCTCAATGGCTGCGTGTTCTGGTCAAAGCCGACAAGCAGTCCATATTGGCGCACGATGGATTGGAAGAAAGCGTCGTACGTGGAGACTTCCGGTTTGAGGAACGTCATGTTCGCTGATTTCAGGCCGCGTTCGCGCTGGTCGCGAGTCACGGCCGCAGACACTCGAGACAATAGTTCCGAGGCCGCTTTGCGCGTGAAGGTCAGTCCGAGGATCTTTTCGGGGCTCACCCCCTGTTCGATCAGCGTGATGATGCGTCTGGTCATCGTGTAGGTTTTGCCGGATCCAGCGCCGGCCACCACCACCACATCCGCATACGAGGGCGCTTGGACGACGGCAGCCTGCTCAGGACTGTCGGTGAACTTCATGGTTCCGCTCATGCCGTTCTCCTTTCGAATACGGTGTTCTGTTCGCCCGCACAGGCCGGGCAGATCGTAGTGTTTCTGCAGTATTTCACATGTTCCGTCGTCGGTCTTGCGGTGATTTCGTTCGCCCTGCTGGCCGCGGCCGCATAGAAGACCCTCGCGATCATGGTGAGGGACCATACCGCCATCGTGCCGCGTAAGCCAAGGAACTCATTCCAATGCTCGTCGCTCATTTCCAACGGAGGAAGCATGTCATCGAGTCCGTCGTGGAAATCCTTGTCGAGTTTTTTGACGTAATAGCGCGGTATGAATTCGCCGGTATTGAGACTTCCATTGGCGAACAGCGCCTGCTGCATATGCGATTCGGCGGCGGTGTCGCCATACGGCGCAGGGTATGCGTGCTTGGCTACATGGAATAGCGCGCTTTGCGTGATGTTCGGCGCGTTCGCCACCGCCTGCGCCCCGCGCATGCCGCTTTCCTCGGGGAATACGAGTCCCAGCTGATAGCAGACGAGCTGCAGATCGTTGAACAGGCCTTCGCCGGTCGGACTGACACCGGTTTTGTAGTCGATCAGACGCACCTGCTGCGTGCCATCCGCCATTTCACGCCGTTCCAAACGGTCGATCCTGCCGGTCAAACGCACGGTGAGATACTCGCTCATGCCGGTTTCCGGCCATCCTCCGACCAACGCTCCCATAATGGCGATCAATTCGTTCCGTGAAATCGCGTGAACGCCGTCCATCGCATTGTAGGTGTCGAGAATATCGTCGAAATCGAATTTTGCGGTAAATTTCAGCTCAGGTTCGGCTTTCGTAAGTTTTCCAACGCTGAATGCATCATTATTTTTAATCGGATAATCACCATGATTCGATTGCACGAAATACGTGGCGATGTTACGCAACGCCTCCTGCGCCTGCTCATCTTTCTTCAACGCCTGATACCGTTGCGCGGGATCGGCAATGGCGTTGAAATCGCCGCATAGACGCTTGTATTCGGCATACATCCATTCGGTGATCGCATTGATATTGTCCACGTCGCTGATGGCGGTATGGTGTTCCGGCATATCAAGTCCGGCTTCGGTGGCCTGTTGCGCCACCTTGTGGATCAGCGAGCCGAAACTCGTGGCGACGCTGCCCATGCGCGGGCCGGAGAAGCGGTTTTCCAACATCCAACACACCGGGCACGCCCACAGATTGTCTACCGCAGAAGGAGACAAAGTCACCACGTCGGATCGCCGCGATTTACCGTTTCGGCCCGACGTCGAGCTTTCCGACGTGTCGCTCATGCCCGTCCGCATGACGGCCGCGATCTTCCGCATGGTGGCCTCGACCGTCTCCCCCATAAACGGCCAACGGTCAGGGTCGGCCGCCGTAACACCATGCGAAGCCAGCAATGCCAACGCTTCCGCGGCATCACGCGCCTTCGGGCTGTCCTCAGGTTCCGACGCAAGCACGCTTCGGGCGGCCGCGACCAGACCACGGGGATCGGTTTCCAGCCCCGCGTAATCGCCTTGGCCGCCGACCGACGCATATTCTCGCCGTTCCATATCGGCGTCGCGATCGCGGTCGAAGCACTCCGGCATATATCCGTATAGAAAATCCGAAGGCACATTGTCGTCATTCAGCACGGCGCTCACCACCACACGCTCGCTGGCACGGGTCAACGCCACCAACAGGCTCTTCTGCTCGGAGGCGAGCACCGACGCCAGTTGCGCGTCCTGCCTGCCCGCCGGAGTGACGATCGTGCCGGACAATACGCCGTGCAGCATCACATCGGCCAGTTCCTCACCGCCGAACAACGTGTTGCGTGGTGTGAGATTCGGCCACTGCCCCTGCTGCAAAGCCGGCAGAAAAACCAGATTCCAGCGCTTTCCCGCCGCTCCTGCGGGAGTCGTCAGGGTCACCGCCTGATCAATGGGCGCGGTATGCGCCAGCGAATCCGCCTCAATGGTCAGCAAACGCACCTGTTCGATGAACGCCTCGATGGTGTGTACCGCGAATTCCCCGCTTGACTCGCCGCCTGAAGCATAGTTGAACAAACGCATCGCCGCGTCAAGCCGATCATTCGCGGCACGGCCGGCAGCCGAATGCTCCAGCGCCACACGCTGCCAGACTTCCGCCTTGCCGCAGGCCCTCCATGCGCAATCCAACACATATTGCGGTTCACGCGAAACCAGTTTGGCTTCCGACTCGCATGTTTTGTCAAGAACCTTCCACAATGATGCGAACGCCTTGATCTGCGGATCCGCGCCCAGCACGGAGGCGATCGCATCGACCACGCGATCGGTATTGCCCTCCATAAGAAGCACGTACAGCGCTTCCATACTCAGCGCGAAATCGCCTTCATGCTCGTCTTCATGCTCACTATCATGCTCGCCATCGGCGCGAATCGCATGATAGTCCGTCATATAATCGCGCCAATCTTCCATCAAACGAGGGAGCAACGCCTGTTGTTCGACGGCAGCGTCCGCCGCATCCTCATCATCTTCGAAATCATCTTCGTCGTATTCTTCGGCAGCATCCTCATCATGGTTCGCAGCCTTGCTTTCCACAATCGAAGCGAGCGAAACCAACGCGTTCATCGCGGATTCGATGGATGCGAGACGGGCCGGACGCCCCTCATGCCGTTGATCACCACCGACCGTAATCAGCGGAGATCCCATAATCAGCGCCACGCGCGAACGAATATAGGATCCGGCGGTCTGCAGGTCCATGGTCGAAGCCGCGATCGTCTGGTTTTTCAATTCGGCCAACTCGATCAACGCGAACAGACCCTGCACGAACGGCTCATCCTTCAACGGCCGGGTCACGCTGGAATAGCGCACGGGAACGCCGTCAGCGCGCAACCGCTCGCCGAATGCGCGCACGGTGGCATTGTCGTGCGCGATCACGGCCATGTCGTTCCATACACGGGAACGTTGCAAATGCTCAGTTTTGATCTTCCACACCACGTCGTCGAGCTCTTCGGAAGAGGAACGGTACAAGGCCGTTTCCACACTGCCGTCGGCCGGCGTGACACGAGCGCCCGTATCGTCGGCCGGCAACGTTTCGATGGGCATCGCGCCTGGCATATCGCTCATTTTGCCGGGACGATCGGGCAGAGGCACGTCCGTCGACTCCGTGCTTGCGATCGACAGGCTCACTCGCGTCGCGACAAGCGTGCGATAGTCGCCATGCACGCCTTGCTGGTTCGACACGGTTTGCGCGGTATCGCCTTCGTGCGCCGTTTGCAGACCTTCGATGCGTTCAAGCCTCGCTCCCATGCGCGTCTGCGCCTGGTTGAACAGATATTCCGGATATGATCCTCGGAACGTCTGCACGGCTTCGTCGGGATTGCCAACCAACAGCAGGCGCACCCCGCGTTCATGCAGGGCTTCAAGCAGTGCGAAACCAGCCAACGTCGTATCTTGAAAATCGTCGACGATCAGCATGTTCGCAATATCGGCTTCCTGTATGCCAGACACGGCTTCGGTGGCGTCGATCATCAGCTGCGACGCGTCGAGACGATATTCGCCAGGATAAGACGAACGGATCGCCTCATTGTATTCCTCACGCAAGGCGAAGGCGAGACGCCATTGAGTGCGCAGGCGTTCGCGACGTTCGTCAAGCATGCCGTCCCTGCTGGCCGCACGGGCGATCAGCATGTCTTCGAACTGCGGTTTCGCGCCAATCTCGTTCATGCGTGCGAGCATGTCGCGCAATTGGTTGGCGAATGCGTCGGTGGAATCGTCGGCCACCAGTCCTGACCATTCGGAAACCGCGAAATAGGTGCGCAGCAGATCGCAGGTGGCGCAATCGTCGCCATGTTGCCTATGCTCCACATGCGAAGCCAGTACCTTGCGGATGATCACATCCTGTTCCGCACCGTTCAACAGTTTCGGCAACGGTTCGCCTTGACTTGATCTCACGGCCGTCAGCAGACGGAATGCGACGGCAGGCAACGTAGTGACCGGTCGCGCCTGCGACACGGCCGACAATTCGCGGATCGCCCGATCGCCCAACGCATCGGCGATCTGCCTGCCAGACACCGTCATCACGGCATTCCCGTCACCATACCGCCTCATTGCGGCAACCAGCATGCCCAGCGCAAACTCGGTTTTTCCACTGCTCGGCGCGCCCGCAACCAACGTGACGCGGCCAAGGTCTTCCAAATTCATCATGCCTCCCAACACTACTAGTCTCGTCCTCCTTTACCTGACAAATCCGGAACCTGCAAAGTTGTCTCGAAGCCAACCTTTATCCAACACGATCTGCGGTGCAACCACTCCTTCGTGGCATCTGCAGCAACGCCGACAACACATCAATGGTCATTTCCATTTGAGCCAGATGCCCGTCATCCAGCAACTGAATGTATGTACCCTCATCGTCGCCACGAAGGCCGTCTCTTAAGGTTCGCACGTTCTTTCTATCACTACGACTTCTATTATTCAGCCACAACATGTCTCAGATGCTCGTCTTTGTATATGGACATTTTGACCCCTTGCTGATAGGTTTCTGGGTTGGTCTTCAGTTAGGATAGGATCCAGAGAGAGCGGCCGAAAAGCATACGCACCACGAGGAAAGAGAGCATATGGAAGCCATGAACGGCATTCCCCCTCAAATCCCTGGGTATACATTCGCCCAAAAGTTGGGTTCAGGTTCCGAAGCGAACGTGTATTTGTACCAGCAGCTTTCCCCCAGCCGACAAGTGGCCATCAAGGTCAGCAAGGGAACGCTCGATCCACGCGCGGCGGCGCGGTTCCGTTCCGAAGCGAACTTCATGGGCAGGATCTCCTCGCATCCCTACATTCTTTCGGTGTACGAAAGCGGCGTCACCACCACGGGCAACGGCTACACCGTGTTCGAATACGCTCCGGGAGGCAATTACAAGACCTTCCTGGAATCCAACAGGCTCAACGCAGACCAGATGCTCACCGTCGGCATCAATCTGGCGAGCGCCCTTTCCACGGCGCACCGCGAAGGCATCATCCACCGCGACATCAAGCCCAGCAATATTCTCATCAACACGCATGGCATGCCCATGCTTTCCGATTTCGGCATCGCGGGAACGATCTACGGGCGTCCCGGCATCGGCTACACCATCGCGTGGGCTCCGCCGGAAGTGCTTGCAAAGAACGGCGGAGGCAACGAATCCTCCGATATTTATTCGCTGGGAGCAACGCTGTTCGCCATGCTGACGGGCCAGTCGCCATATGAATACGGCTATTCCGCGGCCCTCGGCTCGACCAGGGGCAAAGAACGCGGTGCTCTGCTGAGAAACATCATTCTCACCGATCCGCTCCCTAAGCTCAATAGGCCGGATATTCCCCCGCAAGTGGAGCGGATCTTGCGCAAGGCGTTGAATAAAACGCCGGAAGACCGGTATTATTCCGCATATGATTTCGCGCGTGACATGCAGCGTGCGCAGCAGGAATTGTATGGCCATGCCACGCCGACCACGGTCGAAGGCGAACCGCCGTTCCCGCAAAATCTGTACGCACAGTCCCAGGCGAACATTCAGGTTTCACCGACCGTCCCAAAGCAGCGCAGCACTTGGGCCAAGCCTCTTGCGATCGTCGTTTCGGCGGTTGCCGCGATCACGGCCGTCGCGTTGGTGTTCGCGTATGTGATCTTGCCGAATATGGATTCGGCTTCCGACAATAGCAGCGTGCAGATCGAGAATCCGGGAACGCACGATCAGGACAACGATTCGCCTGATTCGGCCATCACCACAAGTAGCGTGCCCAGTGTCGAGAATCTGGCCGGCTCATATTCCGCCGATGGCGGCAGCGTGCAGTTCACATGGGTGAACCCCGACCCTCAGGACGGCGATTCGTACGCATGGTCGCTGGTAGGCGATGCAGGAGTAGACCCGAACGCCCAAGGAACCACCACCACCGACACGCACATCAGCATCAAACCCGCCGACGGCTCGCAGACCTGCATCCAGGTGAGCCTCATCCGAGCGGACCGGCAGATGTCGCAGAATCCTGCGATCGCGTGCGCGGCCAAACCATAAGCATCACAGCACTTCCCAACAGGGTCGGCCGACGGCATTATTCCATCGCAGGCGATGTCCGGAACGAACACAACGACCATCGGAACACTCAAGGAAGAACCGAAAATGGACAAACGCAAGAACGCAGCCGATCAGCCGGCACAATCGCACGAACGTCAATTGCGCTTCGGATCGATGATGCGCAAACTGCTGTTGCCGTCGGGAAGCAGACGGTGGATCACGCCGATCGTCATGCTGCTTCTGCTGCTGGGTATCATCGCAGGCGCGTTCATCGTCAGTTCGGTGACGCAACGGCATGTGCAACTTGACGACGGCACCGTGTGGATCACGTCGCTGAAGGACCGCAAAGCCGCACGATTCAATGCGAAGAACAAGGATGTGGACGCCGGAGTCTCATCCGCAGCCTCCCGTTTCGACGTGGCACAGCATGATGGCGACACAGTGATCTCCGAAGGCACCAAAGCCAGCAATATCGCGGCTTCCACCATTAGCGAAACCGGCAACACCGCCATCAAAACGGATATCGAAACCATTATCGGAGGCAATACCGCAGCGTTCATCAACACCAAAACCGGCAATGTGTGGGTGGGATCCGCTGCCGATGTGAAATCCGTCAACCCCACCACCGACAAGCCGAACATGAAACTGGGATCCGGCGGAAAGATCGCGGTGACGCATGACGGAACCGTATACGGATACCGAACTTCCGATGGCGCGGTGCTGAGCATCAAAGGGCCGCAAGACACGCGCGAGCAAGTTGGCACGATAGGAGGCGCACCGCATGCCGAATCGTTCACCGTCATCGGCGAAACCCCGGTCGTGGCGGCAAAAGGCACCGTGTATTGGCCGCAGGGAAGCGCAGCCATCAATCTGCAGGGCGATATGACGCTGCAGGCCCCCTCCACGGACGGCAAACAGAACGGATGGGTGGCCGTGGCGACGCCGCGCGGGCTCGCAACGGTGGATCTCAACACCAAAAAGACCGCGGAAACAACGAATTCCGGCAAGGGCGAGCCCGCCCAGCCGGTATCCACAGGCGGATGCGTATTCGCCGCATGGGCGCAGAAAGCCAACAATTACGCCAAAGTATGCTCCGTCGACAGTTCGGATACGGCATTCGACACCCTGACCAACATCAACGCCACTTCGGAACTGATATTCCGCACCAACCATCGTCTGGTCATACTCAACGACGTGGTCAACGGCAACGTCTGGAATCCGCAGGAATCCACCAAAGTCATCAAAATCCAATGGAACAAGGTGGAAACCAAACAGTCGAAGCAACAGGAACAGAACAACGACAGCGCCAACAACCAGCATAATTTCAGCAAGACCTGCTCGTCGCAATCCGGCCAGATCAAAGCCGAAGATGATTCGTTCGGCGCGAGAACAGGATCGCAGCAGATCCTCGACGTGCTCCGCAACGACGAACAGACCGACTGCTCCGTACTGCGCATCACCTCGGTAAGCGCCCCCGACGGCGCCAACATCAGCGTTTCCCCCGTATACGACGGACGATATCTGCAGCTCGACGCTTCCGCGGCATCCGAAGGATCCGTATCGTTCAGCTATGAAATCTCCGACGGACGCGGGCAAACCTCCAACGCCAACGTAAGCCTCACACTGGTAGGCGGGGACGACAACGCGCCCCAGCAAACCGATACGCCACCGGAAATCGACGTGGAACAAGGAGCGACCTACACCACCAACGCGCTGGGCAGCTTCTCCGATCCCGACGGCGACCCGCTCACCCTCGTATCCGCAACCCCGCAGAACACCGACCAGGTGACCGTTTCCACGCGAGCCGACGGGCAGCTCGTGTTCAACGCGGGATCCATGTCTTCCGGACGCGCCGGCATCGAAGTGACCGTTTCCGACGGCCAGCAGACCGGCACCGGCATGGTGTATTTCTCAGTGAAACCGGCCAACACGCTGGCCGCGGTGATCGATCCGGCCGTCAAGCAGACCACGCCAGACACCCGCACCACCATCGCGCTCAAACAATACGTGCATGGCACCTCGGCCGAACCCGCGCAGCTGACCGCCGTGGAAACCCCATCCGGCGCATCCACCACCATGAACGCCACCGATATGTCGTTCACCTTCAGCGCATCCAACCCCGGCACCTACTACGTGCCCTACACCATCACACAAGGATCCATCCCCTCGACCGGCCTGGCCCGCATCGAAGTGCAGGCGGTGACCGGAGACTCCGCCAAGCCCATCGCAGCCAACGACGTGGCACTGCTCGGCGCCGACAACACCGCAATCGTGGAACCACTGTCTAACGACGTCGACCCGATGGGTGGTGTGCTATCCGTGACCAGCGTGACCGCCGATGCGGCGAGCGGCATCAAAACCGGCGTCGTAGGCAACAAGCGCGTCTACATCACCGCACGGCAGGTACCGACCGAGCCCGTGCAGATCAAATACAGCGTCGCCAACGCGGCAGGCACGTCAACCGGCGTGATCGTGCTGCAGCCACCGGCACTGACCACCTCCAACTCCGTGCCGAAAGCCGACAACATCACCACGCAGGTACGCACCGACGGCATCGTCTCCATCGACGTGCTCGACCACGTGACCTACTCCGACGGCACCACGGTAAGCCTGCAAAACGACCTGCAATACGACAAAAACACGTTCAAAGGACTCGTATTCGTATCAGGCAACACCGTACGATACCAAGCATCCGACCAAACCGGATCCTTCCCCGTAACGTACACCGTCAAAGACAATCTCGGCAACGCGGCATCCGCCACAATCACCATCAACGTGCATCAAAAAGACGCTTCCAACAAGGCTGCGCCAACACCATCCGACGTCGAGGCGCAAGTCGCGGCCGGCCAAAAAGTCCAGATCCCGATCACCTTGACCGGCATCGACGCCGACGGCGACGACGTGCAGCTGCTCGGTCTCGGCAACAAGGCGCCGACACTCGGACGCATCAGCGAAGTCGGCGCCACCTACCTGGTATACGAAGCCTATGCCGACTCCACAGGAACGGACACCTTCTCATACGCCGTCGAAGACTGGACCGGCCAACGATCCCAAGCGCAAATCCGCGTAGGCGTATTCACATCCGGCACCGACTCGGGCGTATACGCGCGCGACGACGAAATCACATTGCGCCCCAACACCGCAGCAACCGTGCCCGTGGCGCAAAACGACATCTCCGGAGACAACACCGACCTGGCCGTCAGCGAAAACGTCGAATCGCAAGACATCAGCAATGTGACCGTGGCGGACAATGCGCTCGCCTTCACCACTCCTCAGCAGGCGGGCACCTATTACGTGGTGTATACGGTCAAAGACAAGGCAGGATTGTCCGACACCGCGACATTGACGGTGAACGTGGACGACAACGCCACCATCGAACCGCCGACAGCATACGACTACCGTGTGCCATCTTCCGCGACGATCGATAAGAAATCCATCGACGTGGACGTTTCGCAATGGATCGCGAATCCTTCCGGCAGCGCCGACGAACTGCAGGTGGCCGTTGATGATTCGGCTACCGACCATGCGCATGTCAAGGGCGGTGACAAGTCCACGACCATTAGCGTGGACTTGACGGACGAGGCGCGAGCCGTGCCGTACACCGTGACCAACACGACGTATAACATCACGTCCACGGCGTTCATCCAAGTGCCCGCGTACGGCGTGTTCCCGCCGACCCTTCGACCGAAGGCGCCGGCTTTGAAGGTGAACGCACGCGAGACGATCACCATCAATATCGCCGATTACGTGCGTGTGGGCGCAGGCAAGACCGCGTATGTGGACGGCGCCGATTCGGTGAGCGCCACGAAGGCCGCGGACGGCGACCTGTATGTGAACGACCAGACGTTGAAGTTCACCGCATCAAAGGATTATTCCGGTCCCGCGTCCATCACCTTCACCGCGGTGGATGGCAAGCGCGACAAGAACGACAAGGTGAAAATCATCAATTCGGCGGTGTTGACGTTGCCGATCACCGTGATCGGACGTGACATGCCCGCGCCGACGTTCTCCTCGTCCACCATTGACGTGGTCGCAGGAGAAAGCGCCACCACCATCGATCTGACCGCGTTGACCCATTCGGCGTCCGACCTGTACGACGATGAGAAGCAGTACACGTATTCGGGTGGCACCGATTCCGACCAGGTGAGCGCCAAAGTGAGTTCGAACGGCAAGCTGACCGTGTCCGCCGACAAGACCGCTTCGCCGGGAACAACGGTGAGCGTGCCGATTTCGATTCAATATTCGAAGGGCACGGTGAGTGCGGGCGTCACGGTTCGTGTGACGGCCTCCAACAGGCCTTTGGCACGCATCAACGCGAAAACCGTGAAGGTCAAGGCAGGATCCAGTGAGGAAGTGAACCTGCTGTCCGATGCGTATAATCCGTTCCCCGATTCCGCATTGACCGTGACCGGATGCACGTCCGATGGCGCGTCGAAGCTGACCGTGGACTGCCCGTCCAACGGTGTGGTGTCGATCAGCGCCTCGTCCGATATCGGCGCGAGCACCAACAAGGTGATCGTCAACGTGCGCGATGCCACCAATACGAAGGAACGTGAGGTGACGGGCACCATCAACGTTTCGGTGATGGACAAGCCGGATGCGCCGCTGCTCTCCCCCATCGCCGGAGACCCGCAGGATGGCGCGGTGAATCTGAGTTGGACGGCCGGCTCTTCGAACGGCAGTCCGATCAGCGAATACAAGGTGTCGTGGGGCGGCGACGGTTCCGGCGAGAAATCGTGCGGATCCGTGACCTCCTGCCAAATCACCGGCTTGAAGAACGGCAAGACGTACTCGTTCAAGGTGCAGGCCAAGAATGAGGTCGGCTGGTCGAAGGAGTCGAATGGCGTGGAAGGCACGCCTGACAAGCTTCCGGACGCGCCGACCGATGTGAAGGCCGAAGCTAGCAAGAACACCATCACTGTCACATGGAAGGCTTTGGAGGGTAATTTCTCCGCCGTCGACAAGTATCAGGTGACGTTGAGCGGTCCGAATGTGGCGAATCCGGTCCAGGAAGTCACTGGCACCAGCATCACGTTCAAATTCGACGACAATGCGATCACCGACGGCGCATCCTATACCGCCACGGTCAAGGCGCATAACAAAGTGAACTGGAGCCAGCCCTCCACGGCATCCAATGCCGTTTCGCCTTGGGGTACGCCTGACAATCCGACTATTTCCGCCGATCAATCAGGCGACAAGATCGTGGTGAGAGGGCGGATCAATGACGCACGTAACTCGAAATACCAGTCGATTACGGTAAGCATCGAGGGCGAAGACAAATCCGTGGAGACAAGCGCCAAGGATTATTCCGTCGAATTCGACATTAAGAACGAGTGGTACTACAGAAAACTTAAGCCGACGATTACCGTGGTTACGGAACGCAGTGGCTCATTGCGCAACGAAGCGTCCGTTTCGACTTTCACAGCAGTCGATCCTCCAACCAATGTGAAGCTGGAACTCAACAACAACACATGTGTGGCGACCTGGTCCAGAAAAGGTGGACGCGTCACAGGTTTCGTTGTAAAGGCCAAGGGTTATTACGATGATGATGTTCATGAGAGCAGAGCCGAATGGCCGCTTTCCGGTGATTGGAGCACCTGCGATACGGTAAGCGTGCAACAGTACTTCATCGACACCTCACATCTCAGCGACCCAGCAATCGCTACCGATAATACCGTCGGCAACAAAAAGCCAGCGGAAATCACACTGCCATCCTCATTGACGTGGGATACACAGAACGCCAACATCATTCATGTCAATGGCGGTAGTTGGGAGGCCCACGGGCGAAGTGTCAAAGGCCAGATCGTCATCACTCCGGCAGGGGAAAGCTCGCATACCTACGATTGGCCAGCTAACGGCACACTGGATGTTTCCGACATCACCAGTCCTTCCGGTACCAGATGCGATTGGGAGGTTCGCGTGATCACCACTGCCGGGGAACCAGAAATCAATGCGACCAAGAAAAGCTCTGATCCCGTGACCGGAGTCCGATACGAGGAGAAAACCCCCGATCCGGAACCGGGACCAACCCCTGATAATGGAGAGACGCAATCCTCGATAGACACCAATGCTTCAGCCATCTCATTACGAACAGGGTTGGCAGGAAAACAGGCGCGAGGCATCTCATTCACCGTCAAATAAGCAAATTCAACATCACAACCAATCATCAATACGATCAATAGAAGCAACCAAGGAGTACCTATGAGCAACGAAAACGACGACGCCACCCAGCTGGGTTCCATTGGGCGCCATATGAGCAAGCCGCAACAGCCCGGCAATCCGCAGGCACGCCCCGCATTCCAAGCTCCAAGCCTGCCGACGCATCCGCAGGAACAGGACGGAGACGAAGAGGGCACGGTACTCAGCACGCATAACGCTACCCACTACGCCGCCAACACGTTCGACGCCGACGAGGAGGGCACGGTACTCAGCACGCATAACGCAACTCCTTCCAGGCCGACGAGGCCTACGGTTCCAATGGCGCAGCCCATGCAGGCGCAACCGACGCAATCCGCTCCAACACAACAGCCGCTACCACAATCGCAATCGGCTCCCGTAATGGCAACGCGCCAATTCCCGCAGACTACGGCACCAAGCGTCAAGCCCGCGCAGCCGGCCATGGCTTCTTCCATGATGTCCGCGCCGCAGGCCGACATCACCGAATTCCATGAACTGTTCGCCCAACTGGTCGGCAACGTCTCCCAAGTCGTGGTCGGCAAGGAACAGCCGATCCGCCAATGCGCCACCGCCATGATCGTCGGTGGCCACATTCTGCTCGAAGACAATCCGGGGACCGGCAAAACGCAGCTGGCCCGCGGCCTCGCCAACTCCATCGACATGTCGTTCAAACGTATCCAGTTCACTCCGGATCTGCTGCCGTCCGACGTGGTCGGCGTAACCTACTACGACCAGAAGAACGGCGAATTCGAATACCGCGAAGGTCCGATTTTCGCATCCATCGTGCTCGCCGACGAAATCAACCGAGCCTCGCCAAAAACGCAGTCCGCACTGCTCGAGGTCATGGAAGAGCAGAAAGTCACCGTCGACGGCGAAACCCATGCGGTACCGCAGCCGTTCCTGGTCATCGCCACCCAGAACCCCATCGAACAACTCGGCACCTACAAACTGCCTGAGGCGCAGATGGACCGTTTCCTCATCAAAACAACCATCGGCTATCCGAGCCATGACGTAAGCGTGAACATCCTCAAGCAGGTCAACGTCACCGACCGTGCCTCCACCGTACATGCGGTGCTCACCGGCAACGACGTGCTGCGCATGCGCGCCATCAGCGAAACCGTGCGTCTCGACGACGCGATCATCGAATACATCGTACGTCTGGTGGAAGCGACCCGTCACGACGAACGCATCCAAGTCGGATCGTCCATGCGAGGCGCGCTCGCACTGACCCGATGCGCCCGCGTGTGGGCCGCGTCCAGCAATCGCGGATACGTGGTGCCCGACGATGTGAAGCAACTGGCCGTCGCCGTGCTCGCACACCGCATCACGCTCACCGCGGAGGCCACATTCGCGGGATCCACCCCCGAACAGATGATCGAACAGATCCTCAATGAAGTGCCTTCACCGACCGTGGGCGCTGCCGCCTGAAACGCACGGCGCAGCCAGCCGCGTACGACACGGCACACGCAAAGCGCACACCCCACACGAAACGTTCGTAAACCCCCGAAAGGTCAAGCATGCGACAATCCAAAACCATGCAGCGCAGGAGAACCATGCAACGATCCCTGCGACGCATCAAGCATCGCATCAAACGACTGGTCACCTCATACGTGTCGCCGCTCGGATGGGCCGTGACCGGACTCGCCATCGCCTCACTCATAGCGTTCACAATCCTCAGCTGGCATGAACTGCTGACCATGGCGATCGTGTTCGCATGCATGATGGTCGCCGCCATCATGCTGTCGCTCGGCAACACGTCGTTCACCGCCACCATAGACGTGTCCAGCAGGCGCGTCACCGTGTCAGACACGGTGAAAGTCGATGTGTGCGTCGACAATCCAGGGCGCACGCCAACCACATCAGCACGCGGCGACCTGCCCATCGGAGACAGCCACGAACGATTCGCCATCCCCATGCTCGCCGCCGGCCAATCACGCCAAACCACCGTGGAATTCACCGCCGTCTCCCGCGCGGTACTGCCGGTCGGTCCCCTGTCCATACGCAAAGGCGACCCATTCGGACTCGTACGACACGAAAAGAAACTTGTCGACCAAATCAACGTGTTCATCCACCCGAAAACCGTTATGCTGAACACACTCAACGCCGGAATTCCGCGAGATCTCGAAGGCCAGCCAAGCGGCGAAATCGTCGACGACGACCTCGATTTCTACGGACTGCGTGAATACGAGCCAGGCGACGACGTACGCAACGTGCACTGGCTCAGCTCCGCAAAAACAGGCGCACTGATGATCCGTCAATACGAGGCGACCCGACGCACCGACACCGCATTGACCATCAGCGTGAACCCCGACGACTATGTGAGCTCCGACGAATTCGAACTGGCGGTATCCGTCCATGCCTCCATCGGCGTGCAATGCCTGCTCCAAAACCGACCGGTGACCTCACACGCGGGAACCGAACACATCATGCCACGCAACTCCACGGAATTCCTTGACGGCTGCAGCGCCATCTCCCCCGATATCAGCGACAATCCGAATCTGGCGCAAACCACCCTCGCCCATGCCCCCGACTCATCGTTCTACTACATCACCGTCGGCAGGCTCAAAAACATCGACGAAATCAAACACATGGCGCTCGCACTCCCCCGATCCGCAACCTGCGTGGTACTGCAAACCGCCATCGGACAGCCACGCGCCATCAAACGATACGCCGATTTCACCCTGGCGACCGTAGGAAACCTAGACGATCTCCCAATGATCATGGGGGTACTGGAATGAGCACCACAGGACTTTCCACCCACAACACCAACACCGACGACACCGGCCGCACCACCGGATTCGGCAACACCTTCACCGGAACCGGCACCGGCTCATGGGCCGACTCCACACACTCCGTCATCTGGATGTCACGAGACGGCAAATCACAGGCACTCCCCTACCTACGCCGGACACGCGCCTCGCAATACGCAAGCCTGCTCGTCGCAGCCCTACTCACCCTCGCCGCCGCCAGCAACCTCATCGACGTCTACGGATCGGCCACATCCTGGGCGCTCGCCGCCATTCCGGCCACCATCATCGGATCTCTCGTGGCGCTCGCAGGCACGGTTCCGGCACTTCGTCTCTGGTGGCAGATGCTGTTCATGGTCGTCGCCCAGCTGGTTGTCGGCCCTGTACTGTTCCTCAACGACACCACCATCGCCCATATTGTTCCGACCTTGCGCACGCTTACACAAGGCTGGATGAACATGCTCGGATCGTTCAAATTCATTCTGTCGGTCGAACCTCCTACCGGTACCGCCGATGGCTGTTTGCTGGCCGTATGGACCATCTGCCTGTGGTTCGCGCTACTGACCGGCATTTTCGCAGTGACTGAAGATGGCCGATTCACCATGATCGCCATTATTCCCGTTACCGCCAATCTTGCGATTTGCGCGCTGCTCGGCTCATCTTCCGGCTATTACCGCATGTTCGTAGGCACCATAATGGCGCTCATATTGGTGATTTGGATCAGCGCACGTTGGAAATTACTGGAATTGGGACGTTGGCTCAGTTCCGTCGTGATCGTGGTGCTTTCCGTCGCATTGGCGATTGGAGGATGCCTCGTCGTCGATCAGGACCGCACCATTCTGCGCGACCATTATGATCCGCCGCTTAGCCCGTACAATTACACCAGTCCGTTAAGCGGCATGCGCTCGTACATTACAAACAGTAAGGACGATGTGCTCCTCACCGTCGAAAACCTGCCCGCTGGATCAAGCGTGCGACTAGCGGTCATGGACCGTTTCGACGGCAACGTATGGAATCTGTCCGACTCCACCATGTCGTCGGACTCCTCCAATTACCGACGTGTCGGCACCTCCATCACCAACAATGCCGAAGGCAAGAAATTCACCGCCACATTCACCGTGGACAAAGGACTCAGCGACTACTGGCTGCCCATGGCCGGAGCCGCATCCAGCGTGACATTCGACAACAGCGAAAACTCCGACTCGTTCTACTACAACAGCGACACCATGTCGGCCATCTACCCCTCACGCACCTCCGAAGGTCTCACCTACACGGAAACCGGCATCATGCCAACGGTTCCCACCGACAAACAGATCGCCAAAACAGACGCGGCCGCCATCAGCCAGCCAAAAGCCGAAGATGTGCCCGACTGCGTAGACAAACTCGCCACAGCCATCGCCGGAGGCCAATCCAAAGGCGGCGAAGCGGCCCAGGCCTTAGCCGAAAAGCTCAAAGAATCCGGTTGGTTCTCACACGGATTAAGCGGCGACTACCCGTCAACCGCAGGCCACGGCAACTACCGCATCGACCAACTGCTCGCCGGAACGGCCATGGTCGGAGACAGTGAACAATACGCCTCCGCCATGGCATTGATGGCACGCAGCCTAGGTCTTCCCAGCCGTGTGGTACTCGGATTCCTGCCAAAAGACGACGAAGGTGAAATCAGCGAAAGCCGCACCGAAGAACAAGGAACAACCACCATCACGAAATTCACCGGCAACGACGTGACCGCATGGGTGGAAATCAAACTGGACGGCTACGGTTGGGTGGCATTCTATCCAACGCCAAAGGAAACCAAAGTCCCCGACGAAAACCAGAACCTCACCCCACCGAATCCACAAACCCTGGTACGCCAGCCCCCGGTACCACTCACCGACCCGCTACGCGACGACACCCAGGCCAAAGGCAAGTCCTCAATCGGCGGAAGCATGGCCGACGAAACCTCAGCCAACCTGTTCTGGCAGCATTTCGGCAGAATCGCAAGAAAAGTAGCCATCTACGGAAGCCCTCTATGGACGCTGCTCATCATATGCGGTCTCCTGCTCGCCATCAAAGCGATCGCACTGGCACGATCAAGAAAACACGGCAGCACGCAGCAGCGTGTGGCAGCCGGCTGGCAATCGGTCGCCGCGCTCGCACGGCAAAGCGGACTCGACATTCGAGGCACACGCAGCGAACAGGCGGTTTCGATCGCGAATCAGATGGATATTTCCCGCGAGACCTTGCTCGCTTTGGGCGCGCAAGCCGATTACGCGGCCTTCTCCGGTAATTTCGTCAACGAAGAGCATGTGCAGCAGTATTGGCGCGATATTGCGCAGGAACGCAAGTACATGCTCAAGTCATTGCCGACGTTACGCCGATGGCGTGCCAAACTTTCGCTTGCCGACGTTTTCCACTTCCGCAGCAACCGCAGCGGGCGGAACAACGGCAGCGATCGGAAGCACAATCGTAAGAAAGGACGGGACTCATGATCTTCCGTAGCATCGAGGCCGGCCTGAATAGCAATGTCGGGTGCAAAAGAAAAAACAACCAAGACAACGCTCTCGCCAGCCGTGGCGTATATGTCGTATGCGATGGCATGGGCGGCGGCAAAGGCGGCGAGCGGGCCAGCGCACAGGTGGCGGCATGTTTCTCGCAGCTTGCCGAACAGCCGTCGCGCAACCGTACGTCCATCGAACATGCGTTGAGCCAATCGCAGCAACAGGTGCTCGAACTTGGCCAGGAGCTTGGCGGCATCGCCGGAACCACCATCACCGGCGTGGTGCTGCCGACTCGCGTTGAAGATAGCGTGCATGAACAAGCCATCGATGAGTACTGCTACGTCATCAATGTCGGAGATTCACGCACCTACCATATGCGCGCCGATGCGGAAGGCCATTGGATGGCGGAGTCGCTGACCCGGATCACACGTGACCATTCCGAACGGCAGAACGCCATCGACACCGGCGAAATGCTACCGGACGAGGCGAACCGATGCATACCGCGCAATATCATCACCCAATGCGTCGGCGCTCCTGACGGCATTCAGCCGGACTGGTATGCGGCGCGCTCCACGGGACGTTTCATCATCTGCTCGGATGGCCTGCACGCGCAGATCGATCGGGAACTGCTCGCCGATGTGGCGGCCGCATATGGCGATCCGCAAGTCGCCGCGGATATGCTGGTGCAGTCCGCGCTCGACGCGGGCGGCAACGACAACGTCACCGTGATTGTGCTTGATATATGCGGCAAATCATCGGATTATTCGGCAAATGACGATTGGAACGTCAGCAAAATCGACGATCACGAGGATATCGGCGATTTACAGGAAAGCACATTGCAAACGTTACGTGCCGTCCAATAATGCGCATGTTCTCGCAATGACAATCGTCAATAATCGGATTTGTCACGTTATATCAGCGTATTCAATACAATATTTACAGAACACGAGATAAGGAGATCATGATGGTCGATTTCGATGCCGCGGTGGCGGCCGTGCAGGATCCGAACGCAGATCCCGTGTTTCTGGCGAAAATCGCTTACGAAAATCCGGAATTCGGCGCGAATGTGGTTGCCAATCCGCGTGCGTACCCGGGTCTGAAACGTTGGGTCGCCCAATTCGGCGACGAACGCGCACGTCAGCAGCTGGTCGCGATGGGGTGGCCGGTTCCACAGGACGGAATCATGCAGCAGGAGGCCGAGACGGCTTCTGAACAGGCGCAATACCAGATGCCAAGCGAACAGGCGCAATACCAGATGCCGCAGCAATCATCGGAAGTGCAATATCAGGCGCAGTACCAGCCGCCGGCAACCCAGCAATGCCAGCCTGAGCCGTTTGCGGCAACACCTGCATCAAATATGGCGAACGATGCTTCGACGGAATACGTCGACCCATATACCAACCCCGCAGACCTGTCTGAAGTGGCTGATTTTTCGCCGATTCAGCCGCAAGAGCCAGTCGCGTCGAATGCTGGTTTCACCGCGGAATTGGCCATGACCACGGAAGATCAGATGCTGATGGCTGAAATCGCAAGCAAAGCTCCGGAGCTGCACCCCTTCCTTGCGCGCAATCCGCATATCTACCCGGATCTGCTCAACTGGCTTGCCAGTCTCAATGATTCCGCCATCAACGCAGCCATCCGTCTGCGACGGTAACCCCTTGGTAGAACTTGGCAAAAGCCCGACGAAAGCCGCCAAACAAGGCCTAATAAAAGCCGCTTGCATTGGTAAGCTTTCGTACCATAATATGTTCGTTGCGCCGTCATCCTCATTTATGGATTGACGGCGCAACATGTATCGCGGCGCGAAGGAAATCAGCGCTGTTCGAAAGTGAAGAACTGGTCTCCGATACGCACCGTGCAAGGCGCGTCAAGCTTCATCGGCTTGCGTTCGACCTTGATCTCCTCATTGCCTTGAATGATGTACGTGCCGTTGAGCGAACCGTAATCCTCGATCCACAATACGCCATCCTGATCGAAGCTGATCGCCGCATGATTACGTGAGATGGTGCGCGTCGGATCCTCCAACTTCACGAATTTCGCACCTTCCGGCACTTCAGCGGAAGGCTTGCGCCCCAGCAGCACACCCATATCGACGATCACTTCCTGGCCGGTCTGCTCGTTGTAAAGCACATACTCCAGCTTCGGCTGCTTCATGGTGAACGCCGAAGACAGCACCGTGCCATCCCAGTCGATGTCATCATCGTCATTGACCGGTTCGACGTCGGACGGTTCCAGCGCCGCGGCAGCCTGTTCCACCGGCTGTATGTTCGCCGCATACGATTCCGCGGATTCCTGCACATTTTCCAATGCTTGGAATGCTTGGGATTCCGGTGATTCGTATGTTGGCTGCGATGTTGGCTGCGACTGCGCAGCCTCCGCCATGGCGGGCTCAACGAGAGAAGACATTACTGTGGCATCATCGTCATACCAACCTGGTTCAGGTGGAGGCGGATATGGAAGAAAGCTCATACCTTCATTGTAATTTGCCATGCGATTTTGCGATGAAGATATCCGCTCTGCAATACGTACGGTTCCGCAATAGGCTGACTGTTGTCGTAGGGATCGCAGCAACTGCAGTTCCGCATTAAAAATAGTTCCGCATTAAAAAAATGGGGATCAGCTGTTTCCAGCCAATCCCCATTCATGTATTGAGATGATTTCAGACGTTATGCCATTCCATCATCGCTTTTCGGATCACAGGGTGTCGCCCAAATCCATCTGACCGCCATTGTCGTCCAGGAAGTCATCCGGATTGAAGTCGTCGCCGAGCTTCAGATCTCCGAAGTCGATGTTCGAGAAGTCGACTTCGGACAGATCGGCGTCGCCGAAGGCGGCATCGGACTCGTCGCCACCCAAACCGAAGTTCGGGTAGATGGTGTCGCGAATGGCCTTGTCAGGCTCGACCACGGCGTTACGGTAACGGGCAAGGCCGGTACCTGCCGGGATGAGCTTACCGATGATGACGTTCTCCTTGAGGCCCTTGAGGTCATCGACCTTCTGGCTCAGAGCGGCTTCGGTAAGCACGCGGGTGGTCTCCTGGAAGGAAGCCGCGGACAACCAGGAATCGGTTGCCAGCGAGGCCTTGGTGATGCCCATCAGCTCCGGACGACCGGCAGCAGGCTTGCCACCTTCCTTCACGGCCTTCATATTGGCGGCCTTGAAGCGGGCCTGATCCACCAGTTCACCCGGAAGAAGGTCGGTATCGCCGGAATCGATCACCGTGATACGACGCAGCATCTGGTGCACGATGACCTCGATGTGCTTATCGTGGATATCCACGCCCTGGGAGCGGTACACGGTGTGCACTTCCTCCACAATGTTCACCTGGGCAGCACGCGGGCCGAGGATGCGCAGGATCTTCTTAGGATCGACGGAGCCTTCGATCAGCTGGGTGCCGGCTTCGACATGATCGCCGTCCTTGACCATCATCGGGGCGCGACGGGTCACCGGGTAGGCGATCGGCTCGACGGAATCGTCGTCCGGCTTCAGGATGACCTGACGGCCGCGCTCGGTGTCTTCCACCTTGACCACGCCAGCGAACTCTGCGATCGGGGCCTCACCCTTCGGAGTACGGGCTTCGAAAAGCTCAGTAACACGAGGGAGACCCTGGGTGATATCGGATGCGGAAGCAACGCCACCGGAGTGGAAGGAACGCAGCGTCAGCTGGGTACCAGGCTCGCCGATGGACTGTGCGGCCACGATGCCAACGGCCTCGCCGACATCCACCAGCTTGTTGGTGGCCAGCGACCAGCCATAGCACTTGGCGCACACGCCGCGCTTGGATTCGCAGGTAAGCACGGAACGGGCCTTGACCTCTTCCACGTCGTGGGCAACAAGATCGTTGAGCACGTCCATGGACAGCGCGTCACCGGCCTTGTACAGCACGGTCTCGCCGTCGGCGGGATCGATCACGTCGGTTGCGAGCAGACGGGAGTACGGACCGCCATCGGCGGCCTTGACCAGATGCAGGTTGCCTTCAGCATCACGCTCGCCGACCTTCATCGTCAGGCCACGCTTGGTGCCGCAATCCTCTTCGCGCACGATTACGTCCTGGGAAACGTCCACCAGACGACGGGTCAGGTAGCCAGACTCTGCGGTACGCAGTGCGGTATCGGCCAGACCCTTACGTGCACCGTGCTGGGAGATGAAGTATTCCAGCACGGACAGGCCGTCACGGTAGTTGGACTTCACCGGTCGAGGAATGATCTCGCCCTTCGGGTTAGCCACGAGGCCTCGCATGCCTGCGATCTGGTTGATCTGCATCATGTTTCCTCGTGCACCGGACTGCACGATGATAGCCAGGTTGTTCTTGGAGTCGAAGTGCTCCTCGACCGCCTCAGAAACCTCGCTGGTGCACTTGGTCCACAGGTCGATGAGTTCCTGACGGCGCTCCTCTTCGGTGAGCATACCGATTTCGTAGTTCTCGTTGACCTTGTCGGCTTCGGCTTCGTACTTCTCGATGTACTCGTCGCGCTCGGACGGCTGGATAACGTCGGAGAACGCGAAGGACACACCGGACCACGGTGCGCGGGTGAAGCCCATATCCTTCAGCGCGTCCAGCGTTGCCGCCACCTGTGCGGTGGAGTAACGGGTTGCGATGTCGTCGACGATCTTGCTCAGACGCTTCTTCGGAGCCTGATCGTTCACGAACGGGTAATCCACCGGCAGCGTGCTGTTGAACAGAATACGGCCATAGGAGGTTGCGAAAAGCACGGAACCATCATGGAAGCGCTCTTCCTTCACCACGGCCGGGCTGCCCGGTTCCGGATCGACGACTTCGATTTCGCTCGGCTCCCAGCCCTTCGGCAGCACAAAGTCTTCCGGAAGGCGGATAAGCACCTTGGCCTGCATGTCGATCTCATGCTTGTCGAGGGCCATTTCGGCCTCTTCCAGCGAGGAGAACACGCGGCCCTGGCCCTTGGCACCGTCGATGACGGTGGTCAGGTAGTACAGACCGAGGATCATATCTTGGCTCGGCATGGTCACGGTGTGGCCGTCAGCCGGCTTCAGAATATTGTCGGAAGCCATCATCAGGGAGCGTGCTTCAGCCTGGGCTTCAGCGGACAGCGGCAGGTGGACTGCCATCTGATCGCCATCGAAGTCGGCGTTGAATGCGGCACAGGCAAGCGGCGGCAGGTGGATGGCCTTGCCTTCCACCAGAATCGGCTCGAATGCCTGAATACCCAGACGGTGCAACGTAGGTGCACGGTTCAGGAGCACCGGATGCTCGGCGATGACCTCTTCGAGCACGCCCCACACTTCGGAGTCGCCGCGGTCCACGAGACGCTTGGCGCTCTTCATGTTCTGGGCATAGTTGAGGTCGACAAGGCGCTTGATGACGAACGGCTTGAACAGCTCGAGGGCCATCGGCTTCGGCAGACCGCACTGGTGCATGCGCAGGGACGGACCGACCACGATCACGGAACGGCCGGAATAATCCACACGCTTACCGAGCAGGTTCTGACGGAAACGACCCTGCTTACCCTTGAGCATGTCGCTCAGGGACTTCAGCGGACGGTTGGAGGCGCCGGTGACCGGGCGGCCACGACGACCGTTGTCGAACAGGGAATCGACGGCTTCCTGCAGCATGCGCTTCTCGTTGTTGAGCATGATTTCAGGAGCGCCGAGCTCGATCAGTCGCTTCAGACGGTTGTTACGGTTGATCACACGACGGTAGAGGTCGTTGAGATCGGAAGTGGCGAAACGGCCACCGTCGAGCTGCACCATCGGGCGCAGATCCGGCGGAATGACCGGAATCACGTCGAGCACCATGGCCTCCGGCTTGTTGCCGGTGGTCAGGAAGGCGTTGACGACCTTCAGACGCTTCAGGGCGCGGGCCTTGCGTTGGCCGGTACCGGTGTCGATCTCTTCGCGCAGCTGCTTGGAAGCGGCTTCAAGATCGAAGTCCTGCAGGCGCTTCTTAATGGCTTCGGCGCCCATGCAGCCTTCGAAGTAATCGCCGTAGCGGTCTTCCATCTCACGCCACAGGTCGACGTCGCCTTCCATGTCGCCCGGCTTCAGGTTCTTGAAGCGGTCGAACACGGCGCTCAGACGCTGGATCTGCTCGTCGAAACGAACGCGGATGGCGGCCATTTCACGCTCGGCGCTGTTGCGCAGCTTGGCGCGTGCGGAGCCCTTGGCTTCGCCTTCGGCCTCAAGTTCAGCCAGATCGGCTTCGACCTTCTTGGCACGCTCTTCGATTTCCGCGTTGCGGCGCTTCTCCAAGTTGGCGATATCGTTGTCGAACTCGTCCTGCAGACCCGGAAGATCCTCATGACGCTGTTCCTCATCGACGCTGGTGACCATGTAGGCGGCGAAGTAGATGACCTTTTCCAGATCCTTCGGAGCGATGTCCAGCAGGTAGCCCAAACGGGACGGAACACCCTTGAAGAACCAGATGTGGGTCACCGGAGCGGCAAGCTCGATATGGCCCATGCGCTCACGACGAACACGGCTCTTGGTGACTTCCACACCGCAGCGTTCGCAGACGATGCCCTTGAAGCGCACGCGCTTGTACTTGCCGCAGGCGCATTCCCAGTCGCGGGTAGGTCCGAAGATCTGCTCGCCGAACAGGCCGTCTTTCTCCGGTTTCAGGGTACGGTAGTTGATGGTTTCAGGCTTCTTGACCTCACCGTGGCTCCAGTTACGGATGTCGTCGGCGGTGGCCAGGCCAATCCTCAGTTTGTCAAATGCGTTGACGTCCAGCACTCTATTGTCCTGTCTATCGATTCTTAATGCTTAATCACGTTTCATCAGGCTGGTCGCGCCGCGCTGTCAGGCAACGCGACCAGCCTTGGGATCACTGGAATTCAGGTTCTTCCACAACCTGGTCTTCCTTGGCGGCCGCGTCAGGACGTGCGCCAATGTTGAAGCCCAAATCGTCGGAGGAAGTAGACGGATCGTCGTCCTCGTCCTTCATGTCGATGGCCACGCCTTCGGCGTTGAGCACTTCGACGTTCAGCGACAGGGACTGCATTTCCTTAAGCAGCACCTTGAAGGATTCCGGAATGCCTGCCGGCGGCAGGTTGTCGCCCTTCACGATGGCACCGTAGACACGCACGCGGCCGTCGACGTCATCGGACTTGGTGGTCATCATTTCATGCAGCGTGTAGGCGGCGCCATAGGCCTCGAGGGCCCACACTTCCATCTCGCCGAAACGCTGGCCACCGAACTGAGCCTTACCGCCCAACGGCTGCTGGGTGATCATGGAGTACGGGCCAGTGGAACGCGCGTGGATCTTGTCGTCGACCAGGTGGTGCAGCTTCAGCATGTACATGTAGCCAACGGAGATCGGCTTCGGATACGGTTCGCCGGTACGGCCGTCGAACAGCACAGCCTTGCCGTCGTCGCCGACCAGCTTGTTGCCGTCGCGATCCGGAAGGGTGCAGGACAGCAGGCCCTTGATGGTTTCCGGACGAACGCCGTCGAACACCGGAGTTGCCACCGGAGTGCCCGGCTCGCCCTTTTCGGCGCCCTGCGGAATGTACTTCTTCCAAGCGGCTTCGGTATCCGGATCAAGGGAGATGTCCCAGCCGGCGTGCGCGATCCAGCCCAAGTGCAGTTCCAGCACCTGGCCAAGGTTCATTCGAGAAGGCACGCCCAGCGGGTTCAGCATGATGTCGACCGGAGTACCGTCGGCAAGGAACGGCATATCCTCTTCCGGCAGAATGCGGGAGATAACACCCTTGTTGCCGTGGCGGCCAGACAGCTTGTCGCCCTGGGTGATCTTACGATGCTGCGCGATGTAGACGCGGATCATCTGGTTCACGCCGTTCGGCAGCTCGTCGCCGTCTTCCTCGGCATCCTCGCGAGTGATCTCCTTGACGGCGATCACCGTACCGGTTTCGCCGTGAGGCACGCGCAGCGAGGTGTCACGCACCTCGCGGCTCTTCTCGCCGAAGATGGCGCGGAGCAGACGCTCTTCCGGAGTCAGCTCGGTCTCGCCCTTCGGGGTGACCTTGCCCACCAGAATGTCGCCGGCTTCGACCTCGGCACCGATGCGAATGATGCCACGCTCGTCGAGGTTGGCCACCGCGTCCTCGCCGACGTTCGGCAGATCGCGGGTGATCTCTTCGGCACCCAGCTTGGTTTCGCGGGCGTCGATCTCATATTCCTCGATGTGGATGGAGCTCAGGGTGTCGTCCTGCACGAGACGCTGGGAGATGATCACAGCATCCTCGTAGTTGTAGCCGTTCCACGGCATGAAGGCGATGAGCAGGTTCTTGCCCAGTGCCATTTCGCCCTTCTGGGTGGCCGGACCATCGGCAAGCACGGTACCGGCTTCCACACGTTCGCCGTCGTGGATCAGCGGAACCTGGTTGTAGCAGGTGGTCTGGTTGGAACGCAGGAACTTGGCCAGCTTGTAGGAGCTGGTGGTGCCGTCGTCGTTCATCACACGGATGATGTCGGCGGAAACATACGTCACCACACCCGGCTTCTCAGCCAGAATGACATCGCCGGAATCGACGGCCGCACGCCATTCGGCACCGGTGCCCACCAGCGGGCGCTCGGATTCGATCAGCGGCACTGCCTGACGCTGCATGTTGGTACCCATCAGCGCTCGGTGGCCCTCATCGTGCTCCAGGAACGGAATCAGGGAGGCGCCGACGGAAACCATCTGACGCGGGGAAACGTCCATGTAGTCAACGGAGCTGACGGGCACATCGACTGCTTCTTCTTCGCCGACTCGGGCAAGAGCCTGCTTCTTGACGAAGTTGCCGTTCTCGTCGAGTTCCTGGTTGGCCTGTGCGATCACGTGCTCGGCATCGCGGTCTGCGGTCATGTATTCGACCTCGTCGGTCACATGGCCGTTGATGACCTTACGGTACGGGGTCTCGATGAAGCCGAACGGATTGATGCGGCCGAAGGTTGCCAGAGAACCGATAAGACCGATGTTCGGACCTTCAGGAGATTCGATCGGGCACATACGGCCGAAGTGGGACGGGGGCACGTCTCGCACTTCCATGGATGCGCGGTCACGAGACAGACCGCCAGGGCCCAGAGCGGACAGACGACGCTTGTTGGTGACGCCTGCCAACGGGTTGTTCTGATCCATGAACTGCGACAGCTGGGAAGTTCCGAAGAACTCCTTGATGGTGGCGTTCACCGGACGAATGTTGATCAGGGACTGCGGGGTGATGGCCTCCGGATCCTGGGTGGTCATACGTTCGCGGACCACACGCTCCATACGGCTCAGACCGGTACGCAGCTGGTTCTGGATCAGTTCGCCGACCTGGCGGATACGACGGTTGCCGAAATGATCGATATCGTCGACGTCCACGCGCAGATCCACATCCTGGCCGTCACGCTTGCCCGGGAACTTGGTGTCGCCGGCATGCAGGGTGACCAGGTACTTGATGGTGGAGATGATGTCTTCGCGAGACAGGCTGCGATCGTTGACATCCTTTTCCAGACCAAGCTTGCGGTTGATCTTGTAACGGCCAACGCGGGCCAGATCGTAACGCTTGGTGTTGAAGTAGAAGGAATCCAGCAGGTTGCGGCCAGCTTCCGGCGTCGGGGTGTCGGCCGGGCGGATCTTGCGGTACAGATCGGTCAGAGCCTCGTCCTGGGTCTGCACGGTCTCCTTGGCAAGCGCGTCCATAACCAGCGGGTAATCCCTGAACGCATCGGCGATCTCATCCTTGGTCATGCCGATGGCCATGAGGAACACGATGGCGGACTGCTTGCGCTTGCGATCCACGCGCACGCCAAGCACGTCACGCTTGTCGATCTCGAACTCAAGCCATGCGCCACGGCTCGGGATGATCTTCGCGCCGAAGACTTCCTTGTCGGAAGTGCGATCCTGGCTGCGGTCGAAGTACACGCCCGGAGAACGCACCAGCTGAGACACGATCACTCGCTCGGTACCACCGATGATGAAGGTGCCGTGCGGGGTCTGCAGCGGGAAATCGCCCATGAACACGGTCTGGGACTTGATTTCGCCGGTGTCGCCGTTTTCGAATTCAGCGTTCACATACAGCGGCGCGGAGTAGGTGTAATCCTTCTCCTTGCACTCCTGCACGGTGTGGCGCGGTTCTTCGAAATACGGATCGGAGAAGGTCAGGCTCATGGTCTGAGCGAAGTTCTCGATCGGGGAGATCTCCTGGAAGACCTCATCAAGACCGGAGGTGTGGGGCACGGTGTTGGTGCCGTTCGCCAGATCCTCCTCGACACGCTTCTGCCAGCGCTCGTTGCCGATGAGCCAGTCGAAGCTGTCAGTCTGTACACCCAACAGGTAGGGTACATCAATGGGCTCGCGGATGGAGCCGAAGTTCACACGGTCCGACGCCTTGTGCAGATCAATATCGTGCTGGTCGGCGCGTGCGATGATGGTGGTGGTGTTCGTCGTAGCCTCAGCCAATGGACGTTCCTTATCGCTCGCTAAATCGTTTCGATATGTTTCCCCGGAAGCGCTCCCATTGGCCACCATATGCCTAGTACGCGGGCGCTTCTTCCTTGTCAGCGTGCCCGCTATATGACACGCATGTACGCAAAGTCATGAGAATAACATATCCTATAGATTTTTATTCAATAGTGACGCCGACCGGATCGGACTTCGCTTTGGGATGCCCTTCAATCGAAAGCTGCGCCGAATACACGCCACGATCCACCTTCGGCAGGGTGGATTGATCCTCCACGCATTCGCTGCCAGTACGCGTTCCCGGCCAGGTGATCGTCTGTCTGACCTCGTCGCCCTTCGCCAACAGACGATAGTCGGTGTCAACGGGGCACACATTCGACTTCCAAACCACATCATCGCCCGATTTGATCGTCAACACCACGCTGGAAGCCGACACATCAACCAAGCAACCAACCTTGCTGGAACCGTCATATTTGACGTCCGTAGTGAAATCCATCGAATCGCCCACACCGAAACTTGACGCCGCAGGAGTCAACGAAAGCGCGACATTGGACGCATCGCAATCCGGCACCCCGCTTTTCTTCTCCTTAGTCGGGGACGGCACTTCCTTACGGGAAATCGCATACACGTCCGCATGATGAATCTCACGATTCACCGCGACAATCCCCCTCGACAGGGAGTACAGGCAAAACACCAGAAAAGAAATCAGCACTATCGCAGCGATGCCGACGACGATGCGACGGCGACGAAATATCGCCTGCTGTTTTTTCGAACGTTTCTTGCCGGATTTCGAGGACGTCTTCTGTGCCATGATTTCACAGTCTAGCGTGCGCACATCCAAAGAACGTCGGCATTCTTCCTTTCATACCGGAAGACGCACATCCGCATTCGGCAGGATTTCGATAAGACCATCCTCATCCAACGATGCGATGCACCGATCAAGCTGGATATGGTCATCCCACAGTCGTTCAAGCGACTTGCGATTAAGGGCGGTCGCCCCTTCCGGCAGATTGCGCAGCGCATTCAGCACCAGCCCACGCACCTGACGATCCGTACCTTGGAAACGTTGACGCGGCCGCGTGCGACGTTCCCCCAATCCCGGACGACCATTATGCAAAAACACGCAATGTCCCGAAACAGGGCACGCCTCGCACAACGGAGCCTTTGCCGTGCAGACGGTCGCGCCCAATTCCATAACGGACTGATTCCACACCACTGAAGGACGGTCGAACCGTCTGCATTTTGAGGCATCATCCTGCGGCAACATCTGCTTCGCCAACGCACGTTCCGCAGGTCTTGCGGCGCCGCCAAGCGACTCCTCGCCAAGAAAAACCCTCGAAAGCACCCTGCGAATATTCGTATCCACCACCGCGATGCGCTCACCAAACGCGAAACTCATCACCGCGCTGGCCGTATAATCGCCGATACCCGGCAATGCCAGCAACTCATCGTACGTACGCGGCAGCTTGTTATCGTAATCGGAAGCGACCACGCGGGCGCATTCCTGCAATCGCAAGGCGCGTCTCGGATAGCCGAGCCTGCCCCAAGCCGTGATCACATCCGCTTTCGCGGCATCGGCAAGCGCGACCGCATCAGGCCAGCGTTCCATCCAATCGTTCCAATACGGTACCACACGGCTCATCTGCGTCTGCTGGCTCATCACTTCGGAGACAAGCACGCCCCACGTAGTAGTGCGGCCGAAACGCCATGGCAGGTCACGCGCCGAAGCATGCCACCATTCGGCAAGCGCGTCCGCCACAGCTTCAGCATTTTCAATTTCGGTATTAGGCTCGTTCGTGTCGTTCATCGTACCTATTCTTGCATTCATGACGAACGAAGAGCATACCAATGACGCGCAAGGCGCAACCGCAGAGGAAGCCAAAGTCGAGAAAATGTTCGAATACGGCTACCGCAAGTCGAATTATGGGCCGGACGAACTCGTGACCGACGCGCACGGCAATCCGATTTCCGTGGTCGACGCGATGCTGTCAGCCGAAGACGCGGCCAAAGCCGAAACCTCCACGCCCCACTTGTGCTACTACTCCCCCCGCATTCCGGGCAATACCGGTTCGGCAATCCGCCTGTGCGCGGTGACCGGCACGATCCTGCATTTGGTGGAGCCGCTCGGATTCAATCTGCGCGATACGAAACTGCGCCGTGCCGGACTGGACTACCACGACATGGCCCACGTGGTATTGCACCCGAATTTTGAGAATCTGGTGGAATCCATGCCGAATTCGCGCATCATCGCGTTCACCGCGCACGCCACCAAACTGTATACCGACATCGAATACAAGCCGACTGACATTCTGCTGTTCGGCCCGGAGCCGGGCAATATTCCCGATCCGATGGATATTATGGCCGGTCCGCACGTGGCCGAACAGGTGCGATTGCCAATGCGCCCGAGCCTGCGTTCCCTGAACCTCACCAATTGCGCATCCATCGCCATCTACGAAGCCTGGCGCCAACTAGGCTTCGCCGGCGGCCAGTGATCCCTCCCCCGCCTGCCAACTTTCGTTTCAATTCATTACCTTATGGATATTGGGGACGCAGTAGGGCGGGATATTCCATTCGTGACACACTCAAGGCCGTTCGGCCAAGCCTACGGTCCCGAACGGAATATCCCGCCCTACTGCTTGCTATGGCACACAAACCAACGTGTTGCAAACAAAAAGCAAGCGTCAACCTAATCTGATGTGAAGCGCAACATAAGCGGGGAGCCGGCATGTTCTGTTTCAGACCGTAAAGACTTGGCCTGAGCGGCCCGGAGCGTGTCGGGAATAGAATATGCCGGCTCCCCGCGACCTTCCGCAACCAACGCAACCACTGCGAAAGATGCGTAGGGAAGAGAGGGGCTAGTTTTTGAAGCTGTGGATTGGGGCGGGGATGCGACCGCCTCGGGTCACGAAAGCTTCGCAGCTGGTCTGGTTGACTGGAATGATCGGCGCATAGCCCATCAGGCCGCCGAAGTTGGCCATCTCCCCTACGCCTTTGCCTTCAACCGGAATCACGCGCACAGCCGTGGTCTTCTGGTTGACCATGCCGATCGCGGCCTCATCGGCAATGATGCCGGAAATGGTGGATGCGGTGGTGTCTCCCGGAATGGCGATCATGTCAAGTCCGACGGAGCACACGCAGGTCATGGCTTCAAGCTTTTCGATCTTCAGGCAACCATTGGTTGCCGCATCGATCATGTTCTTGTCTTCGGAGACAGGGATGAACGCGCCGGACAGTCCGCCGACGTAGGAGGACGCCATGATGCCGCCCTTCTTCACCTGATCGTTGAGCATGGCGAGCGCCGCGGTGGTGCCCGGTGCACCAACCTGTTCGAGGCCGATCTTCTCAAGCACTTCGCCGACGGAGTCGCCTACGGCCGGGGTCGGTGCGAGGGAAAGGTCGATGATGCCGAATGGAATGCCGAGGCGACGGGATGCCTCCTGTGCCACCAGCTGGCCGACGCGCGTAATCTTGAACGCAGTGCGCTTGATGGTTTCGCACAGGAATTCGAAGTCCTTGCCCTTGGCCTCGTCCAATGCACGGGAGACCACACCCGGGCCGGAAACGCCGACGTTGATGACCGCGTCGCCTTCGGTTACGCCATGGAAGCCACCTGCCATGAACGGGTTGTCGTCGGGGGCATTGCAGAATGCCACGAATTTCACGCATCCGTAAGAATCGTTATCTGCGGTGGCATGTGCGATGTCTTTGATGATGTGGCCGAGCAGTTCGACGGAGTTCATGTCGATGCCGGTCTTAGTGGATCCCACGTTGACGGACGAGCAGACAATGTCGGTTTCGCTCAGCGCCTTCGGCAGGGAGCGGATGAGCAGCTCTTCGGCGGGGGTCATGGACTTGGATACGAGAGCGGAGTAGCCGCCGATCAGATCGACGCCGACCTTCTTCGCCGCCTTGTCAAGCGCATGCGCGATTTTCACGAAATCATCCGACGTTTTGCACGAGCTTGCGCCGACCAAGGAAATTGGGGTGACAGTGATGCGCTTGTTGACGATCGGAATGCCGTAGTCGCGTTCGATGGCTTTGCCGGTGGATACGAGATCCTTGGCGTACGTGGTGATTTTGTTGTAGATGTTGTCGCAGACTTCGTCGACGCTGTCGGCCGCGCAGTCCAGCAGGCTGATGCCCATGGTGATGGTGCGTACGTCGAGCTTCTCCTGCTCGATCATCTTGTTGGTCTCGTGGACCTCCATGATATTCAGCATGATGTGTTCCTTCGCTCCTTACCGATGAACCCTGATGGATCAGACGCGGTGCATCTTGGTGAAGATCTCTTCACGCTGGCAGCGGATGCGCACGCCGATCTCTTCGCCGAGCTTGTCGAGATCGTCCACGACCTCGCCGAATTCCTTGTCGGTGTTGGAATAGTCCACAATCATCATCATGTTGAAGAAACCGTCGATGATGGTCTGGGAAATGTCAAGCACGTTGACCTGATGCTCGGAAAGGTATGTGCAGACGCGTGCGATGATGCCGACAGTATCCTGACCGACGACGGTGATGATTGCCTTGTTCATGGAACTCCCTAAACGTTAGGTGCGAATATCCAGTTACCGTCTCGGCAAAATGCCGGACGTGCCTTAAGTATAGAAAAGGCAGATGTCAAAAAAGTCGTTTTTTCGGCAATCGCATTACATTGTGAGACGATTTCTTCCGTCAAACCGGTTTCAAAAGTTGCGGAAAGTCGTTTTTTGGAATATCTGTTTTCGACGTGAAATCGGATTTCATAAAAGAAAAGCGCCTGCCGATCGTTTGGAAATACGATTTCGGCAAGCGCTTTTTACAATATGTCATGCGATTCACTTTTCGCTGATCTTGTCTTCTTTCAGGAAGAAGGAGAAGACCAGCACGATGACGATCAGCACCAAGCCGAACACATAGCCGTAGCGGGATCCCGCAACGAAGCCTTCCGCATCGGTGGCGCCGGAGCCCATCGACAGCAGGCAGGTGGCGATGGACGTGCCAATCGCGCCGAACACCTGCTGCATGGTGTTAAGAATGGTGGAGCCGCAGCTTCGGCATCTCATCAAGCTAGCCGTATCTGGTCTACGGCATCGTGCCTGCTGGCCATCGTCGTGAGATAGCTGTGCACCCATCTGGCCCACAAGTGAATCATGAAAAACGCGCGTTGGCGCACGTCCTTTTCATGGACGTGCGCCAACGCGCGTTTTTGCATCAGCGTCTGCGATCAGGCCTCGCGGCTCGCGGAAGCAGCAGCGAACGCCGGCAAGGCGCGAGGCGCGTTGAAACCTTCCTTTTCGAAGCGGTCAGCAATCTTCTGTGCGATTTCGTGACCCTGACCCTTGTCCACCAACGCGATGATGGAGCCGCCAAAGCCGCCGCCGGTCATACGTGCGCCGTACGCGCCGTTGACACGAGCCACATCCACGGCAATATCCAACTCGGGCACAGTCACTTCATAATCCGCTGCGAGCGAATCATGAGACGCGTTGAACAGTCGGCCTGCCTCGTCGATCTTGCCGTTGGCAAAGGCACGCACGAAGGAATTGACACGGGCGATTTCGGTGATGACGTGGCGCACGCGCTTCTTCATCGTGTCGTCTTCCAGCTTGTCAAGCGTTTCCTTAAGTGCCTGGAACGGATCCTCGGATTTAGCGATTTCGTCGGCGACCACACGCAGGTTGGCCACGCCGAGGATTTCGGCGGCCTTCTCGCAAGTGGCGCGACGCTGGGCATACTGGCCGTCGTTGAGCTGGTGCGGAGCCTGAGTGTCAAGCACCAGCAGTTCCAGACCGTACTTGTCGAGATCGAATTCCTGCTGGGAGACATTCTCCAGCGGGCTCAGCTCTGGACGGCAATCAAGACGCAACGCATGGCCGAAAGTGCAGCGCATGGATGCGTTCTGATCGAGACCACCGGTGGACGCACCCGCCATGTCGTTTTCCGATTTGATGGCGGCGTTAATCAGTGTCACACGACCGGCATCGGATGCGCCATAACCCAAACCATACACGTCATCCAGCGCCAAGGCGGTGGAACAGGTCATAGCTGCGGAGGAGCTCAGACCGGATCCGAGCGGAACGCAGGAGGAGAATGCCGCGTCGAAGCCCTGCACCGCATCGAAGCCGGCTTCGCGCAATGCCCAGGCAACGCCTACCGGGTAGGCGGCCCAGCCTTCCACACCACCGGCCTGCAGACCATCGAGGTCGGCTTCGGTAACGTTTTCGGAATCAACGTCGGAAACCACGCGCACCTTGGTGTCTTCACGCGGCTTGAGCGCGATGAACGTGCGGTGCGGCAGTGCGATCGGCAGGCACAGGCCCGCGTTGTAGTCGGTATGTTCGCCAATCAGGTTCACACGGCCCGGTGCGGCCCATACGCCAGCCGGTTCCTCACCGTAGGTGGCTCGGAACAGGTCGGTCGCGTTCTTCACACCCTCGTCGTGCGAGAGCGGCTCAATGAATTCAACAGCAGTCATTGGTGTTTTGTCCTTTGGGTTTTATTGACTTTCAGCCTTCGATATCGATTGGTCCGAGCTCGTGGAAGCGCTTGGCGATGAGTTCCGGCGTGGTGTCGGAAACCCATGCGGCCATGCCGGATTCGGATCCGGCCAGATACTTGATCTTGTTGGCTGCGCGGCGGAACGAGAAGAACTGCAGATTCAGACGGTAGTTTTCACGGCGTGCGTCGTGGATCGGAGCCTGGTGCCATGCTGCGATGTATGGCAGGTCCATGCCCTTGCCGTCGCCCTTGTCGAAGAACGCGTTGCCGCGCTTGAGCAGGGTGGAGTACATGACGGCCAAATCCCAACGTTCCTGGTCGTTGAGCTCGTCGAGGGTGAGTACGTCGCGTACCGGAGCCACATGCACCTCGAGGGGCCAGCGGGCTGCGGCTGGCACGTAGGCCACCCAGCTGTGGTTGCGCATGACGATGCGCTCCCCGGCTTCGATTTCGGAGTTCATGAGATCCTTGAGCAGGTTGCCGCCGGTCTTCTCATGGTAGGCTTCGGTCTGCTTGAGTTCGGCTTCCATCTTCGGCGCGATGAACGGGTAGCAGTAGACCTGTCCGTGAGGATGCGCCAGGGAGACGCCGATTTCCTGTCCGTGGTTTTCGAACGGGAAGATCTGTTCGATGCCTTCCATCTTGGAGATTTCGGCGGTGCGGAACGCCCATGCTTCCACGACGGTACGCAGGCGGGAGACCGGCAGGTCCGCCGGCAGGCCGTCTTCGTCCGGGTCGAAGCAGATCACTTCGCAGCGACCTGCGGCGAGCTTCTTCTCCCACAGCGGGTTGCCATTGACGTATTCCACGGCTTCGGAACGGCCCGGCACGCGAACCATCGATGGGAAGCGGTTTTCGAACACGACCACGTTGTAGTCGGTGTCCGGTACTTCGCCGTCCTGGTACGGGTCGCCCGGCTTGCGTGCGGCCAGCGGGTTGCCCTTGGCGGTGGCACCCGGTCCTGCGGTGATCGGGCGGTTCATGCGTGCGGTCGCCATCGGAATCCAGTCGCCGGTCAGTGGATCGCGACGCATTTCCGGAGCGGCGTACGGCACCTCCTCACCGGCTGCGTTGAGCTGGTTGGAGAAGCGGTATGCCAGCTGACGAGGATCGTTCAGTTCGCGCGTCTTCGCGCCGGAAACATATTCCGGATCATCGTCGAGGTAGAAGAACGCACGGCCATCGGCGAGCGTGGTCGGCGTGATGCGAATGTGTTCCTTCGCGTACTCTCCCGGAGTGTAGTTTGCGAATTCACTCATTATGGTTATTCACCTTCCTGAATAGGCTCGGTCTGGTGCGCCAGCACGAGCTCTTTAACCAAATCCCTTGTTTTCCCAACCGAATCGGGGTCTAGTCCATCATCGGTAATGACCGTGTCCACTTGGTCGAAGCGTGCGAAAAGCGACAATGATGTGCAGCTCCACTTTGTGTGATCGGTCAAAATTATAGTTCGATCGGCAATGTCCATCATTGCCATATCGGTCGCGGCCTCAAGCGAGTTCGGCATGAGGAAGCCGCGCGGAATGGACACGGAATGCGTGCCCAGGAAGACCGTGTTGACGCGCAGGGAAGCCACCACCTTGTCAGCGATCGGCCCTACGAGCGAGTTGGATCGGGTGGTCACGCCGCCGGTCACGATGACTTCCACGTCTTTCGATTCCAGCGCCTGCACCAGTTCCGCCACCGGAATGGAGTTGGTGAGAATGGTGATGCCCGATGACTGCTGCGATTCAAGCAGATGTTGCGCGAATACGTATGCCGTGGTGCCGCCGCCGACGGCGATCACGTCGCCGGGCGCCACATATTTGATGGCTTCCTGCGCGATGGCGTCTTTGAGACCGATGTCCATCTGCGACTTTACAGAGAACAGCGGCTCGCTCAGCAGCGTGCTGGTAGTGACGGCACCGCCGTGCACTCGTTTCAGCAGACCCTTGTCGGCCAGATCGGCGATATCGCGGCGGATAGTCATGGCGGAAACGCCCAATTCCTTGGACAATGCGGTGATACGCACCGCACCGCGGGTACGCAACCTGCTCAAAATCAAATGTTGACGTTGTGACGATATCATTCGAACATTATCGCACATGTTCACTCAAAATAAAAACTGAGATGATCGCTTCGCGTGTTTTACTTGCAAAAAATGTACTTGAATATCCCATAATCTTCCGAATCGCACAAAAACGAACGTCGACGTTCCGTCAATGCAACCAATCACCATGTTGCCTTCTTGCGGCAAACGGTGCGAGAATGGTGAACCATGACGTACGTTTCTGAGAATTTTTGGCACGATGCGGTGAACAAAGCCACCACCGATCTCTTCACCTTCGGCTACAAACACATCATCAAGCCGTATTTCATCTTCAATCAAACGCCCGACGTGGCGCATGACCAGATGATCCAGTTCTGCAAGATCACCAAGAACATCCCTCCACTGATGTGGGCGTGCCGTGAAATGCTCAACTATTCCGACCCGGTGCTGGAAACCAATGTGATGGGCATCGACTTCGTCAATCCGTTCGGTCTTTCCGCCGGTCTTGACAAGAACTGCGAGATGCCGGTCTTGCTCGACAATGCCGGTTTCGGCTTCGAAACAGTCGGCTCCACCACGTCTCGCCCCTGCCCCGGCAATCCGAGGCCATGGTTCCATCGTCTGCCTGAATACGATTCGATGATGGTGCACGTCGGTCTTGCCAATGAGGGATCGGAAATCGTGGTTCCTCGTGCGGAGCAGGCTTGGACAAAAGCTCACGACATGCAGATTTCCGTGTCCATCGCACGCACGAACGACAACAAAACCGGCGATTTGGAAGAAGGCATCGAAGATTACTGCATTTCGATGCGTCGCGCCACCGGCCGCACCGCCATGGTCGAAGTGAACATCTCCTGCCCGAACACCATGGCCGGCGAACCGTTCAACGAAAGCCCGGAGGCGCTCGACAAACTATTCACCGAACTCGACAAGATCGAACGCCCACAGCCCACACTGGTGAAACTGCCGTTGAACAAGAGCTGGGAAGAGTTCAAGGAACTGCTTGACGTGCTTGCCGGGCACAACGTGCAGGGCCTGTCGATCGCGAACCTGCAGAAGGATCGTACCGGCATGAGCATCCCGCGTGATTGGGAAGGCGGATTGTCGGGCTCGCCTTGCTATGAGGCCAGCAACGAACGCATCAAGCAGGTGTACCGCGAGTACGGCGACCGTTTCACGATCGCAGGCATCGGCGGCGTGTTCACTCCGCAGCAGGCCTATGAGAAGATCCGTTCCGGCTCGTCGTTGGTGATGTTCATCAGCTCGCTGATGTACCGCGGCCCGCAGCAGATCACCGTGTTGAAGCGCGGTCTCGCCGAACTGCTCAAGCGCGACGGTTTCGACCATGTGAGCCAGGCTGTCGGCATCGACGCCTGATACCGATTATTTCAATCGGCAGCGAGCACCAAATAATAATGCGCCCTGCGACCGCCAACGCGGTGCAGGGCGCATTATTGTTGTTCGATTGTTGTTCGATATTACCTTGGTTTATTGGTTGCGTTTAGTATGCGCCACGCACATACTGCGGCTGGTAGGGCGCATCTTCGGTCGGAATACCGAGCTTGTGGGCGGCGCGAAGAGGCCAATTCGGATCACGAAGCGCCGCACGTCCGATTTCGATGGCGTCGGCGGCACCGGATTTCAAAATCTTCTTGGCCTGCTTCGGCTTGGTGATCAATCCGACGGCCGTGGTTGGAATTTCGGCACGCGAGCGCACCTGTTCGGCGAATGGAACCTGATAATCGGGTTTGACGGGAATGGTCACGCCCGGAATCATGCCTCCGGTGGAGACGTCCATCAGATCGACACCGTGCTTCTTCAGGACTTTGGCAAGGTTGACGGTCTGATCGAGATCCCAGCCTCCGGCGGCCCAATCGGTCGCGGAAACGCGCACCAGCACCGGCATGGTGTCGGGGATGACGGAACGCACGGCGTCCACGACTTCGACCAGTATGCGGATACGGTTGTCGAACGATCCGCCGTATTCATCCTCGCGCTCGTTGATCAGCGGATCGAGGAATTGCGACAGCAGATAGCCGTGGGCCGCATGAATTTCCACCGCGTCGAAGCCGATATCATAAGCACGCCAAGCGGCGTCGCGGAACTGGTCGACGATGGCATGGATTTCGTCAACGGTGAGTTCGCGAGGCTTGTCCAACGGCCCGAACGCGTTGGCGCTTGGCCCCACGGTCTGCCATCCGCCCTGCTCTTCCGGCACGCTCTCATGCTCGTATCCGATGGAGAAGCAGCCGGTGGAAGCCTTGCGTCCGGCATGGTTGAGCTGCACCGCCATCGTCGCGCCGGCGGCCTTCGCATCGGCAACGATCCAACGCCATGCGTCCATCTGCTCGTCGGCCCACAATCCCAAGTCGCACGGCGAAATACGACCCTCCGGCGTCACTGCGGTGGCTTCCACGATAACCATGCCGAAACCGCCCATGGCACGTGACACATAATGCTGGTAGTGGAATGGCGTGGGCAGGCCATCCTGGGCCAACGCGGAATACGTATCCATTGGCGGCAGCCAGATGCGGTTGCGCACGGTCATGCCACGCAAAGTCATAGGATCGAACAGGCCAACCGTGCCATTGGTTGTAGCCTTCTTCGACCGCTTCGCCTTCTTTTCGTCTTCGCTCATCGTAGTAGCTCCCCTCCGGTCGCACCTACTGGCTCCTTGCCGATCGGCTGAACCTTCTTCTTGTATTCCCCTTGAGCTTCTCTGGAGATTTCGTGCCATAAAACCGGCACTATTTGCATTCTACGCAGAACGCCCGCCGAGCGTGGCGGGCGTTCATTGATTGTTCACTTCCATTCGCTGAATTGCGGAAGCGTCACTCATCTTCGGTCTGCTGCTGATCCTGATCATCCTGCTGGTCGTTCTGCTGGCTTTGCTGCTGAAGCGACTGGTTCTGCTGCTGAATGATTGTGCTTTGCTGCTGGGTGGCATTCTGCTTTCCACCGCCGATCTTGGTGACCGTGCTGGATGTTGCGGAATACTTGGCCGCAGGCTGCCCATAATCGTTGTCAATCGGCAGCTGTTTGCGTTCCGCATAAGCATTCATAAAGTCACGCCATGCCGGGGCCGCGATGGTGGAACCATCCCAGTAGCTGTGGTACTGGCCGTTGATAGCGATATTCGCAATCGGGTGGCCAACCGGGTTCTGCACGTCACCGACGAGCACGAATGTGGCGATCTGGTTCGGAATGAAACCACCTGTCGTAACTAGCTGATCCTCGTGGGTACCGGTCTTGGCGAAGGTCTTACGTCCATTGGCTAGCTGTGCCACACCGCCTGCGCCGTCAGGACGGACAACGCCTTGATTCATGGCCCAAGCAAGCGTTTGGATGATTTCCGGATCGACCGCCTGATGGCAGTTCGCGGAAGGCACCTTAATATCATTGCCGTCCACATCAGTCACCTGCTTCAGCGCGATCGGATCGCACTGCACGCCATTGGACGCATATACAGCGAAGATGCTTGCCATCGTCAGCGGGGACACGTTGACGTTGCCGACCATCATGGCAGGCACGAATGATGAGGTCTTGTCGAGCGTCTCACCGGTATTCGCATCATGATAGCCAAGTTCAGTTGCGGTATCGGCAATCTTGCACAAGCCGATGATGGATCCCATGGAAGCCTGCGTGGTGTTATGAGACCTTGCCAAAGCCAATGCCGGCGTTTCCGGGTTCACCGTTCCATTGGTTATTGCGTTGGTGACGTTCCACGTATCAGTGCCGCCGGTATAACGATCGCATGCGAACAACGAGGTCGAATACCTCGTGGACGTCTGCAGGTTCTCGTTGACGGAATGTCCCGCTTCCATCCATGCCACCAGATTGACAGGCTTCCACGACGAGCCGATGGAGAAGCCCATGCCGCCGCCGTCTTCTCGATCCACGGCATAGTTCATGGAATCCCTGGTCTGGTCGTTCTGCGCCGCTTCGGTGGCATCATACGTTCGATTCAGACCGAAGCCCAGCACTTCTCCGGTACCCGGTTTGACGGACGCCATCACGATTTCCATGCCGGAGGAATCTTCCGGTGGGATGGTGTTGCGCGCGGTTTCGTTCAACAAGGTGTTGGCATCGATATCCAACGTGGTGACGATCTTCAGACCACCCTCTTTCAGCAGTCTTTCCCTGTCCTCGCTGGTCTTGCCGAATTCCTTGGAATTCAAAATCTTATGCACCACGTAATCGCAGAAATAGCCCGCATCATAGTCCGCGGCCATGCAACCGGTGGAAATAGGCTGGACATCAAGCGTATCTGCGAGCGGAGTATTGACCGCCTCTTGATATTCCGCATCCGAAATATAGCCCTGCTCGTTCATCAGCTGCAGCACGATATTGCGTTGCTTCTCGGATTCCGGCTGGTTCGATTCGACGGAAGGATCGTAAGCGTTCGGATTCTTGGTGATTGCCGCGATGGTGGCGGACTGCACGATGTTCAGCTGATCTGCGGTGGTGTTGAAATACCGCTTCGCAGCCGCCTGCACGCCATAGAGGCTATTGCCGCCAAACTGTGCGATATTGAGATATCCCTGCAAAATTTCAGGCTTGGAATACTGCTTTTCCATTTGCACGGAAATCAGCATTTCCCTCATTTTTCGTGCGATGGTATCTTCCGACGCATGGTATTGTGCGATCGGATCGTCATCCTGCTGCGCCTGCAGGATCAGCACGTTTTTGACATACTGCTGGGTAAGGGAGGAACCGCCCTGATGGTCGCCCTTCATATATGTTTGGACGAACGCGCGGAACACACCCTGCACATCAACGCCGCCGTGAGTGAAGAATCGTCTGTCTTCACGCGCTACCACGGCCTGCTGCATGTATTTGGAAATCTTCTTCAACGGCACGACTTCACGATTCTGATCCCAGAATTCGGTGATTTTCGTGGTGCCATCGGAAGCGTACATGGTCGACTTCTGCGGCAGGCTGGTCACATCAAAATCAATACCTTCGACCGACAGCGACGGAATAACCGCCTTGGCGACGCTGTTCGCGCCGAAAACCGCCGGTAGGAGGAACAAACTGGCGGCCACGCCGCCACCCACACTCAGCGTGATGTAGGCAATCACGAGTGCGAGCACACGTTGAACGGTCAAAGTCTTCTTTTCGGGCATGGTGCCCATTCTAAAGTGGTGGGTCTACTAATCAACCGGCCGATCGCAGCCATCACGGGTTTCTCACAAACAACCGTAAAACTTGAAAAACACTGGAAAACAGTCGAAAATTATCGTCTCGATCGTCGAATAAGCATGCCAGGCTGGTAGATGATGATGGAACGGCCCTCACGCGCAATCCATCCACGGTTGGCGAAATCCATCAGCGCCTTGTTCACCGTCTCGCGCGACGAACCGACCAGCTGCGCCATTTCCTCCTGCGTCAGATCGTGCGGCACCTTCAACCCCGCCTCGACCGGCTCGCCGAAGCGTGACGCCAGATTCAGCAGCGTTTTCGCCAAACGTCCCGGCACGTCCATGAACACAAGCTCCGAAATGCGCTCGTTGTTGTCACGCATGCGATGCGCGAGCACCTGAAGCATGTCGACGGCCACGCGCGGATGCTCGTCAAGCCATGCGAACAGGGCGTCATGCTCAAGCCATACGACTTTCGTGTCACTGGTCATGGCCACGGCGGACGCGGTGCGCGGTCCACCATGCGGATCGAACACCGGAATCTCACCCAGCACTTCGCCGTACGCATGAATGCTCAACAACTGCACACGTCTGTCGGACGATTGCCGGATCAGTTTGACGCGCCCGCGTTCCAGCAGATACATGCGGTGATCGGTGTCGCCTTCGCGGAAAATATAGTCGCCCTTGCTGTATTCGGCATGCTGCAGATGCGGCAGCAGTTCCTCCGCCTCTTCGGAAGAAACCTGCTTGAACAACGCGGTGTGCAGCAACGTCGCGCTTTCGCCACTGGGTCCACTATTGGTCTCGTTTGGCGTAGCCATTTGTCACACCTCCGTTCATAGGCACATCCTCTGGGCACGCCGCCAGGCGTGTTGCCGGGCGCGCTGCCGCGGCTTCGAAAGCTTGTTGCGATTCCACATGCCCTCACGGAACACCAAGCTTTCGTAACGTTCTCATTGCCCTTGATATCAGGGGCGGCTTCGACCATCGGGCTACATTGTAACTCGCCTGGCGGCGTCGAGCAGCCGTTCAACCACGTCTTCACGACTCATGCCCGTCTGCGAGCGCATTGGATCGACTCGTTTTACCGCTGATTTCACCGCTTTGTCCGACATTTTCTCACGTGAGGTGTTCAATACCCGCCCCATTTTTTCCGCGTCGATATCGTAGGCGAGGGTCACGTGGTGCAGTATGGCGCCAGGCCCTCCCTCTACTGGTGTGAATCGGCGTTGTGCGGCTCCGCCGAGTTTGCCGTATTGCGTGGCGATGTCGTTGAGTCCGGCGAATCGTACGTCGAGCCCGAGTTCCTTAAGCGCGCGCACCAGCCAGAAATCGCAGAGCCGGTATGATTCCTCGATGCTTATGCCTTGGGTGAAATCGAACGGCGCGTACAACGAGTAGGTGATGGTATTGCCCGGTTCGATGAACATCGCCCCGCCGCCGGTGCAACGTCGGACCACGGTGAATCCTTCCTTCTGCGCGACCGCCGTATTGACTTCGTCTTCGAGCGACTGGAATTTGCCGATGACCACGGCCGGAGCGGCCCATTCCCAGATACGCAGCGTGGGTTCGCGTTTGCCTGCCGCCACTTCGCGCGCCCATGCGATGTCGGTTTCCATTTGTTCGTTCGGGTCGCGCGGCTTGTCGTGGATGACGGTCGGTTTCAGGTCCCGCCAGCGTTCCAGATATTCCTCTTGTGTCAGCGCATTATGCATTCCCGGTTGTTCCCCGGAATATTGTTTCGTGGACCTCGCGATATTTCCGTTGCCCGTTGCATCTTCCGCATTACGCGATTCACTGCCTGTGATTGCGCGGAGAAAAGCGATGGCAATGCCTTCTGCCGTCATACCCACCAATCGCACGTTCGGATAGTTCGCGGTAATCGCTTGCAATCGTCGCGTAATGTCGCGTGTGGGCGCGCCTCGCTGGCTTTGCAGCAAGTTTTCCCAATCCTGCAATAGTCGGCGGGAATCCTTGTCATCGCCGTCAAGAAAGAAATCGCCGTCGATCCGACATTGTTCCACGGATTGGATGGAACTTGCACATTCGCGGAAATATGCTGGAATGTCATCAGAAAGCCGGACGGAAACCCCTACGAGTTTGCCGCCCGGCTGCTTATACAGCCCTCTGCCCATCAATCTTGAAGTTCTTGGCCGCGCCCATCGCGGTGCCAGTTGGACCCGTAGCTGGAGCACAGGATGAGGACTGCTTCGATCAGAGCCCAGATTCCGGAAATGATCGGTCCGATGAGGATGATCCATCCGATCAGGGTCAGCAACAGCTGGGCCACGGCCTTGCCGGTGTATCCCAGATAGAAGTTGTGCACGCCGAGGGTGCCGAGGAACAGGCCGAGCAGGCCGGCGACGATCTTCGACTTCTGCGCGTAGCCATAGCCGGGCTGCTGTTGGGTCGCCTGATAGTAGGTCTGCTGCGCGTAGGTTGGTGGCTGATTGTATGCGGACTGCGTGTATTGGGGCTGAGTCGGCTCCTGATAATAGGGGGTCTGCGCCGATTGTGCGTAATCCGTAGGTCCGTACGTCGGCTGGCCGTAGATGGGCTGTGCAGGTTGCGCAGGCTGAGTCGGCTGCCCGTAAGCGGGAGCGGCCGAGCCATATGCGGGGACGGACGAACCGTAGGCAGCCGACTGACCATATGGCTGACCATTGCCGTACGTACCGCCGGGGATGTTGTTGCCCTGCGTACCCGGGGCATATCCCTGCACGGGCTGCTGCGATGCGTACGGGTCGGGTTGTGCGGCTGTGATGCAGGCTGATTGTAGCCATCCTGCGACTGCCTGTAATCGGCTTGAGTTGAATCGTTCGTCGCGAAATACTCGTCTTGGCCGGAACCGTTGTAATCGGCATTGTTGTCACTCATGGTTTCAACAATATCCCATAATTTGCCTTGTTGCTTTCATCCACCCTGAAAGCAATCCCTGAAATCCCCCTGAATATGCGAGACGCCTGTCGAATTCAAGCATGAACTCGATTTCGACAGGCGTCTCAACAGGCGAACATATCCGGCGCAATCATGCGTTCCGGATCATATGTCACATGCGTGCCAGAATGTCGCGTCCGACCTCGTCGGTGGAGCGGGTAGCGGATCCCAGCTCTTCGATGTCCGCTTCGACGGCCGCATCGATCTTGGCCGCGGCGTCGTCGAAACCGAGGTGGCGCAGCAGCATGGCCGCGGAAAGGATCGCGGCGGTCGGATTGGCCTTGTTCTGGCCTGCGATATCCGGTGCGGAACCGTGAATCGGCTCGAACATGGACGGGTATTCGTTGGAAGCGTTGATGCATCCGGAAGCGGAGTATCCGACACCGCCGACCACGGCACCTGCCTCGTCGGTGATGATGTCGCCGAACAGGTTGTCAGTGAGGATCACGTCGAAGCGGGACGGATTCGACACCATGAAAATGGTGGTCGCGTCGATATGCAGATAGTCGTGGGAAACTTCCGGATATTCCTCGGCGACCTTATCGACGATGCGCTGCCACATGTCTCCGGCGTTGACGAGCACGTTCTTCTTGTGCACGAGGGTCACATGCTTCCTGCGCTTCATGGCCAGCTGGAAGGCGTAACGCACCACACGTTCCACGCCGTAGGCGGTGTTGATGGAAACTTCGGTGGCCACCTCGTTCGGGGTGCCGCGGCGAACCGCTCCGCCGGCGCCGCAGTACAGGCCTTCGGTGCCTTCACGCACCACGACGAAGTCGATATCACCCGGGTTGGCGAGCGGGGAGGTCACGCCCTTGTACAGCTTGGACGGACGCAGGTTGACGTACTGGTCGAGATCGAAACGGAGCTTGAGCAGCAGGCCACGTTCGAGAATGCCGGCCTTGATACGCGGATCGCCGACTGCGCCCAACAGGATCGCGTCGGTCTTCTTGATGCGTTCCTCTTCCTCTTCCGGAAGAATCGCACCGTCACGCAGGTAACGTTCGGCGCCAAGATCGAAATTCTCGTAATCGAATTCGGCAACGCCCTCGGCCGCCTTCTCCAGAGCCTTCTGAGCCCACGGAGTCACTTCCTTGCCAATGCCATCGCCCGGAATGACGGCGATGGTGTACTTCTTTGCAGAATCACTCATAGCACGCGACTCTAGTCAACGAATCAGCACGTGGACTTAAAACGCTCAACTAATGGACACTCCATGCCGCTTTCCTGTACGAAACACACGAAAAGCATGAATCATACGAATCTCACAAATCGCACAGCCTAATCAGCTGGTAATACCCATCACGCCAAGACACCAAGCATTCTCATAGGAGATCTCCTCCCACTGCTTGTACCTTCCAGACGTACCCCCATGACCAGCCTCAACCTCAATCTTCGCCACGGCATCCACGCCTGCACGCTGCAGTCGGGCCAACCATTTCATCGGCTCCACATACAGCACACGAGTGTCATTCATCGACGTGGTAATGAAAATCTTGGGAAAAACCGCAACCCGCGCATCATTTGCATCAGACGGCGCATTCTCATACGGCGTATATTCCTTCATATACCGATACACGTCCGCATTATGCAGCGGATCGCCCCACTCATCCCACTCCGTAACCGTCAACGGCAACGACGGATCAAGAATCGACGTCAACGCATCCACAAAAGGCACATCCGCCTCAACGCCCGCGAAACATTCGGGAGCCATATTCGCCACGGCACCCATCAACAGGCCACCGGCGGAACCGCCATCGGCCACCGTGCGAGCAGGCGACGCCAAACCGGCACACTGCAACGCACGCACGGCATCAACGAAATCCTCAAACGAATGCTTCTTATTGAGCAAATGCCCCTGCTCATACCAAGCACGACCCATCTCACCGCCGCCGCGAATGTGCGGCACCGCATAAAGCACACCACGATCAAGCATGCTGATGCGAGACACCGAGAATCCCGGATCCGAACTGATCTCATACGCGCCATACCCGGTAACGAACATCGCCGAATCACACGCAGGCACATCCCTGCGCCACACCAAGGAAACAGGAATGCGCTCGCCATCGCGGGCGGTGACCCACACCCTGCGCTCCATGTATTCGCGCGGTTCAAATCCACCAAGCACCGTGGCACGCCTCAACAGGCGATCCTCGCCGGTCGCCGGATCGATATCATGCAGTTCGCCGGGACGCGTGTAACTGGAGAACGAGTAGCGCATGCGGGGCGCATCATACGAAGGATTGCCTCCCACACCAATCGAATACAAGCGCCGGGTCTCCCCCGGCATCGCATCGGCGGTCGCACCATCCGATGAGGTCATCGCCTTGCGGGAAACCCCATGCACGGCCGACCCCTCGCCTTGCGCGGCGGCCAATTGGTCGAGCGCGCCCCACACTTCGGCACGTTCCTCGTTGATCTCGTCCACCGACTCGTCGACATCCCAATCGTCTTCCAACGCGTGGGGAACCAGCTCGGTGAACTTCCATGGACGCCCCGCAAGAAAATCCTCCGCAGCGGCATCCTTCGTCATCACCGCAATATGCGTCAGGCTTTCCGCCCGGTACTGCAGCGCCACATAATGCCGGTGAATCGAGATCCCCTCAATGCCAAGACCATGCGCGCCCTGCAAAATGGCTGGATTGCAGGGATTGGAATACGGTGTGCCGATCGGCATCTCAGAAGCGCCCGGTTCGACCTCGTCGCCGTGCTCGCATCCGTACGGCGAACCGACGGCCACACGCACGCCCTCACCCAAACGGTACGGGGGCTCATGGGAGCGCATGTCGATCACATCGATTTCGAAATTCGGGTTCAACGCATTGTGATAGACCACGGCGAGCGGAATATCCTCACCGCGTTCGCCGGCACCTTCGAAACGGCTGAAACTCACGTCGTATTCCACGTCCTGCTCGCGCGGAATGAACGCGCGGAATTCGCCTTCCGGATCGTCGGTGGAAAGCAGCAGCACTTCGGTGGTAGTCTTCGACCCGGTGCCGATCACCAGATTGCGTTCGTCGAACGACAGGCCGATGCCAACCCAGAATCGTTCGTCCTGTTCGCGGTACACCTCCACATCGTCGACGATGGGAGTGCCGACGCGGTGCCTCATCACCGCGTATGGACGCCACGCGTCGTCGAGCTTCACATAGAACACCCATTGCGCGTCCGGTGTGAAGCAGGCGCCACCGATGCCCTTGAACACTTCCGGCAGTTCCTTGCCGGTTTCCAAGCTGCGGATGCGGAAATCGTAACGTTCGTCGCCGCTGGTGTCGGTGCCGTACAGCATCCAACGTCCGTCTTTGGAAATATCCATGCCGCCGATACGGAAGAAATCATGGCCTTGCGCTTCGGCATTGGTGTCGAACACCACTTGTTCGCCGTCGATGGGCACGCCGATTTCAATGGTTGGCGGATCCCAATCGTCTGCGCCTCGAATAGGCACACGGCATTGCACCGCATACTGCTGGCCCTCCTGGGTGCGTACGAAATACCAGTAGCCATCCATGCGTGTCGGCACGGACATGTCGTTTTCCTGAACGTGCGACTTGAGCTCGTCGAACAGTGTGGAGCGTAGGGTTTTCAACGGTTCCATGCGCTGCTCGCAATACCGGTTCTGCGCGGCGACGTAATCCTGCACGTCATGCGATTCCTTGTCGCGCAGCCATTCGTACTCGTCGATGAAGGTGTCGCCGTGGAATACGCGCTCCTTCGGCACACGCTTCGCGATCGGCATCCCGCATTTGTCTTGCACGCTTTCGTCGCTTTCTCGCGCGCCCGTTGCGCCCTGTTCACCCCGAAAATCAGTCATGCACGCGATTATACCGGCATTGCATTCCCAATCCCACGCGGCACGCACCCCCTGCTCCGGGCGTACGAAAAAGTCAGACGCCCATCTGTTGTTTCAGGAACGGCAGCATGGTTTTCATCAGATTCGAACCGGTCGTTCCCGTGAATACCGGGACATCGGTGACCGGGATCGGCTGCGTGACCGCACGCCCCGCAACGGTGCCGAGATTGCCGGCGACTTCGCGTGGAGACAACTGCCGGATGCCGATCGCCAGCACACGCCCTGGGTATCGGCGTGCGATCGTGGCGTACGTGGTCGGATCCCTCTGCCCGTCATCGCCGATCAGAATGAACTTCATATCAGGAAAATCAGCCATCAATTGTTCGGCATACTCGAGTTTGTGCTGCACTCCGGAAGGAATGAACGTTTTCGGGCGAGGATCGAGGTCGCGCAATAGCAGCGGACCTTCCGGAAAACCATGGTTGGCGATGAAATGCCGGATCGAGCTTTCCACATTCCATGGCGATGTCGACAGGTAGAAGAACGGCGCGTCCGGGAACATGTCCGCAATGCGGTTGAACAGCAGGTTCATGCCCGCAACCGGCATTTTCTTCTTTGGATCGAGCAGCAGCAGATTGTAGGCGGCTTTCATCAGGCTTGGCGCCTGCGTGACCATGATGGTGTCGTCCACGTCGGAGATCACGCCGACTTTCGTACCGCTGGGGATGGTGAACAGGTTGGCTGTGACCGGTTTGCGGCTGCGTACCTTGTATGACACGTCGTGCACGCCCGGTTCGAGCGAATGTTCGGCCACGAGATCGAGATATCCTGCGGAATCGGAGGCTGCGAATTCACTGGAGACATTGCGCTGCGCGTCCACTTCGTCGTGCACTTCGGACGCGCCCACCTGCACGGTTTCGAGGGGCACGCCGTCGATGGCGATGCGCACCTTCGTATGCGGCGAGGGGATGGTGAGCATGGCACGGATGCCACGGGTCAGACGGCCCGCCTGACGTTTGAAGGGCCCGTACACGGTTCGGCAGATCAGTCGAGAGTAATGTTCGGTGCCGTAGCCGACATATGGTTCCACGCGCGGATACCAGTTGAGATTGAGCACCATGCTTGTTGAGAACGTCACCCACTTGTTGAACGCTCTGGTAATGGTGCGGCGGAACAGTCGTGTCAGCGGAGGCTTGACTTCGATGCGTTCGTGTTTCGAAGCCGCGTCGAAGGTGGTGACCACCTTGCGTGCGGGAATGGGCACGGTCGGCATGTCATCTTCGGATATGGAATCCGGTTCACGCTGGGGCAACGGCTGCGGTTCGGTCATAACCCCACTATAAAGGCGATTATTGAATTACCTGGTACCCCAGCGTGAAAATCAGGGATTTTTCAGGGAATACCGATGATTTCCCATCCAATTTCCCGAATCGTGCCGTTCACTGAGCCACGATGTTGGCGTATTCCTCGGAGGAAAGCAGTCCCGGCTCGTCATCCTCAAGTTCGATTTTGAAAATCCAGCCTTCGCCATACGGGTCACCCGTTACGATGCTTGGATCGTCGGCGGCCTCGTTGTTCACATAGCGAATCACGCCGGCCACCGGAGTGACCAGCGGCGTGACCGCCTTGGAGGATTCCAGTTCCGCCACCTCGTCGCCCGCCTGCACTTCGGTGCCGACTTCCGGCAGATCGATGTACACGAGTTCGCCAAGCTGGTCGGCCGCATATTCGGTGATACCCACCATGGCCGGCTCGGTGGAAGCATCCACCCACACATGCTCGTCGGAATATTCAAGATGCTCAGGCACATCCAGATTCGGCTTGTTATCGTTTTCTTCGCTCATGAAAGCTCATTCTACGTCAATCGTATGTATTTCCCTAGAGCAGTGCCGAAACTTGTTACGGGAGGTCGTGGCCGAGCCATTCTTCGATCATGTAGCGGGCGATGGTGGCCTTTCCGGGAGCTTCCATACGCCCTGCCACCAACTCGTTCATGTATTCGTCGCGGGTCACCCAACGCGCCTGCAGGGTCTCGTCGCCGTCCACGCGCACGTCGGTGGTGTTGGCCACGCCTTTGAACGCCATCATGAGCGATGCGGGGAACGGCCATGGCTGCGATCCCAAGTATTTGAGTTCGCCGATGTCTATGCCGACTTCCTCTTTGGCTTCGCGCCGGCAGGCATGCTCCAGGTTTTCTCCGGCTTCCACGAAGCCGGCCGATACGGAGTACAGTCCGGTGTTGCGCCATGCGCTGTTGTGTTGCAGCAGCAGACGGTCCTCATGGTCCACGATCGCCGTGATGACGGCCGGTTCCACTCTGGGGAACAGCAGTCGCTTGCCGTCCGCTTCGCTGGTGCAGCGTTGCGCCCATCCTCCCAACGCCGGTTCGGTCGGAGCGCCGCATGTGGGGCAATGACGTTGGCGCGCATGCCATACGCCCAGCGAGATCGCCGTCGTGGCCTGGCCTGCCTCGCGCGCGCTGGCATGCGGTGCGAATCCGCGCAGATCGACCCAGTCGAATCGTTCCGCAGCGCTTTCCAGCAACGATTTCGACGTTTTCGCTTCCGGTTCGTGCTGTTCGCCGAACGCATCGTCCGCGCCCATATGCTCGCTGCTTGCGGCCACCGTCTCCGCGGCTTTCACGCGAGACACGTCAACGGCGACCACGTGTTCGTCGCGTTTGCCGCCATACGATCCAAGGAATATGGCGAGCGCCGTCGGATGCGTGTGCAGTTCCGCCGCCACGTAGGCGCCGGGCAATTGCGCGAGACGCATATGCACGTTGGCGTAGTCCGCGATGGCTCCCTGTCCGCGCGGCACCGCCACCATGCCGTCTTTGACGAGAACGACCTTCGTGGCCGGCTCCAGCAGCGCCGTGTCGAACAGGTCGGGTTCGCCGCGTCTCGAAACCTCATAGTCGATGTCACCTTGCGCAAGTGGCAGGAACGGCAGTGCCTGAGTCAGCGCCAATGGTGAGAACACGCTCATCGCTTGCTTCTTTCCTTGAATACGATTGATAGAGCGGATATTTTTTCTCTATTCCGTATTTTCTTTTCTATTTTTTTATATCTTTTTTGTATTTCTGATTGCGATATTGACGGCAGCGGCGGAAAATACCGGCTACTGCACCCTGCGCACCAGCGCGAGCAGCGCGTCGGCAACCGCCTGCGGATGCTCGTATGCGCTGAAATGCCCGCAATCGAATATCACCGTCATATCCGCGCTCGTGCCTGTCATCGCATCGGCGATCGGCGTCATCACGCTCGGAGGGCTCGACGGATCCTTGTCGCCGCAGATCACCGCAACCGGTGCTGTAATCGCAGGCAACACATCGTTCAGATCCGGGCGCCCAGCCGCCATGCGCTCACGCCATGCGATGCCTTCGGCAGGCTGTTCGTTGATCCACGTCGTGAACTGTTCACGGTAGGCGGCCGACTGTTTGATGGTGGAATCCTCAGGTGTGGATGCCGCAAATCCCATCACCGGCTCATGCGTGCCCGTCGATTCACATGCTTCGGCGATCGCGATGCGCTTCGCGCGCATCTGCGCGGAATCCGCCGCGGCCTTCGTGTCGCACAATGCCAACGCGGCAACAGCTTCGGGGTGCAGACGCTGAATGTCGAGAACCAGATAGCCGCCCATCGAAAGGCCCGCCCAAATCGCCTTGTCGTAACCGGCCGCATGCAACATCGCGACATAGGCGTCGGCCATATGGTCCAAACCGTTCGGGAAAGCGCCGTCCGCGTCTTTGCCGCCACTGATCTCATCGGAAGGAATCGGCCCTTCTCCCGCACCGGGCATGTCGGGACCCCAGATCGGGAACCGTTTCACACCATGTTCCACAGCGGCCGCCTCCAACGCCTCCGCACATTCGTCCCACATGCGGTGGTCCACGGGGAACCCGTGCACCAGCACCACGGGAAGCCCCTCGCCCTCGCAATACACGTTATTATGTAATTCGATCGTCATCGTCTCACTCCGTTCCTCTCCCCTATATTGCCTATGTATCTATCGCTTGCGCTGCCTGCATTCGCAAGCTGCCACGCGCTTTCCTGGCGCCCACGGCCGACCGGTTTCGACGTCAACCATAAGCCTGTCGGCTACCTGCCGGCCCAAGCGATCGCCTGACGCACAATCGTGCCATATCCGTTGCTCATCTGGTTTATGAAAGTGTCGAGGATCTCGCTGTTCGTGTTGACCCATTCCACGTCAAGCGTCTCATCCTGCGGCTTGCAGTCGCCCGCGATCGGCACCACGTAGCACAATGCGATCGCATGCTGGCGGGAATCGAAATAATCGGATAGTCCCGGCGTCGGGAAAAACTCGGCCACGGTGAACGGCTGCAGACTCACCGGCAGCTGCGGCAACGCGATATCGCCCAAATCCTTGGCGACATTACGCGCCACGGCCTCACGCAACGATTCGTGATAGAGCACGCGCCCGGCAATCAGCGTTCGCTCGATACTGCCGTCGTCAGACACGCGAAGCAACGATCCGACCTGTGAAACACGCCCCAGATCATCGGTGCGCACCGGCACCACAAGCACGTATGGAATCGGCATTTCGCCGCGCATACGGTTGATTTCGCCGGAAGCAAGCCATCCTGGAGGATTACCTATTCCGCGAATGAAATCCTCCGGCGTAATGTCGTCGAATTCTCCGCGACGACGGCCTGCATCGAAATCGCCCTCGTCGGGCACTTCATCATTCATCACTGGCATAGTCCCATTATCACGCATCTTGTGTGAATTGGCTGGAAAAGAATGCGCCGAAAGACGATTCTTCTGACAGCGGATATTGCATATGCCGGGAATGCGGCGGGTTGGGACGCGGTTATATACTCCAAAGCAATCGCATACGAGGGGCGTAGCCCGTCACGCGCGTCGATGGAACGAACAGCAAGGAGCAATCATGGCAACGCATGCGGTCACTTCGCAGGATTTCAATCAGGTCGTCGAATCCAACGATCTGGTATTCGTGGATTTCTGGGCAACCTGGTGCGGTCCGTGCCGTGCGTTCGGCCCGACGTTCGAAAAGGCAAGCGAAGCGAATCCTGACATTTATTTCGCGAAGGTCGATATCGACCAGAATCCGGATCTCGCCTCCGCCGCCAAAGTGCAGGCCGTGCCGACCTTGATGGTGATCAAGAACCAGCAGATCGTATTCCAGCAGGCTGGCGCGTTGCGCGCGTCGGATCTGGACGATCTGATCGCCCAGGCCAAGGAGCTGGACGTCAATGCGGCCGCTGCCGAAGAGGCTACGGAACAGGCGCAATAAGGCGAATATCAAAGGATCGCAAAGGTGCCGTTCGATGGCGAAACATCAACGGCACCTTTTTGCTTTGCACGCTTGTTTTGCATGCCCGCTTTGCCTGCCTGTTACATATGCGCTCGCCCGGATTCCATGGCATGGAGTAGAATGTCGCGTTGGATATGCGCTTTCCGGCGAAGCCTGAAGTGGCGGCGCACCGCATGCCGTGCATGTGTGAATTCGTCGAGGATCTGAACGCGCGTTTAGGAGCAGAATGGCTAACCACAGCAAGCACGCCCGATCGTCTACCTTCGCCATGCCGAGCAAGTCCTCGCTGGTGAAGATCGCCGCAACGGTCGCGGCGGTGGGCCTGTTGGCTACCGGCGGCATTGTGTCGCGCAATCTTTACACCTCCGCGGAGCAGAACACGGCCAATCAGGTCACGGCCTTCTCCGTCACCGATTCCGCCGAAGCATCCCGTGGCAACGCCCGTGAGCTGCTCAATGGAGACACCTCGTACGTCACCGTGAAGATCAACGGCAAGTCGCGCGTGGTGCCCGGTACCAATTTCACCGACGTGAAGTCCGTGCTCGACGCGGGAGACATCACGCTCGAACCGGAAGACACGGTCTCCCCTTCGCTCACCACCAAGGTGGATGAGAAGACCGTAATCACCATTCAGCGTGCCGGCGCAAGCGTTGAGGTTTCCGACACCGCCATCGGTTTCAATGTCGTCAAGAAGGAAACCTCAAGCCTGCCGGAAGGCCAGGAGAAGGTTGAGACGGAAGGCGAAGAGGGCGTGATGGAAACCACGAACCTCGTAACCAAGTCCGGCGACACCGTGGTCTCCTCCAATATGATCAGCTCGTATGTGAAGAAGGCTCCGGTCGACAAGGTCATTCTCGTCGGCACCGGCTCCACTTCGTCGTCGTCCTCCAGCGCTTCCGCGTCGATCGGCACCACTGTGCCGGCGGGCGAAATGCAGCAGTGGGCTCACGATTATCTGCTGTCGAACGGCTACACCGAAGCCGATTTCACCGCCACCGTATACATCATCACCCACGAGTCCGGCTGGAGCGTCACCGCAACGAATCCGAGTTCGGGCGCCTATGGTCTGCCCCAGGCGTTGCCTGGCAGCAAGATGGTGAGCGCGGGCGCCGATTGGGCCACCAATTATCAGACTCAGCTCAAGTGGTTCTGGGGTTATTGCGCGCAGCGTTATGGTTCCATTCAGGGAGCCTACACGTACTGGCTGGCCAATCACTGCTATTAAATCGCGATTGATCATCATTGATTGATTCGATGATGATATAGTTTGAGCTCCGTAATATTCGAAGATATTACGGAGCTCAAACTATATTACGATCTTAAATATCACTGGGATATCGCCGATTTCACAGGGCATTGTTGGAACCGATCACCGTGGCTTCCTTGACGTCATCGATCTTCCTGCGCCTGCGGCCGCCGTGACCGGCCTTCGGACCACGCTTGCCGACGGTGCCGCTGCGGACCCCGTTCTTGGCATCGAAGATGATCACGCGCTCATCGCTGTGATATTCGCCGTCCAGAGCGAAGAAGGCGATCTTGTCTGCAGGCACTTCCGGGAAGGTGAAGAACTTCTGCGTCGCAACGAGCAGGTCAAGGTTGCGGGTGGTGACGGAAGACGGCGTATCGGCGTTCGGAGCATTGAACTGAAGAGCGAAATCGTCATTCTCATCGCATACCTGGATTGCGAACTTGCCGCGCTCGTAATTCACCAGCAGCTTGACGTATTCAGGACGTCCGAGAACTTCGGAAACACCCTTGGAAAAACGAACGGATTCAAGCATGACCGTCATGGTCAACTTGCCACCAGTTCTTTCGCCAACTTCTTTGAAACCATCAAGAACGGACATGTAAATCCTTCCTTTATTGTAAATAACTACGTGAAATACTGTACCTCATTGTTAAGAATAAAACGAATCGAATTTCGGGGAATATATTCATATTTTCAAGAACACAACGTAATACGAAAAAACATACCGCAGACCATGCTTGTCTCAATGAGAAATTCGATACGGTTCAGCCAGCGCGCTTCCTAAGCCAACTCGATGGGCACACCACCCCTTGTCACCCCGACGGTTTTCCGCTAAAAACAGATGTGGCAACCCCTACCTCACCCCCGCACTACGGGTTGCGCAAATTGCAAATACTTTGCAGCACAGTTTTCCAATTTCATATAGGAAGCGCTGAAATATCGTGCTTTATGCACGCATATCATTTGCAAAACGGTTCATATAGGGGCTATCTTGCGCAACTATCTTTTGCAATCATTTTCATTTTTACAATGATTTTCTCAGTAACGATTTTCATTGAAAATCCGCCATTTTTCAGCATCTTTTACACTCCAATCGGGATAGAATATACACTACACGGTTGCAGTACTGCAAACGCTATCAAAGAAGATGGGACCCCCGTCGCAAAGCAGCGGCCACGATAACGGAGCCACAAGCCCCGATACCGGCCCAAACACAAGAAAAAGAAGGATCAGGAAGGTCAATGAAACATCGGAAACCAACTCCCGCCTGGCAGAAGCTGGGTCTGCGCGTCAGCAAGAAGCTGGCGGTGGGCGCCACAGCCCTTGCCACAGTTTTCGGCGGACTGGCAGTCGCCAGCGTCTCCGCACAGGCGAGCACCGACCGTAACAGTTATGCGGACACCGTAGGCAACCCGACTTTCGAAGCAGCACGCAAAAAGTACGGTCTGACCAAGGAGATGAAGAACGGCGCCATTCTGCACGCGTGGATGTGGTCGTTCAACACCATCACCGAACATATGGATGAGATCGCCGAAGCCGGTTACACCTCCATTCAGACCGAGCCGATGAGCAAAATCAAGGTGAACGACGCCAACGGCAAGAAATTCACCGAAAATTGGTATTACGTGTATCAGCCGACGAACACCTCCATCGGCAACTTCGTGGTCGGCAGCGAAGACGACCTGAAAGCCATGACCGTGGCAGCCCACGCGCATGGCATCCGCATCATCGTCGACGTTGTGGCCAACCACTTCACCGCCGACTGGAACGCCATCGACTCCGACTGGCAGAAGAGCGAATATTTCCATGCGCGCAACTCCTGCAGCGGCTCCGGCGGCGACAACATCGATTATTCCAACCGTTGGCAGGTGACGCACTGCCACCTGCTGGGCCTATGGGATCTGAACACCGCCAATCCGGAAGTCGCCAATCGTATGCACGACTTCCTGAAAACCGCGGTGAACGACGGTGTTGACGGCTTCCGTTTCGACGCCGGCAAGCACGTCGAACTGCCGAACGAATTCGACGGTTCGCAGTATTGGACCACCATTCTGCAGAACGGCTCGCAATACCAGTACGGCGAAGTGCTGCAGGGCGATTCCGGACTGGATTACAAGGCGTACGCCAACCTGTATGCCAAGTATGGCGAAGGCGGCGGCGGAGCCACGGCCTCCGACTATGGCAAGACCATCCGTTCTGCACTGTGGAGCAAGAATCTCAATGCGGGCAATCTTATGAGCTTGCGCAACGGGGGCGTCAACGACGATCAGCTGGTCACCTGGGTGGAGTCCCACGACAACTATGCCAATAGCGACAAGGAATCCACGTATCTGACCAACGATCAGATACGCTTCGGCTGGGCCGTGGTCGGCGCACGCGCAGGCGGAGCGCCACTGTTCTTCAACCGTCCGAAGGCCTCCGGCGGCAATCAGCCCCAGTTCGCAGAAGCCTCTCAGCTGGGCGACGCCGGCGATGACATGTGGAAAGACACGGCTGTTGCGGCCGTCAACCATTTCCGCAATGCCATGGACGGCGAGGCCGAATACCTGCGCAACTGCGGTTCCGAACAGAACAACAACTCCTGCCTCATGGTGGAACGTTACAAGACCGACAACAATGCCGGCAATGACGGCGTGAGCATCGCCAACATGGGCGGCGACCAGAATCTGGCCGGCACTCCGACCAAGCTTGACGACGGCACGTACACCGATCAGGTGAACGGCGGCACCATCACCGTTTCCAACGGCAAGATCACTTCCGGCACCGCCAAGGGCGATGCGGTGAGCGTGTACTTCAACACGAGCGTGAAGGAATCCGTTTCCGCGACCGTCAGCAAGAAGTTCTCCTCCAACACCATCAAGGTGACGCTGAACGCCAGCAATGCCACCAATCTCACTTACTCACTGAGCAATGGCAAGAACGGCTCCTTCGTTGACGGCGACTCGCTCACCATCGGCGGCGATATGGAGATCGGCGATTCCGTCACCCTGACCGTCAAGGGCACCGGCGCCGAAAGCGGCGAAGCGCTCGAGTTCACCGCAACCTACACCAAGGTTGAGGTTCAGGCGAACACGATTTACGCGACGAAGCCTTCCGGCTGGAGCAAGATGTACGCGTACGTGTACACGGGCGACGGAGCGACCGCGAAGAACAACGCGGCCTGGCCGGGCGTGGAGATGACCGCGATGGCGGCCGCCGATTCGTGCGCCAAGGCCGGCACATACAAGTATGAGGTTCCGGATTTGGGCGAGGGCACCTATCGCGTGATCTTCTCCAACGGCAACGGCTCGCAGATGCCGGGGGCCAGCCAGCCTGGTTTTGAATTCTCGGGCAAGGTGAGCTGGGATGGTTCGTCCGCCTCGCTGACAGCCATCACCTGCACGGCAACGCCTCCGGTTATCAAGACCGCGGACATCACCTTCAGCGCCACGGCCGACCTCAAGACCGGCGAGACCCTGTACGCGGTCGGCGACTGGGGCCAGGGCAAGGGCAAGACCTGGACCCGCGCCGGCGGCGTCAAGCTCGCCAAGAACGGCAACGCGTACACCGGCACCACCACCATGACCAAGGGCCAGGCCATCACCGCCCGACTGATCAAGGTCGACGCGAACGGCAAGACCACATGGGACGAGATCGGCGACGTCAAGGCCACCGCCGACAAGACCAAGACCGTGGACCTCAAGTGGACCAACGCGGTCGAGAACACCGTGGACATCACCATCAACGCGGCCGCCGACCTCAAGACCGGCGAGACCCTGTACGCGGTCGGCGACTGGGGCCAGGGCAAGGGCAAGACCTGGACCCGCGCCGGCGGCGTCAAGCTCGCCAGGTACGGCAACGCGTACACCGGCACCACGAAGGTCGGCAAGGGCAACGCCATCACATTCCGTCTGATCAAGGTCGACGCCAACGGCAAGACCACGTGGGACTCGGCCAAGGACCGCAAGTCCAAGGCCGACAAGACCAAGGCGCTCGGCGTCTCCTGGACCTCCGGCAAGGTGAACGAGGACGGCACGATCCCGGACGACTCCGCCATCAGCATCTCCGGCAAGGGCGTCGCGGACGGCAAACTGTCCATCCAGAAAGGCAACCTCGCCGAGCTCTACGTGATCGGCACCCAGGACGCCACCCCGTCCGACGCTGTCTGGTGGAGTGACGGGGCCGCCGTGGCGGTCTCCGGCACCGGCACCGTCTACGGCGTCCAGACCGGCACCGCCAAGGTGAACGTGAAGGTCGGCAACCAAACCGCCACCATCACCATCACCATCAAGTAAACGGCAACCGCCGATATCCATAAAACATTTGAGCCTTGGAATTCAATATCACTCCAAGGCTCAAATCATATTCAAACGCTTCTATACGCATGAAAATACACACATCAAAATCAGCGGATTTAGCATAATCAGCTCAAAGCGTCGTGCAGATATCGCTTTGAGCGGCTGCGCATGATATCCAGTGCAATATCGGCATTGCAGAAATCGATGGTTTGTGAGGTATCAGTACAATCAACTTCGGAAAAATCAGTGATGATTCTGTCGGCGAATTGCACTTCCTGCAGGATTTGACCGCGTCTGGTGCCGAGTTCATGCTCTTTGGTACCTTCCGTATACACCCAGAACGGTTTATGGAAGTTGATGGAGAACAGCGTGCCATGATAGGAGTCCGTAACTACACCCTCCGCATATTTCACCAGCGAGAGGAATTCTTCCGGCCCTGCCTCGAGCACATTGACAAGCTCATCGCATTTCGGCACATTGCCCGCCTGCGGCGTCAGCACTGCGACAGGCAGGCCGACTCGACGAGACAGTTCACGCAGTTGCCTGAATACGCCGACAGCACGCTTGGGACGCAGCAGCGAATAAAACAGCAGATACTGTTCGGGCACGTGTTGCGACTTACGCAACGGTATGCGTTCCTCCCATTCGCCCGCGTTGAGCAACAGCGTCGGATCGCATACGTGTTCCACATATTTGCCGCTTACCTGCCGCAGTTTGCCGCATGCGGAACGTTCCCTCGCCGAAAGCGCGCTGAATTCCACCAACGCCGGTCCGATGCGCCGCAGCTCATCGTCGGTCATGGTGGCCGGCGACGAAGCATACGAGATTTTCCTGCAGTTCGCCCATTTCAGCAGGTACGGGTCCATGTACTTCCAGTCGACGCGTTCCAGCTCGTTGGAATGCTTGTTGATGATCTGGTCGCTGCCGCTCACGGCCACGTCGAATGCGTCAGCCAGCGAATTCAGCTCTTCCGGCTCCTGATAGCGTCGTTGGCCCACATGTATGTTCGTGCTGATGAACCGCTCGAAATTGCGCATGCGCTTCTTGCGCAGTCCCGCAACCGGCAGCATGGTTAAATCCGCGAGGGACGATTTGAGGCCCAGCCCACGCCAATATAAGCGTTCATAGTAGCGTTCGCCCTCAAGCGGCCGGTAGTCGATGACGGTAACGTCATGCCCCATGTCCGTGATGGTTGATTGCGTGGCATACGCCTGCAATACCGAACCATAATTATAGGCAGCATGATACGTGATTAGACCGATAATATTATGCTTCTCGTCCATATTTCTTCGTCGTTCAAGTAGTTATTTCTTTGTTTTCTCGCTATTGCAGAAGCACTCCGCTTTCTCATTGTTTTCCACTGAATTGCTTATGACGCACCCATGCGATCGCAGCGCTCACGTAATACCATCGATATTTCATCGAAAGCAACGCGATTTGTCGGGTCACAGGAAAACGACCTCCCCGATATCGATCAAGCGGCTGCCGAAAAACCGGCATGTTCACTACTTTTCCATAGTGATTCTTTCGTTCATGACGGTTCCATGGCGCTTCGGGATTGAACAGATCATTGATCATAATGATCGTCAGATGAAATAATGTGTAATCATCGAGCGTTCCATCAGATATTTCCCGAAATTGACGAATGGTATCGCGCATTGTTTCGATCGCAGATATTGTTCGCCGCACATAATCGTTGGAGAACGACCGCACCGCCGAATCCGCATTGCGGCGGTATTCGTACACCATTTCATCCACATAGCCGATTCGATTCGCCGCCGCGACCGCACGGAACGCATATTCGGCGTCCTCTCCCAAACTCAAGGTTTCGTTGAATCCGTCGATCCCTTTGATCAGCGGCATGCTGTACAGCTTGCCCCAAACAAGCGCGATACCTCGCTGCGGTCGGAGCATATCCTCGCATAGGTCAAGACGCCTGCGTCCCTCGAACACCATGTCAGTTTCAGCATAATGGTGTTCTTCCACACTTGGAGACCCCTCGCCTTTGCCGCCCATAATGACGGCACCAGCGGCGTCGGGAACACCGTTCGCATCGGCATCGGCACCTGCAAGCACGTTGCGGTACGCCCCCATCACCACATCGCAGCGGTATCGCACCGCAAACGCAAGCATGCCGTCGACGGCATGCTCGGCGAGCGCATCATCCGCATCGAGGAACATCGCCCACTGCCCCGTGGCCGCGCGCAATCCCGCGTTGCGAGCCGCGGAGACTCCGGCATGGGCGATCGTTTCCGTACGAATGCTGACCAATGGCGAATTCCAATTCGAGATCGGTGCCGTTTCGAATGCCGGCTCACCATCGAATACAATCACCGCTTCGATACGGAAGCCACTGCCCTGCTGCCGTTGCAGACTGTTCACGCAATCATGCAACGTTTGCAACGTGGCACGGTAGACGGGAATGATCACACTGATGGTATGGCTCATCGTCAGTTCAGCTCCCGTGTGATCACCGAAGCATCATACCGGAACGATACCGGCGATTCGATGCTTTCCGGGAAGTTGCCGATCGCCACGAACGCAATCAGCGTTTCGTAGTCGGGTACGCCCAACAGCTTGCGGATCTCATGCTCCTGCTTCTCACGCATCATGGTGTTGAGAGGGCAGGCGGCCAGCGACTCGCATTCCAATGCGGTCAGGAACGCCATGGCGAACAGGCCTCCGTCGATATACGGCTCGTTGCGTTCCTCAACGCTTACGAAACTGCGCACGTCCACGCTGATCAACGCCAGCACCGGAGGCGCATCGTACCCACGCCACCCGCCCTGCAACGCCAATGCCTGTTCGATGAATTTCGGATTGCTGATCAGCAGCACGCGATATGCCTGCCTATTGCATACCGATGGCGTTTTCATCGACATGCTTACGGCCTTACGCACCGTTCCCATATCAACAGGGGTTTCGGCATACTCGCGTACGCTGGAACGCCCTGCGAACAATGCTGCATAGTCGAGCGATGCGTTGTCGCGTTTGTCTGCGGCACGCACGGTTTTCACGCCCGCATTGCCCGCAACGTCGGCTTTTTCGGCTTGTTCGACGCTTTCGATATCCACCGAGGCCACTTCGTCGGCAAACCATACGCCCACAAACTCAGGAATCGGCTTCTCCAACGCCCGATGCTTGCGCACGTATGCACGAACCACCTGCCGTGCCGCGATATACGTCACATCGTCAACCGGATAGTCGCGTTCCCGCCATTCATCCATCACGGAACGCAACTCCCCGAACGCGGATCTGCCGAATCCCGCACGGAACCGTCTATGCGACAATCCTTTTTCAATACGATGAATGTAATACACCATAGTGCCGCGCAATTGCTCGGATTGTCCCACATTCCATTGCCCCGCGCAGAATCTCAGGAACCGTTTGCGCTGCCCCGCATAGTACGAAGCCAATGTCATGTTCGCTTTGCATCCTTGCAATACGCGCCAGACGCGATGCGGAACGATGGTTTTGATTCGCTGCTTCACGCCCATGATCTCACCTTTCCTTGTTTTCTCGACGCAACGACGGCAATACCGCCTGCACCTTGGCCATGACTTCCCTTGTAAACCAGCCTTCACGCAGCTTCTGCCCCAATTGCGAAGCCCGTCGTACCATTCGCGCATACTCGCTTTGCGTCATGCCGTATTCCACGGCCATGGCCTCTTGCAACGATTCGACGGCAACGCCCACTCCCTGTTCGACTACGAATGGTGCGAGCGCCGCCTTGTTCCATATGATCACCGGCTTGTCGGCTGCAAGATACAGCGACAGCTTATGCGGATTGTTGACGGTCAGATATTTGCCGTAATAGCCGCCGCAGGTGTCGAGACTGTCGCCGTCCCAGATCAGACCGAATCGTCCTTCCAGTTTGTCTGGCAGTTCATCGGGTGCGACGATTCCGCGGTACCACGCCGTTTTGCCGTTCCGCCGGTCATATTTCGGCCCGTACAGATTGATGTCGGCTTTGGGGAATCGCTCGGCCAGCCGATACACGTATTCGGCTTTGCCATGGCTGAGATTTCCCGCGATATCGATGCCGTGACGCTGTTCCATGGGCACAGGATTCGCTTGCGGCAGCAGGTAATCAAAAATGCCGATCTCCACGATCGGCACGGTCGCGCCGTACTTGCGCAACACTTCGCTCATGCGTGGATTGTGGCTGATGAGCAGATCCGCTTCGGTCACCCATTGTTTGTCGAAATCGGTGTAGGAGTAGCCGCGTAGCGTTTCCAAATCATGAATCAGGAAAACAAACAACGCTCCGCGCGCTTTCATCCTACGCACGGAAGGCAAGGCGTACAGCGACACCTTATTGTACATGATGAGCGGAAATTGCACCAACACCACGTCCCCGCAGCGAACGGTTCGTTCCAGCCGATGCCAATCGGCAAGCGTACGTCCAACGCACACCAGCTTGTCGAAATACCCTTTGTTCTCGCCGGGACGCACTTCGAACGGCTGCCAGGATTGGCTTTCGAGCACCTGCCGAATGTCATCGCGCGCTTTGGATCCAGCGTGCGCATGATGCAGCGAACGTTCGCAGATCACGTAGTTCGTCATTGCCAACCTCCATTGTTTGCATATCGTCCGTCACTCGCATTGCTTGCGCCATGCGCGTTATTCTCATCATTCGTTTTCCGTACATGCAGTCGGTTGAATACCGGCTGAAGCATGGCCATAACGAATCGTTCGCGGCACAGCAGCAACGCGATGCCATATATCAGCGTGAACAGGAATCCGCCGAACATCAGCCACAGGAAGGCGTTCCATGTCTCGGCACCGCATATCGCGATCGCGCCCCGCGTAAGGCAGCCTGCCGCAATCGCACTGAGCAGAATACGTATCGGATCGATCGACGTGCGAATGCCAACCAAAAACCCGCGGCACACATATGAGCGCATCGCCAGCATCAACGCTTCGCACAATGAAATGCTGATGGCGGAACCGACCACGCCGAGCTGTGGAATCAGCAGCACGTTTGCGAGTACGGCCAAGGCAAGTCCGATCGCGTTCACCATGGCCCATGTACGTTCCATTCCTTTGGAAATCATGATATTCGCAAGCACGATATTCATGGCCGAACACATCACCGCAATACCGACGAATCGTAGCGGAACCGCGGATTCCGCGAAGTCAGCGCCACCGAGCAATGCCACGATCGGGTCGGCAAGCAATATCAGCAGAGCAATGATCGCGGAGCCGAATACCATAACGAAATTCATGTTTTTCGCGATCAGTTCGCCTGCCTGCCGCTCTTTGCGCCGCGCCTGATAATACGAAAGGCGTGGCAGCATCACGTTGCCGACGGAATTGACGGCGGTGACGAGCACGGATTTGATTTTGGATACCAGCTGGTACAGGCCGACCATATCGGTGGTGCCAAGGAAGCCGAGCATCACAATGTCTACTTGAATATACATGCCGGATGAAATGGATGCGATGGTGAACCATAGCATCGGTTTGAAATGGCGGGAAATATTGAGATGTCCACAATTGCGGAAGTCCACGAGCCTGCGTAGCCGCAGGAGATTGAGCATGTTGGATCCGTACCCGGCCACCACCACGATCAGGCCGTATATCGCGTAGTCGCCGCGCTGCCGTACAAAAGCGAACATGAGCACCAATGCCAGCAGTTTGAAACATACGCTACGCACGGTGATGTATTCGTATTGTTCCAACGCCTGATAGAACCATTCCACACCGAACGAGGAAAGCCAGATGGCCAGGCCGAAAAGCGCGAACAGCCCGAATTGCGCGTTCATTTTCGGTACGGTGAACAGGCACGCCAGGTAGACCGCGAACACCATGGTGGTGGAGCATGCCAGAATAACCAGCAATTCCAGCACCGTACGCGATAGTTCCGCGCGGTCGTCGCGTACGCGAGCGCAGACGCGCACTCCGTAGTAGGTAACGCCCAGGAGGGCCACCAGCGAAAAGTATGAGGCCACGGATTGAGCGAACGCCACGTGCCCGGTGCCACCGGTGGAAAGCACGCGCGACACGTATGGCACGGTGATGAGCGGGAAGATCACTGACGACGTGGTGACGATCATGTTCATCAGCACGTTGAATTTCACGGATCGAATGCGCACGTCGGTTGGATGCTTGGCCGGCTTGCTGGACGGCTGCCCGACCGGCTTGGTCGGCTGACGTTCAGACATAAAGCACCACCCGCTTGGCGAAGGCGCGTTTGCGTATGCGCACGGAATTCACGAAGAATATCAGCACCACCCAAATAATGATGTTTCTGAGCATGATCTGGTTGAACATGGTTGACATCCAACGGTTGGAGAAAAAGCTGAACGCACAGCAATAGCCGATGGCACCGTACAGCATCATCGATATGGGAATGCCCGCCTTGCCGTATTGCAATGCGAAAACCGCGCTTTCATAGCAAAGCTGAGAAAGTGCGGCGATCAGCACGATGGCAAGCATCGCACCCGCGATGCCCCAGTCGAAAATGAATGCGTAATATGTGGTGAATACGTTGCCAAGACTGCGCTCGCCATACCGTTGGAAGGGTTGCCATTGCATCCAGTCAAGCACGGTTTTGCCGAATATCTGGGGGAACGAGGCCCGGGTGGAAGCCAATGTCATGTCTCCCCATTGCGTGGATTTGACCGCCAACGAAGGCGACATGGAGTTCGTGAGATACGCGTCTAGGTTTTTTATCGGCGCTCCAATGTAGATGGACAGGTATTCGTACATGGTCGAGTCGCCCGCCTTGCGTCCCATCAGCGACAGCAGTGGCTTGAACGAAGCCAATCCCACGAGCGCGATGGCCACGAATTTCAACACAGTGCGGAAGCCGAGCCGCATGCCTTTCCAACGGTTGTTCTGCCTGCGGAACAACGCCCAGTATGTCCATGCGGCAACGCCAAGCTGAATGAGGCTATTGCGTCCGCCGGAAATCAACGTCATCGGAACGGCCGCCAACACATTGATGACCGCAAGATAATCGTTGTGCAACGAACGGACCACCACGCTGCGCATGGCGAGAAACAGCCACGCATAGGCCATGGCGTTGGTCGCCAGATGCAGTAGCGAGGGAATTCCAGAGAGGGCCACGCCTTTGGTGCTGAATTTGTTGAGTTTGTCATACAAGCCGATGGCTTTGTCCAGAGAGCCGTCTCCCCCGTAGGGCAGTGTCAATGAGATTATCTGCCGTGACACGATCAGCAATGCCAAACCGGTGAACAGCAGGCCGCCAACGTACACCCACATCGGCAGAACGATATCTTGCGGCTCACCGTATTCCCGATGTGCTGTCCGATGTCCGACGCAGCTGCGGAAAAACACCTTCACACCGTAAGCCGTCAATGCGAATGCGAACGTGCCGAATCCAACCACGAAGCAGGTTTGCATCGACAGGTCGAAATCCCAGGTCCGGTAATTGGTGAGTCCATTGAATACCGCGAGCGTGAATCCGACCACGAATAGTATGGATGGTTCCGCGAAATCCCCGCGATATGCCACTATCAGCAGCACCAGCAATGCCAGCAATGTCAAGAACAGTATGGTCGAGGTCATCTCATCACCATGCCTAATGTGATGCGATTTCCGGATGCCGTCGCTTGTACAGCGCGTACATCATGCCGTACAGCGTCGGAGAGGTGGCCAGGAGTTTCCATTGCAGCAGTTGACTTTTCCCAATGATTCCCTTGCGTTCCACCATTGGCAGCAATTCGCGCAATTCCGTACGCGCATACCGTTCGAATTGCGCCCATTGCTTGCGTTGATGCGCGAGCATGATGCGATTGCAGGTACCGACAATGGATTCGAGATGCCCATATGCGGCATATGCTTCAACATGCGGATATTTGGTTCGCACCAAGTCGAGCATGGCTCCGGTGGATTGTGCGAATTTGTCGGTGATGCCATGCGACTGACTGTTTTCCGACATTCTGTAACGGTACAGCGGCGTGGAATCGTATACGATGCGATCCGCCTTGTCGAGCAGCTGGTAGGTGACCGGCGAATCTTCCGCATAGACGGCGTCGAGCGGGTAGCGCAGGTTATCGAAGAGTTCTTTTTTGGCGAGTTTGTCCCACGCGGTCACATAAAAGTAGCCATGCTGATTCACATAGGCGAATGCTTCCTGCGAGGTCATGACGATTTTCTTGTCGGGAAAAGCGTTGCAGTAGGTGCTGCCGTCAGGGTTTTCCCGTTCGTACGAGATGATCGACAGGTCGGCGTCGGATTCCTGCAGATTGTGCAGCAACGTGCCGAACATATCGGGAAGCACGTAATCGTCGGAATCCACGAATCCGATGTATTCGCCTTTGGCAAGGTCGAGCCCGGTGTTGCGGGCCGCCGCCAAGCCGGCATTGCATTGGCGCACCGCACGAATGCGGTTGTCACGATTCGCCCAAGCATTGCACTGTTCGCCGGATGAATCGGTGGATCCGTCGTCGACCAGTATGATTTCCAATCGTTCGTAGGTTTGCCCGATAAGACTTTCCACGCATTGGTCGAGATACCGTTCCACGTTGTAGACCGGCACTATCACGCTGATGAGGGGTTGGGTCGAAACTGCCATAAGACCTGTTTTCAGCAGCTTTTCACGTACTTTTTGCCTACGAATTTCGCCATAAGGAAACCGGACCCCTTTTTGATCCAGTCCACTGGTTCGGGGCTGATGATAGGCATTTCGACGTACGGGTAATGGTTGGTTTCCAGCCATACATCGAAGAGGATTTCGCTGATGCGTCCGGGAAATCGCATTTCGAAGACGCTGTATGAGCTTGAATCGATATGCTTGGCCAGTTCTCCGATGATGGGAAACATCCACGAGCAGTATTCGTTGATGAGGTCTTTGCGCATCACGAACATGTTGAACAGGTGCGCCGAGGTTTTGTTCATTTGCGCGTCGAATGCGTCGAGGTAGTCGGAATTGGTTTGCGCGATAATGCTTCGTGTCGCATCGAGCTGGCCTTCCTGCATGGTGTGCTCGTAATGTGAATATACGGTTTCGATATAGTAGTTGCGTCGTTCCGGCACAATGATTTCGCACGTATCGAGCAGACGCGCATAGTCTTGTTTTCCTGCGATGCAGCTGAAGCGTTCGTTTTCGTCTCCGTGGCGTTTCGCACTGTCATTTTTGGCAAAATGACGGCGGTAGTGCACCAATCCCTGATAGTCGGCATCACAGTTTTTCCACATCCAATACAGTCCGGTCAGTTCGGAATATTGTGCGTTCAACTGCGAAATATTATCGCCGGTGTTGTCGCACGTCATACCCAAATCGACGTTCGGATGCAACGCCCTACCGACCTGCAACGGCATATATACGCCGTCGATCGGCATACGGTACGCCTTATGCGTGGCCACGGCCACCGTGATGTCGGAGTCCGCCATCACTGTCATCCCTTCTATACCGGACGCGCACTACTGCCAAAGCACGCCCTTATACTTCACCCTCCCCCTTGTCTGGAGGGTACAGCATACGTTTTCATTTTATCTCAACAGTTCATCTAGATTTCACCAAACGTCAGACACTCCCGTTTTACAAACCCCATTTTTCAAGCTTTTTCAAGATTATTTTACAAATTATCATGTTTTGCAAGAGATTGCAGACGTTTGCATACACGACGTGAAAACGAACTGATTTAAAGCTTTAATCACACCCCACACACGCCATCCAACACCCCCGATATGGCAATTTCAGGATCGCCTCTTTCATAAATATTGAAAATCTCGTCACAACTGTTTCATTACTACTTCGGCGTTTCGCTGCCATAGTGTTGGGATTACAAGAAAAAACGTTTGCAGATCATTGCAAACGATTATGAAAAACAGGGCGCACGACTCCAATATCACATATTGAAATCACACGCCCCTGAGATCTACCGGTCAGACCGGTGGATGTATGGCTTTATGAAATCCGTTTGATTCCTTATTTGACGGTGATGGTGATGGTTGCGGTCTTGCCCGCGGCCTTCACATTCACCTTTGCGGTTCCCGTCTCGACGCCGTACACGACACCGGTTCCGGAAACCGCCACTGCCGCGCCGTCGCTCCACCACATGTCGGGATCACCCGTGGCGCCCTTCACGGAGAGGTTCGCGAGCTGGCCCTTCTGGATGGTGAGCTTGCCGTTCGAGACGCCGTCACCGGTGATTGCGAACGTTACCGGCACGGTGCCGTCCTCGTTCACGGTGTTCACATCCCAGGCCACGCCGACGGTCTTGGCCTTGTCGGCGGTGGTCTTGCGGTCGGTGGTCGGATCCCACGTGGTCTTGCCGTTCGCGTCGACCTTGATCAGGCGGAAGGTCATGGACTTGCCGGTCTTCACGTTCGCGGTGCCGGAGTAGACGCCGTCGGCTCCCGTGGCGGTCAGGCGGATGCCGGAGGCGCGGGTCCAGGTCTTGCCGTCCTGACCCCAGTCGCCTACCGCGTACAGGCTTTCGCCGCTCTTCAAGTCGGCGGCCGCGTTGATGGTCACGTCCACGCTTTGCGAAACCTGGCGCTCATCCCACTTGAGGGTGAGGGTCTTGGCCTTGTCGGCGGTGGTCTTGCGGTCGGTGGACGGATCCCACGTGGTCTTGCCGTCAGCGGAAACCTTGATCAGGCGCATGGTCATGGACTGTCCCTTGGCCACGGTCGCGGTTCCGGTCAGTTCGCCGCCCACGGTAGTGAGCTCGACGCCACCGGCGCGGTTCCAGGTCTTGCCCTTGCCTTGGCCCCAGTCACCGACCACGTAGGCCCTCTCGCCGGACTTCAGGTCAACGCCGGTCGCCTTGAACGTGATCTGCACGTTCTTGTCGTCGTCAGGAGGCACCACCACGGTGCAATCCACGGCCTTCAACGAAGCAGACGAACCATCCCACGTTACGGTGCCGCCGTTGTAGTCGATGCCCGGCTGCCGGGAGCCCGGATACTGCTGGCTGCCACCGTCGTTGAAAATCACCTTCGCGCCGGACGCGAGCGAATCAGGCACCTCGTACTGGTAACCGGTCTGGTCGCAGTTGTCGGCAGCCACCATCTCGACGCCCGGCCAGGCCGCGTTGTTCTTCGCGGTCGCCCCGTCGCCGGTGTACACGTACGCGTACATCTTGCTCCAACCGGAAGGCTTGGTCGCATAGATGGTGTTCTTCGCCACCGGCGGTGTCGGAAGCGTGCCGGTCACCGTAACGGTGATCGAATCGCTCTGGGAACCGGACTTTGCGGTGATGGTCGTGGTACCGGCCTTCTTCGGCGTGACCGTACCGTTGGCGGAAACCGTGGCGACGGCCGTGTTGGAGGAGCTCCAGCTCACGGACGAACCAGCCGGATCGGTGGTGGCGGTCAGCTTTTTCGCAACGGCGCCATTGGAAAGATCAGTGGTGTAGCTGCCACCGTTGATCTTCACGCTGGTCACCGGAGTCGGATCTTCATGGCCACCGATGTTGGCCATGGCAACGGTGAACGTGTCTTCGTCGGACTTCTCGTAGGAGTTGTTGACCTGAGAGGAGGTGTCCGGCAGATCGGCATTGTCGTTCATCGCCATGTCATACGGCAGCGAATCCATTGCGGAAAGGCCGAAGGTGGCTGCCAGTTCAACGCCGAGACCGTACTTTTCGATATGGTCCGCGGTGGTGCCGAGTTCGCTCAGCGGAATGGCGATCTCGTAGTGATCGTCCATGCCTGCGGAGTTGTGGCCCAGATCGTTGAAGTTGACCCACTGTGCGGAGCCTTCCTTGTCGGCGCTCATGTCGCCGACCACTCGACCGTTGCTTTCACCCCAGCCGCCGTTGATGCCGATCACCTGGCTGCTCAGGATGCCGTTGCCGTAACCGAACTTGACGCCGGAAGCCTTGGTGTTGGTCTTGGCGTTGGCTGCCGGACCATATTCGGCGTTGGAATCAAGACCTGTAGCGTCGCCCTTGTAGATCCACGGACCGTTGGAACCGTTGGTGGAAATCGTCACGACCTTGTTGACGTTCTGCTCACCGCTCCACTTGATGCCAGAAGCCCACAGGGTTCCGCCGGTGGAAAGTCCGCCGTCCTTGCCCACTCGGGTGCTTTCGTCCTTCGTGTCGATGGCGATGTGGAACGGCAGATTCTGCGTCTGCCACAGGTGGCCTTGGCTGAGCGGATAATCGTCGCCGGTGTCGACCACGTCTTGCACGTTGGTCATTTCCCACATGAGGTACAGATTGTCGTCATCGTAGGCACCATACAGTGCATACAGATCGATCGGCACCTCATACATGGAATTCGGTCGGTAGACGCGCGGATCGTCGTTGGCTGCGCCCTGTGCGATCAGCATGGAGCTGTCCCAATCGGAGATGCTCGCGCCTTTTCCGGCATTGAAGCTGATGGTTTTCTTCACGCCGAAGCCGACTTTGTTCGTGCCATATCGCGAGGCGAGGTTCTGTTTGGCGACTTCCGTCTTGGTCACCGTGGTTTTTCCGGTGAGTTTGGATCCGTCTTCCGTGCTTGTGCCGGTCACGGTCACGGTTACGGACTCGCCCACGGAGATGGAGCTGCCCACGGTGATGACGTCACCGTTCTTGAAGGTGCCGGACTTGCCTTCGGAGGTCGTGTACTTGAGGTTTTCGGCCTTGCTTGCGCGCAGGGTCACGTCAACGCTGCTTCCGCTGAATGTTACGGAAGACGGTTCTGCGGAAACGTACGGCTTGGCTTCGGCCTTCAGATAGTAGGCGCTGACCGCGTTGCCCTTGGCGGTGCCGGAGGTGATCTTGCCGCCGGAAACGGTGATGCTTCCGTCGTTGACTTCATCCGGATAAACGCCGTCGTCAAGGTTGGTGCTCATCCCGACGAGGCTCTGGTCGCCACCCATATTGGCGATTACCACGCCATCGTTGGCGGTGCCGTCCTTGGTGAAGCGTTCGATCATCAGGCAGGACTTGTTGGCGTTGTTCTGATCGGAGCCGCAGTTCTGCAGATATTCGCTCTTGCCGTCCATGGCGTTACGGAAGTGGTTGACGGCCACGACCGACTTGTTCTTCCACATGTCGTCGCCCGCATCACCCAGCTGGGACTGCTCGGCGAATTGTGCATTGGTTCCGCCAGAGCCGACCGGACGGTTGAAGTACAGCGGTGCGCCGGCCTTGCGGGAGCCCACGATCGCCCAGCCGAATACGATCTGATCATTGGTCAGATACGTGGATTCCTTGTCGCCATTGGCATAGTTGTCATGCGACTCCACCCAAGTGACGAGCTGGTCTTCCTTGGCGCCGCCGGTATCGATGTTCTGCACCATCTTGGTGCTCAGATTGCCTGAGCTGATGGCCGCGCGCACGGACTTGCCATAGTTGGATGCGGTGTTGCCACCGCCGTCGGAGGAATTGTTGGCGAACAGGTCCGCATAGGCCTTGTAGTCGAGGCCGGAATCGCCCTGCAGCACTTCGCCGTACTGGAACTGCGAACCATTGTTCAAAATGGTGTTCCAATAGTTGGAGGTCTTGTTGTCGAACACTTCGGTCGGCAGTTCGACGTGCTTGGCGGCATCGAAGCGGAAGCCGTCAACGCCGTCCGCGACTGCGGTCTTCAGGAAGTCCTGCATGCGGTCGGCCACATACTGGTTCTGCGTGTTCAGGTCCCACAGGCCAAGCAGGTGGCACTGGGTCACATCGCGGCGGCTGGAATAGTTGATCTGGTCGCCGTCGTTACCGCCGCAGTTGGAACGGGAGTGGAAGTAGTCTTTGTTCTGCCAATCGGAGTCGATGGCGCTCCAGTCGGAGGTGAAGTGGTTGGCTACCACGTCTACGATTACGCGCACGCCGTACTTGTGTGCAGTGGCGGTCATTTCCTTCAGATCGTCTTCGCTGCCGACCACGAAGTTGCCGATGGAGGTGTTCGCCGGCTGGTACACGTAATACCAGTTTTCGGTGAACTTCTTGCCATTGGCGGCGACTTCCTTGATTTTGCTCATCGGCTCGGTTTGCACGGAGGTGTAGCCGGCCGCGGCGATTTCAGGCATATGTTCGGTGATGGTTTTGAACGACCACATCCACGCATGCAGGATGGCGCCGTTCTTCATGCTCTCGGTCAGGCCGTACTGTTCGCGGGCCTGCTCGAACGTGGCATTGCCGACCGTATCCTGGTAGCTGTCACGGTCCGAGGCGAGTGCGGTGGAGGCCACGCCCATGCCGCCCAGCATGGTGGCGACGGCCGCGACTCCGGCGGCGGCTTTCTTCCACGTTTTGATGGTGCGGGCCTTGCGGGCCGCCTGCCTGCGCTCGACGCGGGTCATCGGTTCGGATGGACCCCCGTCTTGCGGGGGCTGTTGCTTAGTGAATACGTGCGCAATACCTGCGAACGTACGCGAACTTATTCGCACTTTGACCTCCTGCTTCCTTGCATCTTTCCTTTGAAAACGTTTGCTCCTTAGCGAACGTAATCTTTAAAATATCACAAATTTTTGGTGAAAAATGAGTGATTTTTAATGAAATCGACGATGAAAAATGATTGGTTTTTCTGCTTTTTTACAAACGCTTTCAGCAAGGTTGTCCCCCATCCTTCGACCCCCGATATACGACATGCCTCGAAACAGCCACATGCAAACGTTTCTGAAAATCGTTTCACCGCATGCACCCGTCAACAGCCTCTCCCCCGCTTCTTCACCCCTCTTCAGGGCAACGGGTACAATACGAAATCGTCGGAAAACACGAAGAAACACGGTAGGAAAGGACAGACCCGTGACCTTCAACCGCTACATCCTCTTCCGCATGGTCGTTGAATTTGTGGGAGCCATCGCCTGCGCCATCCAAATGTTCCAGCATCACACGTGGCCGGGCATCATCACCATGGGCGTGTTCGCGCTGGTGTGGGCCATAGGCGAGATCTGGCTGAGCACGGTGTACAACCGCGCGCACCCCCGCCGCGACGAGCTGTCCGACGAGCATCAGGCGACGGCCATCCGTTTCACGTTCTTCGTGCTTGTGGTGGCGCTGGTGGTGTTGGGCTTCGCGGGCATGATCGCCACACTGTTCAGGCATGCGCCGTTCACCGTTCCCGCCATGGCGTTGCCGACGTTGGGCATGCTGGCGCTGGCCATCGCCGACGCCCGCTACCTGTGGCTTGAGCATGAGGGCGGGGACACCGATGAAGACTAGTTTGAAGTTCAAACGTATGGAACGCGGCTTGAAACAGGCCGATCTTGCCGACTTGGTGAACGTGCGCCGCGAGACGATAGGACGCCTCGAACAGGGGCAGTATTGCCCGTCGCTACGCCTTGCCATGGATCTTGCAAAAGCGCTTGATACCACGGTCGAAGACCTGTTCAGTTTTGACGACGAAGAGTGACGCTTCGGCGTGTTGCGTTTGTAAATTCTTATCAAAATGGCGATTTTCCAACGAAAAATCGCCATTTTTCATATTCGGGGGCATGTGCGAACGTCGTCACATGGTGTGACAACGCCGTCACATATGTGCGATTCACCTCACATCCCCCGAGAGCGCGGTTCTCAACGGGGGCGTATAGTCAAGGTCGTAGCGGGAAACCACTACGGCAAACCGCTGAAATGTACGTTTTATTTAGAGAGGAATCACGATTATGAAGAAGAAGATCGTCGCAATTCTCGCCACCATCGCCGCCGTGTTCGGCTTTGGCTTTGCCGCTAACACCGCTATGGCTTATGGCGCGACCGGCACCGTTTCCGGCAACGTCGCCACCTTCACGTTTACGGGACTGACTCCGGGCCAGCGCTACGTGGTGTCCTACGATGACACCACCGTCGAGAACGTCACCCTGACCGCCACCAAGTACTCCAACGTTAAAGAGGCACACAAGGACGGCACCCTGACCGCCACCTACACCTTCAAGTCTGGCTTTGCTGGCACCATCGCATCTTCCATCTACGCAGTCGATGGAGCAGGCAATCCGACCGGTGCCGCTCTCGCTTCCGCTTCCGTGACCGTCGCCGCTACCGGCGAAGGCACCGCCAAGAAGAACGAGACCGCTTCCACCGGTGCTGCTATCGCTCCGTACGTTGTGGCCGTCGTGCTGCTGGCTGCCGCCGGCATCTCCCTGGTTGCCGTTCGCAAGAGCTCTGCTCGCTGAACAATAACCAAGTAGATACACACCATATCTATGTTTCATGAAGGGGCTTGGGTTTTCCCAAGTCCCTTCATTTATTCGAAAACAAGCATCGTAAAACCGATTGTTTTCTTTTTTCAGGAAGAGATCATGAAAGTCCTGTTTATCTGCACCGGTAATATCTGCCGCTCTCCTATGGGAGAACTGCTCCTCCCCCAATTCATGCCCGATCTTGAATCCGACAGTGCGGGCACACGCGGGCTCGTTTCGCACGAAATCGCACCGAACAGCAAAAGGCTGCTCGACCAGCATGGCATCGATTCCAGCAGCTTCCGCGCGAAACGAGTCACCCCGCAAATCGCGCAAGGCAGTGATCTCATCCTCTGCTTCGAACACGAGCAGCGCAAGGAAATCGCGGTGATTGCACCAACCGCGGCCCGCAAAACCTTCCTCATCAACGATTTCGCCAACATGTGCGTCTACTGCAAGGAACAGGGGTACATGGGGGGTAATACCCGGCAGGAAAAACTCGAATCGGTAATCGACAACGCAAGCATGATCCGACCGATGATCCCCGATACCAACAATGTGGAGGATCCGATCGGCAAGGACTTCGCCGTATATCAGGCAGCGTACAACGAAATCTGCAAGGCTTTGCAGACCATAGCAAGCGCCACTGCCTGAAAACGTTGAAATATCAACGAACTAAGCTAGAAAGGGTGCCCACCTCCCTCCATGGGGGTGCTCTTTGCTAGTATGGAACCTGATCAATATGATGTGACAAATGTCGAGGGGAAACATGGCTGCAGCAGAAAGCAACGTGCCAGCAACCAATCAGGTGGTCGTCGAATCCAATGATACGGAAGACGACGGCATCACCTTGATGGATTTGTTCCGTATAGTCCATAAGCATCTTCTGGTGGGCATCATCACGTTCGTGGTGGTTTTCGCAGCGGTGTGCGCATACACATTCCTGGCACCCCCGAAGTATTCCGCGACCGCGCAGGTGTTCGCCACCTACAGTGATTCGTCGGTGCAAGACAACAATATTTCCAACATCAACAGCGCCAGCACGTATATCACCAACCAGATTCAGTCGTATCCGACGCTGGCCACCACGGAATCCGTGCTGAAGCCGGTTATCGACGATCTTGGCCTCGACACCACCGTCGCGAATCTGGCCGGGCAGCTGACCGTCACGAACCCGACGAACACCGCGTTCGTGAACATCACCGCCGAAACGGGAGACGCGAAGCAGGCTTCCGACATTGCCAACAGCGTGGCGGAATCCCTGAGCAATGTGGTGGAGAAGTCGCTGTATGCCTCCGGCAAGGAGTCGCCGGTGAAGCTTTCCGTGGTGCAGCGCGCTGCGGAGCCGATCTCCCCCAGCTCCCCGAAGGTGGCATTGTACTTGGCCGTCGGCTTGGTGGCAGGCCTGATTCTCGGCGTGTTCGCCACCCTGATCCGCGATCTTATGGCAACCCGCGTGGAGGAAGCCAGCGATCTGCAAGACATTATCAACGCGCCGATCATGGGCCGCATCCCCACCGACGAAAGCCTGCAGAGCAACAAGCCGATCATCGTGTCGAACCCGGCCGGCCGTATCGCTGAGGAATTCCGCCGTATTCGCACCAACCTTTCCTTCACATCGAAGGTTGAAGGCAGCGATGCGCGCATGATCGTCATCTCCTCCGTCGGACCTTCCGAAGGTAAGACCACTGTTTCCGTGAACGTGGCGGCCGCCCTTGCCGAAAACGGCGCCAAAGTGCTGCTGATCGACGCCGATTTGCGTCACCCGTCCGTAGCCGAACGACTTAGCCTGGAAGGCGGCGCCGGCCTAACGCACGTGCTTTCCGGCCAGGCCACCGTGAAGGATGTGGTGCAGCGCTATTGGAAGCCGAACCTGCATATTCTGCCGGCTGGTCCGAAGCCGCCGAACGCTTCCATGCTGCTGAACTCGAAGACCATGACCGAATTGCTCGACGCGGCTTTGCAGACTTACGATTACGTGATCATCGACACTTCCCCGATGGTGGTGGCCAATGATGCCACTGTCTTCGGCTCGAAGAGCGACGGTATCGTGCTCGTTTCCGGTCGCGACGTGACCATGAAGCGCGATCTGAAAGACATCGCCGTGCAGCTTGACAACCTCAATGTGCCGGTGGTGGGCTTCGTATTCAACCTCGAAAAGGAACGCAAGTCTTCCACGAACGGCAATTACTACTATTACTACTATTACGACGAGGATGGCAAGAAGAGCAAGCACGCTCATAAGAACAGCCGCAAGAAGTCCAAGCACAACTAAGCTGCTGGGCTTCAGGGTTTCCGCCCTCTATCGCGAGTCGGAAACCAGTCTAAGTAACCGAAAAGGGGTTGCAGCAAATCGTTAAGATTCGCTGCAACCCCTTTTCCATGCCCAAATTTTTTGCCTTCAGCCGGCTGGCCCGCAACTTCGCATCAGCTGCGGAGGAGGATTTCCTCCAGGGCGCCGATCACCGCATCGGGCATGCCGGAGGTGACAAACAGCTCGTTGCTGAAACGGGGCGCGGTATCGAAGGTGCGCAGAGCCCCGAGCGCACGCACTCCTTGCTCACGAATCGCCTGCATCGCATGCTCTTTGGAAATGTACGGCATTTGCGCATGCAAGAGCACGTCAAGCACGTCCTGTTCGACTGAATTCTCAGCAATCTGCAGTCCGTCTGCAATCGTAACGTTCAAGCATGCAGTAGACGGCACGTCGCGCACAACGACCGACAGACTCAACGTCTGCTGATCGTATGTAATTTCTGCAGTATTGCAAGCTTTACCGCCAATTTCGATACGAACGTTCTGCGTGTCTGGCTGCGCAACTCCACGGAACACAATCTCCCAGTTACGCTGTGCCGGAATGGCTTCAGCACAGCCTTCCACCGGACTGATGGTGAACTGCGTGGCATTGTCCGTATTCTTCCAGTCAAGGCTCATGCGCGTATCGGCAACATGAGTTTGGCCATCGCAAGACTCGGCAGATGCAGAACCGGAAGCAGCAGAGGCCACAGAACCATCGTCTTCCTTGAGTGTGAACGAACCGTTCGCACCGGGGAACACCAGCACCTGCAGGGACTCCGGATTGCCCAGATCATTCACCTTATTGCCCTCGCCAAGCTGCTGCAACGGCACGATACCGCCAGCCTTGGCAAACACCGGCATACGGTCGATCGCACGCCACACTTCCAAACGACGCCCGGACTCTCCTGCCGAAACGTAACGGCGACCATCGAAGAAGTCATACCATTCACCTTGTGGCAGCCATGCTTCCGTGCTACCCAGCTGCGCGGAATCGTCATTGTCAGAAACAATTGGTGCAACCAGCAGCTCAGTGCCGAAGCGGAATTCATCCGGCACCTCGTACGCCTGCGGATTGTTCGGATCCGCCCAATACATCGGCTCCACCAATGGCATGCCCTCGAACGCGGCGCGATAGTTCATGGTGTACAGGTACGGCAGCATCATATGGCGCAGTCGCAGCGAACCCACCATGGAATCGCGCACTTCCGCGGAGAAGTTCCACGGCTCCTTGCCCATGAACTGCGAATTGCTGGAATGCAGGCGATTGATCGGGCTGAACGTGCCAAGCTGGTACCAACGGGCTTCCAAATGCTCGTTACGATAGCCACACATATGACCGCCAATATCGTGACTCCACCATCCGTAGCCGATATTCGACGCGGTAGCAGTGAAATACGGCTGGAACTGCAAGGATTCCCACGTAACAATGGTGTCTCCCGAGAAGCCGACCGGATAGCGGTGCGAACCCGGGCCAGCATACCGCGAGAAGGTGAGCGGCCAACGGTTGTTGCGTTCCGTGCAACTCACGTTGCGTTCGGATTGCTCGACATGCATTTCATGCTCATCGCGAGCGCCCGGCTCGGCGCACTTTTCGCATTCGCAGTTCTCATTTACATTGCGTTCGGAAGAAGTCTCGTAGCGCCCGGAATCCAGGTAGTGCAAGTGGTTGAGCACCCACAGCGGGTCAAGTCCGGGCTGGCGGGTCACGCCGCCTTGCTGCCAGTCGAGCCACCAGAAGTCAACGCCTTCGGCTTCCATACGATGATGCATGTCGAAGTAGGCGCTTACGAAATCCGGATTCGTGAGGTCGAATTCCACTGCCTCTTCGGTTGCGGGATCAATGCCGACGCGCTTGGCCACCGCCTCATAGTCGTCTTCGAACGCGCGCACGCCGTCTCGCGGATGCACGTTCAACGTGGCTTTCAGGCCGCGCTCGTGCAAGTCGCGCAAGAACGCCTCATGATCGGGAAACAGCTGCTTATCCCACGAATAGCCGGTCCAACCGGAACCGTATTTCGGATCGACATCGTCCACGCGGTGCCAGTCCATGTCGATCACGGATGTGGTGAATGGAATGCCTTCGCGCTTGAACCGGTCCATGAGCTGCAGGTATTCGTCTTGCGTGTAGCGGTAGTAGCGGCTCCACCAGTTGCCGAGTGCGAAGCGCGGCAGCAGAGGCGTTGGTCCGGCCAGCTTGTAGAAGTCTTGCACCGCTTCGGTGTAGCGGCGGCCATAGCCGAAGAAGTAGAAGTCGGTTTCCGCGTGATCGCGTGGCATAACCCAAGCCCCCAGCGGATTCGGTTTGCCGTTCACTTCGTATGCTTCCACGATCACGTTCGCGGCGGAATCGTCGAGCACCGCCCATCCGTCTCGCGAAATCACACCATCGTCCAGAGGAATTTCGCCGTTCGCCTCGTCGAGCGTGCGCGCGGTGCCTTTAAGATTATGCTTCGGTTCGTCGCCGTAATGCCACGTATTGAACTGGGTGTCGGCCACGCCCTTGACGACTACGCTCAAGCCTTCTTTGCTGAATGGCTTGCCATCGTACGTCACATACAGCGCGGGGGTGTCAACAATGAGCAGTCCGTCGCGATGCGTCACCGTGAATTGCGGGTCGGCGCCAAAATCGCGGTTGACCACCATTTGCGTGAGATTGTCCTCAAATTCGCCGGAATCAGACCATTCGAAACGGATCAGCGATTCCGTTAGAATGCCAATCCTCCAATGATCCCCTTGTAAAACCGACGATTCTCGCATTTTCGGACGTGCCTTGCGCACATAGTCGACGAATACCGTGCCGGTTGCGTTATCTAATGCGTTGTTTGCCATACTACTCCTGCCTTACTTGCCACTGCCCGTCGCAATACCTGCAATGAACTGCTTCTGGAAAATCATATACACAATGATCACTGGAACAATTGCCAACGAAGTCGCTGCGAACAATCCGCCGTAATCGGTGCCGTATTGTCCGTTGAAGGCCTTCAGACCGACAGCGAGCAGCTGCTTGTTTTCGTCGGTAATCATCAAGAATGGCCACAGGTAGTCTTCCCAATTCCACAGGAAGGTGAAGATGGCGAGCGCCGCGATGGTGTTATGGCTCATTGGCAGAATGATGCTATGGAAGATTCTGGTTTCGGATGCGCCATCGAGTTTCGCCGCTTCAATGAGTTCGTCAGAAATTCCCGAGATGGATTGGCGGAACAGGAAGATACCGAATGCGCTGATCATGCCAGGAAGCACGAGCGACGTGTAGGTGTCTTGCAGACCCCAGTTGGTGAACATTTCGTATTGCGGAATGATGGTCACTGCCCAAGGAATCATCATGGTGCTCATAACGATGCCGAAAAGCAGGTTGCGACCACGGAATCGCATTTTAGAGAACACGTAACCAAGCACCGCACTTGTGTAGATTGCAATACCGGTTTTCAGTACTGCTACGATCAGCGAGTTTGCGAACAATCGCAAGAAATTGAACTTTTCTTGGATGCTCACATAATTGTCAATCGTGGATGGCTTAGGGAATAATCCTCCGGTCACTTTGACGATTTCGCTATTTGGCGCGAATGATGAAATGAACATCCAAACAAATGGAACAATGGTGATGATGGCGGCGATGAAGAGCAGAATCGTAAGAATGATGCCGCCAATTTTACGTGATTTCATGCCAGTTCCTCCGAATCTCCAGAAACCTTGAACATGATGAGGGTGAGCACACCAGTGAACAGGAAGAGCACAACTGCCTGAGCTGACGCGACGCCGAAGTTGTATTTCTGGAATGCCTGATCAAAGATGAGATAGCTGATGGTGTAGGTTGACGTGCCCGGACCGCCTTCGGTCATGACGAGAATCTGCACGTATGCCTGCAGGTAGCTGATCAGTGACGTGATGACAATGAACAAGGTGGTTGATTTAAGCAACGGCAGGGTGATTTTGAAGAAAATCTGCACTGAGTTGGCACCGTCGATGGCGGCCGCCTCGTACACGTCTCGAGGAAGATTCATGAGACCGGCCAAATATAGAACGGTCGCGTAGCCGAAATCCTTCCAAATGGTCATGATGATGACTGCCGGCATGGCCCATTTGGTGTCGTGCAGCCAGTTGATGTCGAGTCCTGTGATTTTGTTTACCATGCCGAACTGCGGGTCGAACATCCACATCCACACGAAAGAAACTGCCACGAGCGGAGTGATGGTCGGCATGTAGAACAGACCTCGGAGGGTGTCTTTGCATTTGACGAGTTTGGCGCTGAGCAGCAGGGCCAAGCCGAGACCAAGCACAATGCGGAAGAGTGTGGAAACACCTGCGAATACCGCCGTGTTCCCCATGGAAGTCCAGAAAAGTTTGTCTGTGAGGATCTGTTTGAAGTTGTCGAGTCCGACCCAATCATAAGTGCCAATCAGAGGATTCCAGTTATGCAAACTGCCCGCGAAGGCTTTAAAAATTGGGTAGGCCAGGAAAATGGCGAAATAGACCACCAAGAAGACAACAGCCATGTTGCGTAGGGTGAAAATTCTCGATACCAGAGATTCACCATTTTTGTTTTTCATTGAATCTCGCCTCTCTGTGAGCCGATTCGACCGTTTTGTTACGCAATACAGAGTGTCAGATCGAATCGAATAAGAAGATTGAACGTATCTCGTAGATAAAAGGCAGCCGCGGCGCGGAAGAAGAATCGTACCGCGACTGCCCGGATTGGAAAAGGGATTGGAAAGGATATATCGGTATTACTTATGTTCGTCGAAGTAAGCGTACTTGCTTTCCATTGACGTGAAGTCAGAGCTCTTCATGTCGGTATCCATCTGACCCTGGGCCTCCTTGAGAGCCTTATCGATGGACATGCCGTTCTGGAAGACGTTCTGGAAAGCAGTGGTGCCGCTGGATTCAACGGTGGATGGTGCCGGTCCCGGCCAGATCAGTCGGTCTACGCGTGGCTGGATGGCGGCCATGACCGGCTTGGAGAGAATGTCCTTGTCGTTCTGCAGCGAGGTCTTGGCTGGGAAGGAGTTCAGTTCGGATACCGCTTCACGAATGTAATCATCGTTGGCGAGCAGGTACTTGATGAAGTCCTGGGCAACGGCCTGCTGTTCCTTGCTCTGGTTCTTGTTGACGCCCGGAGTGGATTCGCCGTTGTAACGGTCGTATGCAAACGGAGTGTCTTCGGAGAAGGTTGGGGTGGCGAACACGCCGTAGTCAATATCTGGATACTTTTCTTTCAGCGTGCCTTCCATGTGGCCCCAAGCGTAGATCATCGCAGACTGACCGTTACCGAAGCTTTGGGTGTAATCGTTGCCGAAGTCAACGGATCCGACCTTGTACTTGTCATACAAATCCTTGAGGAACTGCATGTTTTCTTTGGTCACATCGTTGTTGTAGTTGGCTTTCTTGCCATCTTCGCTGAAGAGCAGTTCACCCTTCTGATAATTCAGACCTTGATAGATGGCGCTGTAGGCGTCGCCGTTGAAGTTGAAGCCGGCCTGCGTCATCTTGCTGCCGTCGGTTTTGGTGAGCTTTTGGGCGACCTGGATGAATTCGTCCCATGTGGTCGGAATGTCGGCGTCGGTGAGGCCCGCTTCGCTCCACAATGTCTTGTTGTAGTAGATGTTGCCGGTGTTGATCACGGAGTCGATGTACTTGACTTTGCCGTTCTCATCTTCATGTACGGATGCGGTGGAGTAGTCGGATTCCAAAGACTTGGTGTCGATATCGTAATCCGCTGCGTATGGACGAATCAACGCATCGTAAGAGTTGTGGATGTTGAAAACGGCCGGACCGTTTTTGCCTTTCAGAGCCAACGGCAGCTTGGTCCAATAATCATCCCATGAAACATTCACCGTTTTGATGGTGACGTTCGGATACGTCTTCGTGTAGGACTCAATCATCTTGTAGACAGGATCCGTGCCCTTGCTGCCCCAGCTCCAGTACTCGAGCTGGATTGGCTTGCCGTCGTTCACGAGATGATTGGGGTCGTAGGTGATGGTGTTGCCGATAACGTCAAGCCCTTTGTCGGCTTTCGTATCGGTTGTGCCGGACGCGGCATTGCTGTTCCCGCACGCAGCCAAGCCGACGATGCTCAAGGCCGCCACTGCCACTGCGATACCTTTGTTGATTTTCATATCTCTCCTTACGTCCTCGTAAGCCTTCATCCGCCCCTTGCGGACAAGCAATAGCATACGACAAGGGTTTCATATTGGCAATTCAAGGTTTTTTAAAATGTAAACGGTTTCATTTGAAACCCGTTTCATCTCACCGCTGTGAGCGTGCACACATTGTTTTTCATACGGCGTGTCGTATCGCAACCCTTTTCATTCATCTTTCAACTCTATAGCCATGAGGACGGTAATGATGGTAGGCTGAAACAAACAGTGAAAAACTTTCGGAGGCACCATGAAAGCGAGCATCGGCGATGTGGCACTGAGGGCAGGCGTATCGAACGCTACAGTCTCACGCACTTTCGCACACCCTGAACAGGTGTCAGAGGCAACACGGTTGAAAGTGCAGGCCGCAGCCGATGCGTTGAATTTCAGCGTTTCCAGATCGGCAGGAATTCTTAAATCCGGTAGAACCTATCGCATAGCATTATTGGTCGGCAGCGGCGTCATCGAATGGTTCACCGCCGAAATCATTGCCGGACTTAACGATGTTTTGCGTGACGCCGGGTACGATCTGGTCATCTACCCCATCGAGGGGTCGGAGGCGCGTGACGCATTCTTCGAGGAACTTCCCGTACGCAGCAACGCCGATGCCGTATTCGTTTCCTCATTTGGCATCAGCCCCGACGAGGTCAAACGTCTCGGAACCGCAAAAATTCCGATTATCGGCATCAATACCACCAGCGAAGGATTCGATGCAACTGTCGGTATCAACGACAAAGAAGGCATCAAACTCATCGTTCGACATCTCGCCAAGCTGGGACATCGTAACCTGCTGTATTTATATGAAAGCTTTTCCTCCACATTGGGATTCAGCTCATTTAACCGTATTTCCGGATTCCAGGAAGCCTGCGATGCAATTGACGGACTGACCGCCCGCACACTGGCAGTGCAAAAAGGCGACAGCATTCTAGATGCGGCAATTTCCGAGATCATGGCGCAAGACAACCCACCCACCGCATTGTGTTTCCATCAGGACTCACAGGCAATTCCATTGTTCTTCCGCCTTCAACGCAGCGGCCTTTCCGTGCCTGGAGATATTTCCGTAACCGGATTTGACGACAGCACCTTCGCCAAAGAAGCTGAGCTAACCACCGTTCGACAGCGCCCATACGACATGGCCGTCGATGCGGCACAAAAGGCTCTGGCGCTCATCGAAGGACAACCCATCGAGGAACCATTCGAGACATTCCCCGTGCAGTTGCAAGTACGAAACTCAACCGCAAAACCACGCACCGCTCCCCTGCTGTAGGCCGCAGCGTGTACTCGCGTGAAATCACTTCGCGTAATACCCCACACCAACCGGTCTATCTGCGTTATGTATGGCAGATTTTGCTTTTCGTACGGAAACATCTCGCTTATATATGGCACGCCGCCTGCGAAAACAGCCACTTCGGGGGTACGTTTTTGAGGTTTTCGCCGCATGTGTCTGCCATATGTAAGTGAGATGTCTCCGGTCAGGCCTCCGAATCTGCCATACATAGACGAGATGCGAGCCGCAGACAAGCCTCTTCGTCTTACCCCGGCGTTCAATGTGCTTTTCTTACGGCGTTCAATGTACTTTTCTTCACACGCATGTACGTTTAATCGCCTCAAGCACCGATGCGAATCAAACTCACCAATGTTCGCACCGTCAACGGCATACGCCAAGACAGCAACGCGACTTAACCCAAACCGCCAACATCAGTAGTTTGGTAGATACTCGCGCGCATAGCCGTCCACACCTCCATTGGACGAGAGGAAACGTGGAATAGAGTCATTGCCTCTTGTCGACCATCATGACGACGCACGCAAACAGATAACGCTAAACTTGTCTCATGTTGATTATTTGCTTAACCTAGCGAAGCGACGAAGCAAGAGCAGGTGATATATGGTAACAATTTCTGACGTGGCGCACGCAGCCGGTGTTTCCAAGGCAACAGTCTCGTATGTACTATCGGGAGATCCTCGAATCACCCAAGCTACAACACTTAAGGTGCAACATGCGATTGACGAATTAGGCTATACGGTGAACCATGCAGCCCGCGCACTATCCGTAAGAAAAACCAAAACAATAGGTGTGGTCTCCCCCGCCTTTCACGGCAACTATCTGTCAGCCCTCTTTGGACTGTACGTGTACCTGCTATCCGAAGAAGCGACAAAGAGAGGATACGACACCCTACTCATTGGCGAGAACGACGGCTTCGAGGCAATGCATGAAGCATGGTCGTCAAAGAAAGTGGATGGGTTCATCCTGATGGACGTCAAAGATGAGGATCCACGAGTCAGCTATGCCGCAAAAGAGCACATTCCGACCGTTGCATTCGGCTCGCCAAAGAACTCACACGGTTTGGATACAGTGGATTCCGATTTCGCCAAGGCTGCATCATCAATCTTGAATTTCTTAGCCTCTGAAGGGCATAAAGAGGTGATTCTTATTCCATGGTCACACACAATATTTGATCAGGGTCTTGGCTACGCTTGGCGCTTTCTGGATTCAGCGATAGAGACCGCCAAACGTCTTGACCTGAAAATGCATGTCGAATATCCGAAAGACGACGATTCGGATCCTTCGCCCCTCATTGAGCATGCACTAGATACACACGCCAAAGCGACCGCTCTGATACTTCACAACGAGCCAGCAACAATCGTTGCCCCTCAGGTCTTGGCACGCAGGAATCTCCGAACACCGGATAACTTGCAGGTCGTAACCGTTTTCCCGAAACAGCTAGCAACATCAATGAAGATATCGTTCTCCGCAGTGCGTCCGGACATTGCACAACTATCAGAAGCCGCCGTGGGAGCCCTTTTGCGTCGAATAAACAATCCGAAAGCCCCGACGGTCACCCGCTATCTTGATTATCCACTAACCCAAGAGCCCGAGTAACATCGCAGCTACGTAGATTACGCGCAGAAAACAACCACGAGATTCTACATTAGTTAAGTTCGTCGATTTGACTTTTCAAAGATCAGGGTTTATTATTTAACTTGTTTAACCGGTTCAACAGTTTGGGATTAAAACTTCCCAAACGCAATAAATTAATCATTCAGCGCATAGGTGCGCTGTTAATGAAAGGAAATACCAAATGATCGGTTCAAATATGAAGCGCGTGATAGCTTTAATCGCCGCAAGTGCCGCGGCAGTCAGTCTCGCCGCTTGCGGTAGCAACTCGAGTCAAGATTCCAAAACAATCGAATTCTGGGACCCATACCCTCAGAAGAACGATAGCAGCACATGGGCGAAATACGTTACCAATTGTGCTCCTGAGGGATATAACGTAAAACGCATCGGCTATGCGCAGTCAGACCTATTAAACAATCTCACAACAGCTGTCAAGGCCGGCAACGCACCCCAGATCGCCCTGATCGATAACCCAAAGATGCCTACCGCTGTCGACGCAGGACTTGTTACGGATATCGAGGCAGCGGGAGTCGACGTTTCAGGATTCGACAAGAATATCGAAGGTCCCGGCATCATCGACGGCGTACAATATGGGGTTTCTTACGGCACTAACGCATTGGGCTTGTATTACAACCCCGATGTCCTCAATAAGGCTGGCGTCGACCCGGAATCGATTACCGATTGGGATTCGCTCAACAGTGCCATCGAAAAAGTAGTAAACGCAGGATATAAGGGCATCACGTTCTCCGGCATTTCCGGCGAAGAAGGAACATTCCAGTTCCTTCCCTGGTTCTGGGGAGCCGGCGGTCAATTGAAGGACGCTTCAGGTTCCAGTGCCGAGCAGGATGCGCTTGATCTGGTATCCGGCTGGGTCCAAAAAGGTTGGGCTCCGAAATCGGTCGCAACGGACAACCAATCTGCTGCGTGGGATCTGTTCCTTGGCGGCGATTACGGCTTCTCTGAAAATGGTTCATGGCAGATGGAGTCGGCCACCGAGAAAGGCTACAAGATGATTTCCATTCCAGCCAAAGATGGCGGAGTAGCCCCGGTTCCAAGCGGTGGCGAGTTCATTACCATTCCAGCCCAGAAAACCAAAGACAGTGACAAGATGAAGGCAACCGCGGAGGTCATTCAGTGCCTCATTGACGGAGATAATCTCAAGAAGACCAATGATGAGATGGTTTATCTTGCCGCCAAAAGTGACGTCCGCAAGCAGCAGGTGGAAGAGAACAGTGCCTGGGCACCTTGGGTTGACGCCGTAGAAAATGCTGAAGGCCGTACCACTGACGTTGGTCTGGAATACGAAGACATTTCTGCACAGCTTTCTGAAGATCTACAGGCTGCCTTGAATAAGGGCTGATTCGCGGTCTCATATTTTTCTGGGGCATCTGCCCGCCATTCATTGCGATATTCAGACGCCCCATTCCATCTTTTCCATCAACAGGCAGGTGAACTATGTCTCAAACAATCACCGTAGATAAACCAAGGCGAATCAAGCCAACCACATTGGCCGCCATTGGTTTCGCGGCCCCGCTGATTATTTACATGCTTATCTTCTACGTTTGGCCTCTGATTCAGAATATTTCCATGAGTATGCACCGCTACACACGTCGCACTTTTGTGACCGGCGATGCCCCTTGGTCTGGATTCGATATCTATAAGGAAATATTAAGCAATCAACAGTTCTGGACCATTCTCGGACAGACTTTGATTTTCGTCTTCGCTTCTATCGTTTTCCAATACTCTATCGGCTTGGCATTGGCGGTTTTCTTCAATCAGAATTTCAAACTTTCCGCGGCTTTGCGCGGCGCATTCCTTGTACCATGGCTACTTCCGCCAATGATTTCCGGTACGATCTGGCAATGGATGATGGACGCCGACAGCGGTGTTATTAATAATTTCCTCAAACTATTTGGTTTGGACCCGGTTTGGTGGCTGCAAGCCGATCATTCCTTGTGGGCGGTTATCATTGCCAATATTTGGCTTGGTATTCCTTTCAACCTCGTAATTCTGTATTCGGGCTTGCAAAACATCAATGGCGACTTGTATGAAGCCGCCGCGTTGGATGGCTGCAATGCTTGGCAGCGCTTCTGGAAGATTACTTTCCCGTTGCTCAAGCCGGTATCGATGATCACGCTCCTGCTAGGTTTCGTCTACACGTTACGAACAGTAGACATCATCTGGATTATGACCAAGGGTACTGGATCTTCGAGAACCTTGGCAACTTGGGCTTATGAGATGGCTTTCGGAAAGGGCACATCAGCAACCATCCGGTATTCGGAAGCATCCGTTGTGGGCACGATTCTCATTGTCGTAGCACTGATTTTCGCTCTGATTTACCTGTGGGCCCAACGGAATGAAGAGAAGAGGTAACTAAATGAAACATCGTTCATCATGGTGGAAAACACTTATAGGCATCATTTTGACGCTGATTATGCTCTTCCCCGTATACTGGATGATCAACATATCATTCACGCAACGTCGCTCCATCCGTTCAGGGGATCTGTTCCCGAAAGATTTCACGCTCGACAATTATGCCTCTGCGTTAAGTTCACAGCTCCCCTACCTAGGAACGTCATTGCTAGTTGCCATAGGATGCGTGATCCTGACTCTAGCAATTGCATTACCTTCGTCATACGCCATTGTTTTCTTGGAGTTCAAAGGCTCAAAGTCCATGAACTTCCTGTTGATTGTTGCTCAGATGATTCCCGCGGTCGTTATGTCTCTAGGCTTCTACCAGATCTACAATGACATCGGCCTTCTCGACAGTATTCCGGGACTTATCGTTGCCGACTCCACTTTGTCGGTACCGTTCGCGGTGATTCTGATGACGGGATTTATGTCTGGTATGCCACGCTCGCTGGTGGAGGCAGCGCAAATCGACGGAGCATCACAGTGGGGCGTTTTTACCAAAATCGTGATTCCACTCTCCCGTAATACCGTTGTCACGACTTCGCTATTCGCTTTCCTCTGGGCATGGTCGGATTTCATGTTTGCTTCGACCCTCGATTCCGGTGGCGGCAAGATGAGGCCAATCACCATGGGTCTATATGACTTTATCGGTTCGCAAAACCAAGAATGGGGGCCAATGATGGCCACCGCAGTATTGGCCTCAGTACCAACAGCACTGTTGCTGATTTTCGCGCAGAAATACGTTGCCGCCGGCGTAACAGCCGGAGCAGTGAAAGACTAATCCAACCCTTAAATACATAATTAACAAGGACCAGCTATGAGTGAACTAACTTTTGCTATCGATGGAGATGCACTGTTGTGGACTGGGGACGGCGAATACCTTCGCATCGAACCATGGGGAAAGAATTCAGTCCGCGTCCGCGCCTCGAAAATGCATGAGATACAAGAACAAGAAGGAGCTTTGCTACCACAAAACAATCAGGTCTCAGACAGCCACAACTATGGTATCACCATTGACAAGCCCAATAGAACCGCCGAATTACGCAATGGCGATATTGTAGTTCAAGCGAAAGCATCCTGCGGCCTGTACTCCGGATCAGGATATGAAGAGCCACGCTGTTTACTAAGCTTCTATAAGGCAGACGGCACACCGCTCATTCAGGAAATACCATCTGGCGGATCACTAAATCTTCGAGCGCGATGGTTCAAACCGATCACCGGAGGCGACTATTCCATCGTTGCTTCCTTTACCACACCGGAAAATGAGAAACTATATGGTATGGGCGAGTACCAACAGAACATCCTCAATCTGAAAGGTTGTACCCTCGAACTCGCGCATCGCAATTCACAGGCATCTATTCCTTTCGTGGTTTCCAGCGCCGGATATGGCTTCCTGTGGAATAATCCGGCACTTGGAAACGTTACGTTCGGCAAGAACCGTACGGAATGGCGAGCTGAATCAGCCAAGCAGATTGACTACTGGATTACCACAGGCGATACACCTTCTTCGATAATGAAGCATTACGCCGACGCCACAGGGCACGCTCCTCACATGCCTGAATGGGGACTGGGATTCTGGCAGTGCAAGCTTAGATATTGGAATCAACGTCAGCTCCTAGACGTCGCTCATGGGTTTAAACAGCGTAATATTCCATTGGATCTCATCGTTGTAGATTTCTTCCACTGGCCGCATATGGGTGACTTCCGTTTTGAGAATGAATTCTGGCCCGATCCCAAAGCTATGGCGGACGAGCTGCACAGCATGGGAGTGAAACTCATGGTATCTGTGTGGCCCCAGGTCGCGCTCGCCTCAGAGAATTATGTTGAGATGAAGTCAAAGAACCTTCTCGTGCGCGCAGATAAGGGTGAAGACGTCGGCATGATGTTCGAAGGTCCCAGCCAGTTCTATGACGCCACCAATCCAAAAGCTCGCGAATATGTTTGGGAGAAGTGCCGAACAAATTATGCCGAGCTTGGGGTTGATGCATTCTGGCTCGATGAAGCGGAACCTGAATACGGCACGTACGATTTCGACAACTATCGATATTATGCCGGCCCAAACCAGCAGGTGGCAAACATCTACCCAAGAGACTATAACAAAGGCTTCTACGAGGGGCAACAAACCATAGGAAGGGATGGTGACATCGTCAACCTCACCCGTTGCGCTTGGGCTGGTTCGCAACGCTATGGTTCTCTTGTTTGGTCTGGAGACGTTGGTTCGACCTTCGCCGACCTTCGTGCCCAGATTACCTGCGCCATCCACATGGGCATGGCCGGTATCCCCTGGTTCACCACCGATATGGGCGGTTTCCATGATGGGATAATTGATTCGGACGATTTCAAGGAGTTGTTGGCCCGCTGGTGCGCGTTCTCATGCTTCCTACCGGTCATGCGCAACCATGGCGACCGTAGTCTGCATACGACAACCGGCAAGGAGACCATCACCAATTCGGCCGGAGACCACCGTTCGCCAAGTGGTGCCGACAATGAGCCTTGGAGTTATGGCCCCGAGACGGAGCAGATCTTCCGAAAGTTCATTGCCATTCGCGAGAAAATGCGCCCTTACACTCGGGAATTGTTCGAATCAGCACATACCGATGGCCAGCCTTTGGTCCGTGGGCTCTTCTACGAGTTCCCTCAAGACGAATCGGTGTCTGATATTGCCGATGAATACATGTTCGGCCCTGATATCCTAGTGGCCCCCGTAGTTGAGGCCGGAGCCAGATCGCGTGAGGTGACGCTTCCCGGAAACGCTAGCATCACATGGACGGATCTACGCACTGGCAAAGTGTATGGAGGGGGGCAAAAAATCACTGTCGACGCCGGAATAGACACGATTCCAGCCTTCGCACGCGACGGCCACGATCACGGACTGATCGGAATGCTATAAATTCCCGCACAACAAGTGTGGGGCGTCCGTTCCCAAGGCGAACGCCCCACACTCTGCGCATCTTTCCCATTTCAACCGGTCTATCTGCGGTATGTATGGCAGATTTGTAGCGGGCTTTCAGTCAAACAGATGTTGAGCAGTTTTACATGGCACTTATCAAAGATTTTGTTTTCTGCCGCTCCGTACTTAAGGAATTCAGCCAGAAAATACCGATCGCTTTTGCAGCCGCATCAATTAAGTGACTGCAAAAATCCATTCAATACGCTGCTGCCAGCAACACCTCGGAAAGCAAAGTAAAAGTTTGACCAATATATTCGGTTGCATCGCCAAGCAATGCAACCGTATTAAAACTTGGTTCGATTAAGGTTCGATAAATCCGCCTCGCCATTTTTGCTTATGGCGAGGCAAAATACATCCTTCCCACATGGCTTTGCTGCTTTTTGTATCTTTTGTTGTTATCCGTTGCCACTTGTCGGCATCGGCACGGCATGTCAGTATCATGTGCGTATGCGACTTATTGGTAATATTCTGTGGCTGATTCTGGGTGGGTTGTTGCTCGCCGCCAGCTGGGCCATTATCGGTTTGGTGTTGTGCATCACCATTGTGGGCATTCCACTGGGTATTCAGGCGTTCAAGATGGCGGGACTCACGCTGACCCCGTTCGGTAAGACCGTGGAGTATGGCGGCGGCGTGGGATCCGTGCTGATCAACATCATCTGGTTCGTACTGGCCGGTTTGTGGATGGCGATTGGCTACATACTTGCCGGCCTGCTGAACTGCGTCACCATCATTGGTATCCCGTTCGGCATTCAGTCGTTCAAGATGGCCAAGCTGGCTTTGTGGCCGTTCGGCTCGCAAATTCGCGGGTAATGGTTGGCGTTTTTGAATGCTGGCACCCACATACGTTCCCCGCTTGCCTACGGTGACATGCGGTGCGGCACGTCTACCAAACGATACGCTGCTGATGCCGTCTTTACCGAGATTGATACGCACGCCCTTGCCCAAGCCGACGCCCTTTACGAACTCGGAACCCTGTGGAACTCTCCTTTGACTACCATCTCTCGCTGTCGCTTATATGGAGGAGGCGAGAAACAAACCGAGAGTAGAAGAACAAGTCAATCATCTGCCGATTCGGCCCAATCGAATCGAGACCATGATTGCTCTTCAACAGAGTGAAATGAGATGAATCCTGTATACACTCACCATATTTAGCGTTTTCGCCTTAGATTAACCACTAGCAGTATGGAGCGTCTTTTATTGGACAAAAAGTTCTACCTTTGGTAAAATATTCGTTTGTTAAAAGCCACCAATGCCTCTCACTGAAGCACACTAGGGTGGCATTTTTCTTGCTCGAGGGGACTCCATGGCAAATTCGCATGACGGCAATGCTCAAGTTCTTTCCTACCCGCAGCACCCACCAAAAGATTTTTCAGATCTGGCAGTCACTCTAATTAAGAACGGCCTGGGCGGAGTAGATGCCGAGACCCTTGAACGCCACCTCGAACAGGTTGGCTATTTTCGTCTAAAAGGATACTGGTATCCATTCCTTAGCCCATCTTCCTCATGCGACCACAAGCATGTCCTCCCATTCAGAGAGGGGACACAGTTCCAGCAAATCTGGTGCAGATATATATTCGATCAGGAACTGAGAACTCTCGTGTTCGACGGCATAATCACCTTTGAAATATATCTCAAAAGCTTTCTCGCACACGAGCTTTCCTTGTTTGGCGGCGAATTTGGATATACCACACCTGAAGGATTGCCTGAGCTTAGCTTTGATGATTATTTGGCATGCATTAACTCGTTAAGAGCATCGTTCACGAAATCCAATCTGCCATACCTTAAACATTTCAAAAGAACATATAAAGACCCATTGCCACCGTATTGGATGATAGTAGGATGCCTAAGCTACGGAACTCTGAAAGGTTATTTCTATCAGGGATCCCCCGATTCTGTTAAAAGAAAGCTAGCAGCGAAGTTTCATATTTTTAACCCAAATCCTAATCCCGCAGTACATGGAGACATCAAGATTCTCTCAAATTGGCTGGAAACGATTAGGCAAGTCCGCAACATGGTTGCACATCATGATCGTTTCTGGAACGAGACCAGTACCCGTATCGTTCCGAAGCTGCCTAAGCATCGGAGCGGTTCACACGCCAATGAATGGTGGGGCAACGATTGGGACGCCTTCAGAACAGACTCTACCGGCCCCGCCGCTTTCCTCACCATGGAAAACTACCTGCTGCAACAAATCGATGGCTCCGCATGGAAGAACAAATTCATCAGCCTCATGGACCGCTATCCGGAAATTCCTGCAACGGAAATGGGATTCCCCGAGGATTGGCGATCACTCGCATTGTGGTCATGACGACAGACACACACCGTCCGTGGTTCCACGACCCCTTGATCATGATTTGTAAGCGTGGCGAGTTCTAGTGAACGTCGCAACACTTGGCCTACCGCAGGGAGGATCAGGTGACCGCGAGCCACCATGATGACGGGACAGGGACCGACCGCTGGATGTTCCAGGGGCACGATTATCCGACGAGGAAGGCGATGTGCGAGGCCAGGCGGGCCGAGTACGTGCGCCTGCTGGCCGAGGAAGGCATGAACTTGGATTGGATACAATGTATTAGACAGTCCGATGAGGGACGAATGACATGAGATCGGAGGCCGACGATGGCCGGCCCGAAACATCCCCGCCGCTACGACGAGGCGTTCAAACGGCGGATCGTGCAGTCGTACGAGAACGGCAAGCCGCCGTCGCAGATCAGGGCCGGGTACGACATCGCGCGATCGGCCCCGCGGCGCTGGGTCCAGGGCATCCGCGACAGCGGCTCCACCCGGGCCGCGGACAACCGGACGTCCGGGTGGAACGAGCTGATCGAGCCGAGGAAACGCAACCGCCGGTTGGAGATGGAAGTGGATGTTTCAGAACAGGCGGCGCCGGTATTCGCACGAAGGCAGGCACGGTACGGTCCGACGCCGGCCGCTGCCCGATATCGGCGCAGTGCAGGATCCTGGGCGTTGCCAAGTCGACCTGCTGCTGGATGATCGGACACCCCGAGACCGAGCGCATCGACCCTTATGACAAGGACGTGGAGCGCGTGTAGCGCGACAGCGGCAGGGTGTACGGGGCCGGGAAGATCAAGCACGCCCTGGGGCAGGGGGCGTGGCGCTCTCCAGGCGCCGCATCAACCGGATCATGAAGGGGAACGGCATGGCCGGCTCCTATTCCAAGGCCGCCTACAGGCCACGCCCGGCCAGGCCGAACGACGACCCGGCTCCCAACATCCTCGCCCGCGAGTTCAATGGCTATGCGCCGCGCACCCATCTGGCCTCCGACCCGGCCTACGTGAGGGTCGGTGCCTCATGGTCGTACGTCTGCCTGCCCGGCGGCCTGGCCAACCGGCAGATCGCCGGCCATTCCGTGGAAGTCGGGCACGACACCGACCTCGTGCTGGCCGCGTTCGCCGCGCCGCGCTTCCCCCTGACGGACATCCAGGTGCTCCGCACGGACCGCGGCGGCGGGTTCGCCGGCGAAAGGATGGAGCGCATGCTCGCCGAGTTCGGTATCACGCGTTCCCTTTCCAGGCCCGGCAGCCCGTACGACAACGCGGTGGTGGAATCCACCGACCGTCTCATCAGGAAGGAACTCATGTACGACAACGTCTGCACGAGCGTGGAACGGCTGCGCTCGGACCTGAACAGGTACGTGTGGTGGTACGACCACCAGCGGCTCCACTCGACCCTCGATTACATGAGTCCCGTGGAGTTCACGCAACAAGGAAAGACCCTCCAGGAACAGTCCAACACACCGTTGCCAATCCACGCGCTCGTCGTGCCCTCTAATTTACACATGATGAAGAATTTAGGTAATACTTTGCTGTGTCGACCTCTATGCCGCCGTCTTTATTCCGGCAGACAAAGATGACGGTGCCGACGATGACGGTGGCAGCAAGGATGGCGAGTCTGGTTTCGCGGCGTTCCCTAGCTGCCATATCGGCATATCGGTTGGCTAGGACTTCGGCTTCGGCGGCGACGCCGCTGGCGGCGATGGCTGCGGATGATTATTCGTGATGTTTGGCAGTGGGTGTTGGTGCCAGATTTCCACCGCACCACAGCCTCCAAAAAATCAGATGAAGGTAGGCCAGAAGACCAATGACAATCGTTTGAATGTCCATCAGAATTGGTAAATAGTGCCTTTCTAGGTTTATAGATGTGCGGTAGGACGAGGGATAGGAGTTTCTATTGTGCCTTTATCGCTAATCTTTTTTGCTGGAATACCAGCCCATGTTGTATTGACAGCATTAATGTTTTTGATGACTAATGTCTTGGCTCCTATACGAACATTATTAGCGATATGTATGTTACCTAAAACAGCGCAATCTATCATCAACTCAACATTATCCCCAATTGTGGGGCACATGTTATGAGCCTGTGCAATGACAACGCCACTAGATATGCTGCAATGTTTTCCAACTTTAGCATTAGGATTAATAATTATCCTCTGCGGATACCAAATCACCAATCCTTCATCAAATACATTAATAGCAAATTCAGAACAAAACCTATCTTCTAGTCTTTTAAGCTGTAACTTGCGGCAATAATAAGCAACTTTATGATAGAAAGAGTTTGAGGAAAGGTTAAAATGATATTCACATAATCGTATTAAAGTTTTTATTCTATAAATAGGGTCAAAATGACGCAATATAATGTTTGGGTGAGGTGGCTGAGCTTCCCGGTCTGCATAGAGATATCTTTTGAGATCTTCCTTTGTGTGAATCATTTTTCCTATCCTTTTCAAAGGTGTTATATACGTATGCCGTTTCTATTTTTTGCTGCGTAGAGCGCAGCAATGAGATGATATAAGTTCAAACGAATTAAAAGCCATCGAATACGAGCAGGAAAAGATAGATTACTCATTTTTTTCAAATCTTTACGTACGCCGCTAGTGGACAACGCGCGATATATATTCGTGAAAGATATGCCTTGTATCACACATCCTCCAATAAAACGAAAAACAGATGCCACAAAAGAATCATCAGCATAATGCTGATGATTCTTTTGTGTGTTCTTTACCTTAATGATACGTTTCATTGCCATGAGAACAATATGAATATCGGCAAAATAAGAAAGTGACGCTTTTGCGCAAACCCCATTAGGATTAATAATGTAATAATAGACTTTATCTGATGACATATATACCGTCGAGACATGCTCAAGATACTTGAGTGCAAATTCAAGATCTTCGCCCATAGAAAGCATTGTATTAAATGTTAGACCATAAGCATCGATAATCGATTTCTTATAAATCTTATTCCACGGAGGATTAACACGTTGTTGCAATACCGTGTCGATATAATCGTCAAGAGGTATGAATCCCCTTTGAATGCCAAATAAACCATCAATGAAACCACTCTGATGCGTACCCTCAAACCAGTTCATTTGAATTAAATCTGCATCAGTATGCTCGCAAAGATAACAAATCCGTGCTACATATTCTGTAGATATGTCATCATCACTATCCACAAATAGTATGTAGTCTCCAGAAGCATGCTGTAAACCGAGGTTTCTAGCCGCGCTAACACCTTGGTTCTCTTGATGCAGAACAGTAAGACAACTATGTTTACTGGATAAAACTTGACATATGGTGTAGGTATCATCTTGAGATCCGTCATCAACGACGATTATCTCCATGCGGGCATAATCTTGTTTAATAAATTTATTGATTAAACTGGAAATAGAGCTCCCAGCATTATAAGCGGGAATTACGACACTGAACAAAGGGTTAGAAGTCATTTATTGTCCTCGTAATCACTAATGAAATTATGCGTTATGTCGCCCATGATGAAAGATACGTGAGGTCAACTTTTCAAAAAATTCATCATGAATTACTTTCAGATACACCATTGAGCCAGAAAGATATAGGAATCCACCTACTAGAATCTGGATAATTAACGTAATGATCGTATTGCCCATATAGGCACCAATCCAATATACAACAGCAAACATTATCATTCCAATTGGGAACAAGAAAAGAACTGGCTGTAAATATTGCGACATAGGAAATGATCGACGAACAAGTATTAGCTGTACAAAAAATACTGTAAATTCAGCAATAATTGTTCCAATCATTGCACCAATACCGGCGAATTTTGGAATAAGTATGATGTTTACTGCAAGGTTGGCAAGTGCACCGATAACTGAGGAAATTACATAAGGCTTATCTAATTTATTGGGAATTAAATACTGAGTACGAATGACATTTGCCCAAGTGACGAATATAAGACTAAAACCAAGGCCTGCGATTATCGGCGCACTGCCAACGAATTCGGAACCAAAATAGACTGGAGCAAGTACATTACATATTCCAGCTAATCCAAATGCAGCTCCAACTACCAGTAAGGTAAAGTACCTGACTGAGATTTTATTTAAATAGGAAATGCGATGCTCGTCACCTGTTCCCAACAAAACAGTGATGCGAGGCATCATTACAGTTCCAAATGCCGTAATGAGACTAGATGGTATATTAATGATTTTTTCTGCATTATCAAACAAGCCAACTTGCGACATGGAAGACATTGCGCCAAGCATGACTTTATCTAATAGTTTATATATGCTATATGCAATTGCAGGAATGAAAAGCATCAGTACAGGTTTAATATTGGACTTAACCTGAGACCATGAAGGTTTACAGAAATCAGCGTACTTCCGAATACGGAGCCAAAGATATATTTGACTAAATAACATGCCGCATGACATAATCAGAGCGTATATCCAAAGGTCTTCGCGGGATCGAACAAAAATAAAGATTGCCACTACAGTGGCAATCTTTATAATTGCATTCCTAGTGACTGTTACTGCAAATTGTTCTAAGCCAAAGAAAAACCAAGTTATATCTAAGACATAAGATAAAACAATTATGCTTTCAATGTATGCAATTGTTTTATCTCCTGAAAACCAACAATAAATAAAAAGAAAATAAAGAAGCAAGGCAATAACTGTGGTGCATAACTGGATAATATAGGTATTACTGAAGGCTTCTGATACCTTTTGCCTATTATCTCGTACTAGGGCAACACTACGATTGCCATGGTTTGCTATTCCAAGCATGCCAAATAAGCCAAAATATGTAACAATGGAAAATATATAGGAATAAGTTCCTAGTCCATCTGCCCCAAGTACTCGTGATACGTATGGAGCGGTGATTAGCGGTAAAATAATAACGAGAATTTGGTAGGCAACATTGTATGCTAAATTCTTCTTTAGAGAGGACATGAGCTAAACTTCCTGTTGCTTCGTGACGAATTGAACAATCATATCAATGATTTTTTGATCAATATCTGAATCAAACTTCCGGGCAAATAACATCCCTGAAGAAATAAGTGCACCATAGTCTTTTTGTCTGAAGGTATATGGATTACCTCGTTGCCAATCGATGCAGTAACGAATCGAATCATAACTATCGCAATAATTTGGTGTATATATTCTGTTCTTAAAATACGAGTTGGCAACTATGGTTTGCAGCATAAATTCATCTCCGCAACGTGTGCGTTTGAATATATGCTCTACTTCCTTGCGCTGAGAGACGACATATCGTGCGAGTTCATCAGTAATACTGAACCAATTGGCGCCTTTTTGATATTTGATGCCATAGCGGCGTCCACGGTCAACCCCTATTTGGAGCGTTAATATAAGACGATATAATGTTTTTTCAATAATATTTTTATGACGTCCGGAAAAGAATGCATATTTTGATACGCGTTCATAGGTTGAACGATCCAAGATATGTTTATCGAAATGAATGAATTCAGTACCCTGATGCTCATCAAAATAGTTATGTATGGCCTGTTGAGAAGCAAGAGGTAAATCGGCGCCAGATAATAGATGATAATAAGAGTAGGTCGATTCAGATGTTGCTGCTTCAAGAAGACGCAACTCACATTCGATTTGCGAAAAATCCCCCCAGCGAACATCTACACGATTGCGAAGAACTACTAACTTGGCATTCCTGACTTGCGCACTTAATTGATGCTTAATTCCATCAAAATCTTTATATTTTGCATCAATATGCAAGAAAATGTCATTGTTCTTGTAGTCCAAACATCGCATCAGCATCCTCAATTGCTCAGGATGCTGATGCGCCATAATCAAATATGCGTGTTGAGACATTAGTTCAATGAATCCACTACAGATTGAAGATACTCGAACGAATGAATTCGAAGTGGCTCTAATTTATCAGGCAGCTGCGTATAGTCTACCGGTTCAAACAAATCAAGAGCAGAAAGCTCAGCGATAGTACGGTATCGTGACATGAGACCAAGCTGTGTTAAGAATGAGCTCGCGCGATCATCGAGCGAGGACTCGCTATGCTTGCTGCGGATATACCAGAAGTTCTTTCGGTAAATTGTGCCAAAAGCAGTTCCGTGGAACGAACTTGTGACAAAGAGTTTTGCATGCTTGACCACATTCATATAAACGTCAGGTCCATAAGAGCGTATGAGTCTAATGTCGTTACGCCAGCACATTTTTAGAGTCCATTCTTTTGCTTCCATGAAATACACAGGCATTCCGGTCTTCTTAGAAATGGACTTCAGGAAATGTTGGACTTCTTCGGTGATGCTGAAACAGTAGTAGAAGATATAATCTCCACTAATAACAGGTGTATCACCAACGTCGACAAGTTGTTCCCATTCGCTTTCATTAAGAAGCATGGTGGGATCTAGGCAGATAGGTACTTCGACGCCAGTTGCTTCCTTGATCCATTTCTGTGCATTCTTTTCTCGAACAGAAATTTTGTCAAAATGTTCAAGATAGTTCTCATAACGTTTTGTATCGCCTTCAAGAATGAAAGGATTGTTAGCGCCGAAACTCACAGCATAGGCGAATTTGGGTCGGTCCTTAACGAACGAGAGGTAGTATGCATCATCCGCATCAATGCACTTGATATTCCAAACTTGATCACTTCCGGTTATGAAGGCTTTATACTTATCGGCGAGCGGCTTAAGTTCTTCAATTGAAGAATACGTATCAGAGGACATATGGAAGTATCGTTTTTCGAATGCTTCATAAGAGTCGTACTGGTGTTTCATTTGACTCATATTGGTGGACCAAATCAGGCTTTTAATTGCTTGTTTCCAGTTTTTAGGCTTTGGAACCGGTGCGTACATATTACGCTGGCCCTGGTTGGAAAAATCAATTAACTCAGTCTTTTGGTGGAAATGGTTTTCTAAAATGTGTTGAAGCGCCAAAGCCTGAAGCATAGAGCCATTATTGTGGGACGCATGGAAAGTCATCATACCGATGGTGTCTGCGTTCGTTGTCATATTGTCTCCTTAATTGATTTTGAAAAAATATTCGAATATTGATTATTGAAATATCCGCTAATAGCCACGAGAAGAATGAGAAGATAAACATAATTTTGCATGACTCCAGCCCAGAATAAAGTTGTTTCAAATAGGGCTGAGTATAGGCACATGATTGTTAATGAAATTGTATGCTTTCGCATTGCACGCAATTGAACATGTCTTAGTCCAATAAATAGGACCAATATCATTAAAATGTATAGAATAATTCCAATAAAACCAGTAGTAACAAGTACATAAACATAGCTGTTGTCAAGCCAATATGTTGGGTACGGGGTTAGATTCATGCCATAAATTTCATTGGAAGCTAATCCGAGTCCTATCATCGTACGTGTGCTTGAGAAGAACGTTGGTAATGCTACCTCAAACAATGTTTCTCTGTTGGATTGATTCAACAAATCTGTTAATGGAATATTGGAAGCTCCTGCCACAAAGAAAACAAACAAGAAAAGTAATAGAAGACATTCAAGAAGTAATTTAAAATAACGTCTATTGGGTGTTTCTTTCAGCGACATGAACCCATAGCAGATTGCGTACACGATCAAACTTGAAATCGCATTACGAGAGGCGCTTCCCAACAGCATGAGAACACTTATAAGAAGTACAATCACATTCAGGATATTATGCTTAAAAGGAATGAGATGTCGAGCTTTGAGAATCATCCAAATGATAATATGGCATGCGCAAAATGCTCCTAGAGCATTGTAATGGCTAAAACCATAATCTGCTCTTACTCGACTCGAATCACTGAATACTGTCAAAGGATTAAGTAAACCGAGATCAGTTATATGAGTAGCAAACTGGAAAAATAAAATAAAAGAAAATGTATAAAATGCTGTAAGCAACATTTTATCGAATAGTCGATATGCCACTGTTACAGAGACCGTTGAAAACACGATCATAAGAAAGAGCATTTGCCTGAGTAAGATACCGTTCGTGTATTGCGCTAACGGTGGATTAACAAAAATAGCACCGAATAATATTATATAAATAATCAGCAAGGCAGATAATGCCGTTGACCAATGCATAGTGCCGATTTTTTTAGTACTTATTTTTTTACTGACATAAAGACCTAACATAGATAAAGAATAAAAAGTCTGTACCGCAGTAGTATTAAGAGGAACGTAATTGAATTCAGTGGTAATGGAGGCTCGGCTAAGTAATATAAATGCAAATAATATCATGCATAGCTTTTCTTGCGTGATATGGAATCTAGATATCGTTGACATAGTCACCTCCTATTTAAATTATCAAGTTTTTTTATTCCTATTTAAAATAGATCAGATTTTATTGCGTATTTTATAAGTCATAAATATGACTTTATATAACGTTGCATTTATCAAAAATAAATGGAATTGGATACGTTTTGCTTTTGATATGTAGTTTGCCTGTGCAATGTACTGTTTTTGGTTTTGAATGATGGAAATACATTGCTTACGAAATGCTTCCGGACAAGGTACTTGATTCTTCAAGTATGAGTCATAAACGGTCAGCGCTGCAGATGCATATGCAGTATGTCCAATTACAGATAAGGACGGATAGTTTCGATCTATATAACGCATTTGCTTATATGCAGCTTCAAGGAAATCATGATTGATTTTCTTACTTTTAGTAATACTGTTTGTCCGCTGGTAGTAGTTGTAACAAGCGTCTGACACGAAGGCTACCTTTTGGGCACGATCAAAGATTTTGAACATGATAAAGAAATCTTCGCTAAGCTTGCCAACGGGGAAGCGTATGCCATCGAAAAGCTCAGATTTGTAGAGCTTGCTCCATGCACCCATATCGAACAGTCGATAAGTGTTCATCTCTGTGATTGCATCGGGAAAGTCAAATACTTGATCAGGCTCGATATTTGCCTTTGGAATGACTGTACCGTTATCGAATACATAATTAATACCGCATACAGCAAGAACGCAGTTATTCTTTTGGGCTGCATTAAGCAATTTCTCATACATGAATGGCTCAATGAAGTCATCGCTATCCACAAAGCCTAGGTATTCACCATGTGCTGCATCAATACCGGTATTGCGCGCTGCTGCAAGACCGGTATTCCTCTGATGAATTACCGTGATTCGTGGGTCTTTATTGGAGTAATCATCGCAAATGAGTTCAGATCCATCGGTTGACCCATCATCGACGACAATTATTTCGATGTTGGTGTATGTCTGTCGCAAAATACTATCTAGACATTTAGCAACATAGGGCTTTACGTTATAAACAGGCACAACAACACTGATAAGGGGAAGTGCTGTATTACTCATTGATCTTCTCCTTTGTAGGTGTTGAGTGTTTGTCGGGTGATGGCGTCCCAGTTGTAGCGGCCGGTGACGTATGCGGCTGCGTCCTTTCCGAACGCGGCGACCGTGTCTGGGTGGTCGAGGAGCTCCTGGAGCCTTGCCGCGAGGTCGTCCACGTCGCCCTCGCGGAACGTCACGCCGTGCATGACGCCGTCTTCGCCCCTGAGCACGTCGGCGCATTCGGGGATGTCGCTGGTCAGGCAGCAGTTCCCGTAGCTCAGCGCCTCGAGCAGGCTCATCGGCATGCCCTCCAGATCGCTGGGCAGCACGTACGCGTACGCGTTGGAATACAGTTCCGCCAGCTCCGCGCCCTGCGTGAACCCGGCAAGCACAATGCGCGGATCCGATCCAGCTGCCTTCCTGACCGACTCGTAGTATTCGGCGGAATCCGATGCGCCGCCAGCGATCACGAGCCTCTTGCCGGTGTCCAGGCGCTTGAACGCGTCGATGAGGTAATGCACGCCCTTCTCCGGAACGATGCGCCCCAGGAACAGCACGTAGGAGTCCTTCACCAGCCCCCACTTCTTCGCGATCAGGTCCGCAGCCACCGACTCCACCGGCTCGATGCCGTTCGGGATCAGACGCGTGGACCGGCCGTACGTCCGTTGGAAGTACTCCTGAACGCCGCGGCTCAGCACTATCACCTCGTCCGCGCACCTGGCCGCCGTCCGCTCGCCGAGCTTCAGGTACATGGAGGCGAATTTGCCCCACTTGGCGCGCTGCCAGTCCAGGCCGTGAATCGTCGCCACCGTGCGGATGCCGGCCCAATGCGCCAGACGCAGCATGACGCAGGGACCTTCGGCATGATAGTGAATGACGTCCGGTTTGGCCGCAATGGCTTTCAGTGTTGCGAAGAATGAGGAGGTCAGAGCCGCCAAACCTTTCGCTTCGAAAGTCGGCACTGGAACAACACGCACGCCGTTGTATACAAAGGGCTTATTTGCGGAATGAACGTTTCCGTCAAATTCGGCACCCGCAACATTATGCCCCTTGCGATTGTATGCGATAACATCATGCCCCTTTGCGGCCATACGCGTAGCTAATTCATCTACAACGATTTCGATGCCGCCTTCACGCGAAGGAATGCGCTTATGACCTATCATCACGATACTAACCATCACCGGTCGCCCTTAGTTATTCAGAATGCCGGGATAATGCCACAAGCGTTATGCATGGCAGCGGATTGCACAGTCTGACCACTAGCCAAACCGACGTAACGGCCGTTATCGGCTCTTTTCGCTCATTTAGAAACGTCCGGAAAACCGACTGAAGCAGATTCCAAACACAGTTTTTAAGTCACGAACAAGCAAAGTGTTCATGGAAAACCCGTGAAGAATACCCCCGAAGTGAGTGATGGGGGGCTGGGTGTGTCTGAGGGGGATGTAAAAATCGACTTTGGCAGATAATGAACGGGGTTTGGCAGTTCCTGCGCGTTTCGCGTTGCGCTTGAAAAACACCAATTCGGGGTTCATTTGGAGGGAAAGGACGGGACTCGCATGCCGACCACAGGTCGATCGATTGCAAGAAGAGCCGATAACGGCCGTTATGTCGGCTTAGTCCCGGTTCGAGGACGGTAATCCAGTGCCGATTCGCGTAGCCCAGGTCATGGGAAAAATGCTTGGCGGTGGTGTCGAATCCGTAGTGATGAACTACTACCGCCATATCGACCGTAGCAAAGTGCAGTTCGATTTTTTGGTGGATGCCGATTCGACTCGCGTTCCAGAAGAGGAAATCAAAGCGTTGGGCGGCCGCGTTTTTCGCATCCCTCCATACCAGCATCCCCTTCGCTACCGCAAGGAATTGGTCAGGCTTTTCCATGAGGAACACTGGCCGATCGTGCACAGCCACATCAATACGCTCAGCGTATTCCCATTGTCTGCGGCCAAAAAGGCTGGAGTGCCGGTCCGTATCGCCCACTCGCATTCCACGATGGGCAAGGGCGAGTTTGCCAAGAACCTGATGAAGCTTGCACTGCGTCCGCTCTCGAACCTTTACCCTACAGAATGTTTCGCATGCAGTGAATACGCCGGAAAATGGCTGTTCGGCAGAGACGCTGACTTCACAGTGATTCCCAACGCCATCGAACTGGAGAAGTTCCATTTCGACCCAGTCCTTCGCCAGGAAACCCGCAAGGAACTCGGCATAGCCGATGGTATGTTCCTGATTGGCCATGTGGGTCGTTTCATGCCGCAGAAGAATCAGGCTTTCCTTGTCGACGTTCTCGCCGAGCTCCTTCCCCAGAAGCCGGACACGATGCTCGCGTTCGTTGGTGACGGTCCAGACAGGTCAGACGTGCAGCAGCACGCCCAAGAACTCGGCATTAGTGACCACATTCTGTTCTTGGGCCAACGCACGGACGTCAACCACCTTTACCAGGCGTTCGATGCTTTCTGTCTGCCGAGCCGTTATGAAGGTCTCGGCATGGTCGCCATCGAAGCCCAGGTCGCCGGATGCCCCTGTGTCCTCAGCGATCAGGTTCCGCACGAAGCCGATATTTCCAGAAAAACATCTTTCATAAGCTTGGAAAATAAATCTTCTTGGATTTCAACTGTACTCAACATTTCCTCGCAAACAGCGAATCGGCAGATTGAAACATCAAACACATGTGCTGAAAAATATGACATTTCAGCCAGTGCGAATCGTCTGACCTCTCTGTACGTAAGCAGTGCGGAAAGCGCGAATGGATGGGAGGAAACGCTGTGAATCCTCGCGTTGCTGTAATCACTTCAGGCTATTTGCCAGTACCGAATGTTCTCGGCGGAGCTGTCGAAGCATTGGACATGATGATGGTTCAGGAGAATGAGAAGACTCCGAATTTTGATTTCACTGTTTTTTCTTCTTGGGCACCCGGCGTAGATCAGATCGTGGGTGAAGGTAATTTCAAGCATACTGATTTCTGCTTTATCAAGACGCCATTGCTGGTTCGCGCGGCGGATCGTTGCATTTATTGGGCAGCCAAGCATGTGCTCCACAAAAAGAAGCTCATGAGCTATCGGTATATTGCGCAACGCCTGTGGTATATCAACAAGGTTTCCAAGAAGCTCGCACAGCCCGCAAAGAATGGCGGCCCAGCTTTCGACAAGATAATGATCGAAAACCACGCAACATTGTTCATGACCATGCAGAAGCACGGTAATTCCGAGCGATATGCGGGAAAAGTGTATTACCACCTGCATAACGAAGTTCTTAATGATTTCGGCTGCATTAAAGAGATTTCCAAAGTCAAAAAAGTACTTGGAGTTTCCAAATATATTGTTGGCACGCTTGACACGTATTTAAGAGATCATGGTGAGCCTGGTCTGCGCGAAGATCAGAAAGCTGTATGGCGTAATGGCGTCGACACAAGCCGGTTTGGTTCGGAGGAGGCTAATAGGAAGGCGATTGAATTTCGAAAGAAATTCAATATAGCCGAGAATGATATTGTTTTCCTGTTTTCCGGGCGTCTTACTCCGGAAAAAGGCGCTGAAGAACTATTGAAAGCGTTTACTGAAGTAGCGCAGAAAGTTCCCAATGCCAAGCTGGTTGTTGCCGGAGCTTTCTTCTTTAATTCGAATATCGTGAGTCCATTTGAACAGAAACTTCGCGATTTAGCTTCAAATCCTGTTGTGAAGGATCGAATCATCTTCACTGGCTTTGTGAATTACGAAGATATGCCAGCTATTTATGCCATGGCCGATGTATGCGTATTGCCGTCAATTTGGGACGATCCAGCACCCCTCGCGGTAATCGAAAGCTTGGTTTCTGGTAAGCCGCTCATCACCACTCGTTCCGGAGGCATCCCCGAATACGCCGATGGGCAGTCAGCCATCATCCTTGAGCGTGGCGATCAACTTGTTGACCAGCTTGCTGATGCTATGACAAAGATTGCTCGAGACTCCGACGAACGTGATGCCATGGGCGCGCGCAAAACAGCATTACGTTCCGAATTCAATAAAGAAACATACATGGCACAATTAGCCATTCGTCTGAGGTGACTACGTGGGTAAGTACAAGAATCTGCTAGTCAATGTCGGCATCTTCGGACTCAGCGCAGTAGCCACTAAACTGATGGCATTCATACTGATGCCGTTGTATACCCTGTACCTATCTACAGAGGAATACGGCATCATGGACATGGCTACCATCATGGTGACCACATTATTCCCTGTACTAACTCTGCTCATCAGCGAAGGCATGCTCCGTTTTACGCTTGATGATAAGTCAAAAGCGGCGTTTTATATTACCGAAACCATGCTGGTCATGTTGGCAAGCTGTGTGCTTTTGGCAATTATTCTGCCAGTATTTGATTTGCCTATTTTTGGTGGATTAGGTAGATATAAAATTTGGTTCTTGTTGTCCTATGCGGCGTTGTGTTTTCCCTCTGTGATGGGTACTGTCGCTAGGGCTATGGATCAGATGAAACTCATTGCTTACGCCTCAATATTGTCTGCGCTTATTATGGGCGTGCTTGCTTATGCGTTGATTGCCGGAATGGATCTCGGTCTTATGGGGTATTTCTACTCTTATATCGTAGGCAATGGTTCAGCGATCCTGGTATATCTTTTCGCCGGTAAGCAGTATCAGTTTATCGATTTTACAGTATGGCGAAACAACGCGTCTCTTCGTAAGCAGCTTTGGCGCTACTCGCTGCCATTGGCTCCGAATTCATTGTGCAACCAGATTCAGACAACGGTTAGTCGTTTCATTATTACAGGTGTACTGGGTATTTCCGCTTCTGGTTTGTATGCTGCAGCTTCAAAGATTCCTAATTTGCTTAATGTGCTTCAACAGATTGTTCAACAGGCTTGGCAGCTTTCCGCGTTCCAAGAGTTTAAGAGCTCTGGGCTCAAGCATTTCTATGATGTAATCTGGCGTGTGTACCATGCCCTGATGTCGGTAGGAAGCGCATTGGTAATCACACTCTCTCCGTTCATCGCTAGGGTGCTTATGCAGCGCCAGTTTTACTCGGCATGGCCTCTTATATCCATTCTTGTGCTTGCCTTTTATCTTAGTGCTATCAACAACTTTCTTGGCACGATTTATCAGGCTTATATGCGTACAAAGCCGTTACTTGTGGCAACAGTTGTGGGAGCCGTAGCATGCCTCGCATTTACCGCTGTCCTCGTACATGACTGGGGTATTTCAGCTGCTGCATTCGGCGTGTTTGTCGGTAGCTTGGTGATTTTCGTGGTTCGTGTGATTGATGTGCGTCGTCTGATGTCCATCAATATGAGGCCGATTCCTACGGCCATTACCATGACGCTGCTTACTGTCCAGTCCTTGGTAACCTCGAATCAATGTAACCATTATCTATTCTGGTCATCGATTTGTCTGTTGCTTATTGCATTCGTGCAATGTTATGAACTTAAGCCTCTTATTACTCTGATATTCACAAGGAGGAAGTACACAGCATGAGTACTAATCCATCTGCCATGCCTGAGAAAACCCGAACTGAAGATCTCCCCCTGATTTCAGTGATTGTTCCTGTGTACAAGGTTGAGCGCTATCTTGACCGTTGTATACAGTCAATCGTCGACCAGACGTATCGAAATTTGGAAATCATTCTGGTCGATGATGGCTCTCCGGACGCTTGCCCTGATATGTGTGATGCTTGGGCGGCAAGAGATTGCAGGATCCGTGTCATTCATCAGGAGAACCGAGGATTAGGTGCCGCTCGAAATAGCGGAATCAGAATCAGCACCGGAGAGCTTATCGGTTTCGTTGATTCTGATGATTGGTTAGAACCGACTATGTATGAAGTCCTATATCGTTCTCTCACCAAAGAAAACGCTGATACCTCCATGATCACCGGTGTCTTGGAATATCCTAACGGACGACAAATATATCTTTATCATCCTGATTTACATCTGGTAATGACCACTTCGGAATCCTTTAAATACATTAATCTGCCAGGTTATTCGACAATCTCTGCTTGGAGCAAGCTCATCAAACGTTCCACTCTAGGAAATATTCGTTTCCCGGAAGGGTGCACTGGCGAAGATTGGCAATTCACCTACGATATACTTGCAGCGAGCGTACGAACTACTTTTGATTCAACGCCGCAGTACCATTATCGACAAGTTGCGGGAAGCCTTTCTAACACGAGCACAAATTTCAATTTTGCTGGTTACGAAGCTACCAAAAACATGGTGAAACTGGTACATCAAAAATTCCCCGAACAGCTTCCTTTTGCGTTGTATGGACAAATGAGAAGTATGGTGAGCCTTTATGATCAGGCTCTTGTCACGGGGCATGCTAAAGAACAGCAATGGCGAGATTTCGCAGAAGACACTCGCACTTTCGTCAATCAAAACATGAAAGCTGTTACTGAATCCGTGACGCTCCCTCGTGGGCGTCGCCTGCAGCTCAAACTCATGGCCATCTCTCCAACGCTTTATGGCGTGTTTTTCTTACTTCATAAACGTATTCATCCGGAACGGAGCAAGTGAAAAATGAGCATTAAACAACTTGCGATGCGGTTAGTTTATGGTCACAAGGCTTCATCGGAGCAATACATATCATGGCTCCGAAGCCAGGGAGTACACGTGGGACAGCATGTGCATCTATATACGCCATGGTCCATCAGAATCGATACTCAGAGACCTTGGATGATTGAAATCGGCGATAACGTACATATCACCGCAGATTGCTCTATTTTGCAGCATGACTATAGCTGGGCAGTAATACAACGCCTTACGGGTGAAGTGCTGGGATCATGCGGAACGGTTCGTATTGGCAATAATGTTTTTGTCGGTCAGAAGTCGTTGATTCTCAAAGGAGCTGAGATCGGAGACAACACCATCATCGGAGCTGGCAGCGTGGTGACAGGCCGTTTGGATGGGAACGCTGTATATGCCGGTGCTCCGGCAAAGAAAATCTCTTCCTTGGAAGCGTATATCGACAAACGCCGCAAACTTCAATTAAATGAAGCCGTGTTATTAGTACGTGAGTACGAGCAGACATATGGAAAGCGGCCGCCAAAAAAGCTACTTCGGGAATTCTTCTGGCTGTTTGAGCCTAGGAACACTCAGCTGGATGAGGTATTCCAAAAGGTTTTCCAGCTTGATAACAATACCGAACGTTCACAGCAAGCGTTTGTTCAAAGCGAACCTATGTTTAGCAGCTATGAGGCATTCCTCAAATACGTTGAATCAAATTCTTAACAGCTAGCACAGAGAAAGAGGCTTCTATGAAAGACTCAATTACTTCTTACACCATTACCTGCAGCAGACCAACTAATTATGGCGCTGTTCTGCAAACTTACGGCTTGAACGCCGCTCTACGCAAGATGGGTGTGGACGCCAAGGTGCTGGATTACAACCCCAAATACTACTACACGTCTACGCGGCCGCTGCCTATTCGCATGCTTCGCGCCATCGTACGCTTCCCTGATTTGGTCAAGGGGCGCAAAGTGTTCGGCAAATTCCTTGAGGACTACATACCTATGAGCGCCAAAACTTACCGTACGCTTGCCGAGATTGAGGCTGACACCCCCCAATCCGACGTCTATATTTGTGGCAGCGACCAAATTTGGAACTGTAAGAACAAGCTTAATGGTAAAGATGATGCGTTCTTCCTGTCATTTGCGCCTGCGGGCGCTCGCAAAGTAGCGTATGCTGCCAGCATTGCCATGCCTGAAATTCCTGACGATCAGAAGGATCGTTATCGTAGACTGATTTCCGATTTCGATGCCGTGTCTGTGCGCGAACCGTCGTCGGTGCCCATGCTTGAAGATCTCGGCATTAGTAATGTTCAATCCGTCATTGACCCAGTATTTCTGCTTGAGAAGGATGATTGGAACGTAATCGCCGATGCCAGCGATTTCACTCCTACTGAAGATTACGTACTGGTGTATGGCTATAACCGCCAGAAAGATGTATACGCTTATGCACGTCGGCTTGCCAAGAAGCTAGGCGTGAAAGTCTATACCATCGGTACTGCCATCGAAGATTACACACTTGATCAGGACCGTTATTTTTGGAATGCTTCTCCTAACACTTTTGTGAACCTGATTCGCAATGCGAAAGCCGTGGTGACAAATTCATTCCATGGCACTGTGTTCTCTATTGTGTACAACAAACCATTCCACTTCTTTACAGTTAAGCAGACCACAAATTCACGCATGCTCGACCTGCTGGATTCGCTGGCGTTAAAAGACAGACATGTTACCAGTGGCGACCTGCTGAGCAACCACATCGACTATACGCAGCCGAATACTCTACTCGCTTCATTACGTAAACAGTCATTAGCTTATTTACACAGCAGCGTATCGGAACCACTAAATCAGCATTAATCAAGAGTCCAAAGGAATGTCATTATGAATTGGAAGAGCACTGTAGAACAGTGGATGCCAAAACCGCTTATCGCTCCTCTCAAGAATCTGCGTCAAAGCATTCATCTATATCAAGATTCGTGGGCACAAGCCAAGCGGTTTAATCGTAGCTACTCTCGCATTATGCCCCATGAACGAGTAAGAATCGAGACACGAGTGATGTTTCTCAGCCATCAAATTGAAAAGGGTCTGAGCCATCACAATTTTCGCTATGGGTTTGGGAAAAAAGTTTTTAACGAGCTTCCGACCCTGCTTACACGTCTGGAACAAGCAGATCTGAATTTCGCTAATAACACTGTGTACAAAGAAAGTCTTGCTGCGCTTCATGAGTACATGCAGCGTCATCTCGATGCGGAGAAAGATATTTCTTGGCAGCAATCGTTATTCACTACAGATCAGTGGCAACACATTATGAATGCCGAATCAAACGATGGTGGAAGCATTTCTATCCGTAAAAGTGACAAGCTCAATAACAAAGATCTTTCCTTTGCTGCGTTAAGTGAAAATAGACATTCAGTTCGTGAATTTGCTGATGAGCCGGTATCCCTAGACGAACTTAACCAGGCAATTCAGATGGCCATGCGCACTCCATCAGTGTGTAACAGGCAACCCACCAGAGTGCATGTCATTCTCGACAAGGAAGTTATCGCAAAGGCTTTGCACATTCAAGGTGGTGTTAATGGATATCCAGCCCCTCCCGCATTGCTGATGATTACTTCTGACTTGCGCGCGTTTATGACATCTTATGAGCGCAATGAGGGATATACCGACGGTGGCCTGTTCGGAATGTCACTACTATTATCTTTGGAATCTTTGGGAATTGGAGCTTGTCCGCTCAATACCATGTTTACGGCAACTGCAGAAAAGAAAACCCGCAAACTTTTGCATTTGCCTGATAACGAAGTACCCGTCATGTATATCGAAGTTGGACATTTCTTGGACGAAACACGTACCTGTCGGTCCACTCGATTCCAAGGCTCAGATATTACCTCGGTCTTGCAGTAACCACAGACTGATATTCCCGTTCGCGTACTTGCATCTGCGTGATCAGATAGTCGCATAATCAGCAAGGAGTCTTCCATGGATGCACTCTCTGTTTTCGTCACTACATCATTGCTCAAAGCTGGAGCGCAAGTTGCCGGATTGCCATTGACGCTGAATTTGCTACTTACTGCATATGTAATTCTTCGTCATCCAAACCGAACTTTATTGATGATGAAGAGGTTTCGCGGATTGGCCGTGGCTTACGGAGCTCTGTTTGCGTCTGGTCTGCCATACATGTCTCAAGGGCGGATGTCTTTAGACATGTATGGCAATGGTTTATGAAGCGTTAGTCGTATTTGATCAACTGGCTATGCTGTTTGTTCTATGGGATGAATTTTCTTGAACAAAACCCCTTTTTGTGAATATAAAACATCAAAATAAGGAAAAGAATGTTTATTTATATAACATCTGTTTTCTGCTGCATACTTTTGGTATGTGTTGCAGATAAATTAAATAAAAAAGCAGAGGTTTTACCTTTTGCTATTGTTTTTTTGATTTTATTTACAATATCTGGATTCCGATATGGAGTTGGAACAGATTATTTTTTTACATATGTTCCAACTTATAAACAGATATATAATGGCACACCTCCACCAACGGAGCCAATATTTCTATGGCTTAACAAGCTATGCATTGATTTTGCAGGTAGTTGGTATCAGTCTATATTTATTATTACAAGCTTTATATTCATAGGTTTAATATATATTGTTATATATAATATGCCATGTTCAAAAGTTCTACTGACTGTTTCTTTTTTGTGTGGTGGGTATTTCTTATACTCATTTAATGTGGTTCGCCAGACAATAGCTACCGCACTGTTCTGTTGTGCATTATTGTTTGTTGAAAGAAATATGGATGGCAAAAAACGATTACAGAGTCTTTTTGCAGCTTTTTTCTTGGTTGCGATAGCGGTAGGTTTTCATTATTCCGCTCTAATTTATTTTGTTGTTATCACTCTCCTCTATCTAAAGCTTGACAAAAAAATATATTTGTCCCTTTTTTTCGCTTCGGCTGTTCTCGTACCTACTTTCGTTGCAGTTATTGGCATTTTGCTCAAAGGGACAAAGTATGAGAATTATATATCCGGCTACTGGCCAGATCCCAGCAAAGCATTTTCATTATCATCTTTACTATTTGTAGGTTTCTTCTTTGTTTATTTGTTTACGGAATCTAAAGAGGATGATCATTGGTTTAATATTTTTAGAAATTTACATTTCATAGGATCCATAGCTATTATGATTGGCCTGTTTATACCACTAGGTCAGAGAGTTTCTGCATTGTTTTATTTGCTTAATTTTCTTAGCATACCGTACTATATTGAATACTATATTACAGAAAAAAATAAAATGCTTATAAAGATATTATATTTATCTTTTTGTTTTTTCATGTTCCTGCACACATTGGCAGTTAATGGAAATGGTATTTTACCATACCATTTCGCTATATGATAAGTTAATGTGACCGTTGGTTGCGATGCTTTTAGATTGAGAAGCGGGGAGTTTAATTACAGTATGGGATTTTGCCTCAACGAAGTTTTTGAATAATGCTTGGATAATGATGTATTGTGTTTTGTAAAGAAAAGAAAGTAAATGAGGAGATTATACTCTAGGCTGGCTGCACTCGATTCGCTACGAGGCTTCGGCATACTACTAGTTGTTTTGGGACACACATCATGGTCTGCTGGTCTGGTGTCGTGGATTTTTTCATTCCATATGCCATTGTTCTTCATCATTTCAGGAATGCTGTTTCACGAAAGGCAGTTTCTGGATTCATTCAAGAGGAAAGCGATAAGGCTACTCGTGCCATACGTGTTCTTCGGAACGGTGACTCTTGCGTATTGGGCTCTTATCGAGCGACGTCTCAGGGGAGACGAAGGATCTGTTCCGAATGCGCTGGCAAATATTGTTCTCGCTCGCGCAGGTAGCGATAATTACCCGCAGAATGCGGCGCTTTGGTTCCTGCCATGCCTTTTCGTTACGGAGATGCTTTTCCTAGGATTCTTCCTTCTTGTCAATAAAACGGGTTCTGTCGAGACGAAAACCGTAATGGGGGGGGCTGGCGTAATCGGATTGCCGTCATGGCGCTTGCCCTGGTCAGTTTCCTTTCGATCATCGTCATGTGGTCCCTTGACCTGCCGGTCGATCAGTTCCGACTTCCGTGGGCTTTTGATATCCTGTCCTTCTCCATGCTGTTCTACTGCATCGGTTACTTGCTGAGTGAATTCATTCTCCCTCACGTGCAACAGGCCTCCCAAACGCAGGCGTTGGCACATATTGCGTTTGCTGTTGTCGGCGTTGCTGGGCTTTATCTTCTTTGGCTGTTCGACGGTTGGACCAAGCTGGAGGTCAATCTTAATGGAGCATCTACCAACAATCCGTTCTGGATGCTATGTGCCGCAATGCTTGGTTTCGCATCATCGCTCATGCTTTGCGTTGCTATCGACTGCCGGCTGCTGCAGTTCCTTGGCAGGGCGTCGCTTACCATCATGTGCGTGCATGAACCGGTGAAACGAGTGCTGATTTTTGTTATGGCGAAAATTCTTGGGATGAATACAGATGCATTGCGAGCGAATCTTGTATATGCGATGCTGGTGACTGTTGTCACTGTAGCTATCTGTGTTGCTGTTCATCTCATTATGGACAGGTTCGCTCCCGTGTTGATCGGCAGTTCCCGTCACAATCTGGCTTCGCAAGGCAAGGCAAGGGCATGATGGGAGAACATTTGCGGTTGGCATCATAGTTGCGATGGAACGTCGCTTTGTTGTTGTAATGCCTGTAAGAAGTCGGCATCTCGATTTCGCTTTGCCCGTTAATTGCATTCATCAGCAATGGTGGTGTCAGTGTGACAGATGATTTGCCGCACCGACACCACTAGCAAGCTCAGCTAAGTGCTCACTCTTCCTGCAGATGTTTGATTTGCTTTTCGATTCCGTCCCACACCAGTTCGAGCCAGCGGCCACGGTTGCGGTTTACGGTCACTGCAAACAGTCCCTGACGTACGAAGTCGATCAGGGTGCAGACAAGGTAGATTATCAGCAGGATACCGAGAATCTGCAGGATCGCGAAGTGTTGTTGGTAGAGGTCTTCTAGTACGAACAGGTGCTTCCAAAGCAATGTTCTCGTGGCGGGATGATCGGTGATCAAGTACACGGCGAACGCAGACTGAGCTATGCGGTTGATGATCCGACTGCGGAAGGAAAGCGGGTCGAACAGTAGAAACATGCCGAAGCCCACCATGATGACGGTCAGCTTGAACGATCCGGCGATGAAGATGCCCTTATCGATTCCGAACAACGATAACATAACGGAAGCGCATGTGTACAAGAGGAAGAATCCCAGTCCGGTTCCGGTCATCAGCCAAGTCTGTTTGAGTGTGAACGGCTTCATGTACCACTTGTACGCGGAGATGAGGATGAATAGGTAGATGAAGCCGAACACGCTATCGTTCACTCCAGAAGTTCCGGGAATGAAGCTTGTCAGTCCCCAGATCGCCAGCACCGTTATGGCAAGCGCGTAATGCATGTGTTCGCCGAACGCGCGTAGCCCCTTGGAAAGGAACGGCAGCAGGGCGAGGAAGGTGGCGTATGCGGTAACATACCACCACATTCCCATAATGGTCGGCGCGACGCTGCGAACGATCGTTTTCATACCGAAGTCAGCACGGTCGAAAACCAGAAAGAATGCCATGAGCGCTCCAGAACAGCACTTCGCGTTCCAAAATCCATATGCGCTTGAGGTTCGATTTGATGGTCTGTTCCTTGTCGAGGAAGAACCACGCGGAGATGGTGAAGAAGATGACGACGCCCACTTTGCCACCACCCTGCATGACGAGCTGAAAGAAGATCCTCTCAGGTCCCAGTGAAAGATTCTTGACGTCATAGCCGTTATGGACGACGAAATGGTGGGCAAGAATCATGAACATTGCAACGATGCGCAGCAGTTCTATGCTGGAATTACGCCCCCCAATTTGAAATTCGGGTCGGCGGGACGGCCTTATGGGAGGCCGTGGTCTTTGAGCCTATAATCATCTTTCCCTTCGTTTTCTCTTATCTTTTCCAATACCCCCAATTATACCCGTCCGAAAAGACCAAGTTATGAAGCTGGCCTACGGCCATCGACAGGCCCGCAGGCCGCATCGACGACGGATACGAACCTCGATCTTACAACAGCAATCTATGGAAAAATCAGAGACGAAAATAACCAAGCAAACACCCCACACATGTAGACAACAGCTAACGTCCAGATCATACGGGAAAAACTCTGGTTTGCTTCCGTATCTCACTTGCATATGGACCGGCACGGAAGCAAGAAACCACAACACGCACCACCAAAGGTGGGTAGCCATTATGGCCATCCACCTTCTTCTTAAGGAGCGCAAACGATGCAATCGACGTCAAACATATCGGCAAGTAAAAGGCATACAGAATCCAAAGCTCACAATAAGCATGACGCGTTTCTCAGCTCGTCCGTGCGAGTTCCATCCATTCGTGAAGCTCACGCGGGAAATCCAAGCCCATCTCCCGGTAAACAGAGTCGACGTACGCAGGTATGTCTTCACCTAAATGCATGAGCAAAGAATTAAATTGCTGGAGGAATTCCAGATAACGTTTTTTGTTGATTACGAAACGTAAATCCTTAACAAGCTGGAAAACCGTATTGTTGGAATCATGCGGATGCGCGCAATAAAGACGTTCATCGTGCGCGCAAATATTACGAAAATCTTTCATTTTGCGATATATCTTATCGATACGTTGTGCATCGATTTCCGTCTTATGCCTGTGCGAATCTCCATACAGAACTGTGAAACTCCTAGCAATTGAACCGCGAATCAATATATTTTGAGACTGAAAGAACCAATATATTTGTCCCAAAGTTAGATCATTGGTCAAAACCCACAACGGCACCTCTCCATCGTGCTCATTGAGGCAATGAACGAGATATTCTTTTCTGCCTTTTCTCTCGCAATCACTGTTGTCAGTAAGTATCTTTTGCAATCGCGGAATGAGCTGACTTGCCTTTTCATGAGCTTGGCCGGTACGAGCATAATTGTCGATATTAAGGTAGGGGTTCTTCTCAGCCGGATTTGCCTTGGTGAATTCGTATGCGCAGACTGTTTTCAGAATCGCCTCAGCAATCGTGATCATTCCGAAAAGGAGAAAACGGAGCTGCCTATCAAACAGGTACAGCTTATACAAGTCATTGTATGAGGATCCTTCGCGATATTTGTCTTCTTCATCTTTTTTTCGCGCTTGATTATCGAGAAACGGTTTTTTGTATCCATTGACAGTCGCGTAATATCCTTCGCGCTCAAGAATCCATGATGTCCTAGAATCCGTTTGAAGTCCTCGTGAATTGAGAAGAGCGATTTGATCTTCGATCGTGGTAAAAGGTTTATGCATGAAGACTCCAATCAAAGCACAAAGGTCGTCTTTCCAAGAAGAAAGACGACCTTTGCGAACTGGACACCGCCCAGCTTTATCACAAATGGTTAATTTATACGAAAAATGGCTGTTTTTCGACTTCGGCGTGTTTCACATAGTAAGCGTCCAAACAGTTCCGCACTGCCCAATCTCACTCCACATTGATGAAAAACTCTTTGCTCCGTGCAATACATCTCCCATCGCACACAGCCGAAACACTCATAACTAGATCATCGTAGGGAGCGCTTTCCTGCGGAACAATGTCAATGTCAAGATTCGAACGCGACTTGTGCGGCCAACCATAGTCCGTCCACACAAGTCGCGTTCCATGTCTGCACAACCCGAGAAAAGGGCGGAAAATACTAGTTGTGCAGACGCGACGACTGCAGATGGACCGTTGCGTATGCGCAGATTGCGGAAGCGATCACCAGCAGCAGCGAGATGATGGCGAGCGCCTGGACTGCGGATCCGGAGCGAGGCATTTCCGGCTTCTCTGGCTTTTCTGGATTGCTGGGTTTGCCAGGTTCTTCTGGCTCTTCTGGCTCGGCGACGGCTTTGATGGTTACCGTCACTTGGGCGCTTATGCCATCGTGGTCGGAAGTGCGCAATTGCATACCTGCTCCCCCACTCGCATTGGCACTGCCACGCGAGGAAGCTCCATTCGGCATTCCGGAAGAACGGGCCGCGTTTGCGTCCGTAAAGTCATCATCCGACGTGTTGCGCACGGCGGTGATGGTGATGTTCTGGCTCACGGCTTCGAAAGCCTTCCTCTTTCCAACAGCCTGTATTGCGCTATCGATCTGATCGTTCAACGCCTGCAACTGGTCACTATCCACCACAAGAAGATAGTCGGCGATGCCGTTCAGTTGTGTTTCCGTCAGCTTTAGTAGGTCATCGGCGCTCAACCGTTGGAGTCCGTCCACTGGGTCCAATTCCACCGAGGCCTGTTTGCTGGAGATCGCCAGATCGCCGACATGGAACATTCCGTCACCCATACCATCACCGCTAGTGCCGCCTGGAATCAGCCCAAGCGAGTCAGCCAAGTACGGCGCAAGATTCGACAAGTCGGAGAACGAGCCGCTCAACAAGGCGAGCGTGTTCAGTCCAGCTGGAATCATGCCCCGGTATTCGCCACCGCGAACAGTCACATAACCAAGGTTTTTAGCGTCATCCAGTAAGTTGAATAGCATCGGCGCGGTGAACGTTCCGCCCGAAAAACTGCCTTGCGCGGAAGTCTCATTCGTTTCGGCAAACCGCATCAACGTTGCATCCGAAGTGAACATGCCACTTTCCACGCGCAATGCGCCACGGCAATCGACTGCAGGCTGTGTTCCGCCCGCAACCGTTCCCGGGCCGACAATGGTGAGCTGCATGTTCGCAGGCACAGTGATCGTAGCAAACCCAGCAGCTCCACCGGATTCAGTGGCTTGCAGCGTATGCCCGTTCAGGTCAAACGTTACGTTTCGTACGCCTTTCGGTGGCGTAATCGTGACGCTTTCCGTCACGTCGGCTAGCAATGTGACCGTCGTGTTCTTCAACGTTGTTCGACCGATCGCCTCCTGTACGCTCGCGTAGGTTGCGTTGCCCACTTGCGCGACCGCCTGAGATTCGGCGGCATCGGCAACTGCATCTGCAGAGAACAGCAGCGTTCCAAACAGCGACGCGATCGCGAAAACAGCGGTCAGCACCACCGAAACCAAATACTTACCTTGCGTTCGCGGGCACACATTCACCCGCTTCTCATGACTACGCATGATTATTTCCTTTTATAGGTTCTATTGCATATTTCAATCCGCACCGAAGTGCGTGGGACCACCCTCAGCGGTAAGGGATGACGTTACAGAAATCATGGCGCCATGCTGCATTAATTATCTCACAATGCGCAAAGGAAAGCAAATTACATATTTTGAAAATCCAAATCTCATATGAGATATATCAAAAGACAATCTTTAGTTATAGTGAACCTCATCACATAAGTTAAAACTGTTTCACATGAGTATCACAATATTCCTCACACGAATAAACGTATCCCAATAACTGCAAAAATATACATATGACGAATAATTGTTTCCCATCAAGAAACAAGCGAGCCCACAATCAAACAAGCGAGGTCGCAACCACACAAAAACACATTTCCCATCTGCACCACGTGGGAAAGCAAAAGAGCGCTCCGGGAGGGAGCGCTCTGATTTGCACGACGATTCGTGCGAAAAGTACTGCGGAATTTAGTAAGATCCGGTGCCGCGGAAGACCACGAGCACGGTTTTTGCGAGAATCGCAAGATCGCCTGCAATAGACCAATTTTCGATATAGGAAACGTCCAAATATTCGCTCTGCTCCTGCGAAAGATCCGAACGGCCGGAAACCTGCCACGGACCGGTAATACCAGGCTTAACCAGCAGTCGCGCGGAATAAAGGGAACCATAGCGGGCAACCTCTTCCGGCAAAGCCGGGCGAGGACCAACCAAAGACATGTCGCCCTTCAAAACGTTGAAGAACTGTGGGAATTCATCCAACGAAGTCTTACGAATAAAACGACCGACCTTCGTAATTCTCGGATCATCCTTCATTTTGAAGATGAAACGATCGGTCTGTCCATTTTCTTCGGCAAGTTTCTTCTTCAATTCTTCCGCATTGGTGACCATGGAACGGAATTTATACATGGTAAATGGCTTGCCATGCAAACCGATACGCTGCTGCGAGAAGAAAATCGGACCACCGTCATCAAGCTTGATGGCGATCGCCGTGCCCAGCATCAGCGGCGAGGAAATCAGCAGCGCGAAAGCCGAACCGACGATATCCAGCAGGCGTTTAATCACGTACGTCGTATTCGTATACTGCGGCAAACTTGCCAGCAATACCGGCTGTTCGGCCGTATTACGCAAGTACAGGCGGTGGCCGCTCACGTCAGCCAAGGAAACAGCCAACGCAAGCTCCATGCCAAGCGACTCGACCGCAAGGGAAATGCCATGCAGCATTTCGGAATCGCGGGACAGCACGTCGGCAACATACACTTCCTGCGCACCCAAGCTTTCGCACGTACGCGGGAAAGCGGCATTGAACGGAATCACCTTCAGCTTGTCGGCACCTTCAATGGAAGGATCAGGCTCGAACGACGTGACCACATAAGCGTCTTTCTCATTGTCGTCAGCTTCGATCGGACACACGGCAATCGGCGAATACCCCAAATTGGAGTAGTCCCGCATGGTGCGCAACGCACAATTGATACCGTCGGAAGAACCAATCACCACGGTCTTATACTTACAGGCGCCCTTCTGACGGCTGCGATGCTGCCACTGACGCATCTGCCAACGGGCGATGACTTCTAGGAAGAATGCAATGATCGGGGCGACGATAAGCGCGGTTCTCGGCAAGGAAAGATTGAAAATAAAAGCAAGCGAGCAGTAAGTGATGATGGTGAGCAGCGACGCGTTGATGATTTTCGCATACAGCTCGTAGCCTTCCGCCATCACATGACGATGATACGTTCCGGCAAAAGTGAGGCTCAACACCCAGATGAGGCTGAAGCAGATGAGGAACAGCCAGAACGGCATGGCCCCCTTGATGGCATTATATGCGGCATCGTTGGCCCAAAGACTGATGGATAGCGAAATCAGCATGACCGCAAGATCGACCATCACCAAGCAGACGACAAAAGAATAACGCCATGCGGGCACAACCTGATTCCGCCTGCCCTTGCGCTTTCCATCTTCACCAACGGAAAATGGCGTGTTCGAAAACATCATCGGCTCAAACTGAGGGCTGTTGTCTTGAGACTGATGTCGCTCCTGCTTCTGATCCTGGTGACGAGAGTTAGAAGAGACGATATGGATTTCCTGGGTTCTCACTACTTGATCCGAACCCTGCTCAGAGCTGCGGAAACCGCCTTGCATGACTCCTCCCTCTACTAACTACCCTCACCCGAAAAGAAGGGGGCTTCCCTCCATGAAGAGATAGTATCATAAGCCCTGTTAACAGAGTAGATCTCCAACTCGCTTTTGCGGTTAAATGACTATTGGAAACTTGCTTTTGACGCGATACCGCGAAACACGCGGCAAGAACGGATGAAAAGTTGACGTCCGTTCCGTGAACGTGAGGCTACATGCGCATATACCCACATATTCCCCCATACTCCCCTGTTGCAAGATGGCTTGTCTAGAGCCGCTTGCTTAGCTGCTTAGGTTACCTACGGAACTGTCTAGCGGCCTTCGATCAGCGGGGTCTGGCGGAGGGTGAGCGGCTCATCCGTATCTGGAGCGGACTGCACATGCACGGTGATCTCATAGGATTCGCCGGGCTGCAAGGTCACATCGCCCACGCCCACGGTCAGGCCATCGTGCAAAGTCACACCCTTGTAATCGTCGGCATTCTGGAATTCCCAATCCACCAAACGACCGTTCGCAGGCGCGTAAATGAACAATGCCGTCTTGATCTGGCCTTTCGGAACGATATTTCCGGCACCGGTCACATAGTCAGCTTCGGAAGCCGCTTCTTCCGCCGTCAGGGTGTTCTGCAACTTGATATGCACCGTATACTGGTTCGCGCCGTTTCGCGCGACCTTCTGGAATTCAGTGGTCACTTCGCGATGCAAATACCAGTCCATTTTCGACTCGGTTTCGTCGGAAATATACACGCCGACCTGCGGTTTTGCACCTTCCGTAATCAATTTGCCGGAAATAGCGGAATCGGCAATCAGATTCTGCTCATCCTCATGCGCGCTCCACACCATCACGTGTCCCTGCTCAACAGACGTGGAAAGCGCCTTGACATACGATTTGAAATCGCCCGCATTCTGCGTGATATGGTCGAACGCGGCCTGCGCGGCAACGGCGAAATACTCGTCCGTCTCCTGCGGAGTCATGCGCGCATACACGTCATGCAGCAACGTTTGGGCGGTATTAGTGCCATCCAACGTCGAACCGTCAGGCATGGCAACGCCACCGGTCACCGCCAACATGTTCTGCAGGAACAACGGATCAATGGCGATCACGCCATCAACCGCAACGCCATACTGGCGATTCCACATGGCGCTCACAATCTCGCCGGTACGCGGAAAATCAGGCGTGAAATTCACATCGCGAATATCCTTGCCAAGCTTGTCGGTGAACAGCAAACGTTCCTCGGCGGTCAAATCCACAACCGGCTCATCGGCATTCTGAATTTCCGAATCGGAAACGAACGGCTGCAAGCTCACGTGACCACCCTGCACCGTGACCAGGCCGAGCGATCCCGTAAGACCGCCGGACGGGCGTGCCTCCGCATTCGTTTGCGCAAGGATCAGATAATTGCGCGGAGCATCATTCGCATGGCTTTCCGTGCCCAACATGCTGGGCAGCACCTGCACGATGGAATTCAAGGAATGCACCATGCTGTCAAGTTTTTCGCAATACGTTTCCACGGTTTTCAGGGCGTCCGCGACCTGCGCGATATGCGGGGTTTTCATGGCTTTCACGGTTTTCACTTCCCGCGTGGCCTTGTCGATCGTATCGTCCGCGATTTGGAGCGGCTGCTGAGACGCTTCCAATCCGGAAATTTCGATCGTGCCGTTTTCCACGTGAATACTGTTCAGATCAACATTTTCGGCGACTTTCACCAGTTGCGGCAACGCCTGCGACGAAATATTCTCCATGGCGGCCACCGTGGTGCGTACGGCGGAAATGTCATTGCCCACATACGGCACGACCGACGCCACCTGCCACAGCGGCGAAGAGGTTTGCTTGTAGGCCTTGCTTACGTGATCGGAGAACGCGGTTGTCTGCTTCTCAAGCTTGGACGTGTCCGCTTCGGAGATGGTCTGCTGCAAGCCTTGAGCACTCGACACCGCCTGCTGCAGCTCGTTTTTCACGTGCAGCGCAGACCATACGAATGCGCCGGCGAAAACGGCGAGGGCTGCGACTATCACGAGTACGCCGATTAGGATCTTGCGATGGCGACGTTTGCGCTTGATTTGGCGAATATGCTCGGCGCTCATACGGCGGCGCACGCGGCGGGAATGCGGGGCGCTGGAAGTGGAATCTTCTGGACTGGCGGTTGCGTCGGAGGTTGCGGTTGCGTCGGCGGCTGAATCGGCATTAGACTGCGGCTCCTCCTGACGGCCTTGCTCAGGCTGGACGCCGAATTCTTCAGGCTGATCAGACGCGCCGTTCATATTCCGTTTCGCTCCCTAATTGTTTGCAAGCACTTCGGATTCCCCAGTGTAATAGTAGGGGGAGTCGATGAAACCTACGGAGCAAAAACGGGGCAATAACGGCGGTATTACTGCTCAACTGTTGCCGGTAACGCAAGAACTGATGCAACCTAAACGTGACCTGCAAACCAGTATTGCTACAACTCAAGCATGACCCGCGACGGCAGCATTACTGAAATTCCAACGTCGCCAATAATGCCTTGTGGTCGGAACCTTGAATCCGCTTGGTTTCCAAATTTCTGGCGTACACACCCTTGTCGTAGATGATATGGTCGATTTCAGCGATAGGGAATACCGAAGGATACGTCATATGCAATCCCTCGCCGGCACTCTCCCCCGCATCCGTAAAGCGATCGCCCAACAAATATCTGAAGCTTGCATGATCCCACGTGGAATTAAAATCCCCCATCAGCACATACGATTCCCCATTATCGTAATGCTGTAATTGCGCTATGGAATCCAAACTTTTATTCCATAATCCCTGATTGCTTGGTCGTGGAGAAAACGGATGAACCGACCCAAATCGTACTTTTCTGCCATTGAAATCAACTGTCGCGGCAGGAATACTACTGGATTCAATAGGAATGAGATCCTGCGTTGTTTCCTGCAGAGGATGCACACTATACAGTACGTTCACACCGCCATTATCGTGCCAAGTGAGTTGCGCGGAAACGGAATACGGAAGATAATCCTCAATTCCAGCATCATGCAACCGATCTAATAATCCTGATGAAACTTCCTGCATTGCAAGAATTTCAACATGCTCGCTTTGGATTGTTCGCACGATTTGCTGCGCATCGGCACAACCTTGCTTCGTATTGAACGTCATGACACGCACTGTTGCAGAAGGTTGTATGGCACGATCATTGGTCGGAACGGCATACCCCCAATGCCAGATAATCTGGATGATCACGCACAATACGCTTAACGCGACTAAAAGTTTTCGTTTGCCGACAGCGCGAAAAACTGTTGCAATAATTGCGATAATCACGGAAAGCAAGCCAAGCCAAGGCATGAGCGCGACGATCAGAGGCACGTAGCGTTTACCATCGAGACTGTTCGGCAGCATGCGCAGAAGCATCGCGAACACGATGACGGCGGATGCGAACCACAGCAACGCCGTAAGCAGTGAAGCGCGCGTTTCACGACGCGTCTCACTTCGTTGGACATCGCCAAGTCGAGTCATGCGCACTCCTCTCCCATTCCATCTTCCCGTTTCACTTCCTATTCCGCGCAATCCGCAATCGTATGCAATCACATGTTGCAACCGATAGTCTTACGCATCGTTTTTCACAACATCTCTCACAACATCTCTTCTCGTGAACGCTACCCGCGTTCATCCCCGCATATGTTTCCCGCGTGCATTGAGGGTGATGCTTTCACAAAAGTGCCACTATATGGACACTTTCCGGCATTTGGAATCGTTCTGATACGTTCATCCGATAATCTATAGGTTGCAAAACGGTGCTTAACAAAAGAGGCAATCATGAGCGAAGAAGCAATGCGAGAAGAAGTGGCACAAGCTGTGGAAGTGGCCGCAAACAAGGCCGCCGAAGAGGAAATCAGCAAGCTGGCCGAATTCGAAAGCGCCATCGACGAAACGCTCGCCTCCGGATATTTGGACGATACGCTCACCGTCACCGACGCAGACGGCGTGGCGCAAGTGCTGCCAGTGCTCGATTCCGAGCCGATCTCACACTTGGTGGAAGGCTTGGAAGCCGTAGGCGGGAGCGCCAATGTGTTCGTGCACACCAGCGCAGGCGTGGTGGCCCTCAGCGTAGTGGAATACAAGCCCAACGAAGAGGAGTAGCCGTCGCAGCATGCACGGTCAGGCGGCACGCCTACGGTTGAGGGCGCGTTGCACGGTTTCATGCGTGGAACCGGCACCCTGGCCGCGCACGCCGAAGAACACCATCAGCACCATCACGAAGCAGATTGCTGCACTGATACGAAGCGCCCACTGAATGCCGAACACGTTGGCAGCCGCATACACGGCTTTTGTGCCACCAAGCGCAGTCCAACGAAGAGACGTGAACGTCTCCATCAAAATCACCAACACCGGAGCGCCAATCGCGCCCGCAATCTGACGAACCGTATTCGTCACCGCGGATCCGGCGCTCACCTCTTCCGGTTCCAAACAATTCAGTGACCATGTGGTGATCGGCATCAACACGAAACCCATGCCGATCTGGCGCACAAACTGCCAAATCGACACCCACCAAATCCACGAGGTCATGGAAATCAAACTCATCATGACCGTGCCGAAACACAAGGTAATCGTGCCTATCAACGCCACCGGACGTGCGCCGAAACGGTCAAGCACCTTACCACCGAAAAACTGCGAAATGCACTGGCCCAAAGCACCCGGAAGCATCACCAGGCCGCTAATCGCAGCAGAATAGCCACGGCAATCCTGAATGTACAGGGGCATGATCACCATAATCGAACTGAACGCGAAGAACGAGAGCGCGGCCGTGATCGTGCCAACAGTAAAACTACGATTCTTCAACACGCTCAAATTCAACAGCGGCGGCTGCGCTTCAGGATTTTCAATCTGCCTGCGCGCGCCATGAATCTGGCGGAGCACAAACCAAATAATTCCCACAACGCCAATCACCATTGGCAGCCAAACCATAGGATTTACAAACGAATACGATTCAATATTCGTAAAGCCGAACATTAGCCCGCCGAAACCGAAAATAGACAGTCCAACGGAAAAAAAGTCAGCCTTCGCGGTTTTATCGTTCTCACCGAAATTATGCAATCCAAAATAGGCAAGAAGCAGCGAAATTACGCCGATAATGGTCAACGTGAGGAAAATTGAACGCCAACCGTTCAAGTCCGTCTGCACACCGCCAAGCGTCGGGCCGATCGCCGGAGCCACGCTCATCGCCATGCCAACCGTACCCATTGCGAAACCACGGCGAGACAGCGGATAAATCGAAAACACCGTGATCTGCAACACCGGCCACATCACACCCGTGCCAACCGCCTCAAGCAAACGCCCGATCAGCACCATCAAAAAAGTTGGACCAAGCCAAGCGAACAGTGAACCGATCGTGAACACAACCATGGAAACAAGCACGATTTCGCGCGTCGAAAAACGTCTCGTAAGGTATGCCGTAAGCGGCACCATCACGCCCATGACCAGCTGGAAAATCGACGTCAGCCACTGACCGGTCGTAACGGAAATACCAAAATCACTGACGATCGTCGGCAACGCGGCGCTCAACTGCAATTGCGTGAAATTACCGACGAACGTAATAAATGTAAGAATCGCAATGGAAATAAACGCCGTGCGCGTTAAATGACCGTCCTGATACGATTCCTCTCGAGTAAGCGCTCGAGACATGCTCCGCTTCGCTGACATCAATCACCTTCTCCACATTCAAACGCACAAACTATATGATAGCCCGTATGACAGAGGCATGGATATTCGCCTGCGGATTCCTGTTTTTGTCATTTCGGGGTAACGCTCCCCTATTTAGAGGTATCATGGCACACGAAAGAGGTAGGCAAGTTTTCGACGCAGGCAGCGTCGAGGGGGGGGGGGGGAGGATAATGACAGTCAGGGCCATGTTCCACATCTGCATGGAGTTGTGGGGTATTTTCATATGCCTGATTTGCGCAGGCGGAATTTTCATTGCAACCCCACACAAAACCAGACGAACTCGCATCAAAATACTCATGCAGATCGCCTGCATGCTTCTTCTTGGAACCGACGCGCTCAGCTGGTATTTTCGCGTAGATGCAGACGAAACCGCATACTATATGGTTCGCATAAGCAATTTCTCAGTATTCTGCATCAACTATATTTTCATGAGTTTCTTCGCAACCTATGTTTGGTTGACAGTGAGCAAACATCAGCATCGCAAACCAGCCGCATTGCGTGCTGTCTACGCATTATCCGTAATTGGAATTCTCTTACTTATCATCACACAATTCACTGGTCTTTTCTACTATTTCGATGACCACAATCTTTACCATCGCGGTAATTTCTATCTTCTTTCGCAGGCAATTGCGGTCTTGGGAATCGCATTATGCCTCTTCATGTTGATCTCATATCGCAAGAATCTTGATCGCATTATTTTCCTTTCCATGATGTCGTTCTTCGTGCTACCAGTATTGGCGACCATCTACCAAGCACTGGCATACAGTTTTTCATTGCAATGTTTGGCGATCGTGATTTCCACACAGATTATGTTCGTCATGGACACCGTGGAAATGAACATGCGATTCCACTCGCAACAGGCCGCCTACGAAAAAGCACGGTACGAAGCCGAACATGACGGCATGACCGGTTTGCTGAACAAGGAAGCGGGATGGAAACACATGCGCAAATATTTCGACCGCATGGATTCGCACGACGAAGCGATGCTGATGTTCGTCGACATCGACGATTTCAAAACCATCAACGACACATACGGACACACGGTCGGCGATTTCTGGATCCGCGAGGTCGCATCCCAACTTCGGCACATCTACCGGCAAGATGACATTATCTGCCGATATGGCGGTGACGAATTCTTGGCGCTTATTCGCAACACCGCCAGCGAACAGGTGCTTGAAACCACGCTGGGCATGTTCTTCCAACAGTTGGCACGCACCTCGGAACAGCACGGGCAAGACGTGCATTGCAGCGTAGGCGTGTGCCGCATTGCAGCTGCTGACGGTGCCAGCCTTGGCACGGGGCGCGCCGATGGAGACGCGATCGGAAGCGTGGATTTCGACCAATGCGTCGCACAGGCCGACTTGGCGCTGTACGAAACCAAACGATTCAACAAAGGAACGTTCACCGTCTACAACTACGACCGTTCCCAGCCAGCACCCGCAAATATCCGCGCCTAAATGAGCAGCTTCAGCTTTCCGGCAATTCCTGCGCTGGGCAACCGTGCAATACGGAAAGCATCGCCCGCTTTTCCTGCGAAGTGACAGTCAGCCCGTACTTGTCTTTCACGCCAATCTGCCGGGCCACGTAATCGCAACGGTATTCACTGTTCGTCGGCAGCCAGTATGCGGCCGAAGCGGAACCCTTCTGCTGATTCGCGGGCCCATCCACGGCCAGCAGATTGTACATGTCGTTGCCGAATTGGTACAGCTTCACATGATCCCACGTGTTCGCGCCCGACTGCCACGCATTTTCCAACGCGACCACATGATCGATCTGCACCGCCGAAGACGTTTTCACTCCACGTACGAATTGGATGGTCTGACCGGTATACGGATCGTCAAGCGTGCCCGACGCAACCTGGCAGCTACGGCCGTTCTTATATTGCACGTCCGTCAGATCGCGCGCGAGCACGTCTTCGCGCACGTCGCAACCGTTGCCATCGTCGTCGGTTTCGCGGAATCCGAACGCATCGCGATCATATCCGGCCTTGCTGGGATTGTCGTCGACGGTAAGTTTTTCCAACGTTTCCACAGCTGTGCCGGTTGCCGTGTACTCGCCGGTGATTTCGCCTACGGTCGGATTGACTTTCGGCAGCAGCATGCCGATAGTGACGCCGATTACCGCAACGACTACCAGCAAAATAAGAATACGTTCCAGCGGACCGTCGGCGTTGATCCAACTTTTTTTGAACCGCTTGCCGGCCCGCTGGATATCACGCACGTCGCGTTCAATATTCCGATAATTATAAGAATTACGATTATTCTTTCGAGGCATAATTATTAAAAATAATACGAAATTACGGAATTACGGAGTATCAGGCGTACGTGAACGTCATCGGATCATGTCCGGCGCGCGTCGGACCGTCAAGCGCGTCGATCGCGGCATGTTCTTCAGGGGTGAGCACGAATCCAAACAAATCGAGATTCTGCTTCTGCCGATCCGCATGCACCGACTTGGGGATGATGATCGTGCCATTTTCGATATGCCAACGCAGAATCACCTGCGCAGGGGTAACCCCATGCTCCGCTGCGATGCGCTCAATCGCACCGTTTCCGGCGTTCAAATCAGCACCGCGAGCCATCGGCGAATATGCTTCCACGGCAATGCCGTGCGCCTTGCAATAGTCCACGACCTCGCGCTGCTGCCAGGTCGGATGCAGCTCAATCTGGTTGACGGCAGGATATTCGCCGGTCTCCTCATGCAAGCGGTCGAGATGCTCGGGCAGGAAATTGCACACACCCAGCGTGCGCACGCGCCCCTCCGCGCGAAATTCCTGGAACGCCTTCCACGTTTCACTGGAACGCCAGTCGAACGGGGTGGGCCAATGCAGCATGTACATGTCGACATAATCGAGCTGCAGCAAGCCAAGCTGGCGGTCGAACGCCTTGCGTGCGCTGTCATACCCCTGCTCGGAATCGCGCAGTTTCGTCGTAACCCACAGGTTTTTGCGCTGCTCACCTTCCGTGAATCCCGCATTGTTCAGCGCGCGACCCACGCCGGCCTCATTGTTGTACCCCGCCGCGCCGTCGATATGACGGTAGCCGGCTTCCAGCGCACTCTCCACTACGGGGGTAACGCCCTCATCGTCGATGCGCAGCACGCCCAAGCCGATTTGCGGAATCAGATTGCCGTCGTTCAATGTGACCATGGGGGTATGGAAGGTTTCCATGCGTTGTCCTTTCGAAGGCTGTGTTTCAGGCGATTATTCTCAACCGTTCTCATGCTTGTTCCAGCTTAGCCGCAGGTCGCCGCAATTCGGCCATATTTCGTGGCACATGCCTCGCATTGCGTCTTGGAACGGTTCGGACGCGCCGTTGCATGAGTCGCGCATATGCCGACAGATGATATGCGCGTACGTAACATAACCGCGCGGTCTCGTGCGCTATAACATTGCTCGGATAAGAGGGCGACGAACATGAACAGTACAGACGACGCGAACGATATGGACGGCATGGGAGGCATGGTCAATGCGGGTGCGACGGATGGCGTGGAATGCTGGGAAACGGCACGGGCGAATCACGATTTCTCTTCCCGCCATGGGCACGCGCTTGCCGGCATGCTTGGACCTGCTTTTGTGGCGGCCGTCGCCTACGTGGATCCCGGCAATGTGGCGGCGAATATCACATCCGGCGCGAGGTACGGATATCTGCTGGTGTGGGTGCTGGTACTCGCCAATTGTATGAGCGTGCTCATTCAATATCAGTCCGCAAAACTTGGTATCGTCACCGGAAAAAGTCTTCCCGAAATCCTGGGAGAACGACTTGGCGACGGCGGTCGATTCATGTTTTTCATGCAAGCGGAAGTCATTGCAATAGCGACTGATCTTGCGGAAGTAATTGGCGGCGCAATCGCACTGAAATTATTATTTGGACTTCCGCTTTTTATTGGTGGTTGCATAATCGGCATTATTTCTACGGTCTTGCTTATTTTTCAAAAGAGTGCCACGCATCATATTTTTGAAAAGCTGATCATTGCATTGCTGCTGGTGATTACTTTTGGATTTATTGCAGGCCTTTTTATTGATCCACCAAATCCTGCGCAAGTTTTACAAGGTCTTGTTCCGCATTTCAAAGGAACCGAAACGGTATTGATGGCAACTTCCATGCTGGGCGCCACGGTGATGCCGCACGCGATTTACCTGCATTCCACGCTGGTGAACGACCATTACGTGCCAGGAGAGCCCAAACCGAGCGTAAAGACCCTGCTACACGGAAGCAAAATAGACGTGTTCTGGGCATTATTACTTGCTGGATCGGTGAATCTTGCACTATTGATTCTTGCGGCGAATTCATTGCATGGCATGACCGGCACGGATACGATCGAGGGTGCGCAACAGGCCATTCAGCATGTGCTAGGTCCGGTGATCGGCACGATTTTCTCGGTCGGACTGCTGGCTTCCAGCCTGAGTTCCACGTCGGTCGGCACATATGCGGGCGCCGAAATCATGCATGGACTGCTGCGGATCAAAGCGCCGATGTGGGCATGCCGCGTGGTGACGCTCGTACCGGCGTTGGTGGTGTTGTGGTTTGCTAAGAACCCGACGGAAGCGCTGATCATAGGGCAAGTTGTGCTGTCGATCGGCATTCCATTTGCGATTATTCCGCTGATGAAATACACGCACGACCGTTCTTTAATGGGCGATTATGTGGATGGTCCGGTGAAATTCGCGATCAATATGGTAGTTGTTTCGCTGATTGTCGCACTTAACGTGATTCTTGTAATTCTCACGCTCTCCGGTCGTTCCTGATGTGGGTCCCATTTCGGTGTCCGCACAGTCGACCGGCGCAGCTGCCCGCGCAGGAATTGCCGGAACACCGAGGTTGATTCGGGTCTGCACAACCTCAGTTCCGTGTCTGCATAAGTCTGATTTTGCGTCTGCACAAGTCCGGAATTGGCCCTGAAATCGGAGTTGCGCAGACGGAAAAACCTGCCAAACCGGCAATACGGGAATGAAAATCAAGAACAGATACCCCTAAAAAGGCATTTGGCAGGGAAACTGCACAAACATCGCGAGCTGCGTCGCGAAGCCAACGATACGAAACCAACAGCACAAAGGGCGATAGCGCGAAATCAACGGCACGAAGGACAACGGTACGAAACCGATGGCTCGAAGGGCGACGGCACGAAACCAACGGCGAGTTACACGCGCGTGGTGGCGCGGGCGATCACGTGCGACTGGGTGGTGATGTAACTCGGCTCCAGCACACGCGTGCCGTCGATCCGGTCGAGAATGCGGCTGACCGCAGTCGGCGCAATCCAGTCGAGACAAGAATCCATGGTGGTCAGCGGAGGCTGGAAATATGCGGCTTCTTCAATATTGTCGAAGCCGATCACCTGCATCTGTTCAGGCACGGAAATGCCGTTCGCAGCCAAAGTGAACAGCGCACCCAACGCAAGCTGGTCATTGAACGCCACAATACCGTCGAATGGAATCCCGGAATCAATAAGCTGCTGCGTAATGCGAGCGCCGGAACCAATCGTCCAATCCTGCCCAGTGCTCATTACCAGTCGGGAATCGAATGCCGCTCCCCGCGCGGCGCACGCTTCGAGCACGCCGCGAAGTCGCAGTTGCGCATTGCCTTCCACTGCTTCACGCACGGAATCGATATGCTCCGGTTCGGTTCGCGATCCGACCACCGCGAGCCGGGTTGCGCCATGGTCGAACAGGTATTCGGCTGCGAGTCGGGCTTCCTGAATATCGTCGGGGGTAACATGGTCGGCTTTGCCGTGTGTGGAACGCGCGCCCACGCATACGAGCGGATAGTCCACGTCCAAGTCCGCCGCTTCAAGGTTTTCGACTTCGGAGATCGACAGGATCATGCCGTCCGAGACGGTGGTGTTGAAGTTGCGCAGGAGTGATTGCGCTCCTTGTGCGGATCCTTCGGCGTAGGTGGTGACGTATACGGAGTAGCCGTAGCCGCGGGGCGCGGGGGGTAGGGGGGGGGGGGGGTGCGCGAACATGGG
>OBWI01000029.1_pt1 | contig 147387 bp, 180 predicted proteins | sample 1495201 | NCBI WGS metagenome assembly OBWI01 (sample SAMEA2580050, study PRJEB22360) | human gut metagenome | biome: human gut; feature: human-associated habitat; material: faeces | place: Denmark | collected 2008/2010
CCACAGCTCTGGCGCGCCCACGACGGGCGATGGACGCAAGCCGCAGAGGAGCTGGTATCTTCTTGTGGATTGACCGAGGATGAATGTAGGAAGCTGCAAGAAGAAAGCGGATCGTTTAATGATGAGATGCTTGAATTTATTGATATGGTATTTGGTCATACGGATATGATAGGTGAAGGTGAAGATGATACAGAATAAATATGTATAAATATCAAATAGTAATTATATACAATAAAAATTATGAGCTTAATAGATAAACTAGAAGACTTGGTGGCTAAGGTAGACACCGAATACCAAGAGAAGATGGAGGCAGTGATCCGGGAGATAGTCCCGGGGATGCCGGAAGATAGCGTACGTCATGCCGCCGAGTGTATGTGCACGGACAGGATGGGGAGTATGATGGACATCGATCTTTATATATTAAGGGAAGAAAATAGGCCTTACAAATGCCATTATCTAAAGGATCTGCTGGAAGATAGGGTAGCTAGAATAAATAAGATGCATGAGGATAAAAGTTATACATATGATATAGATGATAATTATTGGTGCGCTACATGTGGTTCCCATTCTCATAAAGAAGATTCCAAGACAGGGTATTGTTGGCATTGCGATACAGATAGTTGGGTTAAAGAGGATGGGGCGGATGTAGGGATATAAAAATAGGCGATTATATAATATTCATATTTACTAGATATGGGAGAGAAGAAGATAAAAATGTGCCAAAAAAAAGACAAGTCTATTAAAAAAGTGCTTGAGGAGATAGAGAATAAGGCTATTGAATCTCGATATACGAATATGTATGATTGGCAGCGCAGGGAGCTTTCAAAAGAGGATCTGTTTGAGTATGCGGAGGAGATGAGAAAATGTCTTGATAAGATATTTGATTTGGCAATTGATGAAAGGCTTAAATAATTCAACACAAAATCATATAAGATGATAACTTCTATAAGGATAGACGACAACAAGAAGACTCCATTTAAATATATCCCAAAGATAAAAGCGTTCAAAAATGGCTCTGAGTTTATATTCAAGCCAGGCGTGAATGTGATTGTAGGCAAGAACGGGAGCGGGAAATCAACCCTCCTGAATATGATATCGAAGTACATGTTGTGCGAGAAAAAGATGTGTTCTGAATTACCGTCAGAAGCATTGTATTTCCCGGATATATTTGATGATGACAAGGTGCTTGACGGGATCAGTATTAAGTCGGATTATATCGGGAAGGTATTCCATCTCCTACAGCAAACTGAAATGAGAAAGGATGATATATTGGATAATATCAATAATTTAAGTTTGTATATGAATGGAGCATCTAGGTCCTCTGGGGAGAAGAACCTTCATGCCATGAACTCGCTTTTTGATTTTGTGTTTAACCAAGATGAGTATACGTTTCCGATACAGAAACTTATGGAATTTAAGAGAAAGTCAAATGAGTTCTGGGCAAACAGGATCGACAATCTTTTAAAATACTACAAAGACAATCATGTGGTATTAATGGAGAAGGATTTTGAGTATACAATCCTTATGGATGAGCCGGACAGGAATTTAGATATTGACAATATCATGGATCTGTACAAGGTATTGTCATTTCATAAACCGCAAACACAAATTATAGCCGTAATTCATAACCCGGCTTTGATTTACAAGTTGAGCAAGCCGGATTGCGTGAACTTTATTGAGATGACAAAAGGGTATTTGAAGAAAATTACTGGTTTTATGAATAAAAAATAAGAAAGGAGATGAGAGAAGAATTGAGAACAATAGGATCAAAAGGACGCCATGTGTTTACAGCAACCTTTGTTAGATTTGGATTTAGGAATGGATACATTGGACCTGTAAAAACGATACTTTTACAAGATGTGACACTTGATAGCAAAATAGTATCAGATCATTTGTGGTTCGATTTAACAAAAGGATTTAGTGGTGCTGATTTATCGCCAGGCGATGTGGTTGAGTTTTGCGCAAGGGTTAGTGCTTACGAGAAAGGATACAAGGGGCACAAGGATGATGTACTTAATAGACCGATAGAAAGAGACTATCGATTATCAAGACCGACAAAAATTAAAAAGATCGGGAAGAAATTAATGTTAGGTAATTATATACCAGTTTACACCTCCCTACCAATAACTATTACCAACAACCATAAACTATATAAATATTATATTTGTTAGGTAAAAAGCTCTTTAGGTATCTGGATTGAAAAACCGGGAGGATGTTCCTCCCGGTGGGAATCACCTTTTATGTTTACACTTACAAGGTGTAGATCGTCTGTATCCTTTAACGACGGTTATACTACCATCGCTGTTTGTACGTGGGTAAGGATGCACAGATACGATCTTTTTTCCCTTTTTTGTTTTAGCCATAATTTTTAAGATTATAGCATTAAACAACGCTGATTCACGACCAGCTGCCGACTGATTTTCAGTCAGTTTTTTTTTAATTCAAGATACCTAAGAGCTTTTTATGATATTTGTCACAAATATAGTTAAAACATATATTTTGAATGATTGTGTCCCAGATTCTTATATTTACAATTAACATTAGTTATATTTTACTCGATCTGATTAAGTTTCATAATATAGTATCTTTGCCCCACGTATTAGAATAAAGACGTAGAAGCGTTAAGATATTATCTCGTATTTGAAATCTGGACAATTTCAACCACTCGGGATAATAGACAAAGATGCCTCCTACGCCTATGTTGTTATATTTATACCTCTAGGGGCAAACTATACACAATCATAAGGCGTGGGGCTGTTGTTTGTTATTGAGTGGTGGGCAGTCCAGAGCCTCAAATACGGTAACATCCAATAGTCCCCACGCTTCTTTATATTTAGAAACCACCGAACGAAGGGGACAGGGAGGATAAAAGCAATAGATTTATGGTAACAAAAGTGAGATTTATGTATTTCTTATTGATGTACATAATGCTTATATTTTCATCATGCGGAGATGATGGAAATGAGGATTGGGAAAATGGAGATAAAAACACTTCGCAAACAGAGTTTAAACTCTCTCCACCGGATTGGTTGATAGGTACATGGAAAAATGGTGATGGACTAGGGATGTTAACGTTTCAATGTACTAAAGACAATATAATATATGGATTAGATGGCGCTTCTATGAATTTCGTTAAGCATGCCCAAGAAAGTGCCGCATTTTACAATCAATCCAATCCACCCTTAGGAGATGTAAAATTGTATGAGGAACTACGAGGTAATAATAATTACAAAGTCGTATTAAGCATAACCCAGATGGGGGTTGAGAACAAGATTTTTGTAGAGATATCCAAAATATCATCTACGGAAATATATATTAACACAGAAGAATATAATTCACAAACTAAATTCACCAAGGTAAGATGAGAAAAATACTATATGCGATAGCCTTTTTATTTTTAGTTGTTTCCTACTCCTATTCACAGGGGAGAACACAAGATGTTGTTTATCTAAAGAACGGGAGTGTAATCAGAGGTCTTATCATAGAGCAAGTACCAAACAAATCCATAAAAGTACAGACCAGAGACGAAAGTATCTTTGTCTATCAAATGGATGAGATAGAAAAATTAGGGAAAGAAGAGGATACATCTTATTCGTTTAAGAAAATATTAGGCCCTAAGAGGACTTATGATATTAAAGGGTATCGAGGATTTTTGGATTTGGGATATACTACGGGGGATGATGGATGTATCCAATTTACCACATCTCACGGATACCAATTAAATCCGTATTTCTTCTTCGGTGCGGGAACCGGAGTATCATATTTCACTGATAGTGAATCAGCGTTAATCCCCGTTTTCGCAGATTTACGAGGGAACTTTACCAATGGGCAGATAGTTCCTTTTATAGGATTAAGGATTGGTTATGCCATTGATGTCACTAGCGATTATGGTGGAAATGGTTTTTACTGTAATCCCTTTGTCGGTGTAAAATATATGCTTGGAAAACAATCAGCTGTTAATTTTTCCCTAGGTTATGGGTCACAAGCTAGGAGATATTCTTTTAGAGGACATTCTTCTAGTAAGAGTATAGACGGATTTAATTTCAAGATAGGTATTGAGTTCTAATTGTAAATATTGATAAATATTAATATTGTAAAAATAAATCTATCGTAATACTATTTTGCGTAATATCAAAAGGAGAGTAATCATGAAACGTATCATATACTTATTAGCGATATCATGTTTCCTACTTATTTCTTGCCACGATGACGATCGTTTTAGTGTCGAAAATGTAGTTGGCAATAATACCTCTATCGTAGGAATGTGGCTTCGAGAAGCAGGCAAAGAACAAATGGTATATGCGTTCTTTGAAGACGGGACTGGGTATGAAAAAACAACTGATAGAAGAAACAATACTGTTAGTGTAGATGGATTCACATATGAATTTGATCCAAATACGATGAGTATAGTTTTTGATAAGGAGTTTGATAATGCAATATACTCAGAGTGGACCGTGGAAATGAAAGGAAAATCTTATATGATCCTAACACATCACGGGATCTGGGACGCTGGGCACGGCTTAACACATGAGGATACTTACTCATTTGAGCTATTCAGAATAATGGATGAGTAGACTAAACAGTAAAATTAAAAGATAAGCGGGATTAGATTTAGGCTAGTCCCGCTTTTGTTTTATCATATTTATTAATTTTTAAAAATTACAAACATGAAAAAAGAAGAAAAGAAATTTGTAACAGAGTATCAAATCAATGGCAAAAAGTATGCCGGTGAAATATGGGCAACCTCATGGGAAGAAGCTGAAAGTTTTATAAAACAAAGAGCTTCTACCGAAAAGGTTGTTGGATTTATTCCTAAAGATTAATCATCTATATCACATCCATTTCTTATTGCATTTTTTTTGCAATCATTTTTATTTGCATAACCTTGTGTAGACGCACCTACTATTTCTCCATTAGGAGCTGTTCTTCGCCAACGCCATTTATTATTAGAATCTTGATAAAGAGTAGTCTTATCACGTCTTTGATTTGTTTTCTTTACCATAACATTAGATTTTAAAGTTTATTTTCAAATATAGCAATCTTATTTCTAAACAATCCTAATTAAAACTAAAACAATTTTAATGAGATTGTATTGGGGTATGGTTTGATTGCTGGTTTGGGACGAATTTATTATCTTTATGAGGTAAAAATCAGAGTGTTATGTTTGAACAGAATCGTTTTAAATCTATTGATGAGTTAGTGAAGTTCTTCCCAACCGAACAGTCATGTATAGACTTTCTTGAAAAGAGGAGGTGGGGTGATCATGTCGTATCTCCATACGATCCGGACTCAAAGGTTTATAAATGTAAGGGAAACCGATACAAGTGCAAGAACACGGGAAAGTACTTCAACGTCCGGACAAACACGATCTTCGAGAACACGAAAGTGTCGTTAAGGAAATGGATGTTGACTTGCTATATCGTCATAAACGCTAAGAAGGGTGTCTCTTCCGTTCAGTTGGCTAAGTTCATTAACGTAACACAAAAGACGGCTTGGTTTATGTTGCAACGTATCCAGAATTGTTTCAATATAGATGCCAGCCAATGTCTAAACGGAGAGGTTGAGGTAGATGAGACTTATATAGGGGGATTGAATAAGAATAGGCATAGTAGTAAGAAGGTAAGAAACGCAAGAGGCAGGAGTTGTAAGGACAAGGTTCCGGTATTTGGTATGTTACAAAGAGAAGGCTTTGTTATAGCCAAGGTTGTTAGCGATACGAAAGCCGGGACCTTGATCCCGATTATCAATGATGTTGTATGTCCGGGATCTACAATCTTCTCGGATGAATGGCAAGCTTATAGAAACTTAGATCCTAACCTATACGATCACGGTGTTGTCTATCATAAGAAAGGCGCTTACGTCATTGGGAATAGACATACTAATACGATCGAAGGATTCTGGGGACACCTAAAAAGAACATTGAAGGGTGTCCATCATTGGGTGTCTAGGAAACATCTGCAAAGATACGTGGACTCATCAGCTTTTAGGTATAATACCAAACATCTTTCCGAATGTGAAAGATTCGACGTACTTTTGCAGAATATCGGACACCGATTAAGGTATTCACAGTTAAAAAATGTAGCGGCATGAAAAAAAAGAAAGACCTAGAAGATATAAAACATACTTGGAAATGTAATTCTTTAGAAATCGAGAAGGAGATGAAGAGAATAGCCGATAACATATTCGGCTATAATCCAAAAATAGATCCCCGTGATCCTCTTTTTCGGAAAACTCTTTCTTGGAGCGTTAAAAAAAGAAGGAAAGGGAAAGAAAAATGAGAAAAACGATTGAATAATAAAAGGATACATGGTTATGTGTCCTTTTATTATTTTAGTGATAGTGTAAAGTAGTATATAATTACCTAAGCAAATACAATATAAAAGGGCTTAAGATATATGGAGGATAAGGTGATTATATACCATTTTACGATTTTAGTGTAAAATGGTATATAATCACCTAAGCGTATTAACTATTAATAATGTTTATTTAATTTAATTCAAAAACAAAATGTCTACTTTTGTAGACACATAAAAATTACACATATGAAAAAGAGTAAATTTGTAAAGGAGTTAGAGAGGATCATCGATATGGTTAAGGCCGAGGATGATGGTTTCGAGTATGGTGGTAAAGTCATTTTCTATAAAGAAGATGATGATAACTATGAAATCTCGGTAAAGAACATCGAGATGAATCTTATGGTAGAGGCCAATACTATGGCTAGTATGAATGATAGGACTTTCGCCTGCCTTATGAGTGAGGTCTATAAACAAAAGTTTACAAAGGCTATAACGATATCGGAGGATGAGGATGATGAAGACAATTGATAAGATGACCGATCAGGAGATATATGATCTTACTGATGAGCAGGTAGAGAAATTGATCGTAATAAGATGTGCGGAGGAAGGTGTCAGGTTTATGGATGAGCCTCCAATCATGAGGACATATGACTGTAAACCTATTTCTCCATCCCATTTCTTCTACTATTTAGAAGGATTGAATATAGCCGTTCTTGATCAGGATGATGCTATTAAAATAGCTAAGTTCTTAAGTGACTTTGATCTGTACAGGACTAGATATGATTTCACCGTATCCAATGAAAAGCTATACAGCAAATTGGATATAATTAATATCAAACATACTCCGATGTTTGATACGAAAGACGAGGAGACCTATAAGTCTATCAAGGATAAGAACGATAAGATTGAGGCGGAATATAAAGACCAGCTAGAGAGATATGAGAGAAATATGAAGAAAATGAGTAAAATTCGGGCCGAGATATGGGATAAAGTAGCCGATATAAGACATAGGATTGATAATATGAACTATCTTAGGTCGCTTTTTGCAAGGGAATATCTACCACTGGTGGATAATGATACGGATAAGGCTATGATATTTTTCAAGAAGGCTTATGGCGTGGATGATGATACGGAAAGATATATTCGTGAAGGAATAAAAGATTATCCTTTGTTTAACAATAATATAGATTAAAATGCACAATTGGTTTAAATGTACGGTTTCTTATGAGACCGATGCCGAGAACGGCATGAAGAAGAAGGTAAAGGAAGAGTATTTAGTAGATGCCTTTTCTTATACCGAATGTGAGGCTAGAATCATAGAGGAGATGAAGCCATTCATATCCGGTGAGTTTAGCGTTGATATCAAACGATTCAGGATAGCGGAATTGTTTGCCATGGATGGAGATCGGTTCTATAAGGTCACGGCTGATTATATTACGATAGACGAGAAATCGGACAATGAGAAACGCAAGGCGTTTAACTACATCGTTCGGGCCAATGACCTTGATCATGCCAAAAAGAATTTCGAGGAAGGCATGAAAGGAACCATATCAGATTTCGTTGTCACTTGTATCAAGGAAGAGAAGAAACTGATGGACTTCTACGAGTTTGATGGTAAGATCAGGAATCCGGAGAAAAATGAGGATAGTAGGCAGTAAAGCTAGCTACGAAACCACGTCGTCCATAGCCGAGAAGTTGATGGAGATAAGTAAAATGGAGGGTACGATTTATCGTATCCTCACATTGTCTAACAAAACTTATCTAGCTTCTAAATTAGGATATAGCAGATCGGGGTTCTATAAGAAGATACAAAACAGGAGTTTTAATATCCGGGAACTAGCTCAGATATTCGATACGATCATCAACTTCAAGGATCAAGATTGGACTGAGGGTAAGATTAATAGGCTTAAGAGGTATAGGGCTATGAGCCTTATGGAGTTCAACAAAAGTTATAAAAAGAAAAAGGCATGAGAGGTAGGATGTTACCGTGTGAGAGATGTGGGAGGATGGTAACCATAAGGAGTAAGGGGTTGTGTCCCGCGTGCAGAGCCAAGGAGCTACCGCCAAAGGAAAGGGCGGCAATACGGGTGAAGGCCAAGCCAAAGGGGAAGAGCCTAGCCGTTTTCTTTGGCGCCCATGTGGCTAGATTGAGTATGACAAGGAGATCTGCTACCGGCGCATACATACCATGCCCGGGGGTAAGCAACATATGCCACTTATACCCTAAACGGAAATATAAATCAGTTGCTGAGGATAATGATAACATTATCTACTTGACGGCTGATGAGCATACAAGATTCGATTATCTATTAGATACGATGGATTTCAGCCGGCTCTTGGACGAGTTTGGCAACGTATGGCTGTTGGCAGCCAGAAGGATGAGGGATCTCACACCTAGAGTCGAGGAGGATGGTAAATTAAAAACCAGATTATTATCATGGATAGAAGAAAACAAAAATTACTTCTAGTTCTTGGATACGAGGCTATAAGTGACACAGTATATAGTTATGGGACGATCATAGAAGTCATAAGCGATCAAGAATTGTTTGATGAGATGAAAGTTCGTTTATCCGAGAGACACAATGTGGCTATTGCGGATGATGGAGAGATAGGATGTTCGGCTTTAGGCAAGATAAAGGACGAGAATGCGTCGTCATATTATTGGCGATCATCATTACCAGTATTAAGATCATATCATACAGATCCTAAATTTACCGCTTTCTTTGGCATATTAGACGTTTTATCAACGGTCCCGAAGAAAGATATGGTCGAGGAGGAAAAGCCTGCTGAAGAGCCTAAAAACGAGCCTAAGGAGGAGATGGAAGTTGAGTATGATCTGGAGACAGAGCAACAGTATTATGCCGCTGAATGGATCAAGGATATCCCGACACCTGTGTTATATAGAATGACCGTAGCTGGCAAGCGTGTTTATTATGAGATGGGGGCTGATGGGTATCCTATCATATATGACGGAGCTACCAATAATATAGCTAATGGGTATTGTGATACGTCTGGCGCTTTGGAGAAGTGGAAGAATGAGATGAGACTCAAGGGCAAGGACCCTGATGAGTACGCTAACTATAGGGCTGACTTAGGTACTATCATGCATTATCTATTTGGGTTGTATCTGACCGGGGTTAACATAAAGCTGATCCCGACATGGATCAGGAAGGTGGTCAAGGAAGCAAAGCTAAGAATAGACAAGTATAGGATGGAGCGGATATTAGTGGATAGCATTGATGAGCTAATAGAGGATCTAATATCATTTGCCATATTCTGCAAGGAAAGACATGTAAAACCTGTATTGATCGAGAAGATGTTGAGGTCAAGCAGGTTAAAGGTAGCTTCTTCGGTGGACGCCGTGGTGGAGATGGACAGCGAGCCGGAGACAGTGGAGATAGAGGTCGAGACAGGGGAGTTCTATAAGACGGGAGCCAAGAAAGGTCAGCCTAAGACGGAGAAAAAGAAGATAAAGAGATGCAGGAGGATATTCGCTATATTGGACTTCAAATCAAATAGGAAAGGTAATTTCTATGACGAGTACGCTTTCCAGCTTGAGCTATATAGAAGAATGATACTGGAGAACTACGGAAAGATATTGGAGATAGAGGAGATATATAACTTCGCTCCGGGTGATCCTACCGCAAAGACCAGCCAATATAAGTTGAAGAGACAGACTGACAACCCTATATTGAATATGGCTACCGTAGTATATCTTCAAGGAAAGTATAAGTTCGAGAAAACTAATTATACGGTTACATCAAGAATCGGATCCTTAGATATAGAAGGCGAGTTTGATGTTAATAAGTTGGTAAGGAAAGAGCCGCTGAGGGACTATATATATAGAGTCATGAATGAGAGGAGAGGGTGATGGAATTTAGGGAGTTCAATAAGAGCGTTCATCGGTATGAGCTGGATCATAGCAAACCAAGGAGGAAGCTGACGTGCCCGCAATGCGGCAAGGATAAGTGTTTTACGCCGTACGTGGACGTAACCACCGGTCAGATCGTTGGAGAGCAGTTTGGGGTGTGTGATCATAAAAATAAATGTGGTTACTTTAAATATCCAACAGGGAGCGAACTTGGGAACAATGATCTTTTTACCGATTCAAACAAAGTATTAAGGAGGTACAGACCTCCTATGGATCCGGATATAGCCAACTGCATTCCGGTAAGCAAGATGTTTGAGACGCTTAATCCTTTCGAGACATCCGATCTTCAGGATTATCTATCCAATATCTTCGGATCGTATCATACCAATAGGGCATTTAGCTTGTATAAGGTGGGGATGATGAGATTCGGGGACTGGGGTAAGTGCTGCGTGTTCTGGCAACTGGATAAGAATTGGGTAGTGCGGACCGGGAAGATAATGGGCTACGGGCCTGACGGGAAGAGGGTAAAGGTTCCCATGGATCATGTATGTTGGGTGCATATACTGGACGGTCAGGATTACCTGCTTAGGCAATGCCTGTTCGGGGAGTTTCTTATCAACTTCTATCCCAATGACGCTCCGGTGTATATAGTAGAGTCAGAGAAGACGGCTGTTATCTGTAACATTGTGTACCCTAGTAGGTTGTTTATGGCCTGTGGCGGTATCCATATGCTGAAAAGGGAGATGATAGAGACATTGGGTAGGAGGCGGATAGTCCTGTACCCGGATAAGGGCGACGCTTTCAACGAATGGAGAAAGAAGGTAGACAAGGATATGAGGGGGATGAATATAGAGATAAGTAATTTTCTAGAATCAAAACCCAATATAAATGAGGGAATGGATATAGCGGATTATTTTATTATTAAACAAATTTACAATGGCAAAGGTAGTTGACAATTACAAGAAATTCAAGGTGCTTGAAATAACAAGACAGGAGATGATGGATAAGCTCACCAGATATGGGTGCTTAGGTATTTGCGATATGTGTAACAGACCTACATCCGTGGGCTATTATGTAGCAGTAATCAATCAATGGATGTGCGAGGACTGTTATAATGATTTCATCAAATCAGTTGACAGGTATGAGGAGGATATGAGAATAGAGAACAGGAATTTTAATAGATTCTGTGATCTATTTAATGTCAAAATACAAGAAAAGGCATGAGAGAGCTATCTTTAGCCCAGAAAGCTATGTTAAACGGATCCGTATGCCCGTATTGCAAGGCCCCATCCACTATGATAAATACGGTGGAGGGAAAGCAAGTTGGGTGCGAGAAGTGTGGGGCTTGGATGAGATCCGATTCTACGGGTAAACCTGTAGGTAGGTTAGCCAAGCCGGATCTCCTTAGGTCTATGGATATGGTAATGACCGAGATCAACGTATTCTTAATAAAAACAGGACAGGATAGACATGATCTTTACAAAGAACTATCCGGTGAGCTTATGATACCGGAGGAGCATATATCCCCTTACAAGATGTCTTTGCCATCATTACTTAAAATCATGAGACATATCAAGGCATATAGTGATAATCGGATACAGATATATGATGGAGGGAGGGGGAATAACTGCCCTAGGCATAAGGCGATAGCGATAGGCGGTAGCGCATGCCACGGATGTCCGGAGCATCTATTCCATGTAGTGGATAAGGTAACTGACTTGGTGGTGTGTGACGCTGACATGAGTTACGGTGATTACAAAAAATAATTATTAATAAAAATTGACAGAACATGAAAGTAATTTTCATTCACAAACAGACAGGGTTTTATGTAGGAGGATCAGTGTTTAACAAGACATGTGGTTTTTACAAATGCAGAGATAAGATGATAGAAAAAGGCATAAGCGAGGATAAGGCCAACATGCTTATTGATATAATAGGTCCGCACTTATGTGTGTGGGAAATAAAAGATGGGGATGATCCTTACGAGAGCATGAGAAGCAGACTCGGAGATAAAGCCTCATATTTAGATGGAGAGGATATTATCGTAGAAGATTATGATTATGACGAGGAGGGCGAGAATGGGGAGATCGACTGAATACTATAGGACACATCCGGAGGCCAGAAAGAAGAAGGCTGAGACGGACAAGAAGATCAACGCCAGACCTGAGCAAAAAGCCAAGAGACGGGAGTTGGGTCGTAAGAATTACAAGACCGATAAGCTGAAGGGTAAGGCTTATCGGAAAGGGAAGGACCTATGCCATACGGCTAAGGGGTTAAGATATAAATCAAGATCAGCTAACAGAGGATCTAAATCCGATACGGCTGGCGATAGAAACGCGCGAGGATGAACGATAATAGGATATGGAAGACGTCCAAGGAAATTATCATGGATGCCTATGAGAGGATAATGAAATACCAGTCGGGAGAACTTCTCCCGGCTCGTACTGGATATCCTTATCTAGATAAAGCTTTGCTGGGTGGATTTTACCCTCAACATGCGATAGCCATAGGAGCTAGACCAGGGGTTGGCAAATCCTATTTGGCACAGAAAATCATGAACAATGTGATGAATGTTAATATCAACCCACAAGCGGATGATTATGTATGGTTAAGATGTGAGTTCGAGATGAATCCGGAAGACTTGGTATTACGTTCACTATCAAAAAAAATGAACAAAGACATAGAAGATATCCTCCTTCGTAAAATGGATGAAGAAGAGATGCTGGAAATGCAAAAATGTCTTAAACAAGAAAATTCAAACAGAATAACGTATATACCCATACCTACAACAGTTGATGAGCTTAAAGATTTTCTATGGAATGTATATATGCCGGCGAACAAGGATAAGAAAATTGTATTTGTATCCATAGACCATACAGCTCTTATACAAGGTTCGGGTGATGCCAAGAGGAATATAGATAGTTTGATGAATATGTGCAATATAGCCAAAAGAACGTTCCCAAACATCTTCTTCCTTATCGTATCGCAACTCAATCGAGAAATAGAGGGCAGACGTGATCCGAAGGATCATATGCCAAGGCAGTCTGATTTCTATCAGTCTGACTCATTGGGGCAGTTATGTACGGCCATGGTAGTGTTGAATATCCCAAGGAGATATGGATACTCCTCATACATGCAATTTCCGCAAGGATGGTATCCTAATCTGGAACGTTTCAAGAGCGAGTCAAGACGATCCTTCCGTGTGGATGGATTATTATTCCATCATATCGTAAAGGTCCGTCAACGGTCATTAGAGGAGATTGATGCGATACATGTAGATATCATGAAAGGATATGAGCGATATTATCCTGATGGAGGGGTGGTGCGCCAAGAAAGACCGGGAGGCTCGGACGCCCCTGTAGGCAGCGGCAAGCCGGACACGACTGTGGTGACGCTACCGCCACCGCCTCCCAGTATCCCGTTGGAGCAACAATATATACCGCCCAGTGATGATTTCAATGTAGTACATGACGAAACACCTTATTAAGCATGAGATTGAGGAAAAATTTTTTACTTGTCATCATAAAAGGGATGGAGATGTTATTAAAAGCCAATTTCTCCACCGAAAACAAGATGGGCATACGAGAGATCATATCCTCATTAAAGGAAATGGCCGAATACAGTATCAGGTATATCATAAACCGGGACAGGGAGAAGGAGATCATGAGCATCTGTGATGAGGTATCCAATAAAGTACAGGAGTATAAAAGAATGAACGATAACTCAATGGTATTGGAATTGGAGAACTTGAAGCGGGAGGTAGTGGCGGTAGAGGATCTTCTTAGCTCTTACAAGGGCATTCTTGACGCCGAGCTGGTGATAGCCGAGGATGATATCAGGATCATACGGGATAAGATAGCTATAAGTTTGAGGGAAGACGGGACATGCAAGAGCATGACTGACGCCGATAAAAGGGCTAGGGTGGACGTAAGATACGAGAGGGCGTTAGAGGATTATCGAATCCTTCTAAGATGCGCCAATACGGTTAGGGCTAAGATGTCGGTTGTAGGGCATCTTAACCAATCTATAAATCAATCTATATCAGTTGGTAGGGTTTGTATGGCTAATGAATCTTATACAGTAAAACAATATGAAAAAGGGGAAGAGATTGTCGAAAGTAGACGGCCTTAGAGTATTAACGAGAGCTTATTTTCTTATAAAGAAGAGATATGAAAGTTTTATATGTATAGCTATAGTTGAAGCGGCTGATATGCTTGAGTTGGCAGATAGAAAAAATGATTTTGCACATGAGCTTGTACCTGAGTTAAGAATGTTTAAGCCGATTAATAAACGTATCAATGAGGTTTGGTTTGATTCTTTGGATGAAGACATAAGATTATATATACTTCATACATTGATTAATATATACAATGATAATGATCATCCTGATATAGTTGAGAGAATAGCTAGAAAAATAAGATCAATATTTTAATTCATTCATTTATGTACATAAATTTTGAACAGATGATGACATCAGGATTAACAATGTCCGATGTAGGGTATCTTTTGATGATCCGACAAAAAGAGGAACTGGCTAACGCCATTCCTAAGGAGAAGATAGACAGCTATAAGGCATCTGGTTATATCGAGCCTCAAAAGAACGGGAAGTGGAAGATAACACCAAGGGGAGGATCGTTGCTGATGCTGATAGAGACACCAGGTCTAACACCGGAGGTCGAGGGGATCCGGGACCGTATCGTTGGGGTATATAACGATATGGGGAAGGATACAGGGGCTATTAAGGAGGTAGAGAAAAGGCTCGTATGGTTCGTGGCTAATACCAACTTCAAGGAAGAACCTATAGTAAGAGCCGTAATATCCCACATAGATCTTAAACGTGAGTATACGATGAGATTGGATAACTTGATCTGGAAACCATCAAATGTGTATAGCGTGCATATGAGTTTATCGGAATCAACGTTATTCGATACGATCATAAAAATGTATGGCATGACGTCTGACTTGTATCTTAGGGAGAACAAGAACAAGGAGCTGGCATGGTTGTTCGCCATAAGCCGGCTTCCGGATCCCCCAAAGAGAATGGATAAGGAATACGCTATCACAGGCGATGTTAAGATGGATATCGAAAGGATATCGGATATAAAAAAAGAATTAGGTAGAAGATTGAAAATGTCGATTTAGTATGGAAAGAAAAGAAGTTGAAAAAGTAGTCAAGGAGGCGATATTCGAGAAGATGGGTGAATTTAATGGCCTTGATCATGCCGCTCGGATAATGAACGAGGATAAGCTGGATACGGATATGGCTATGGATTCCCTTGATTTTGTAGAAGTCATAATGGAAGTGGAAAAGAAAACGGGTAAATGTATACCCGATGAGGCACTTAACGTCAAGCCTTATCACGAATTGACGGTAGGAGAGCTTATGGGTATGTTGTATGATTATCTAAAAGACAAATAAATGGATTTCGGATATGATGATTGGGAAGAGGGGCTAGAGACCCCTCTTGTCGATGATTGTGATGACGATCATGAGGAGGAAGAATATGATTTCAGTTAAGGAGTTAAGACCGGGCAATCTTGTAAAAGACAAAGCTGGTGATATATGGAGAGTAGGGTGCGTTACCGGTATGCGTAATGAAAGTGGATCATTAATCCTTGAACGTGAGGTTGATGATGGGATAATGAAATGGTATTCAGGGGAAGATGATGTCATGCCTATTGAGATAGACGATAACCTTCTTGACGCTATCGGTTTCAAGAGTGGCAGGAATAGGGACGTATATCGTGGATACGGGATGACCATGGAGGTTTTTGGCGACGAGTATTATCTCGGACTTAGGGATATGGAGGATGACCTGAGCGAGCTTATCCAGATAAGGTATTTGCATAACCTACAGAATATTTCGATGGATTTATATGAGCGTGACATAAATACGGAGAGGCTTTATGATCGTTCCGGAGAATAACTTGCTATGCAAGACGATAGGCGGTGAGAAGGTGCTTGCCGCATCCTACTCACAGATAGACACGTTTGTTCAGTGTCCGTATAAGTGGTATAAGACTTACGTGGAGGGTCACAGATCCACGGAGAAGCACGAGGCTACGTCATATGGTACGGTTATCCACCAGACAATGGAGTATTTCTTCAAGAACGGATGTAGACCTTCTTATGAGGATATGAGTAAGGCTTTCAATTACTATGCGGATATAGAGAAGATTCCTTTTGATAGCGTAAAATCCCAGATCGAGTCTATGCAACATGCGGCTAGGCTAATAAGATGGATTGTGGGGTTGTTTGAGAAAGATGCTGCTGGCAATTATAAGAAGGCATGGTCTGATCTTACGCCAATGGAGAAGGTGGTCCGGGGGTCGAGACCGGCCGGCGTGGAGGAGGACTTCGTCCTGCCCTATAAGCTACCCAAGCCACTTACTTTGGATGGCGTGACGTACGATAAGGTACATATCATAGGATCGGTGGACTGGCGTGGAGAGTATAAGACAAAGGACAGGATAGCCATGTATACGATAGACTGGAAGTCCGGGAGAAAGTTATTCGATGAGGATAAGCTGCTTCACAATCTCCAGCATCCGATATACGCCTTCTACATACTGAGAAAGTACAAGGTATTGCCGGATATGTGCAGCTATTTCTTTACCCGCATGCTGGACAATCAGAACGTGAAGGTAGATAAGGAGAAAGTAGAGAGATCGGTCAAGGAACTTAACGATATTCTCCTTGACATGTATGATTTCGAGACAAATAAAATAGATAGCTATCAAGCTCACGTTTGGGACGACGCCAAACAGGGGTATAAGTACGAGAAGCGCTACCTCATGGGACGTCAGCCGGCCTGCCTTGAACCCCGCCCCAAGCCCTTGTGTTTTTGGTGCGATTTCTCGATCCACAAACAAGGGACATGCAGGTACTCATCGGATTGGGATGAGTCAAAAAGAAAGAATAAAAAAGATTAACTTTATTAAAAAGCCTAGGTAAATATCTAGGCTTTAATTATATTTGTGTCAATAAATAAATGATTATGGATAAAAACGAAAGAGAAAAACAGGTATTGGATCTTCTGATGTCTAGAAAGGATATCAGGAAATTGGTAGAGAAATCAAATGAATGTTATTCTAAAATGGATTTCGTTGGTGCCATGAAATGCCGGCAGGAGATAAAGGATATCGTAGACCGGGAATCGAAGATCATGTTGACAAAAAGCGAGTCTTTGGTGAGTTTGATGAACAACGCTGATAATGAATATAAATTCAATATGCTGGTATGGCTACATTCCATGATGTGTATGGCAGATGTGTTTAACGGGATATTGGAGGATTTCAAGGATGGGGTAAGGAAAGCCAATGGCAACTCTAAGTTCGTTAAATTCGATAATCTGGATCGGTTGATGACGGAATGCAAGAAGGAGATTGATTACCTAATGAAAGGTACAAGTAAATCGTTTCAGATATCTTTCGCCGTAAGAAGCGATGAGTTAAGGGAGATGATAGAGAATATGGTTGGCGACAATATCCGGGAAGGGTATGATATGTTTAAGGAAGAGGCTAAGATGACCAAGGAGACAGACAGGAGCAAGATAGAGGAATTTAATAAAAAGCTTGACCATGATCAAATGTAATATAAAGCTAGGCGATATAGTCCATACCCAGATAGGAGTAGGAGAGGTGATAGCCATAAGCAAGACCAAAGAGACTTTGATGGTGAAGATGGATGATGGTCGGGAATGCCCTATAAGACTAGAGTACATAAAAGACGTTTTTGATAACTACAAATCCAAATGATTTACAAATTAAGACCATATCAAGAGGAGTGTGTTAAAAGTATCTCCGATTACATAAATTCTGATAGACATGATCCGGTATTGATCGTAGGTCCTGTAGGTTGCGGTAAGTCACTGCTGATAGCAGAGGCGGCTAGATTGATGGGAGATAAGACGCTGATTTTACAACCATCAAAAGAATTGCTGCAACAGAACCACAACAAGATAACGTCGTATGGCATACCGGCTACCATCTACTCCGCTTCCTGTGGAAAGAAAGAGCTGTCTAACATGATATACGCCACGTTAGGGTCTATCAAGAAGGTTGTTGGTCAGCTTAAGGAGATGGGGGTCAGGAACGTGTTGATAGATGAGGCTCATGCCGGGTATAGCCCGGAGGACGGCAGTGAGTTCATGACATTCATGAATGAACTGAAACCGAAAAAGGTGATAGGGCTTACCGCTACACCATGCAGGCTTAAAACGATGTCGATAGGGCAGGTGTCATATTCCCAGCTTAATTTCATCACTCGTATGAGACCGGTATATTTCAAGAACCTAATCCATGTCATACAGGTGGAGGAGATGATAAGGCAAGGATTTTGGACACCTCTTAAATATGAGACATGGGATTTCAATGGAGATGCCCTTAAACTTAATTCTAACGGCTCCGAATATACGGCCGAGTCTATTAGTGAGGCGGTGAGAAAAAACGGCTTAAACAACCTTATTTTACGTCGGTTGATGGTATTAAAAGACGTATGCAGATCTATACTGGTGTTTATGGATTCTGTTGAGAGCTGCAATACCGCCGCCGAATGGATGAACGCAAAGATATGCGCTGGCATGGCGGAAGTGGTTCACGGAGGCACGCCAAAGAAACAGCGGGAGGCTATAGTCGAGGGGTTCAAGTCAGGTAAGACGAAGGTAGTGTTCAACTATTCCGCCCTCGGAACCGGATTCGATCACCCAGGACTGGACTGCGTGATAGTAGGAAGACCGACATTCTCATTCTCATCGTTTTATCAGTGGCTTGGCAGGGCGGTCAGGATAAAGGACGGTAAGGGCAGCGCATTAGTCGTTGATTGTTGTAACAACTCGTCAAGGTTCGGTGATATAAGGGAACTTAGTATAGAGAACTACAAGGGGTATGGATGGGGAATGTTTATCGGCGATAAACTAATTACCAATATTCCGATGGGGGATAAAGTAACGAAAACAGATCTGGATATCAAAGCCGCCAAGAAAGATCGCAGGAGGGGGCTGGCGCAGGGCGTGACCGCCGCCCCTATCCCCGGGAGACCGGACCATCCACTTGGCTCTACGTTAATGACATTCGGCAAGTATTGTGGATGGATGTTGCATTCAATTCCGGTATCGTACTTCAAATTCATAAACGAGACATTTGACTGGGATAATGATAGGAACAAGGATATAAAAGAATACATAGATTTTTTAATCAAAAACAATAGATTATGACAGGATGTATATATCATGAGGCTGACCTTGACGGAGTAATGTCAGCGGCTATAGTAAAAAAGTATTTCAAAGGGGACATTGATCTTCTTCCTTACAATTACGGCAAGGAAATACCTGACGTGAATAAATATGATGAGGAATATTGGTTGGTTGAAGAAGATGTCGCTAAGTTAATGAATCATGAGCCTATTATAAAAGGATGGGCTATAATCAAAAATGATCCTAATATAGATAGCGATATTATATCTAGCAACAAATCGAATATCAATGTTATTGAAGCTGAGAAGAACGAGGGTGATGAGCGCAATATATTGTTGCATATTGGGATATTATCTCCATTTAATGATGATCCAGTAATAATAATAAAACAAAAAGGAGTTTAAGATGAAAGAGGAATTTAGCAAATACGACAAGGTCGTTTATGATGGTGAGGTATTTGAAGTACTTGAGACCGCCGACAATACGGGAATGATGAAAATAGAACCGTTATTTGATGAGACATATAAATCCATTTGGGCTGATGAGGAGATGGTTGTTTCGTTAAATAGAGCTATCAAGTTAAGGCTTATTGATGATGAAACGGCAGATGAGGCGATGAATTTCGGGAAGCCAAAAATAGGAGACGCAGTGGTGGAAAGCGGGCCGCTTGTGGGGAAAGACGGCAGCGGGAAGGACGACCGGGCCGACGGCAAGCTTCGGTGGGATCTTCTTCCTTTGGCTGAGATAGAGGATATCGTGAGGGTATATACGGAGGGGGCTAAGAAATACGCCGACAATTCATGGCAGAATATACCTGATGGATTTGAGAGATATAGAGCGGCTTTACTTCGCCATATGACGGCGTACATGAAAGGCGAGAGATATGATAAGGAGACAGGGCTGATGCATTTGGCACAAATTTGCTGGAACGCCATAGCGTTATTATATTACGATAAACATAACAAAGGGTTAATAGAATGGAAGGATCAGGAGAAATAATAGTAGACGAGAAATTAAAAGCTATTGACAAAAGGACTGGTAGGTACATTAATGTGATCGCACGTACTATTGACAATGGTACTTCATTCCCGATAGTTAAGTACCTTGATAAGAATCGTAAGGAGCTGAATTATGATTGTGTAAGGCATCTTAATTTTGATATAGACATAGATTGGGAGTTGAGAAGATATCAGATCGTAAAAGATTTATTGTCCAACGATTTCGATGGGAGGAGGTTGAGTGTAGATGAGGTAGATAACGCTATATTTACAGCGGATTTAATTATTAACAAATTAAAAACTATTTAAAAATGGTAAGAATTGATTTTTTCACGAAGAAAGACGCTGAGTACAGCGATTACATGCGATATATTATCGCCAACACGTTACAGGAGTATGAGGGTGAGGTCACGTTAAACCAGATCCCGGAGAACAAAGCCACGGATGAGGAGATATCCAAGTACGGTATAGAGGTATATCCTACTATCATCGTCAGCGGAGATAACATGGATGGCTTTAATAAACTTGAGGGGATGGCCAGAAAAGCTGATCTTATTAACGTCATGTCGTTATACGACAAGAAATAGGCTTATGACGATAAGGGATAAATATTTTGGTTGGAAAGATATATTCTTTGACAGGTTCGTGCATTGTTGTAATGAAAAAAGTGACCAACCACAAGGAAGTAATATACCTCTAGCCAAAATAAACTTCGATAACAAGACAGGATATGTGGAGGACGGGACTATTAATATAGCCGAGCTTCTTCAATATCTTTGGATAAATAATAAGGTCTATAGGTGTGAATATGCACCCATAGATATATCCTCTGTCTTGCAAACATTGATTAGATTGACCGAGAACGCTAAGTTCATATTTGACGACCAACCCGGCATACATGATATGATCCCATATAGAGGTTTTTTTCTTAGAGATGATTTTTTACCCGGGAAAGATTATTCGCTTGATTTGGATAAAATAGTGAGCGGGATGGGAGGATGGTATGGAGAGGATGAGGACCCATGTTACTCGATGTTCGTCAGTCAAGATCAGATATGGAACTTGAACCCGATATTGAAGGTATTAGCTGATGAGGGATCTATTCTAGCCAAGGAACTTGGGTATGATATGAACTCATATGTCAGCGATAATGGATACACGATATACAACCCATATCTGTCATGGATCAATCATTACTATCATTATTGCCCGACATTTAATGAGGATAAGCTGAAACCTTGGGATAGGGTGGAAGACAGAAAGAATAAATTCAAGATGACGGATAAGGTTAAGAGAGGCGCCAATAATTGGTATTGTTCAGGCGGGACTATATCTTGTGTGGATAATTTCTTGGGGAAAGAATACAGGAAAAATCTCCGAACCTTCATATATCGTGGAATAGTATTCTTTTTAGATCGGATATGGCATACACCATTGTTTGAGAAGATGGGCGTGAAAATGAAATACAACGCTTATTATTGTTATGCCGCTACTTCCGGGATATGGTATGATAAGGGATTCAAGGAAAGACTAGCCAAGAGGTTTAACAAGTCGCTGGGCGGCGACGGGGAACTGTTCGGGGCTAACCTAGCCTGCATGGTATGTGACCGTAAGGATATCGATTGGGAGGCGCTTCGTCTTTGGCTTGACAAATACGATGATCCTACTGATAAGGGCATGGTGAATAGCCCTATTCAATTTATGTATTTATATTTATATTACACTTTTAACAAATAATTTGAAATGAAGAAGATAAATGACTGGGTTATAAAAACATTTGGGTTGAGAGGCTCATGGAGCTGGGCTAAGAAACAGATGTTAAATGGAGCGATCATTAAACGTAAGGCTACTACAGGGACATACAAAATAGCTATTGATGATGACAAGAATAGGTTACTTGTAGCCACATGGGATCATCTAGATCAAAACCCTGTATGGGAAAGGTGCCCGCATAGTTTATTAGATGAAGATGCGGTTGATTATTTTGTCACAGCTCATAAGGAATTATCATATGGAGGCATAAAGATCAGGATGAAAGATGAATTTAATTGTAACGATAAAATATCGAAAGTATGAAAAAGATTACCGATAAAGACGTAGAGGCTCTTAAAGCCGGGAAGAAGGTGACAAAAGGTTTTATCCATATGCAATTGGATGATAAGGGAAGATTGAACTTGTGGAGTGATATCAATATAACTGACAATGGTGATTATATATAACTTTACACCGGGTTTATATAGTTACGATTAACAAACGATACCGGAGGTACGCCGGGAATTAAAGCACGTGAAGAGACCTCTTTAGAATCAGTTTCGTGTAAGCGGATTCAACAATGTCCCTATGAAGCATGAAAATATGCTTTTGGTGTAGAAAAGTATATAAGTCCCTAACATTATAATATAATTTAAAAGATGGCAAAGAAACAGTTAAAGATCCCGTTTAAGGACGGGAGACCATGTAAATGGGTTAAGGATGTTCATGATGAGGAACGTGATAATTATGAGTTTGATGAATGCCTTGAGATACACGGATTCGTTCGTGGACGCTCTTCGGCTGTAATGATATTAAGACCGGCAAATGATCATGGGGAGGATTTTAATTATGCCAAAAGTGTCTATTACCAAGTATTCTTGACAGACAGTAAGGAAGTAATACAGAATATGATGCATGGAATCATATATGGTAAATGGACTTTTGTTAAGAGAGGCGAAAATTTTGGTATAAAATTGGTTAAGGTCTTACCTAAGATACATAAAATATCCCTTGATATGATCGCAAAGGATATTTTTAGACCATGAAAATAAATAAAAACAGGATTTATGAAAGCGGAGAAAAATATGACAGTGCAAGATTTGATAGACGAATTGATGCTTGTCAAGGATAAGAGTAAGGAAATAAGGGTTGTTATAAATACGAATGATTATATAACATCCTACCCTGCCTCTTTATCTGATATGTCTATAAAAGAGAAGGGAGATATAGTCAATGATCATTTTGATGATACAATTGCTATAGAATTGCATAAATAAACGATAAACAATATGAATGTATTATCATTGTTTGATGGGATATCATGTGGATATCTAGCATTACAAAGAGCCGGTATACCTATTGGGACTTACTATGCCTCAGAGATAGACAAGACATGCATAAAGGTAAGTCAAAAACATTTTCCTAATATTATTCAATTAGGGGATGTTAATAACTGGAGAACATGGGATATCCCTTGGAAAGACATAGATCTGGTCATGGGAGGGTTCTGTTGCCAGAGCTTCTCCAGCTCAGGTAAGGGTAAGGGGTTCATGGACGCTCGTGGAAGGCTTTTCTTTTGCTTCTCGGACATCGTAAAGCATTTAAGGAAGGAGACCAAAGGTAAGGTCCTGTTCTTGGGCGAGAACGTCCGGATGCGGGATGAGCACCGCTGGGTGATTACCGAGGAGCTTGGCGTGGAGCCGGTGGAGATCGATAGCGCCTTGGTCTCGGCACAGACCCGGCATCGTCTTTATTGGTGCAATTGGTCGGTAGAAATGCCGAAAGACAAACATATATCATTGGATGATATTCTAGAGCATGACAAGGGTTGGAATCCGGGAGCCATAAGAGGGAGATATATAGGGACCATTGTCGGTAGAAGGATAGGAGAGGACGGGTATCGAAAGGATTGTGACAAGGACATAAAAATAACGCAATGTCTGGAGATAAGAAAAGATAAGAATACCACTCCCATCAAGAAAAGTAATTGCCTGACAACAGTCATGAAAGATAACGTAATCTCATCACTACCTCCCGGAAGATATCCTAACGCCTTTGACATGAAAGACAAATTCAGATACCTGACCCCGGTGGAGATGTGTAGGCTACAGACATTGCCGGATGATTACCTTGACGGGATAGCCCCAAATACGGCCATGTCTTTAGCGGGTAACGGATGGACAGTGGATGTGATAGCCCATTTGCTAAGAAGCATCGAACGTAAGCAGATAAATGATATTGTAAAGGAATTTCGCGAAATTACTGATGAGCTTATGTTCGGGTCATTAGAAACGGATATAATGTGACATGTGAAGGTAAACACGAGCAAAATGAGACCATACGGAAGAATCAAGACAGTTAAGGGATCTTTATGGAAAAAGGATATACATCCACCGAAAGGGCACAATAATTGGTGGGAAGACATATGCGATCCTGTACCTAGAAGTACTATGAAGCTTAAATTTAAAACAGAGTTAAGAGATGATTATAAACAAGAAATGGTCAATGCCGAACAGCGAGACATTCAGCATAAAACCGATAAGGGAACTTATAGATAAATATCGAGAAGAGGGGATGGTTATAGTGGATCCATTCGCCAGAAACAGCGATATAGGAACGATAACCAACGATCTTGATCCTGAGACTAAGGCTATGTATCATAAAGACGCCACGGACTTCTTGTGTCATCTTGATGATAATATAGCTGATATGGTATTATATGATCCACCATATTCTGCGAGACAGGTATCTGAGTCGTATAAAAGACTTGGAGAATCTGTTAATATGCAAACAACACAATCTAGTTATTGGACTAGACAGAAGAAGGAGATAGCTAGGATCACCAAGAAAGGCGGGGTGGTCATTACCTGCGCGTGGAACTCCGGCGGTATAGGGGCCGGGCTTGGCTTCGAGCAGCAGGAGATTCTTCTTGTGGCTCATGGGGGATGGCATAATGATACGATCGTTACGGTAGAGAGGAAGATGATGGATGGTATGCATGATAGTATCCCGATATTGATGGGAATAAAGAAACTGGATGATATGTCACCGAAAAAGCAAAAACCATGAAGGAACGGATTTTTACCACAAAAGAACAGGGGAGGGTGTTGGTCGAGGCCGGCCTTCCTATCTCCACCGCCATCGGTTTCAGAGACAAGTATCTGGATCAATTACATTCTATGGAGGATGACGCTGGTCGTATAGGACTGATCGAGGCCGTTACCCCGGATATATCCAACCCTGTTTGGGATGTAGGGACGTTACTGAATTTGCTACCATATGAGATAGAGGGTTGTACATTAGAATGTTATAAGCTAAAACATGCATGGTCTGTAGCGTATAGAGACATAGACGAGATCCCTATATATTGGAGTAGCGAGAGACTTCTTATAGATACATTATTTTCACTGATAACAACATTATTAAAAAATGGATTATATGAGTATAAAACAAACAGCAAGAATAAGGTACAAAACGGAGGATAATCCTCCTATGGCCAATGTCCCTCTTATAGGATACAGCTTGGAATACGACTGCAAGGTAGCGTTAGTATACAGAAAGGGGGATAACTATTACACCAATATGGAGTGCGATGTTGAATATAAGACGTCTTCTCCAGATGAGTACGAATACGTATATCCGTGATAACCAGAAGGAATATATTTTCATTTAAGCATGATTAATATTATTTTTATATTATTCATGCTTTTATTTTTGTTTAAATCTTACTTTTGTATCAACATTAAAAACCAGATTATTATGGATGGAGACAAACAAAAAGTCAATGAACTTACGATGAGGACGCTGGGTTCTCATTATGGCGGATATGCCTATGTAAAGGTAAAAAATCGTCAAGCTGATGTAAAGATAGATTGGAAGTTGTTGAGAGCTATAGAAGAAGGAGAGGTGGAGATAGACAACGAGAAATACCATCTATCCGGGATAGAGTATGTAGCTAAAAGATATCAGGACATGTTTTACGCTGGTCGTGATATTTATTATTTCAAGGGCATAGGAGGGCATGGGATGACCGATCTTCTTAGAAACGCTATAGATGATTTACTAGACATCATAAGTAGTAGAGAGGCTTATCGTAGTGCAGAGCATAGAATGTACGCCCAAATGAATCAACTTACTGAAGCGGGAGCTATGATCAGCTTAGCTATTGAATTACTAACATCTAACATCCGTCATAGTTATGGAGAAATTAATTTTGAACGATATCCAAGACCTGTGGAGGTGGAGGGAGAAGATAAACATTGATGACCATAGAGAGGAGCCTATGGCTGAGGATATGCCACTCTATTTCCCATGCGCTGTTATTTGGCATGTTGATTATGGTGAGCATGACGCTGATAATTATATATGTTATGGTTTTGTTTATGTAACAGAAATATTAGGGATATGAACATTAAAAAACAGATAATTCTTGACGATAAAGACTATGAGCGATTAGTGCACGATGTCAATCTCAGTGATGATGAGATAAAAAGCAGAATCGCAAACGCTCTAACCACTGATATGGTATTTAGTTTCGATTTTGATGTAAACAAAAAAGTTACGGGGAATATGAGGATCGAAAGTGCTATCCATAATCTAGGATATAACGAATATGATAATATCGTAAGGGCTAGAGACAAGAATATTCACCATGCTGTTTATACAGCTATATATGATTATCTTGAGAAAATAAAGAGAGATAATAATGAGCTAAGCACAAAAGATTGGATATTATTCACATCTATAATCTTATCTATTTTCGCAATGGGATTTGCAGGTGGATGGTTGGCGTTTAATTGTTCAAATCATGGATAATTTAAAAGATATACAAAATATGACCAGTAAATTACTATTTCTCGATTTAGAGACAACCGGGGTTAAGTTTTGGAGAAACGGGATACACCAAATAGGAGGGATCGTGGATATCGACGGGCAGGAGACTGAGAGGTTCGACATCCGCCTAGCCCCGAACCCTGCCGCCACGATAGAGCAAGAGGCGCTGGATGTGGCCGGCGTTACCTTGGAGCAGGTGCAGTCGTATCAGCCTATGGAAGAAGGGTACAGGCAGTTAGTTGGTATATTATCCAAATACGTGAATAAGTTCGACAAGAGGGATAAAATGTATTTGGTGGGGTATAACAACGCCGGATTCGACAACAACTTCCTACGGGCTTTATTCCAGCAATGTGGGGATAAGTATTTCGGATCATGGTTCTATCCTAACTGTATGGATGTATATGTTATGGTGACACCGTTCCTGATGGGTGTAAGAAACGATATGGAGAACTTTAAGTTAATGACCGTAGCCAGAACTATGGGTATTGAGATCGACGAGAATAAGCTTCATGACGCTACTTACGATATTGAGCTGACTGGGGATATTTTCTATCGTATAATTGGCAAAATGGACATTAAGCTATGAGGGACATTTTAGAGGCGATGCATGATTATCCGGATGAGGCGCTTGGGTTGTGTTTCTTTTTGATAGTGGTTGTCTGGTTATTGTCAGGTATATTTGAGAAAAAAAATGAATGATAAACTCGATGAGATACTGGATCTCCTAAGATCTCAAAATGAGATGATTAAGGATATCCACGATTATGTGAAAGAAGTTACCAGCGAGAAGTATATAGGAGAATCCAGAATGACAAACTTCTCTATTAACTTGGCCGCTGATATACTTACCGAGGCTATCAGTCCTAAGATAAAGGGGATGATGGTGGATCTATTGAAGAAACAAGGATGGAAAACTGAATGAAATATGAGGGCTTACGAGAGAAAAGTAAATCAATTAAAGGATTTGATAATAAGGAAATACAAATCGGCTTACGATAAGTCTAAGGAAATGGACATAGATATAAGCTCGATGACATATCTTCCAGAACCGGACGTATTCAATGTTATGTATACTGAGCATATGTCCGTTATTCTTGATCGGGTCAATAAGATTATAGATGAGAATAAGGATAAGCTCAAGAATCCAACTTGCGCTACTTGCGTACATCTACATGATCAGGAGTGGGCGAAAAGATACGGGAAAGTATGTTGCTCCGTTTGGCAAGTGTGCGACCATTATATAAACCCTAATAGAAAATATAATAGGGAGCAAAAGACTTATGCGAGACGGCCAAGCAATAAGGCTTGTCCTAATTACAACTATGGTGATGATAATTTTGAAAACAGAAAGAAATGGTTAAAAGAAAGTATTCAATAGATGATTACGCAGAGTTCAGGACCATCAAAGATTGGGAATGCAAATGCTGCGGGGAAAAGATGCCGGCAGGAAGTAAACGGATGTTGCCTAGAATAAGAAAATGGGCGGATTACGGTATATGTTTGTCATGTTTCGATAAATGGAAGTTAAATGGAAGGGATATTGTTTATATAAATAACACAAGTCCTAGGAAGCAAGCTCCCCGTATCAAGAAAGAACATGTTATATATATGTCCAACATCCTAAAAGGGGATTGTGATATAATAAAAGGAAGGAAACTTTATGTGGCTTTAAAAAAAGTGATAAACAGCGGGAAAACGATTGTTCTCAAATTCGATACCGATCAACCGATATGCATGTCAACAAGAGTCATGAATCCTTCATTCGGGGAGATCATGGACGAGTACGGTAAGGATATATTCCAAGGGAAACTTAAACTAACAGATGTTCCAAAAGGAGTTAAAGACCTGATAGTTAACTATATACAAAAATATCGTAAATTATGAATATAAAAACATTTATATACATGATCCTGACATTCAGGAGAGTAGATCCTATACCTAGGAATATAGGTCTTATGTTAAGTACAACGTTCTGGATATCTATAGTATGGATAATATCCAACTTTACCATATTGATAATGAGATTAACAAAGTAGACGAAATGAAAGAAGGTGATGTGATATACAAGAATGGCGTGGAGCTGCTTGTGGTATTAAGCTACGACCATAATGAGCCATGTAAGGGTTGCTTCTTCTACGAGGATAAGGCGTGCGGATCAGAAAGACTGATAAAATGCTGGGATTGTAAAAAATACGACTGAACTGTGCGGAATAGTAAAAAGATATGAGGAGACGTATAAGATAATACTTAAAACAATCAAGAAGATTGAGAAAGAATGTCAAAAATATGTTATCTGGGATACTGTGCATGTGATGTTGAAAGATGATGGAGAGCTTATTATAAAAGCCTTATCCAAGGATAAGTCCGTGCTTTTAAATGATTTCATTATATATGTCAACAATAATGGGAGTATAGATGAAGAGGACTATGATCTATTATTAACTAAATAATTGATAGTACAAATGGACAAATCAAACAAAATAGAGAATCTAGCAAACAAGTATGTTGAAAGGCATATAAGAGATAGACATCTAAGCGATGATACGATAAAAGAAATAAAAATAGCTTATATTATGATTATAAAAGATTTTATAGCTATTGTCGATAAATCTACATCAATGAATGAAGATGATATAATATACGTCGTTAACAACATATCATCAATATTATATGAACCTGTAGAAATCTCTAATACCGATAAAAAAATATTGGAGATAGGGATAGCGCTAGGCCTAAAGGGCGCCATATCAAGTAGGTAGAATACCTCATCGTCTAAAAATCGTAAAATAAAAAAAATGACGTTATTATGGCTACTAAAAAACAGATATTAGAATCAGATGAATTACTTCAGCAAAAAAGAAAGGCTTATCATCTTTCAGATGAAGGATTCGAGGAATATAAAAAGTTCTTGTCAGATCCCGATCAAAAGAAATTTTGTTTCAAGGGATATTATTATGTAGAGGTAAAGGAGCAGGATGATAAAGAGCTATTAGGGGCAATGGGACGAGTAGTATATAAATAAGCTAAGGTAATTATATATCATTTAAATTTTGAATCATGAAAAAGTGTAAATTGTTAATAACAGATTTAGACGGGACACTGATTGAAACATTGTCAGGAGATACATTCCCTAAAGGTATATGGGATATGAAAATCAAATCAAATCAGGGAGGTATAGAAAAAGGCTTCGTAGACAAAGAGATGTTTGAATATAAATTCGATTATATATCAAGCGCATTGGAGGATTATACCAATATATCCGTATACAACTTTTATTGCGACAACAATGATAAAGATAACATCAATAGGAAACCAAATACGGGGATGATAGACCAGTATATGGATTATATCAAATTCATAAATGATAATGTAGATGAGGAAAATAAGATCATATACGATACTATCATGATGATCGGGGACGCTTCCGGAAAAGAAGGGCAGTTCTCCGACTCCGATAAGAAGACGGCGGAGAACTTCGGGTGTGAGTATATGGATGTGGATGATTTTGTGTATAAATATAATAACCGATAACGAAAATAAGAAGGATAGGATGATAATCGCCTATCCTTCTCTTATTATGTAAATCCATTTTTGGATTACATTAATTATCAATGGTATAACTATTTATTTATACTCATCTTTCTTTCCTTGTTATCAAACATTCCACGCAAAATGCAGTTATCGTATATACAATTGTTGATCTTCCCTCAGTAGGGTTTTTACCATTTTGGGTAAAAACTTTATAATCAATATCTTTAGTGAACCTATTATCTCCAGTAAGCGCTCTAATAGCCTTGCCTTTATCAGAATAATCGCAGTGAGGGGCATCATATCGTGAACCGACCATATTTCTCAAAAACGCTCCTTTTTTTTCTTGACAATTCTTCCAGTTTAACAAATCCCTTTAATGTTATCATAACAGTCACGGCCTTAGCCTCCCAATATTCATCACCAGGATCAGATCCATATGTAACTAATCCAGAATTACGAGCGGACTGATATGCCTCTATCCTACCTCTCTCATTCCTAAAAACATATTTTAATTCCTGTAATAACGGATACATGTTCTTAATCCCGATATAATAGCCAAATTGCTCAAAATATTTTGATGATTCACGGATAAGGACACCTTCTCTTGGAATAGACCTTTTAAACATATCAATTACCGGTTCATTCTCCTTTATCGTATCTATAGCCGTATTTAATTCGGCTTGGACAATCTTCTTTTCCTCCTCGACCTTGTTCTTGGCTTCTAGTGCCAACATAGCTTCCTTCTCGGCCTTCACCTTGGCCTCATACTCATCAGCCCATGCCCTTGCGGCTTCCGCTGGATTGGAAAAGTCGGGAATACGCAAATGACTTACTTGATCATTATTCGACTTTTCCAACTTCTTTAATTCTTTTTCTTTCTCGATAAAATACCTTCTAGCTTTCTTCCCTTTATCATTATTCTCTACCATACATAGCTCTTTGGCCATATCCATCAATAGCAGGTAATCAGTCTTTGCAACTACCTGAGTATCAGACTCACCAAAATGGGGGAGTCTGTCATTCAGTAAGTTACCTAAATAATCATATTTTATCAATACAAAGTCCTGATTTTCAATAAAACCGTATTTTGATATACGATCTTTTATCCATGATGTAAAATCTCTTCTTATTTGAAGAAACGCATGAAGAAGCCTGGCGTCTACAACCTTATGATTATTATTATCTACTACCGGTATTAATGTATTTAAATCCATTTCGTTGGATTCGGACGTCAAAATTCCATTACTATTGTTCGTGGAATCATGAAAAAGATCTACATTTGTATTCATAAAATAATTACCTATTCCCATCCGTCCGGGATGGATAGATGGGAATACAAAAATAGCCAATCAAATTGTCTTAAACAATTGACCGGCTATTTTTTTTGTCATACTATATCAGTTATCTTCCCCTGTCAAAATACCAATTAGCGTCCTCTCCGGACTCGTCCTTATTCCTACCACCTAGAAAGAATCCCATCGTCATGCCGTTGGTCATCAACCAGTAGTCGGATGTCTGCTTAATATCCCTAGCCGTCTTGATATTATACCATTGCTTACCAAACGAGAACTTCATGAGCTGCCTCCATAGCTTGCTCTCGCCCTTATACACGCCGGTCTGGACGGTAGCGAAAGGATCCCAGTTTCGAGGATCGGTGAGATCACCTAACTTCCGGGCGGTGACTAGCGGATCCTGTAGCATGTCTATGGCGTTAAGCTCCATGAACGGGGATGTCTGGGAGGCGATCTCATTGATCGTCCTGAACCCGATATAGGTAATGAACTGCCCGAACCAGCTATCCTCATTATCCTCCCTATATCCCATCAATGCCCGTCCTATGGCCATCATCGTAGCGAATACCGCCATGTTGATAATCGATCTCTTGATATTGATCTGCTCGTAGGGGGTAAGCTTATCATACTCTTCCTTAAGCACGTCATATGCCTCTCCCATCCTGCCCTCGGACATCGATCCATAGACATTACCGGCCAGTCTCCATAACGTTCTCATATATCCTTCCTCAAACTGGTTGGTTTGGAAATTGAAACCGGCTTTCTTATACGCCCGCTGTACGGCCAATATAAACCATCCACGGTGAGGCAGCACCATATTAAGGATAGCGTTCCGGCTAGCCCCCACCCGGTTCTGCTCGTTCAAGGCGCCGTCACAGATCTGCACCATACTCCTTACCCTACTGGACAAGGTGGGTATATATCGGTCTATAATATCCTTGTTAGCCTCGTTCTTAGCCACGATCTTTCCGTCCTTGACATCTACCATGTTCCACATAGAATAATCCCTTAAACGCTCCCAATCGCGTTTAGCCTCGTTAGCGGACATATTTCTGTCTTTCATCATCATCTCCTTGAAATTGGAGTATGACCAGAACTGACCCTCGTATAGGCGGGTATCATCCATGACCGAGATAATGACCTGCGGATCCAACGGGGAGTTAAGAACCTCCATCATCTTAAACGGCAGGTCCCGGAATAAGGTTCTCCAGATCTTGTTATACGCCGCGGATCGTACACGGTTACGGACATTGAACACGCCTAGAGCCTCTCCAACGACATATAGCTTGTTGGTGCGGTTTATATCCCCGATCTCCGACACGTACGTACTTAACTGCTTCTGGGCTTCCCAATAGGCGTATTTCATGGAGTCCTTGCTTATATACTGCCCTACCATACCCTCCAAAAGGAAGTTGGCCTGCCCGGTAAGGGCGCCGGTAGCCGCGACGAATGGGGAGAAGCCTAAGTTGGATTTGGATACGAATTTGGTAAACATAAGAGCCAGCTTATTAAGATCGACCTTATAATTACCTATATTCCATTCAGCCCGCTTATTGTTTATCCTGACGTCATAGATACTGGCGTTAACCCAATCTTGGAACATCCTATAGGCATGCGTCGCCTCTGGGTTCTTACCGCCGTCGTATTGCGTCTCCAGCATCATGTTCCTGTATCCCATGACATCATCCAAGGCCGCTCTCTTATGCTTGTAAGCGGCTGCTTGTAAGGATAACATGGAATAGGAGTACGCGAAATCATGAGATACGTCATCGGCATTCTCTAGCTTACTCAGATAGTACTTGGGGATCATGCGATATTTGTTATCGTTCTCATCAAGCTCTCCTAGGTCTTGCCCTTGACCGTGTATAGGGTCATCCACCCTCTCGCCAACAATATCACGCACGGCGTTGCCGATGGCCGCCTTCGGGTCAACCCCGGCCTGCACCATCCTCTCCACGCCGCCCTTGGATATTTGTGGTATCTGGTAGATGTTCCTGAACCGCTCGTCATAATCCTCCATAGCCTTACGGCTTATGTTAAGCAGCTCCTTCCTCATCTCCCACTTATCCTTATTGATCGTAGCTTCCTCCCCTTCGTTGGTAATACCGTATTTCTTGAAGAAAGCCTCGTTCTTGTACTTATCGAACCTAGGCGTATGATACCCATAACCCAGATCGGGATTATAATTAGGATTACGGAAAGAACTCTCGGCGTCGGCCTCATCAAGCCACTGGTTGTTGATCGTCAGGTCGATCATATTAATATCGAACCCGAAACGGGATACGCTCTCTTCCTTAGATATACCATTTTCTATGGCATCAAAGAACTCGGATACCTTATACGTACCGTTATTTATCTTCCTAACGAAATCAGAATATCCCTTGGGAGAGTATTTCCTCATATAAGGATACAACCGGGTTCTGGCGTACTCGACAAGGATCTCATCAGTCTTACCCATCGCTATGTCGTTAGCTAGCTTATTATTGAAGTCAGGACCGTATTTCCTTCTCAAAAACGATACCTCCACGGTCGTCCATGACGGGTTCTTCCTAGATAGCTTAGCGGCCATCCTATCCACCTGACTCCGGGAGCGGGCAGACATATGTTCCTTGGCGAATTTAATCTCATCCATACCCTTGTCGTATGCCATGGCATCCCTTAAAGCGTTACGGTAAGAATCCGTGACTCCACTCTCCACCGTATCAGGCATATCCATCTCAATAGCCTCAGCGGAAGCGGCGGCGTTAATAACGCTCTTAGCCTCAGCCAGACGATCATATAACTCGTTTATCTTTCTTAATGAGGCGGATCCACGTAACCTATCGAAATCATATTCCCCGTATCTCGTGCTATCCCGGTACTGGATAAGCAAAGGCCTTAGCTGGTCATTGATCTCGTTTATTGTCGCCATCGCCTCCTCTACCTTCTCTATCCTTGATGATGATACAGATTGCTCCGTGATCTTATCAACCAGATTCTCGTAATAATCACCCTCCTCGGATCCCCACATATCCTTGGAGAAGCCAAGATGACCGCCAGCTAGCAGGAACTCAAACGCAGCCTTGCCGCCCTCGGACCGCTCTATCCCACGAAGTATCTCCTTGAACTCGGCGGAAGCCTTACGACCCTCGTTGGTATTCCCGAACTCCTCGGCCCACGCCTCGTCCCATGCCTTGATCTCCTCGGACATCATCAGAGCCTCGGATCCCTCTTCCTTTGGTGTCCCATCGGAATACCACTCGCTCTTGGCTATAGCCCTGTCACGTAAAATATCCAGATAAGATCTCCAAGCTATAGGATCGGATTGAAACGCCTTCCAATCGACCTTCCCGTTCCTCACGAACTTATCCATAGCCACATACCGGCTCCTGCGGATACGGGTCATGAAATCGGACGTAGCTTGCGATACCCTACGACCCAGTCTTTCCTCGACCTTCTTATTAACTTTCTCGATCTTATCGTAATAAGCCTGCACCATAGGTTTCTCTCGGTTCTCATCCAACCACCTATTTATCGCGTCGAGATATCGTTGCTGATCCTCGAACGTCATGTCCGAAATATCAAAATTCTGGATGGTAGGTTTGAATACATGATATACCTCCTTCGTAATAGGCTTATCCCCGTCATATCCTACTATGTCGTCACGGGTCTTCACCTTAAGGCCTCTATCGGATAGAAGAAGATCGATAAGCTGTTTCTCGGTCTTACCCGTAACATTCTTAAGATCATATATATCGATAATAGCCTTAGCCTGCTCGGTCCTGTATAGCAAATCGTATTTAGCGAAATCACGGGACGAGTCAAGGTAATCCGAGTTCTTCCCATTTATCTTCTGTATAAGATCCTCATTATCCTTTATCCCCCATCCACGCTCTTTCATCATCCTAGTCATCTTATTGATATTGGATATACCCTCGGTATGGGCTTCATTATGGGCCTTGGCTAGACGTTGGCCTAACATACCTAAAATAGCGTTACCACTATGCTCCAGCGTACCAAAGAACCGGGACATGACATTGATATCCTTATGGATGTTATTTATCAACTTCTTTATCCCATTCCAATATCTTTCCGGGATATTAAACATCCTGAGCTGTCCATCCAGCCAGTCCTCATTACGATCACTTCGAAGAGCATTTATATCAGACATGGATGTCTCAGCCATACGTAATATATCATCCATATCCTCTACCATGCCAACCTTATTGCTGCCATAATAATCAGCCGCCTGATTATTGACGAATCCACGAAGGTTCCTGATCAATGGCACTATCTCCCCGTATACGTTATCGATAACCTGTATCGTCTCGTAATCCAATCCCTTATCACTCTTACGCAAGCTACTGGCTACGGTGACCAAATACTCCACCTCGGCCTTGGCGGTCGCTATGAAGCTCTTGGTGGATAATAGGTTGTTATTCTTATTTAGCTCACCCCCGACTTGTCTTACCTTCTCGCCTATATCACGTAGAAGGGAGATGCTTTCCCCGATCCTCTGGCTCTGGCTTGACCTCATCCTCTGTAACCTAGTGTATAGCCTCTCCAATGACCTCCCGTTCTTGATCAACTTATTAGCCACGTCAATGTCCGATAACGAGTACATGAGATGATCGCTATCCTTTAGCAGAAGCACGTCAAAGGCGCTTGGATCATCAGCTAACGCCGACTCCTTTATCCTGTCAAGTACCTTATTTAAATCCGATCTTTGGCTGAAGAAGAAATTACGTATAGCTCGTACCATCCTGCCAAACAAGGAGAGCTGGGCGTCCTCGGACGAGCCCAGATCCTCCACCGCCTGTTCCATGCCCGGTACGAACCGCTGGGCCAACGTCTTACCTAGGATCTCCCGCTTCACCATCCGATCCAGTTCCTCCCCTTGGTATTCCTTTCCATACACCTCATAGTAACGACCGGCGAATTGATTCCATAATGGCGTGCCGACAACAGAGTCCAGAACCTCGTCAATCTCCTGTTGGTTACGGTAAGTATCGATCAAGAAATGGGCCACCTCCTCATTAAGATCCTCTACCGTAGCTCCCTCAGCCAAAGCGATAACCCCATTGGCCATATCGGACAATGCCCTAGCCGAAGGCTCGACACCATTACGCATCTTATACTTATCCATATATTCGGACATACCCATCACACGGATACCTAACGTGGATAAGATGTTGGTGATATCAGTCCTGTTCTGAAGATCCTCCGCCTTCTCATTCTCAATAACCCCACGGACATTACTTCCGTACAAGGCGTTATCCTCCATCATCAACGACAAGGCTAGCTCCATGAACCCATCATACTTATTATTAAGCTCCTCAAACTTACCTTGCCTTAACATGCCCTTTATCTCCGATCTGCTTACCGTAACCTTCTCCCCTGATGTCGTGATAAGATCAAGATCGTTATTTACCTCCGTATCAAAACCGATGGAGCCTAATACGTTCATCTCAGAAGACATACTACCAAACCTATTCCTTAGCCTAGACAAGGCATCCATAGCGTTATAGATCTTAAGACCATCAGAATTGCCGGCCCCGGTAAGATAATACCTATCCCCTAACCTTGTACGTTCCCCACTCAACATACCTTTCTTGATAAGGTAATTGACAAACCCTCCACGGGTGCTTATATTAGAGTCTGAACTGATACCAAGGACCGGTATGAATGACTCGCTGTTGTTAAGGGTTATGGAGGACGAGCCAAAGGAGATGTCAGCCGTACCGGACGGGACGTCACTCTCCTCGACACTGCCGGCCAAGAACCCGGCCTCAACCCGCCCGCCGGACGAGCCTTTTATGGCGTTGGCGTAAGAGTCATGTATCTTGCCATCATCCGATCTAAAGAACAGGCGAGGCTCACCGGAATCATATACCAATCTTGAAGATGGAGGCGTATAATTCTCGATATCATTTAAAGGCAAGACATTACCAGAAAATATGATCTCACCATCTATATTTCCACCCTTCACCCTGATATTAGGTCGTTGCCCGGTAAAAGCGCTTTCCACGGCCTTCCATAACATACGGGCTGTCTCCTTAATATCTATATTCTCTCTGATAGCCCTTATATCATCCCATGACGCCTCTTTCAGTATCGTATCGCCAATATTATCCTCGTTTATGGAATCCAGATCCACCTCCTGTACCGTGGATGTATCTACCACAGCCATATCATTGACATCACCTACCTCTCCGGAGGTAAGATAAGCCACGACATTGTCGCTATTCCCAAGGCTTCTGGCCAACACCGGGGCATCCATATCGCTTATGGCGGACAAGACTTTGGCTGACATAAGTTGCCCCCACTCACTAGCGCTAAGTCTGGCGCTTATGGATCTGGCCGCCTCCTTGTTCCTTGGCACGGATCTAGTCCAGTCTCCAAACTTAGACCTGAACTTATCGTTATAAATAGTCATATAAGCCTCAGCCACCTTATCAAGATCACTTACGGCGGCTATCCCCGCTATCTTATCGAACAAGGTAGATACCTCGCCAGAAGGGGTCAAGACACGGGTTATCTTACCCTCCTTATTTCTTTTAATTACGCAACTTGACATAAATAAATGTTTTTCACAAAGATAAATAAAAAGCCCCCACAAATAAGCGGAGGCTGATATTCTTATATTCTTTATATAATTTATGACTTAATTCGTATTCTTGCTATTGATGAACTCACTAACGCAATCACCAGCAAAACCAGCTATATACGCCGCATGCTCATCCTCTCCGACCTTAAATCCAAGCGACATATTACAGAACTGGCACACGCTCATGGCTATATGGGATGACTCGTGACATATATTTCTCATTATTAAATCATCGTCGCTCGAAAAATTCCAAAGTATGGCGAATTTATCGTCATCATCCCTATCCCTTACCAAATTCGCGAAAGACGCCTCCTTGTCCATATCATCCTCATCTCCCCATTTCCCCTCGTGTTCAGGCTCCATATTTTCGAAACGATCACACAACGTCTTATAATCCAATCCTACCGTGATAATCAACTTTAACGGATATATCACGAAATCAAACTCCATCTCTCTCATAAACCCCTTAATTTTTCTACAACCTCAAAACACATCTTACACTCAATCCTACGATACAACTGCCTTACGCCATCTATCGTAGTCCAATAACGATTCCCGTCACGATGAAGGAACTCACTCATGACCTTAGTGTCAGCCACATCATGTAAATCGTATGAACCAAAACATAACTTACATATATCGTCAAGATCAAAATAAGTAACCTTATTATACGATATACAATGGATTTGTCTCCCATCAGGAACCTGAACATCGAAAACATTTATCTTCTCCATATTAAAAAACAGAGGGATGCCGATCCCATCACAGACCGGTATCCCTTATAATAAATTAGCGACGAAAAGCATGGTGATGGACATGCGCCACAAATGTAATTACAAAATTCGTAAAAACAAAATATCAAGGACAATCACCTATGCATTCGCACGGAGCATCGCTTTTCAAAACCCCATACACCCGATTGTCGCTAGTCAGCCATCGTTTGCCGTCACTCGTAATATAAGCCTGCCGGCATCCCTCCTGATTCACCGTGAGCGTCTTCTTAACACCTTTTGGAGTTGTTATCTCCAGCTCAAGAGTCCGATCAAGACCGTTGTTCATCACCGAGCCAAAGGAAACGGGGGCGCTTCCGGCCCCGGACCCCGGACTGACGGTAAGAGGCTGGTCCGTTACCTCGCCTACCCCGTCCTTCCAATTAATATTCAAATCATTAGCCATAGTTGTATTATTTTTGTTCTATTGCAAAGATAGCAAAACAAATAAACCCCAACCGGCTTTAGTCGATCGGGGTCTGAGTAAGAGAAAAGAAACTGATTATCGTCCCATCATTCTCAATACGGTTCTAGCCGCAGCTTGCGTCCATGTCCAGCTGTCATTAGATGTTACGTTAACCGTCTGTTGAGTACCATTTACATCCAAGTTAATAGTCTCCTTGTCAAGCTCGATAGTAGAGTCTCCAGCGGCTTGCGTTACCGTCACGTTGGCTGTCTGGCCACCAGCGGCAGTTACCTTCAATGTAGCTGTCAGTTCCTCGATCGTGACGTTGGCCGGTACGTCCGAGATCGTGATGCTCCAAACGAACTCGCCAGCGGCTCCGGGATCGTCGGCGATAATCGCTCCGTTAGCCGTAGTCTTTCCAGCCGCCGTGTAGTTAGCCGGGAGCTGTAACGTAAGCCCATTCTCCTTAGGCGGCGTGACCGTGAACGTAAGCTTAGTACTGTTAGACTTACCGGTGATGGTAACATTACCACCTGCCTTTTGTATGGAAGCGTTAGGGCTGTCTGATCTTACCGCCTCAGCAGCCGCTGCCTGATTAACTACCAACGCCTTCTTAGCCCCGCCGTTCGTGGTGACCGTAAGGTTGATAGTGCGTTGAAGACGACCGGTGTGTTTCTCACCGGAGAAATTAACCGCCTGATCTCCTGATCCTGATACCGGGTCGACGGTTACGAAACCGAATTTTTGTGATGCCATACTTAAATATATTTATAAATGTCATTTTATTATGCCAAAAATAACTTGTATCATATCACAAGCCAAATATAGGGGGGGGGTAGATACGACTAGCCCTGTACAACCTCAACATACAACCCTACTAAGTCCTTTAAATTATGACTAAGAGGAGTTCCACTATCCCTTGTGCATTTATACACGTCAGCGTTCTGAATGTAATATTTATCCTTAAATATCTCCATAGGAGGGAAATAAGGGATAGGATCACCTATAGTCCCGGCATGCTCCTTATCAATAACCTTATACAAGGAAGCCGTATTTAGTCCGGGTTCCCATTCCTTTGATAACGTATGTTGTTGAATAACCTCATAAAGGATATCCGTATCGTCCTTCACCACCCTGAGACAGAATCCGGCATCCACCGACAACCCGAACTCCGCCCCTTCTTGTCCCCATATAGGGAATAGAACCTTAACATCCAATTTATCGTTAGAGGATAAGGATAAGTCTTTATTATTAACCACCATTCTAGAAAATTTTACAGCCACCTTCTGAGGATCAGAGGCGTCCTTCTCCTTCGCCTGTTGCTGGACGTATGCTGTGGTGACACTTATCTTGTCTGGATATCCGGATTGGACATCAATAGCCCTTACCTGCTCTACGGTAGTGGCTAGATTGATCTGCTTTTGCTTGTCCCCTAACGCCGACATAAGATCATTATCATACTTATCCATCATCCCGATCAAGATCTTGCCTTCCGTTATATCGAATTCCAGACCCATAATCGTTATCTTACCGACTATAGCCCCATCAGCCAAAGCGCTACGTCTGTCATATTCAGGAATATAAATATCTTGATCATCCAAGAAAAACTCATGGAGATTTTCAGTCTCATAAGATCTCAGCTCCTCATATTTAGCCGATTTCTCCTCGTTAAGAACCCTTGACTCATCTAATCTAGCCTCAATGATCTCCTTAACCGTGGCTTTAGGATTAGCTTCCTTGAACGAAAGTTGTTCTTGTCCCAGCTCTATCCATGGAATCGGATTGCCATTAATATAATCATCATAACTATTACCCTTAGCGTAATTATCATCAAGAGGTTCGTCTAAAACCAACATATTGGGATATATTTCCCTGTTTATATATGTATATGCCATAATCTATTCTTTAATCTTGTTCTTTAACGGCGATGCTATACTTGCCTGAAGCGTAACACCAGATATTTATCTCGAAAGGCTTGTTAGCCGTAGTGGTTATAGAAGTACCACTCATGCTGACATAATCCCCGGAATTAGGTATCGCTTGGGTGAAAGCCGCTGAGGGGACACACCTGATCATCAGCTCCTCCCCTATCTGCATCCCTGACTGCACGGATAGGGTGGTAGCGGCTGATAACGTAGCCGTGATGCTTCTTTTAGAGATAGGTAAGCTGGCTAATGTCGTGACCGTATTAACTCCTATAAGCCTGTTCACGGTCTTCTTGTCAGCCGCCGCCATCAACCCGTTAGTAGACTCGTTGGCTACGGCGTATGTCGTGTTAGGAGGTGTAGCCCAAGTGCCATCTCCACGCATGAAACTGGATGTGCTTCCATTAAGCTGTCTCAATAAGCCGTTAGCTGTAGTAGAGGCTAATCCGTATGTGGTATTGGTAGGCACTACCCACGTACCATCGCCACGAAGGAAAGAGGTTTGCTTGCCGGCAGTCGGAGCGGGTACCAATCCCGCCGATCCTGCGGCTGAGGACGTCGCTCCACCCATGTTGCTATATGTGGTATTAGGAGGGGTTTGCCATGTCCCGTCACCACGAAGATACTTGGCTTGCGCTCCGGCGGCAGGTGCGGGGACCAAACCTGCCTTTCCCGCCGCTGAGGCAGAAGCGGCTCCCATATTGGTGTATGTCGTGTTGGTATCCGTCCACGGAACATTCACATACATCTTACCATTTCCGTCAAGAGCTACCGGGTAATTCTTTCCGTTAGCTGAATACCCGATCTTAACAAGACCCAGATTATCGCTTGTAGCTTGGGTATAAGTCGTGTTACTGTCAGTCCAAGGGACATTGACGTACATCTTGCCATTAGCCAATAGCACAGCGTAGTTCTTTCCATTAGAAACATAGCCGATCTTAACCAATCCTAAGGTGTCGGCCGTGGCTTCATTATACGTTGTGTTATTATCCGTCCACGGAACGTTAACGTAAGCGTTGCCGGACGAATCCAGCTGTACCTTATAGTTCTTCCCGGAAGTCGTATATCCTACCTTAATACCGCCAAGAACGGTAGCGGAGGACGTGGGAGGGGTGAAGGTACTTGGTTTGCCCGTAACCCCGGACCAAGGCACGGAGGAAGCCTGACTGGCCGTGTAAGGCTCATACCCATCCTCACTGTTCAATTTAGACTCGTCTTTTATCAGATACATCTTACCTGTAGACGTGACCTTTACCGTATCACCGCTTTGAGCCGTAGCGGTGGTAAGGGCGAATCTAGCCGTATCATCAGCTACCACGACCAATCTCTCCAAAGCCGCCTTAGGTAACCTATCTATGCCGATGGTTCCGGATGCGATCTTAGAGGCATCAAAATTGGCCAATGTCGTGGAGATAGTTACGTTGCCTCCGAAGTCCGATGAGACACTACCGGTAACAGCCCCGGACAGCGCTATGGTCCTAGCCGCCTGTAATTTCGTGGCGGTAGGGGCATTATCCGTCTTAAGAGCATATTTGGTAAGATCAATATCATTAGCCTTATCCAAAAGCTGCTCTATCTGATCACCATTGTATTTACCTTGAAAATCTGCCATATTACACTTATTTTTTGCTCAAATATAGTTATACACATAAATACCAAGAAATCGAGGGGAGGGGGAGATACGGGTAAGTGTCAGAAACTGCCGTCCCCGTGCAGGAATCCGCTACGGAATATAATAGCCTTGTCTTTAAGTTTCTGGACAGAATCCCATTCCCATTCACCCTCACAAGGCTTAACGACATACTTATTCCCCCATGTCTTAAACTTCCTCTCTATAACAAACATCTCTGGGTCTTTTAAGACATGGAAGATACTTCCGACAGGGAAATACTTATCAGTCCTCAATATAACACGATGATGTTTCTCGTCATATTCAGGATCGCCTACGATACGTGCCTTATAAAATTGGAAATCATTTAACGTCTGATCCACTGGCTCTATCCAATAATACCCCTTACCCATTGCAGTTTGTATTTAATTATCTATATTTGCGGTGTAGTAACTCATAATGTTTTAAGTGATTTTCAACCAAAGGGGAAGGGTGTCCGTGAGGATGCCTTTTTTTCATTCCCGCCCACCCTACCATGACAAAAAGATCTACCTCGAACAAATGTAATCATAATAAGGCTACGATCAAAAAGAAACCCTATCGGTATTCTATTGCCGACAGGGTTCTCCAACGTTGTATCAAACTAAATCATATCACTCCATTTGATTGTGTCACCGACGAAGCACCGCACCGCCAGATACCTTACGAACGCCGTCCCTTCCGGGGCGTCAGGGTCTTCCAGATAAGCCAAGACAGCCTTGACTATTTTCTGGTCGCAATCCAATACCTTAGGAAAGTAGTCGCTATAGAACATAGCGAACAGGTATTGGATATCTCCCCAAGTGGCGTTATCAGGTTTCTTGGCCCCGCATTTATCGAACATCTGCTTAGCGTCCTCCATCGTCCATCTTCTCTTGGACCCGTCGGCGTTAAGCATCTTGTCAGCGGCTTCCCTAGCCAGCTCCTTGGAAAAGTGATATCCATGGGTGTCTATATACCGCTTATAATCCGGGTCATCGGCGTCTGCTCCTCAGTAGTAACGACTCCTGCGTCCCCTGCGCATATACGGCTCGGTACCATCGAACTCGTCACGGATGCCACGCTCACCGAACCATCCCCTGCGATACATCTCGTCCTCACGTTCATGGAGTCTCTCGCGTTTCTCAAGCTCACGCTCGTCACGTTCCAGCTCCCTCTCGCGTCTTTCAAGATCACGCTCACGGCGTTCTAGCTCATCCATTCTGCCGTCATGCTCCTTGCCATAGTGGTCGTATATTCCACCACCATAACCCATGTAAGTCCCATCCGAACGTCTGCTACGTCCACGGCCGCCCCATAACCAGAACAGGACGATGATCCACAACCACCAACCGTTAGCCCCGCCGAAACCGTCTTGGTTGTTACGGCCGTTCATCAAGGCCGCCACCAAGTTCGGATCCATCTTATTTCCGCCTATTAAGTTGGCGAACATCCCCGGAATCATAGATAATAAACCGTTAGTGGCGCTTCCACTACCGGAACCCATACCGTCTAACAAATTATTTTTGAATTAATAATAACCCCACCTGATAGTGGGCGTTACAAAGTTCAAAAATTAACAGTCCTAAAATCGTGATATGTGTCATCATCAAAGCACGTCATGTCATGTAATTGGTATTAATAAGAACCGGTACAAGACAAAAAATCCGAAACGTATCACTACGGCCCGGATTCATGCAAATCTATAAATTCAATGTTTCAATGCTCGAAAGAAAACGTCTCACGACGTCAAAGAGAGATTAACTACACGAAAAATCTCGCATTAAATTATTTGTATTAGCAGTGTATTCATTAACTATCTTACTGGATGAGGGATTATCCTCTATCCTTGATAGACGGTTATCGTCACTCCTTGCCGTAACATCACCTATCTTTCGTACCATACTATCCTGATATGATGATGGATCCGAATATATAAAATTGTCCACGAAACTATATATCCCGCCATTAACCGTCTCACCCACCTTCTCATACAGGTTAGATTGGGAAGACACGAAATCATCGTACCTCCCACGAGCCAAAAACAAACCGTCCGGCCTCGCCTCGACACCGCCGTTGACCTCCCGGAGCAGACCCGGATTCCTTTGGTACAGATACCTATAAAACCCGGCATCCATCATCCTATCCTGTCTATCCAGATAGAAAAGGTTTCTCATGCTACTGTCACCGGACTCGATAGCCACGTCAAACAGAAGATCCCTTACCTGACCTTCCGGCAACGACATCTCCATGCTTTTTAACGTACCTCTGTCATGGTGATTCAAAGATACATTATAAAATCCATTAAAATCAAGGAAACGTAAGACATTATTATATAAATCCGATTTTTTTAACCTTTCCTTGATCTGGATCTTCCTCAACGATGTACAGGATTTGATAAAATCCCGATCCTTTCCCTGCCTAGCCTCGTATCTCCTGAACTCCCGATCAATATCGACATCATCCATCTTAGGGGTTACGGGATGCTGGTATATCAATCTGGTAAGGATCATGTTCTCAGTATTCGAGGATGAGATGTTGGACATAACTAGCTTCTTTATGTTATCCTTGATCACGTCAATATCGGAACGGGAAGCCCCGGCGGGAACCACGCCAGCCGGCAAGTACGAAGGTCGCTCTATCCCGATATCGGCCAACATCTCATAGGCCTGATCGGTGTCGGTTATCGGGGCCGTGTTATGGTACATATTCCTACCCATATACAACATGCTCCTATCATACATATCGGAAGGGGATGTATTCCCGGACCTTACATACACCATCCTATCCCCAGTAGAATAAGTATCCTGAACCTCGTATATCGGATTCCCTTTTCCTGTTATCCTATCAAGATCGGAGATAAAGCTATCGTATACCGAATTGCCTGCCTGTATGGAAGATAACATGACATCCAGCGACGCCATAAGATCACGGATATTTTCCGGTCTGGATATAACCATCTCATCGCTGATCGCCTCGCTTATATCCACGCCCATGTCGGCAAGATCCATAGCTATGTCATACAGACGTCCGGAAACGTCCTTGATGTCCTTAAAATCATCCATATCGATTATCTCCCCAACCTTATCCCTTAGACCCTTCATATCCTTAGGCATACTGATATACGGTGTGGTACTATTGAAGTACGAGTCGGTAATCGTATTTCCGTTCTGACTCCGAACCTCCATACGGGTCATATTACGATACGTGTCATACATCCGATCTGCGTAATCCTGATCCTCCTGATACCGGAGTGCCAAGGAAGGGTATGGGATGGAGGCGAAAGCCTGATCGAACTCCCGGCGGTCGCTGATACCGCCTACCGCCCTCATGATCGTATCCCTTACCTCTATTGGATTCAAGCCCCTTCTCTTTCCTAACGAGTCATATGTATCCTCATATATCATATAATCATCACCAAGGCCTGACTCGGAGGATAGGAAATGCATATCCTTCTCATTAAGATCCCCGTCAGACATAAAATCGACAACCCTCCTCATCATATCCCTTACCCGCTCATACGCCGATCGGTTGGTCATGATATTATCAATCTCATCGGCGTCATACATCCCGGATCGCTCAAGATTGTACCTATTGAGAAATATATCACCACCGGAGAGGAAATTGGATATGATCATATCATTAAGATCGTTGATATTATCGACTCCCAAGGAAGTAAGGGTGTTGTTGATATCCTTAACCTCATCGGCCATGAAATTACCGACGAAATAGTTCTTCCGCTTGATAAAGGACATGACATCATCATACCTAGGTTCCCCGTTACTATCTAGGTCATATTCCGATGGCATGGACATCCAATCGCCAAAGAAAGACACGAAGTCGGGGGAGTAGGCCGTACCCCAGACCGATAAGGCCTGCCTCTGGTCGCCAAGCACCTCCATCGCCCTTTGGTATAATCCGGATGGTTGGTCGTTCGGGGCAAGGACATTATCTACCCTACCCTCCTTATTTTTTATAACATAACAAGATCTACCCATAGCTAAATCGTTTTGTTACAAAGATAAACAAAATCCCGCCTACTCTCACGAGCGGACGGGAGCCAAATAACAATAATGTAACGAACCTTATGTTTCTCCGAAAAGTACAAATATTTTTGCCGATCCTCACGAACAGGCAAAAACTAAATCCTAAATAACAAAAAAAAATGGAATTTATCGTTTAGCGAAAATATCCTTATCTGATTAACATATTGATTGTGAATAGGGGTGGATTCGTATACCCTCCCCTATCTCCTAACAATCTCAACCTGCTACAATAGAAATCAATCCATGACTGACATATTCCAATTTCTTATAAGATATATCTTTCTTATTTTCTCCGTTGATATCACGGATATTAAAAATTCCACGAAGCCTTCTTGCGTAAATAAAGCGTTCTTTACCTTGAAACATCACCTTATCAAACAATCTAAATCCGAAAACCTTAAAAGGAGATTGATTCATCCTTTTATTGCCTCCTTTAGGTGCTTTCATCTTATGAATTTGTCTGTTATGACGACGAACTAATTTCCGTTTGTAATAATATCCAAGTCTCTCGGAGTCAAAATTCCTTGAAATCACAAAAGCGTCGGATACATGGGATTTTTCAATCCCGTGATTTATACGATTATATTTTGTTATGTATCCGAAAGTCATTTTTACGTTTGGATACAAAGATTTTAACTCATCGTATAACTCCCATTTCATGATACTCATAACCGCTTACAATAAATAATTTAATAAAATGTTTATTCAACATAAGTCAGGGCAAAACCCTGTTAGTACCCATCGCCAATGTTATTGAAGGTTTTGTACAGGCAACACCGGAACCCAAATACAATCCCTGTTTAATCACCTACCTTAGAGCTACGGACTTGGATAAACATCCGTAGGTAACTATATATTCTCCAATAACGTAGTCTTTATTTCAAGACTTAGGCTAATACCCGGCCAGTAAACTGGATATATAAAACTCAAACATTGTTTAACGTTTTATATATTATTGCAGATATTACTCCACCAATGACTCTCATTTATCTTCTCTCACCATACAAAGCGATTATATCTGGTCTCTATCATCTCCACCACCTTCTTGATATCAGATAAAGTTAATTTCTTTATCTCCATATTCCTACTATCCATCCTGACGAAAGAGTCCTTGAACTCCTGCTCGGTTATGGCATCCAACCTAAATAGATTGTATTTTATAAGTAACTGGGTTACGTCAAATATCAAGATATTAAGATCAACATCATCTTTCAACTCATTAAGAAGATCACGCATCATTTCCTTAATGGCGTCAGTGTCAAGTTCCAGCTTCTCGGCCTCCTTCATCAGCTTCTTGATGATACCATTGTACTCGATTATGATATTAGCGTTATCGTCATCGGTAGGTAGAAGGATATCCATCGTACATTTTATACCCACCTTATCACTAAGCCTTTTGTTGAACTCAGTCATATAATCAAAAGCCTGATCCCTGCTTAAAGCGTATGTATGGTCAAACAACTGCCTTTGTCTGTTATTGACAAAATAATGGCTGGTGTATAACATCATCAAGACCTTCACTCGCTGGACGCGTAGGTCTTGCATGATCTTCCGGTGTAAAAAAGCATCTAATTGCACGTTATTAAAATCATTTATTTTATTTATTAAATTCACATTCATATCACAAAATGTTTACTCTAACCGGGTTAAACGCCAACCCACTATCGATTATCCTACCGACGTAAGAATCACCGAATACTTTTCTGCCAATTCCGATAGCTCCATTGATGTCAGCGTTAATCAGCTTTCCGATAGAGCTTTGGAACAATCCACGTTTCTTTCTTTTGCCAAGATAAACATCATGCTTACATAATTTCTCAAAAGCCAGATGATCCACTTTGGAGGTATAGGATTCCTCGTGGACTTGAAGGATGATCCCAACTAATTTACATTTGTAGGAAATTTTGTCAATGAGTTTAGAGAACGGGATCTCTACGAACTTCTGGTTTATTCTCTTCCCTAGATTTATCCCATTCTTCCATCCTCTATTCAAACCCACAACAAGGTTTCCAATATTGTTTTCAATACAAATATTTACAATATATCTGCTAACCTTGTGAATCTTGTCATCTATCCAAAAATTCCTATAATTATTTAGCCGTCTAAGTCTCTTTGAAATTCCCTTGTCTCCGATGTAAGACATCAATCTAGCTCTCTTCTTATTATACCACTGATTGAAGGACTTGATAATCTTGCCGTTTACAATGAAAGGCCTGATACCTACATTGCTTATACATGTACATAAATTATTCAATCCCAAATCAATCGAAAGAACATTATCCTTATCAAGACTCAGATTATGTTCTTCCTTTTCGTAAATAACCTCTACCACATAGCATGTAGCTTGAGGGATTATCCTAACCTGACATAATTTGTTATCTCCTATGTTTGTTTTGATTGGCTGGATTATGTTTTTGATAAAATGGATGTAACCATCACTCTTAAGCCTGCAAGCAGAAGTCGTAAAGACTACCATATTCTGCTTCTTGCCTCGTTTGTACTTTGGTAATTTAGGTTTCGAATTGAACTTAGAAGGACTCTTCTCATATTCCTTCTTTGATCTAACCCAAGACTTTATTACCGAAAATACTTGAGCTATAACTTGCTGAGATATGACCGATGGGAGACTTCTGAAGTCAAATTGATTCTCCTTACATAGTCTAGTAGATAAATCATATTCCTTTAGATATTCTTTATTGAAAATCCCTTGGCGAATATTATATAATACATAGTTGTATAGTAAACCGGATTTGAGACATATGCTCTCAAATCTATTATCTTTTACGATATGTCTTTCAACTAATCTCATTTTATTCGTTTATATCTTATCGCTTCAATATAAATAATAGTTACAGCATACCATATAATATAAAGAGTCCCCACCGGGGCCATCACACACCCGACAGGGACCAACTTTTAAATATCTTACTCGTCAGGTGATGGACTGACACCGCAAAGATAAGACGAATAAATTTACCTAGCAAGGATTTTCCGCTTCATTTTCCCCTGACACTACGTTCCCTTCGGAAACCAAAGACTTGTCCTCGGCCGCTTTCGTAGGCGAGGCGAACTCCGATTGGGAACCGGGCGGGTTGACGAACGGGGTCTCCGTATCCTCGAAGAACGTCTCATCCCTCCTAATACTCATCCTAAACTTAGGAGCTATGAAAGGATCGTTATTAAGATCGATGTTGATCGTAACGTCATTCATCAAAATATCCTCCTTGGTCCTAGAATCGCCTATCCATCCTCTTACGTCAGCGGTCATAGGCATCCTGCCAGCGGCTTCCTTGACAGCCTCTAGCCGTCCCTTGATAACATCCACGTCTCCCGTCAACGGAATCATATATGTCTTATTATCCAACCCGGATCTGGCTATAGCGTTATTAAGATCCATTATATCATCAATACCTACGCCTCCGCCTAGACCCTCCATAATCCTATCAGCCATCGATCCAATCATGGATGAGAATGATGATATATCCTGATTTTTCAATCTTACGGGGTACAGGTAATTTCTTCCATTTCCTGTCTTTATAGCTACGACCGGGATACGTGAATCTTTATAGTCACCATACTTGTCCCTGACGATAGCCGTACAGAACGGGAATATATTATACTTAATATCATCCCTCATCGTAACCTCCCCATTCTCTATATATCCTACGCTCTCGACTTTACCAACCGTCTCGTTGGTAAAATCATTCTCGGATACCATCAACGTACCATTATCATCACTTACGCTAAAATTAGGTCTTCCCGGCAAAACACTGGTAACTGTACCTACGAACGGTATATCAATCTCGCCAGTAACAGATCCTATATTATCCCTATATAACTCAAAGGCCCCACTCCTTAAATCAGCGTTACTTCCTTTTGAATCCGGGTCATTGGCTTTCAGTACCGAGACGAAATTGCCGTCGCTATCCACGATCTTAATAACCATATTATCAACCAGCTCTCGGTAAGCCGACTTAGTCTCATCAGAATTAGGGTCAACGGCGTTAAGGCTATTGTATTTATCATACAATTCCTTGGTATATGGATCTGACATATCCATCTTAAACCTTACGATATTATCCTTACGGAGATTAGCTACGGCTTCCTGATTCACCGACTCGTTGTTAGATCCAAACGTATCACCCGTATAATAAGGGGCAATAGATCCATCCTGCCCCTTGCGATACACCATGAACCAGTTGGAGGTCGATAAGGCGGTCTGCCTCCCCAGTATGACACCGGTAGCGTTCTCGAAAGCCTGAGCGTCATCCTCGCTAATCATCCATCTTGAGTGGTTATCTGACTCTATAACAGTAAATATGTCGGTTCCGTTGGTGAAATCCATCACCCTTCCATTATCAGTATCAGTGGCATCAGATCTTTTAAGCCCAAGACTGTCCATAAACCTGTCAAGTCTCATTCCGCCAACTTCATAATACATAACCCCACCGATCTCTCTCTTCTGAGCCATCAACACCACCGGATTCTGGGCGGCGTTAACTTCCGCCCTGCCGGTGGATGTCCCGGGTTCGCTCTCTGTGAGGACATCACCCATAGGTATGGATTTATCGTAATCCTTGACAGCTATACTTCCGTTATCATACAACCTCATCCATTCCACGAATTGAAGAAGAGGCCCATCGGAATAATTATTGATAATATCAATAGCCTCATTAAGCTTATCCTGATCAATCTCATTGCCATTGTCAGCCTCATTCATAAGATCGTTATAGGTCTTTATAGACTCCTTAACCTGATCCTGATCAAGACCATTGATATTCATATCTACAATATCATCAACAGCGTCCTTGATATTATCATAAATATTATCATGGGTCTTCAATCTATCTATTATCGATCTAGCCTTATTGATCCTTGAAATAGGATTATCCCCAAACCCGTTAACTAGACTATCGACACGAGGCTTGTTATTATCATATATCTGTCTCTCCCTAGGAGATAAGACATCCTCATTACCGTTCCATATCTTTATAGCTATATTATTGATTCTATCTTCAGAAGGATTTATGATATCCTCATCATCAGGAACCCTCTCGACTATATTACCTTCATCGGTCTTAATCTCGTTCTCCATAGATCTGGCTATCATATGATTATATGTCTTGAACATAAACGCCTCATCCTCTCCTATAAGACCATCTTGATAAGCCTTGTCTATGGCTTGGTCGTTAGCGTAAAGAGCGTTGGCATCAGGATTATCAGTATTCCTGAAGTCGTACTTGCTATCATCCTCCTCATAAGTCTTACCCCATGCGTTCGATAATATCTTCATGAACCCGCGCTCCTGCGCCCGGATGAATCTTCTGTCACGCATACGACGAAGAGACTCATTTATATTCTTGTAGGCTACAAGATTGTGACGATACTCGCTAAGTAACGCCATAGCCTCCTTATGATTCTCAACCCCACGAGTGGATACGATATTCTCAAAATCAATTATAGTCTCGTAGGCCGCCATAAGATCAGCGGCACTGATCTTCGAGTCATCGCTATTCAAGAATAGCTTAGATATATCTACCTCAGAATTAACCAATGTAGCCAATTCCCTCTCCAAGGCAATTCTTTCCTCTGTCAATTTAAGAAGCCTATCATTCTCCTCAGCCAACTTAGCCTTATCAGATTCAATTGCCTCCTTCGATGCGACCTTTTGCTGAAGTTTTAAAATATCATTCTCCATCTTATGTATATCATCCGTAAGCTTCCGAAGATCATCAAGGGCTTTCTTAGAATCGGGATTAAGATGGGAATATATATCTAAAGCAGGTCCTATATCCGTATTGTATATCCTTCCTAACTGATTAGCGATATCATCCAAGTTATCCTTAGCCTCAAGACCGTTATAAGCCATGTTGGAGATATAGGTGTTAAATGATCTATTGGATATACCATCGGTAAGGGAGTCGGCAAATCTGCTGGCCATAGTAAAATTATCAACCTTCTTATTGAACTCACTGATAAGGTTGGACTTATACTCATTTACCTGCTCATCTGTCATATTCATATCGGAGGCTATATCGCTATTAGGTATAGACTCGATGACTGTCTTGAAATTCTCCTTAGTATCATCTAACATCCCCATTTCCTGATCATAACGAAGACGGTTGAATACGGCATCACTAAAAGTCTTATCTACGATTCTAGAATTAGGTATATCGTCAGCGTTATTATCCGTACTTAAGCCTGATAATTGAGCGTTAAGAGCCATACTGCCACGAATAGCACGGATAGCGGCGGTAGTCAAGGCGCCGGCATTGGTGTTGTAGGCCTCCACCATCCCCTTGTTCCGGGACATGTCTTGGCTCCATTCCTTTATACCTCCAAAGGTCTTTCCACCCATAACCGATCCGATAATCATACCGATGCCGATCTCCTTCCAGCCTTGACTAGACCCGTATGTTTCCTTGAACCCGTTCTTTATAGCCTCCATATAGCCTATATTCTGCCGGATAGCCATAGGATTGTATCTTGATTCTACCCAATCCTTGGCGGACTTACTAGCCACTCCCTGAAGACCTTCCTCATACAGACCCTCTGACACTGGGCGCTTGATGATATTGAACGTATTTCCGGCTACCTTCTGCCATTTCTTTGGTGTTATGGCTCTTAACGTACCATTATCCATCCTCTCGGCACCTACGCCAAATATATTGCGTTTTATGAACTTATCCACACCAAGATCCATGCCGAACATATCGCCGAACATAGCTATATTGGATAATGACAATATGCCGACGTTGGCGGCAAATACGGCATTAGCGGCATTGGCATTGTCAGCTCTGAACTTCATAAGCTCCTCATATGGGACTTCCCTTCCATAAGCGTTACGGTAAGACTGCCTGAAATTCTCCTCAGCCTCCATCAGCATGCTTCTGGCCTCGACAGACGCCTCCCACGAGGTAGATGTGCCAAGGAAAGCGAGGGTGTCCAGTCCCTTGCCTATCCTCCGTCCCGTACGGGCGGCCCTAAGGTAGACGCCGAACGCTTTCTTGGTATCCGAAGCCGCTTTGCCTATCCTAGCCAAAGCCACGCCCGCCCTAGCTCCCGTACGAGCTAAGTTCATCAATCCAGCGCCGGAATATACGGCTGACGATAATATGGCTCCAGCGGTAAAAGCAAGACCGGATAAAAAATCGTTAGACCAGAAATTAGCCGTGGTCATGCTTTGAAGGAAATTCATATCCCGCTCCTCACGATTGTAATAATGAGCAAGACCGTAATCCATCTTCTTGTCCTGATCATCCAACCATCTCGTAAAATCGTTATCAAAAACAGCGTTAAAATTACCTCTGGATACACCGGCGTAAATACCATAAAAAGGCTGAATAACACCACCTAATCCATATAAAGCGGCCTTACCTACAAATTTCCCCAAACCTCTCATCCATTTCTCAGTCCTACCTTGACTCCTAGATAAACGTGAGTCGTTATCTACACCGGGGATATAAGACTCGTATTTAGGTATCCAAGTACCGCTACTAAGTCGATACCTTGAATCCTCCAACGATATCTCCGGACCAGTAAGATTAAACCTGCCCTTATAGCTTTGATCAGAAGCCATATATCCTAATGGGGACATATGTTTCATATCATCATAATAATTTGTCTTAACAGTATTCTTGATCCTCTCCGACAATGACGGTATCTGGGACTTTGATCTCTCGGAAGCGGAATACGGATCCAATACCGGAGGCAGGTCACGATCCGGTATATCATAGGGATCCGTACCAATAGCCTTTATATTATCTACGTTTATGGTAGGATATCTGTACTTCTCGGCAAGATCCTTTCCGTTAGAGGTATTATTATAGATTTCCATTGTTTCCATTATTTCCACTATTTCCGTTATTCCTGTTTCTTATCTCCTGATCAATCATATCAGCTATGGGCGAGATGAAGCTCTCGAAATCATCAGTAGTAGATCTTCCCTCGCTCCTCCAATATACTTCATTCTCCTTGCTAAGTATCTGTTGCCATGCCATGACCAAATAATACTGAGGACAGAAGTCAATCTTTCTAGCCACCTCATCAGCATAGTTAACGCCATCCAGATCAATTGAATACAACGGGGTATTACCCTCTCTAGCCCCTCCTTTGCTATATATATCAACATTTATCCCAGAAGAACCATTATTATACTTATATCCGGAAGCCCTTAACTCGTACATAGAAGCGTTATCGAACAACACGTCAGTAGCGATCATCATCTGATTCTTCCTGATATTACCGTCATTTATATTCGTAAACATATCTATATAAGGCATTACCGTGTCCTTGGCCCCGCTGGCGTAAGCGAATGGAGCTACCAACAATGACTTAGCCATCTTCCCATAAGCTTTGTTGCTTGAGCTGGCGAAAGATATGGGTACGACACCGGAATCATAGGTCTCGGACGGGATGCTTACATCCTCTTTGTAGAAAGTAAGTCCATTCGCAGCCAGATCAGCCTCGCTTACCTCAACAACAGATCGACCATCACCTCCATTATTGCCAATGATCTGATAATTACCATCACCTATAGGGGATATGGTAAACGTTATCTTCGTATTGGCATTATCCTTATCCTTAGGAATAAAACCGCCACCACGGGTAAATAGGTCACTAACCTTTATATAATCTTTCTCTTCTTGACTTTTAGACGGATAATCACCGGAGAAGATATACTCACGCTCGGCATACTCATGACGATATTGTCTCAGGTAATCCTCGCCAGCACGTTTAGCGTCATCAGCGATCCTACCTAAATCCCCACGACTCCATTTATGTCTTAATAAATCATTCCTCTCTTTATGAGCCTCATCATATATAGCGGTAGCGACAGCGATCGCCCTGTTATCCCCGGAAAACCTATCTCTTATTTCCTCAATGTGCTTATTCTTACTAGCCCCAGATACGGCAAGAGACATTATAGATTCAATATCATCAAGCGAAAAAGACGTTCCCATTAAATCATTCACACGATCCAATAAGACACCTGATTGACCCGAATCCATTGATACATGAGGCATTTCTCCTTCAACACCGTAATTAATAGTATTTATATTATCATTTAACAAAGAGCTGTAAGCGGACAACTTACTCCAATCATTTAATGTTATATCGTTTATACCATTTATATCAAAAACCTTATCGCCATTGTTATTAATATCTCCAAGATTGAATGTGCCGAATCCATAACTAATATCTATACCTGACCCACTGTCCAATCTAGCTTCTCTCTGAATTATAGTATCAATACCATCCAAAACAGCATTGCTCGCCTTATTGAATCCATCATTGATCTTATTATACTTCCCTCTTTGGGTATTTAATCCAAGAAGCTTCAAATAACTATCCTGACCATTGTAATCAAGTAACTCATTCCTTGACCCTCCATTGGCCTTGAAATAAGCCATGATAACCTGATCGTTATCCATATCCTTGACCACGTTACTATTCTCATGATCAGATGCCCATGCGTCGATCTTCCTTCTAGCGTCATCTGATAATGACTTAACGAAATTACCCATGCCGGTAGTCACCGCCCTCTCATTGGCTATAAACCCGTTCATGAACTCATCGCTTATGCTCACATCGTCAAGGTTTGCGCTCTTGGTAACCACGGTAGGCCCGGTCGTGTCATCACCTCCGCCACCTCCATTCTCCGACTTACCCGATTTGCTGGCTCTCATCAACGCTGCTTTCTCCATGGCTAGATTATGCCTTTTTGTCTCATTAAACTTAGCTTTCTCAATCATCTGTTGATTAGCCTTGAAATAATAATCATCAACACCCAACGTCTCGTATGAGTTATTGTAAGACCATCTCAGTCCAACGCCACGAAGGAACTGCTGCCGTACCATGAACATGCCGGCTCGCTCCGGGCTGTAGTTGCTACCGATAACGCCCTCGGCCTCCTCCACGAAATCATTTCTCTGCTTGATAATATCCGCCAGCTCCGACTCCAACTTAGCCCTCTTGGCCTTGTCATTGCCAACACCCTTTAGCTTGGCTCGTATGGATTCTTCCTTGACACTGAAATCATCAATATACCCTTTAAGGAAATCAGAGGTGCTTTGAACATTAAACAAGTCAGGATTCGTTCTAGCCATATATCTTCCCTCTAATTGCATCTGAGCCTTACCGTTCTCAGATATAGAAGCCATAGCTATATCCCTGACCTGAGCGTAACTCATCTCATCTATATACATCTCACGCATCTCGCCCGTCCTGTTACCATTGGCATCAGTCACCGGTACATTGACTTTCTTCCCCTTGTTAAGGGAGATGAAATTCTTCATCTTCTCATCAATCTCAGCGTGATAATCCGTATAAGGAGTATAATGTATAGGATTAAGACGTGTCCCTACCTGACCGTCATTCATCCAAGCCACGGCATCCGCAAAAGCCTCAGCCTCGTTTATAGGACTATACATCTTGGGATTGTTCAGCTTCATATCCTCCATCTTCTCGCTAAAAGCCCGGATCTCCCTAGTACCGGCAATAGCATTCAACACACGGGTATCCAGAGCCTCCCCAAGGCGAGCCTGTATGCTTCTGGCTATACCGTCAGAAGCCAAATTAGATTTACGATACACGTTATTCACGTCCTGTATCAATCCATTTAACCTGTTCTGAAGATATTCCCTGTCCTGAGGTTTTATAATGTCAGAATTGATAATATAATCAGCATACTCGTTTATAGCCTGCCGATTGGTATCTATCTTCTGCTGCATGTACCCCATCCCCTGCATCATAACATCCATGTTGTAGGGTGATACGTACTTGCCGTAATTCCTTAATATACTATATTGTGAAGCCATCCTTTATCCTTTCTTGCCTTTAGTTACTTCCTGAGCGGGATATAATCTCCTATAACTCAATATATCTCCTTGAGGATCAGCGATCAACTGCCCATTAGGACCGATCTTTACATCCCCGAATATAGACCTTAATGTATTCATGGTCGTAGCCGTATTCCACTTCTGCTGGATCTCGTCATTTACGCTATCGAAATACCTAGCCCAGTTCTCGTCATTAATAGCCAACCCCTGCAATATCCGTTGTTGATAAGCTTGACGTTGGGCTATGTTCTTGTCGTAAGTATTCGCCCATGATTGAGAATTGACATTATCAGCCCAAGTTCTTTGAGCCACGTTACCTTGCTCTACCTCATTAATGTACTTACCTATATTGGAACTCATTATAGCCTGTAAATTAGACGATAATGCCCCTCTTTGGGAATCCGGGACATTACCCATCTGATCCAATTGTGATTGGAAAGCACGATTGGTCTCAACCATATACTGATCAGCCGATCTCAACACCGGATCCACGGTAGGAGCGTAATGCCTTTCCAGACCTTCCGTTGTCACGGCTCCCGGGGTCATCCTAAATACCTCGGGGAAGTCAAGACCGCCACCCACTATATTCCTGCCTCCATTGCCGCTGTTCGACTTACCGGCATTTGTATTGGTCTTAGGGAGTGTATTGGGATCAATCAGCTCAGGCATATCCAGTTTAACATCAGGTTCCTCCACATCACCTATATCCATAGGACCGGGAGCCACCTTATGAGGATCAAGTATAAAATCAAGACCTTCCATTCCTTTCATGGATCTCAATGCCTGCATCTTAAGCATATCCTCGCCAAGTATCTTATTAACGACATCCTTGTTCTTGTCAGAGAATAGTTGGCTAAAATGGGTGATACCAGCATCGTTAAGAGCCTTATGCTGTTCCTCTGTAACAACGTCTAGACCGATCATAGGGCGAGATGTGGTAAACAAACCTAATTTATTGTCTCTCATCCTATCATGATATGCGGCTTTCTTGTCTTCCGGGTAATTACCTTGACTATCCTCACCGCCAAAGGAAACGAGCGTCGTGTAATCCCGAAGCGCCTCGGCGTTGGCGATGATCGGGTTCTCAGCCGTAGCCAAGCCCATCCAGCTACTTGTCTGACCGTAGATAGCGTCTTGCAACGCCCTAGTCCTAGCGCCCTCTGAAGCTCCCATATAAGCATCGTAAGCGACCGGATTGAATGTCTTATAATAATTCAACCTCTCATCCGTATTAATACCTCCATAAGAGCCATCAGTTCCTTGGCGTTGATAACCGAAATAGTTAGGATCATTGTTGAACCTATTCTCGATCGGGCGGAAAGTTAATTTACGACCGAACAAAGACGTGCCTCCTATCTCCATCTTCTGGCGAATACCAGCCACTTTCTTAAGCAGCTCTTTCTTAGCCTCAGCTATATCCTCCTCCGTAAGACCGTATTCTTTCATGGATCTGGATATGATGTTATCTATTTCACCACCCTTAGCGAAATACGTATCCTCATCCTTCTTTATCTTCCGGTCTTCCTGCTCCTTGTATATGACGTTAGCGAAGTCCGTAAATCTTCCCTCTAATCCATTAACGATATCGTTGCTATCATTTATAGCCTTGGATAATACGGAGGCGTTTAAACGCCTTGTATTCTCGTCATCTATCTTATCGTTTTTCTTCAGCTTCTCCAGCGCCTTTTTCTGATCATCGTAAGCCGGTTTAAGACCGATCTTAGCCTTATACCTGTCCATTAACGTAGCATACGTATCCTTAGGCGTGGCTTTGATCCCATACGTATCTCTGATGTATTTAGCGAAATCCGGCTCTATGGTTGTGTCGTCGGTAATAACCTTCGTTCCCTGCTCCAAGGAAACGGGGGTTCCACCATCGGCGTGCTTCTGCCCCATAGCCTCCATCGGCGCTTCTCCGGGCTGCGTCACGTACTCACCCTTCTCGACCTCTACGTTGGCTTGATCTTCCATCGACTTAGGTAACGGATACAGGTACTCACCGGTAAGGCTTCCGCTATCGACCCTATTATTAGGTCCTAGATAAACACCCCCACCATCCTTGTACTGCATCTGGGATTGTCTTCTTTGTCTAGCCTCACGTTCCTGAGCTAACCTGATATTGGTACGAGTACCTTTCTCTGACGCTATCCCAGAAACCACGTTACGAGCCAGCCCCATGATACCACTAATTCCTGATGCTATGGTAGTTATCGTATTAGCTGTTTTAGCTCCAGTGGATAAATCACCATACCCCTCGCTTCTCATACGTCCTATACCACGACCCATCTGGGTAAACCTAGATCCTATATCATCAGCGCCATAATAAGGAATAGTGGTAAAGTCAAAGACATCCGTCTCACCCGAACCGGTCTTAGACTTATCAACATCATTAACGGTTATGTTATTAAGCGTAATACCATTGTCCTGATAATTCTCAGCTATACGTTGCAAACTACCCTTGAAGCTAGCCGGAAACATATTATCATGATCAAAAGCATTAGCGTATTTAGTCCTCAACTGATCTGGAGTATCCAAAGAATATATCCCTAGCGGATTGACCGAAGCGGGTAATCCTTGGTTGGTATTCACCAAAGGCTCTATGCCTAGCCCTTGTATGCCATCCATATTACCAAGCATATACGACCCGACTTCCCCGGCCTCTTGATATTTAGGTATCTTCCTCTTGATTACGTATTTGCTCATGTCTAATTAATTTCGTTCTGACACAAAGATAATTTAAAAAAACAGAGACTCATCATTTCACAACGATGAGTCTCTCAGCAAATGCTATTATTATGTACAGAATTAAATTCTTTTTATGAATAATGACCCTATAGCCTTAACCAAATCATAGAAACCGGCAGAACTGAGACCTACAGCCACTCCATATAATAGAGCCTCCCACCATTCACTCCCTATAAGCAATGGAGACACCTTTAGAAACCACGCTAATATACAAACCAGCATACCTATGACTACGGCGGATAGGACTTTAGCCCACTTATGGGTGTCAATATACGGCACTACCTTGGCTAACTGCGTAGCTGACATCGTGACAAAAGCCATGATGCCGGTGAAGGTAGTTAAATCAATAGTGATAGCCCCTTCTGATGGGATTACCTCTTGCGCCATCAAAGCGAACGGCGTCAATAACATAGCAAATAAAAATAACAATCTTTTCATATCTAAAACGTTTAATTACTTCGCAAATATAACACTAAACTGATTAGATATATAAATATTTATTGGAATATAGATATACGACAATATCCAGAGCCTATATGTCCCTTTCCTAAATCATATAATCCACCCAAAGGATTAGGCATTTTTTCTAATTCCCCTTTCACATCTGTCCATACGAACCCGTTCCCATCTATCATCTTAGTGTTAGTAAATACATATTTATCATATTTCACGCATCCCGGATGACCGGATATATACGAGGACCCTCCACCACCAGCTTGAATAGCGTTCGACGATATCCCGCCGCTTGGTCCTCCATAAAAGCCTCCTCCTCCACCAGAGGAATACGAAACGCCATCAAAGCCACATCCTCCTCCCACTCCTAATAGACCTCTATTTCCGTTAGTTAAATTATTGTCGGAGTTAGATCCTCCCGCTACTTGGGATGCAGGAGTTCCCTTGGCATAGCCCCCCAGATACGCCTTCAACCCTCCCGCTGATCCTCCATGCCCAATAAAATAATACTCACATCCTCCACCGCCTCCCCCGGCTACCATAATACGGGTCTTTAAAGAATCTACGTTTAGAGGATCGCTATTGTTGGACAACCTCAAATCTGTAGCTCCGCCCCCGGCTCCCTCATAGATATACCTTCCAGCGCTCTCATTAGTCATTGAATGCCCTGAACCTCCTCCATTATAATTATATTTTACAACATTACTCGTCTGCTTAAGTCCACCATTTCCACAATACACATAAATGATATCACCACCAACTAACTTGATAAATCCAGCCACATATCCACCATACCCAGGGTCATTAGATCTGGTAAACCTATCTTCGCTATCATTGTAACCATAATTACCTTGACCACCCCAGCACTCAACATAATAATACGCCGACTTTGGAGCTACAAATGTATGGTAATTATTACTATTATAAGTGTATGTATACAATACATCCAAGCTTTTGGGGCCTATCATTACACGTCTTCTCATAACATACCTCCCCTTAGATATTTTACTAACAATGCTATAACCATCCTCCTATCATCAGCCATAGCATCTACCCATCTATTCTCCCATCCTAAACTACTAGGGGGGGGGGTAAAACAAGTCCCCTTAAATAACATATCAAATAAAAACAACAACTTATTCATAACAAATTATTTATCATTAAAATACTAACTATTATTTCTGCTCACACCTTTTATGTTAAGGCTTAACCCCGGTATCATATTAAGAACCAACTGCCTTTTTGCCTGTTCCCTACGCATACGCTCGGCCTCCGCTATCTGCGCCTCCGATTGAGGATCATTCTTAATATTATTGGCGATGTCCTCTATAGCTTTCTTGTTAGCGCCGGATTGAGCTAGCATCTTATATAACAGGTCTTGGCCTTCCTTCTCCCACCAGCTATCCATGGAAGAGCGGGAAGCCAAAGAAGGATCGGCAGGGGCTACCGTCTCAGGTACGGGCTGCTGACCTCCGTCCCCCGTGCCCGAATCCCGCTGTCCGAACTCGTATCTCATTGGCTCGTTCTCCGGGACACCATACCTATTAGCGAACATATCAGCGAACTCAAATCTCTTCTCATTTCTTAAGGTCGATCCAAGAGGCCTACCGTATCCTTGATTCCATGCCACGGTAGCGTCCTTGTAGTTGACGGCGTTATCGAAATCGGATTTAGAATACATATAGTAATTATATACATTACCTTGAGCGTCCTTGTCAAAAAACTTTCCTTGATTGATGTAATTCCAACCTAACCCCGGAACCTTGCCTTGATACTCATCCACGAGATAATCCAACTGCTGTGTCAATGTCGGTTTCTTCCCATACCTGCGCTGTAGCTCCTTCTTCCTCGGTCCAAGCCATTGTTGGATGCCAAAATCACCGGCGGCTCCTAGGGCATCGGTGTCCCCTCCGGACTCGGCGGCGATGTTCGATAGGATGCCGATAGCTTGAGTTTGTGGTATCCCCTTCTTATCGGTCAGATAATCCCATATCTCATCATACACAGCCATCTTATTATCCTCTGATCTATCAGGATCAATTACATATTTACCATCTCCATAAGCCCTACCTGTGCTTACAGACCCGCCCTTATCTTTCTTCTCCTTATCATCATCCATCAACATCTTACCAACTATAGCCGCCGGCAAAATAGCAGGAACGTTTTTAATGGCTTTTTTTATTTTATCCGATGATTCTTTCAATACCTCTCCAGTAGCTCCAAGCATGTTATTAGAATAATCACCAGCATAATTGCTACCTATACCACTCACAAGGTTATACACATCAATCTCATCCATGCTATCGATATACTTATCAAGGTCATCAACAGATGGAGTCCTTCCATATGTATTATAAAATTTATTCCACAAGCGAAATCTGGCTTGAGTATTAAAAGCTATTTTCTCTGATATCTCATCACTTGATGAGTTTGGTTTAGCCCTATAAGCGTCTTTTAATAATGACTTATCATTTTCGGATAAATAAATCTTATTATAATTATTACTTGAATCATATTTATGTCTAAACTCATGAGATAGGTTAGATAAACTCTCATCACTCCTAGTAACAACCTTATTGTATTTACTAGTATAAAACCCTTTAGCATTACTATTATCCAAAGCGGAGGATACCTCATATCTAAAATCATCAAAATCAGAATCCGCTGATACCCTTAGATTGTAAGCTTCTTCCAACCGTTTCCCATTATCATCAAGCATAGAATCTATCTTATCCTTAATATGCTTGTTAGACACATCATTTATATTTTGGAGATCAACACCATTATCAATCATCAAATCCACAGCCGCCTTATAAGAATCAGGAAGATCATTATAATTCCTTGAAATTCTCTCATGGACATCCTTGTTAAAAAAATCCCTAACCAAAGGTTCATCATGAACATATTTATCTACAAGATCATTATCTACAAGAAAATCATACAATTTACGTTTATCTTCTGGCAGAGGAATCTTCTTTACTTTATTAGCGAAAGAAAAAAATTCACCTAATACCGGGAATAGCCCTAAAGCTGATAATGTCATTCCTAAACCATCCCCAGCCTTCGATGACTCCACAAAATCTCTCACATCCATAACATCCCCAATAATAGGGATACCTCCAGCTATAATCTCGGTAATGTCAACTCCATCGTTTATCTTCTTGCCATATTCAGTATTAAGATTTATGCCACTAGATCCAACGGAGGTGTTATCCCTTGAAGCCACATATCCACCCCCTTGTTTCTTATCCATCTTCTCTCCCCATAGCCCATATTTCCCCCTAGGCCATATACCGTCTATGGCATCCTCATAACCAACGGGGTGCTCCCCGTCCAGACGCCGGGCCCGTCGCTCGTCAGCTGGGTACAGGGCGTTGGCCAACGGCTGCGTGATATGACCCAACCCCTTATCCTTGGAACTCGACATAGCATCCACCACAGTCCGATATATAGGTCTTAATTTCTCAGGTAAATATAGCCCCGCCTCATCAACCAACTCACCGATCTTCTTATTTATACCCCTGATACTGAAATTATAATTACCCATGCCATTATTCAACGGGGACAACGCACCTCTTATCCCATTCATGCCTTTAACTGCGGCTCCTCCGCTAAGGATATCAAACTCCGGGGATACGTTCCTTAAAGGACTATCACCCATACCCCTGAAATACATAGGACGCTCACCATTGACAACCCGGTCAAGATCCTTCTTATATAAATCCTTTATCCACGATGGGATTTCCTCCGGTTTATTCTTCTTAGACATATACTACATTTTTCACAAAGATAACTATAATCTCATAAGCCTAAAAACACGAAACGGGCACATAATAAATCATGTACCCGTTTATACGCTAATGCATGTGATAAGCAGCCAAAGCCCCTTTAGCTTTCTCCTTGGACTTGTACTTAGCTGGCCACAACTTACCTGTCTTGTTACTGACCACTCGCCAATCACTCCCTACTTTCTTGATACATCCTGATTTCGGGCATTTGCCCTTCTTTTTACTGCTAATTTCCCCTGCTGCCATAACATCAAATATTTAAAGGTATATAATCACCTCAATAAACTTTCTCATCATTACTAAACCAACGTACTATCATCTTGAACCGACTCTCGATGTCATTAACGAACCTAGCCAAGAACCAATCGCCACGAAGACGATCACGCCACCTCCGATGATAATCGACAGCCCTGGGGTCGATCTCCCGGCCAATGTCATTCACATCCTTAACCCATATCGGAAGATTGTTCGTATCGTCTTTGACCTCGTTAAAATAGTCATTTATATTTATCTTCTGATCAACCTCCGTCACCAGTATCTCACGGCTATCATCATTGGTTACAGGATACCTTAACCGCTGGCTCATATCGTTCTTGTCGGCGATAACCATCCGAAGCTCACCACTGTTGTTGGTATCGTTATAAAACCATGCCTTATTGAATCCGGTAGTCCTAAGAATTTGGTAATTAACCTCATCCTGATACCTTCTGGCATCCATCCGATACTGGTAGTTGGTGAGGATCTTATTCACATACTGCTCACGTACCGGAACCTCTATAACAAACGGATATAGCTTACCATAAAATACTTGATACGATTGGTTGGTCAAACCATGAGACCATAAACCTATCTCCTGACTTTCACTTGAGTAGTTCTTTCCGGACTGGAAATAATGCTGGTGCTCGATATAATAATCAGGGGTGTAGGATAAATATGATTTCCACTCACCCTTCAGGCAGTTATATCCAACGGTGAACGAGACGTCCGTGAAATGGCTGGCGTCCTGCAACTCCACCGCCTGTCCGTTCCTGTAGAACCGGCCGCCACGGAATTGATACTCGCTCGGATTCCCTACCGGTATATAATCTTTCTTGGTTATCAGAACCCTCTTAAACCTATTATCCCAACCCATGGACAACCCTATACCAAAAAACTTGTTATCAATATCATAATAAGACAACTCAGCGTCCGTATCAGCGTTATATATCCGGCTACGGATGATCTTCATCTGAAGATGCTCCTTAAACCAGTTTCTAAGCCCCGGTGTGACCTCCGTAAGATTCCTACCATTAGAATCTACCTTAAACACCTGACCACGCCTTAAATCGACCCAAAAATGCCCAAACTCACAACTGATCATATCCCGACTCTGGGTTCCGGAATATCCTAACGTCGTATTATTATACTCAATGCCACGAGAGGCGAAAAGACCACCTGTCCCTAGCTCGCTATTCTCCGGGGATATTCTCTCCGCCAACACGTCTATGGCATTGTACAACCCTACCTGATTCTCAAAACGAGCCAGTATCTGATCCGACTCTATCCCTTTCATGCTTATAAGTTTCCCGAAAGAGGTCTTGAACTCATGGTAATCCATAGGCTTGTACGACAGCCAAGGATCGGTCATGCCGTTCTCCGACACGTCGGCGGTGCTCCATATGACGCCGTTGGGTCTTTGGTAAGCGCAGTCCCAAAAATTGCTATCATACGTCTCTGGTAATGACCTTCCGCCTAGCGTAAAACGATTCTTATACACAGGACTTATCTTAAACACATTATCCCTTGATATAGGGACATTACGCTCCTGAGTCCATGATATATAATCCCCTACCTCCGGATAGAACCCCTCGTAAGGCTCAGGCCCGGCTATACGGAAATTGCAATTGATCTCAGACTCCACAAGGAACTGAGGTATGCCATAGAAATATAGGAAGAAACGACCGCTAAGATACATATCTCCGGTCTTGCAAACCATCTCATAAGCGCTCTTCCGGCTAGGGAAAGAGTATAGCGATCCGGTATCCGTATCGGTCTTATTAAGATAATCCTCACCGGTGTCGTAATTAACGAAATAACGGGGATACCCGATGTTCCGATAATCATAATAAGGGAATGGTATCATGTCCCCCTGACCGAACTGAGTCAAATAAAACATAGGCATCTTCCTCTTAAGCGAGAATCTTGATATAAATACATCACCTCCAAAAACAGGTTTACGCTTATCCTTATCCATCAACCCGCAACCACCTAACGATACCCACCTGATATCCTCTATCTGCCCGTATTGAGCCGGAGAATATTTCTTTATCCTCATATAAGGACAGGATACGAAAGATTCACGTGTCATAAAATGAGGCGTCATACCAGCCACCTCATCGTTACGAATATTACACTCATCCTGAATACGGCTGGTATCGTAACTTGAAACCAACTCCGGATATTCAAGCATATATTTATCCATACCAAATGACATGAACAATGAATGCTCACGATCGAGGTTGTTTATGATAATAGGCTTACCGCCTACGGTCTCCCCTTGCGAAGAGATATCTGTTACCGGATATAACCCGCTCTTGATATATTTAGCCGTTGACAATCCACGTAACTCTGACTCCCCTATTTTTTGGTAAAATAAATTATAATGAGCGACAGAAGTATAATAATAAGCATAGTTCCGTCTAGGTCCCCTATCTATCAATGCCGTTAACCACTGATACCTATACTTGCCTATATCCACCACGGACTGGGCTGTGGCCTTGGCGATACCTGTAGCCAGACGGATAGCCGTCAGCGCTATGCCGACAGGGTTGGCTAAAAAGAACACGCCTCCACCGACATATTGCTGTGAAGCCGACTGATATGTATACTCAGCTATAGCGGATATTAAATTAGCCATAGCCTCCACCGTAGCCAATGATGTTGCCATACTGTAAGCCTTACTCCCTAATATCGTCCATTTAGGGTGATCCTCCACCTCCCTGAATATACCGGAGGATTTACCTAATTGATAACCATCAACAAGGCACTCGGTGGGAGCGTCAGGCTTGTTAAAGGCAATATCAGGGCTTAAGAATGAATACCAGATATTACCCCTCCTGTTAAACGGATGCGTTATAAATTTCTCACGATTAATATCCTTATAGATATACATATCATCAGACAAATCGTTGTAAGGGTAATTAGGATAAAGGTTAGCCGATCCGTCGGGATCATCGTACTTAAACATATCATAAGCCAGACCAGTTCCGATAACGCTCTTATCCAACGTCCTATCGCCCCTATACAACTCATATCCTATTATAGAATCTCTTCTAGCCTTATCTATAAGACCGTTCTCTACCGCTATATCCAGAAACTCATTAACGATATCGTCATCAAGCATCACCCCCATAGGATAAATATAGGAGTCAACTCCATATTGACCGGTCAGTTGAGACGGATTACCCATGAAAGGAGCGACAGAGTTATCCGGAAACTTGTAATGACGTATAGGTCTCTGACAAAACGTGGTTGACGTATTGGGGTACTCAGCGTTATCCCCATTACCGGTGAAATAAGACTTACCCCCAACTGATTTAGGAGACCCATAGTATTTCGTCAAAGAATCTATTATGTCCTTCCTCTTTGATCCTCCCGATGATATCCCGATCTTGCTTGAATCATACAACTCAAAATTAGCCGGATACTTATTGGTAGACTCCCAATATCCGAAATCACCGTACTGATATGGTCTGGGAGCGCAATCAGCGGGTTTATCTCCACATGAGATACATTTCGCCTCATAGGTGACAAATCTTCTTAATTTCAATTCTTTCGTGAAGAAGAATACGTATTTCACCTCTAGTGGCCGAATGCCAAAACAGAACGGGGCGGGGAAGATGGCGGTGCCGGCCGTATAGAATCCGGCAAGCTCCTTCATGTCCAGCCTCATGGCGAAACCGGTGAAGAACACGCATACCGCAGGCTCGATGCAAACATATATCTTATGGAAAGTAGTCTTGTCATCATCCCAGAACAAGTACTTTGGCATCATAAATATCTTATGATCCACGTAATTCACTATAACACCTTTCTTGGCATCATTAGCCAAAGGATTAGGAGCCACGGTACCTTCCTTGTCCGAGAAAAACGTTATACGAACCTTATTGTATGATGATGAGTCGCCGATCGGATAATTATAGTTACCCATCATCTCTATATACATAATACCGTTATCAGGATCGGATAAACCACTTATGTATTTCTCGTAATCCAACTCCACCCATCTGGCGTATGAGGATACATGTGGATAGAACTTGAAATAAGTCAAGTTGCTTCTACCTAACCAATTGGTCTTGGCGTCAATATCATTCTGCACAGACACACGACTTTCCCAATCAGTAGATATGCTGGTATTGAACTTAGAATTATCACCATCGCCAAAAAGACACATGGCGTTCTCGATACCAAACTGACTCTCATATTGGGGGAAATAAGCCTCCATCGTATCCATTAACTGATCAAGCATCGTCTCCGTATGCTTCTTTCCTTCCCATCCGGGATATTGATACAAATATGTGCACTTACCCAATGACCTACCCCCTTGGAATGTAGGAAGTTGAACATCGTTAATAGTAGGATTCACATGAGGATCACCTACCGAGCACCCATTAGTACATATACCCTCATCATATAACTGCCGGACATTAGACATATCCTGACACAAGACCAGGGCGGAGGAGTCTATATCAGACGGGAATTTATCCTCATCCTGACCATCCAGCCATTCCTGAACCAGATCTATGATATTCTTACCTCCACTGGAATAATTATCGAAATCACACAATACAGAGAACTTCCTTTGTGACTCGGCATTACTTTGTATTAATGTAGTAGGCTCGGTCTCCACATAATCACTAGCCAGCTTATATGTAAAATCAATCCTAGAATCCACCAAAGAGTTTTTATCCAATATAGTCCTGGTCTCTATCCTCTCAATATCATCACATCCACTAGGGAAATCGGGAGCCTTTATACCATCTTGATCCTCAGGTAACGATATAGCCGCACATAACTCGTCAGTAATGCCTACATTGGATTCTATAAGATCACACAGATTCTCTATATTGTCAGCGATATAATCAATAGCATCATCTACCGTAACATCTTCCCCCATCGTATTGATAACGAATTGGGTCTCTCCTACCGTGGCATATTCCTGCTCTACATATCTGAGCTGCTTGACATCTAACTGATTCTTACATTCTCCTCCAAAATCATCAAATCCCCAAGATGGGTCGTTTATGATTTTTGCCGTATTCTTAAACTGCCAAAGATGACGGCGGCTGTTCCCCGCGCACTGCGGGTTGTTCTCCAGCACCGACGCAGCCGACAGGTCGTCAGAGTTACCGTCCTCATCAACGATAACCTCCATCTCCTCCCTTGTGGCCGGACGAGGGATAAGCGGGAATCTAGCCGTCCTGTATCCTGTATTGGTAAAGAATCTTATGCCTAACGGATATACCTCATCACGCATGAATGAAGCGTATTTAGAGCAAGCTACCCCATCCTTGTATAGATTCTCAGTGGCTATGGATGTCTGCCATTTAACGAAATGACCCAAGAAATTAACGACCGGTTGAAGATTCCATTCATTCTCCACGGTCAATCCGTATTGAAGAAGACGATTCCCGACAGACGTCATGCCTCTGGCTGTCTTATATACCGGTATTTCCTTGGATAACTTCTCCATGGTCGTACGCTCGCTATATTGATCCGTAAGATAATAGATAGTCCTTTCCGTTATCGGATGTATACCTTCTATGAAATACTCAAGAACCGGGCTTTGCTCACCATTAAACCCAACCGTGTTCTGTATAACACCTATCTTATAATGAGATACCTGCTTATCTATATTGGACACGGTAAGGCGGATACCCATGTTGGTTGACTTACCCCATAACCCATCGCGGATAACCATATCTTGACGATCGAATAACATGATTGGGTTGGTCAATGAGCAATATCCAGTCTTCTCAATCCCGAACTCATCGCACAACGCCACGCAGAACTGGTAGGTCCCGGCACGCAAGCTTCCCCCGAACTCCACGACCTCAGGCTCCACGCACGGGGCCGTCAGCAACGGGAACACCAGCAGCTTCTCGCAGGCCAGCCTACACCTCTCTATTGGCTTGTCATCCCCACATGTCTTATACCCATGGTAATGATACCAAAAGTCACCATCATCATCCGGGTTAAGGACCTTATCGACCATAACATATCGCTGGGGATTATATCCATCGGTCCAGTATATCACCTTCCCGCATTTCTCGTCCTTGATCTCTATATCGAAGATCGGATGATGAATGGAGAAATTAAGACAAGGGTCATCAACCCAGTCCTCTATCAGGACCTCCATCAAATCACATATCTCATCAAAACGACCATCCGACTCCTCAAGCCTCTCGCCAAGGATACGATGGATGTCCTTTCCCGATCCAGCCAATTGATCCTCCACGGTCTTGATATAATCCAATGACCGCATGAACGTGATCTTAGACGTATTATCATCCGGATTAGATAGAAAGAAATAAGTGTTATCACCAGCTATATCATTCTTATACCCAATAACCTTATAGCCATCAAATCGCTTACATAAAAGGGTACTAGGCTCGTTCTGGATCTTAAGCTGGCTTCCATCGTCACCCTCTATGGTAGCGTTCAAGGCGAAACTATATTCAGACGGGGATAGATCCTGTGGATGCTTATCCCTATTCATCCCGGAGTCGGGAACCGCTATGTTAGAGTTATTTTGCACGACATTATCTTTTTCGCAAATATAATAAATCCACCAGATAATCACTTATGTGGCGGATTCTAATAAACAGTACGTATTATGCAAAACATTCAAATCGTACAAAAATAAAAAATCCTCCAGACTTTCACAAGTAAGGAGGAGAACTAAATACTTTTAAACGCTCGTGTAAAGTACAAAAACACAACAATTACAAATTTTTACCCATGTAGTTCGATTGCTTATCGGCATCCTCTACAGATATGTAAAAGAAACCATTAGTCACGTATCTCTCATTGACATCCACAAAATCAGTAGATCCTTTATCCACTCCTTTCTTCGATCCCTCATCACACACAGCTACCAGACTATTAAAGTCATTGGAATAACCAACGACAACACCATGTATGTCACGATTCCGAGGATCGAATACGTACCTCATCTTACACCTATCGTAAGCTAACTCTAAAGAGCTTTTGCTTAACCTCTCATCTAATCCGGCACCCGCTACCAAGGCCAAAACGCTCTTTGATATGTCACTCATGGTGGTATCCTTGGCCGGAGCCTTAGGCATAGAAACGCCTTCCATGACAAAATCCAACGCCTTATCTACAAGACCATCGAAATCATCATCTCTTATATAATCCTTAAGTACCTCCAGTATATATAACCGGACATGGAGTTCGTTATTTACATCATTCAATGTGACCATAATACCAGTTTTCGGCAAAGCTAGATTATTCCCACGCAATAAAAGATCAAATATGTCATAAGTGAAGGATTAAAAAAAATAAAAAAACTCTCCTATCCTCACGAACAAGAGAGCCGATGTGTTTATGATTATTTAACCAACAAAACCACCATACTTTAGAAGGTGGATGAATTGGGTTGATTAATTTTGAATCAAAATTACAAATAAAAAAATGATTTCCTACAAATACAACATCTATCATTCCAAGAAAACGAAGTATCTTGATAAAATGCTTCGTGAATGTTGTTTTGTATGGAATCATGCTTTAGCTCTACAACGTAGGTATTACAAGCTGTTTGGGAAATATATATCAATTGGTAAAATGAAGAAGCATTTTGCTAAAAGAATTAAAAGAAATCTTCTTCATTCTCAAACAACACAAGAAATACTTGAACGTCTTGATGAATCTTACAACCGTTTCTTTAAAAGAAAATCAAAGAGACCACCTAAGTTTAAAAGATCAGATTGTTTCAACTCTTTTGTTTTTAAACAAGGAGGTTTTACCTTAAACGGTAATATCCTTACAATCAACAAAGGAAAGAAACGTTTTAAGTTTTCATACAGTAGAGCATATGAAGGTAATGTTAAACAAATAAGAATAGTCAGAGAAACCCGCTATCGTTTTAGTTTGATTATAGTTACAGATTACAATCCTGCAAACTCTTACAGAAAGACATATGATGGTGCATCTGTAGGATTGGATTTTGGCCTGAAAACTTACCTAACTAAAAGTGATGGTAACAAAATTGGGTCTCCATTATTCTTCAAACAATATCAAAACAAGATTAGAAAACTAAACAAACGGCTTTCTAATGCAAAGAAGGACTCCAGTAATAGAAGAAGGAGACTGTTTGAACTCCAACAAACGTATCGTAAAATAAACGATCTTCGATCGGATTTTCAATGGAAATTAGCTCATGAATTGTGCAAACAGTATGATTATATTTTCATTGAAGATCTAAACATTGAAGGAATGAAACGTTTGTGGGGAAAGAAAGTTTCTGATCTCAGTCATTCTTCTTTTATTAACAAACTTACGTATATCGCTTCAAAGTATGGAGTGATAGTACATAAGATTGACAAATGGTATCCTTCCTCAAAGACTTGTGAATGCGGGTTTGTTAATAAAAACTTGTCGTTGAGAGATCGCACATGGCGTTGTCCAAAATGCGAGTCTATCAACGACCGTGATTTTCTTGCGGCCCGTAATATACTTCGGAAGGGCATTTCCGAATTGGAGAGCAAGAGTAATTCCAGCGATAGTAATATCGGGGTTTCTTGCGTCTGTATCCAAGAATCCCATTTGCTTTAGTGATGGGAGTATGTCAAGAAGAAAAATCTATTCGCCAATCCTTACAATACAGTCACGAGATTCCTTGTTATAGATCATCGTGCCTACCTTAGAATACAAGGTCTTTATATTTTGCCAATTATCCTCACCATGAGCGGATACGTTAGTGGGAGCGTCACCGGTATAAACCTCCTCGCCTCCGATATTGACAAAATCATATCCACGTTTCTCCATAGAACCGCCCTTATATGCCGTGAACCTGATAGTGACATCACCTTTCTCACGACCACCATACCAGTTACCGTATATACTGCACCTGATCTCAAGAGGTAATTTATCGTAATTATCACCATCCAACAACGGCCCCATCTGGATTAAGGCAGCCTCATTACCTGATTCCATGTTATCACCGCCATGGATAAGATAATCACCTACCCGTTCCTGCGTGGTCTGATACTGTTTACTCCAACCAACCAGCTTGCCGTCAACATCCGGGAGGCCGGTGTTATCGAAACCGGTAGCCGTGTCAAAGTCAATGCCGTCCTCGTCAGCCCAGATATACCTAAGCACAAGGTAATCGAACTCCGGGATGATCACCACCGGGACGGACTCCTGCCTGCACACGAACGTCTTCTCCTCCTTGGTACTTTCTTTAATCACCTTAAACGTAACTTCCCGTATCTCACCGGTCTCGTTAATATCAGCGGTAACCTTAACCTCAGCGGGACCAGTACCACTTGTCTTATCTAAATGTATCCAATCAGCCATATCATCGTATTTTGTTAAACCATTTTAATATACTTATCGAAAGCGTTGGGCCACATCCGCTCATAAGACAACATCCTTCTCCTATTATCCTCAGCCAGTTCCCGATAATCATTTAACGTGATCATCGACATCTTAAGCTCCTTCATAGCCCTAGCGAACTTACCCGGTTCCTGTTGGGCGTATAGCTTATAAGCGTCACCAGCGCCTTGTATCAAGCCATTCACAGCGGCATTCTCGAAGATCTTCATCTTGATATACGTCTCGACATAATCCTCAAGGTATCCTAACGCCGTTTCAGGTATATATGGGAGACCGTCATCATCCTTGGGTGTAGCACGATATATGATGTAAATAAATCCATCAAACCCGGTATACATAGTATTGCCGGATATAGTTATATCATAATTATCCCAATCGTACTTATCCCGATATTTGTCGGCGGCGCAATCACGCCTCAGTCCTCGACCTATAGACAGCCTTACGGGATGATGGTAATGAAATCGAACCTCGTGAGACCCGATATATATCCTCTCCGTGATCGTCTTCTCAAACTCCTCCTTACAGCACTCGGTGCAGGAGTTCCAACGGAACCCACGCTCGGTGCGCTCGACCCAGCCGATCTCGTGTTGGAGGTCAGCCTTAGCCTTGTCGCCGCCAGGAATCTCACAGATAAGAGGCTCACACCTATAGGCGTCAAGCATGTCGAAAAAATCGGAAGGCAATACCGCCTGTTTATTACTGGTCTTGACAACCGCCTCTGACATGACCGCTATAACACCCCCGAACCTTTTCAAGGCGATCTCAGCCCACCTATAAACAGACGAGGTATCTATAGCCCCGCTATCATCGTATTTATGTAAATCGGCCTTGATCTCGGCCAATAGCCCTTTTATAGTCATATTTAAGTCTTTTGCACAAAGATATGTATTTGAATCCGTGATACAAAAAAAATCCAGTCTACCCTCACGGGCTAACTGGATCACAAAAACTTCTACAGCTTATAAACCCATTTAACTCCAAATACCTTACTCTCCGACTCAACCTCCCGGTACAAGAACTTATACCTCCTACCTGATTCCATAGCCAATCTACACTCCTTATTCAACGCCGGAGAAATATAGAGATGGAAATACTTGTTCCGAGGCATAAAATCAATACACGTATGGACATAAGAATATCCACCAGTTCCACGTCTGTTAATAGTACCGGTAAGCTTATTTAGATATATCTTACGATTAGGATTGATCTTATGGCACAGATAACCGATGTTGTTTATATAAACCCCACCCTCATTATCCAGATACTTATCACGTATGACCTTCCATATCAAGGACTGACATTCGAGAATATCATTCTTATCCACGATCGTATGCTTCCTCCTTTTCCCGTTCTTAGACATAATAGATCTATAGAATCGAAGAAAGTATTGATCAAGTATTTTAAATGACTTTGTTTTCATGTCGCAAATATAATAATTTCATCCTTATTCAAGAAATATTTGATAAGTTTTGGTGTGAGTGTAACGGTGATAAGGCCGCACTTACCGCCGCGGCACAGGCTGACGCACAAAGACTAGCACAGGAAAAAGCCAACGCTATGGAATGCGATTGTCCCAAAACATGGAGCGCTAGTGTAACGACGTCTAGCGGAAGCGGGAAGACGATAAATTACACCATACAATATAATAATCCATGTGGATCGGAAAAGACGTCTAGGATGACTATAGGATACAAAAAACGAATGGTCAATGGGAGTATGAGACAAGAATAGTCCCTATTCCTTCCGGATCAGGAACTTTCTCTGATTCTACAACAACCAACTACGGGATATCATCTGGAGCTTATGCTTATTATGAGGATGGTCAAGGGAGTGGATCTTGTTGACAATAAAAAAAAGGAGAGGCTTATATAGTCTCTCCTTTTTGTTACGATTAGATGAATCTAAGATCTTTCCTCCTAGTATGATTCAATATCCTACTAATATGTCTGGTACTTAATCCTGTTCTTTCCTTTATCTTATCATAGATATAACCTTTGGATACGTAAGCCGACATATCTCCCAGATCTTTTATAATCTTGTCATACATATCGTGCACCTCATTATATCTTATGATAGAGCTGTCTCTCATCCCTCTTTCACCTATACCGTCAACTATGGCGTCATTGAAACCAAAGAAATTGATTATTGATCTTATTAGATTCATGTTATTGAATTTTTTGTGTTTTCTTATTAATATCCATATCCGGGTTCTCATCCGTAGGGATCTGCAATTTGGTTACAGTTTCCCTTAATGTTTCGGAAACCACATATTCAAGAAGTTTGTCTGGGCATATGAAATCATAATCCCATTGAGATGTACATGGCTTATCTTTTTCAGCTCCACATCCCCCTAGCTCTAACGCCGCTTTTCTGTCGAGAGTTATAAGATCAACATTTATAGCCTCTATGTTAATATCTGGTATATAGATATATCCATCATTGACATAATAATAGTATTGATCTATATTCCCGTATTTACGTTCCTTGTTGTTAGCGTATTTTCTTAACGATATGGAGGTAAATATAATATCATCCATGATATTTGATACTTTGATGATAGCCGGACCTATACGGGTATATATCATATCGGGCAATCTTTTCTTGGATCTCATAAGTATCCTGCATAGTTTAAACTCATCAAAACAACAATCAATTTTCCGAACCCTCTCCATCTCCATGCAATTGATATGAGTATACAGTGATTCCTCGCCGAACAAGGTTCCATCAGCATACTTCTGGGCTATATATGATCTTGCCTTTTGTCTTCCTATGGATAATATCCATCTCCTACTGACATGAGCGTCCTTATTGATGGAGTTCATATCATTTATGATTCTAGATACAAATTCTGAATTTTTCATATGCTAAATACTGAGGAGGGGATATACCCCTCCGGTTATTACTTCTTTTTCTTAACCTTGCCTCCACATTTCAGTTGAGGTTTCTTTTTCTCGGAGACCTTGCCTCCATTAGCCATTTTCTTTTTCTTATTGCAAGCCATAACTTAATGTATTAATATTAACGATACAATATTAATGATTTTAATTAATAGATAAACAATGCGCATTGAATAAGCTAAACTCACATCGATTCAGACGGTATCTCTTACGCTAATGGCTTGGCGCAGGCCGATAGATGTGATTGCGTGGAGCCAACAAAGACGTGGTCATGGTCGGTATCTATGAATAATGATTGCATGAGCCATGAACAACTTGTCACATCAAGAGGATTTACGATTACGTATAATAATCAATGTGGTAGATCTATATCTGGTTCTGTGAGTGGTATAGGATATACACAAAACGGAGAAGAGCAGGTCAATAGCGCTAGCTTTACAATTCCCGCAGGATCCGGAACCAAGAGTGGAAGTGTATATTTTAGCCGAGAAGTGGTATGTGGAGATGTAACAATCTCTGGTCATGATTCAGGTAATTGTTGACAATCACTGCTGTTATGGTTTTTAATAAAAAGGAGAGACTTATTAGCCTCTCCTTTTTTGTTATACATCAGAATCTTAACAGTTCCCAGATCCTCCTCCAGAAACCCTTATAGACCCACATTGTACTCCTGAATCAAAACCTATGACACCGGTTTTTTTACCAGACCCAGTAGGTATACTTACGGTAGTACTTCCAGCCGTAACGGTTTGTCCAAGATCATTCCTACCAGTAACAGTTACAGTTATTGATTTAGATGATCCACATTGATTATTGTAAGACACTTCATAGGAGCACCTTAATGTGGATGTAGAACCAGACAGGCCATTACAAGGATCACCGCTCAGCATAGCGTAAGCGCTCCACGTCTTTGTTGGCTCCACGCAATCACATCTATCGGCCTGCGCCAAGCCATTAGCGTAAGAGATACCATCGGATTGTAGGTTATTGTCGGCTATCCTATTTGCCTCGTCCTTGGTACAAGCCTCATATTTACCAGCGATTTGCTTATAACTGATAGTCTTAGGAGTACAGTTGCTAGGACAGTTCGTAGCCTTGACATTTCCCCATCGGTCATCATTGCCAACCTTAGAAGGGCATATCTTAGCATTAACAAGAATCTGAAGAGCCTCCTTAGCGCTAGAATAAGCATCATAAGCGGCGCTAGACGCATCTTGAGCCGTGCTCCTGCAATATTCTCCGGCAGAAACAACCTTCATAGGGCTACTAGGAGCGCATACATCACCACATTCGCCCGAACATCCCTTACATACCTCATTGGTATAGATAGTGTAGTCATATGGATTACAACAATGCTCACCGCCATTCTGCCAATATCCCGTAGGATCACACTCGCTAGAATAATGCTCCTCGCTATTACCATTATTACACCTGCTATTATCCATATGGTATGTATTATCACATCCGCATCCACAAGATCTTGAATCGGACTCAACCAACTCATCTTGACCTGAGGCTGAAGAACAAGGATTGGTCTGATTCCTACTCCTACGATAATCGCATCCACTACAATAATAATTCCAATCATCATAAGATGGGGTATCATCGTCATCGGCGCAATCACCATTCTTGTTAGCGTAAGCCTGAGCGGCGGTCTTAGTCGCCGTATCATTCTTGAAAGCGTTTTGAACCTTGCTGTCGGCATCCGCCTGAGATACGGTAGATGTCAACGCTGACAATCCTAAGGCACTATAAGGAACGGATAGAGCGACACCATGTTTACATGTACCACAATTATCCTTATAGAACGTAGCGCTTCCAGTACCGGTCCACACACAAGTGCCATGCTGGTTAGCGTAATCCTGTCCTCTCTGGTCTAGGATCTGCTCTGCCTTGCTCCTGGCATCAGCCAAAGAAACCTTGCTGGTGATAGGCGTACCGCCGTTGGCTTGCGTAGAGGTCACCGTTATTCTCTGACCAACCCCGCTTCCGGCGCAATTGTTCTTATAGAAGTCACGGCTTGCCACGTAAGTCCAAGTACATCCACCGTTCTTATTGGCGTAGTTCTGTCCATCGGCTCCACGAACAGCATTCTCGGCCTTCTTATTAGCGTCAGCCAAAGATATGTTGGAGGTATACGGATGTCCCGGCAGCCTGTCGCTACTTACGGATACCATGTCGCCTACGCCGCCATCAGCGCAATTGTTCTTCTGAACCTGACCGGTATAGCTTCCTGTCCAAGTACAAGTGCCCTTCGAGTTGGCCACGGCCTGACCCTGAGAGTTCACGGCGGCCAATGCCTTGGCGTTAGCGTCAGCTTGGGATACACATGACTTAAACTTACCATCAGAGCTAGGACTTGGATCCGTAACATCATTCTGAGTTACGGTAACAGAGCTTCCAACTCCACCATCCGCACATTGACGGGTAAAGGCCTTGGATGCCGTACCAAACCAGAAACATGTATTATTACCACCAGCTATATACCGCTCTTGATTATCAGGATCAGTATAACAGGTATTGGTGTTACGTTGATGTAATTGAGAGATACAGTCCTTACATACGGTCTCTATAGTCTCCCATACCGGTTGCTCGGTCTTCGTATGGCACGTATCATCATAGTTCTTGTTGACGAACGCCTGACCCATTCTGTCGATATAGGCCTTAGCCAAAGCGTCTGCCTCTTCCTGAGAACGGGTTGAGGTGAAGAACTGACCCATAAGATCCGGGGTTACGGTAATAGGATCAGCGTACTGACAAGTAGGACATTTAGGAGTGAACTCCTTGCTATAATTACCTACATATATCTTCAGCTCATCACAAGTACCACGATCATTGGCTATAGCCTGACCTTGCGCCTTGACAGCGGCCTTGGCAAGCTCATCGGCGGCGAACTGGCTCTCATAAGAATAGAACGGACCACCAGTGACATCAGCCTCCGTAACGTTAACAGATGAAGGTATCAATCCGGATGGACAATTATTCTTCTCGAACACCTCACTATAATGACCGGTGTACTTAGGAGCCTCATGGCAAGTACCACGCTCATCGGCAACCCTCTGTCCTTGATTCATGACAGCGGCCATAGCCACCAAGTTAGCCTCATCCTGCGATACGCAAGACTGGAACGGATGACCATCGACCATATCCTGTGTCACGGTGAACGGATCTCCTATCTGATTAGCTCCACAATTGCTCTTAGTGAACTCGAAGCTAGCCCTACCGGTATACATAGTAGCGTCAGAACAAGTACCCCTGGTGTTAGCCAAAGCCTGTCCTTGAGCCTGTACGGCGGTCATAGCCATAGCGTCAGCGGCGGTCTGGGAGTCGTTAGACTGGAATGGGTGTCCTTCTACCATATCTTGGGAGATCGTCACCTTAGATCCGATCTTACACTCACCACAGTTGTTTCTCGTGAACTCCAAGGAAGCACGGCCGGTGTACGTACAAAGGGCGTGGATATTGGCAAGGGTCTGTCCTTGGGCGTCAACGGCGGCCTTGGCCTTGTTATTGGCATCCTCCTGAGATACGGTAGACGTGAACGGATAACCGTCAACCATCCTATCATTTACCGTATAAGTACCACCAGTGCCAGTACCACAATTGTTACGGGTAAACGTACGTGTATAAGTACCGGTATATACAGGCACCTTCTCGCACTTACCTTTCACGTTAGCCACATCCTGACCTTGAGCCTCGACGGCGGCCTTAGCCTTATTGTTGGCATCTTCCTGAGATACGGTAGACCTGAAATCCCCTGTCACCATAGTCTCATCCACGGTAACCTTGGTTCCGTACTGAGTCTTATCGCAATTGTTTCTGGTAAATTCCTTGCTATACTTACCGTAGTAGATCGTCTTCTCCTTACACTCACCTTCTAGGTTGGCTTGTTGCTGGGCGTTAGCCTCAAGATCAGCCTTAGCCTTATCATCAGCGTCCTTCTGGGAGATAATAGAGAAGTACTTACCAGCGGAAACGACATAAGTATAAGGTTGACCGATATGGAACTCATCACAATTATTTCTCGTGACTGTCTTCTCCATCCTTACGTTATAGTATACGTTAGTCTGACAGTCGCCACGCTCGTTGGTGATAGCCTGACCTTGCGCCTCGACAGCGTCCTGCGCCAGCTTGTTGGCGGCATCCTGCGATACCGTAGAAGTGAACGGATATCCAGAACACATCTTCTCGTCCACAGTGAAGTCAACAGGAGTAGAACCCTCAGGGCAGTTGGTTCTCTGGAATACCTTGGAGTACGATCCGGTAAATACCGGTATCTTCTCACAGTTACCCTTGATATTCGCTATATCCTGACCTTGAGCCTCGACAGCAGCCCTTGCTAGGCTATTAGCGTCTTCCTGAGACACGATGGATCTGAAGTCTCCCGTAACCATCGTCTCGTTAACAACCACATCCGTACCGTATTGGGTGGAATCACAATTGTTACGGGTAAAGGTCTTGCTAAACTTACCATAATAGATATTCTCCTTAGGCTTACACTCACCCTCCAAATTGGCTTGTTGTTGACCGTTCTTCTCAATATCCTCAATAGCCTTCCTATCGGCGTCCTCTTGAGAGATAGAAGACACGTACTTACCCTCAGGAACGATGTAAACATATTCCTGACCATCACTGAACTTATCACAATTGTTACGGATAAAGGTTTTCCTTTGCTCCTCGTTATACCAGATGTCAGTTATACACTCACCATGCTCATTGGCGTATGCCTGACCATTTAGGGCTATATCCTCCATAGCCTTGGCATCGGCGTCCTCCTGCGAGATAAATGATTTGTACGTCCGTTCCTCAACCACATACAAGACAACCGAACCGTGCTGGTTGGCTAGACAGTCATCCTTGGTAAACGGCTGAACCATCTTGATATTATAATAAACGGGCTTGGCATCTTGGGCTATCATATACTCCTTAACAACACTACCGTCCTTTGACGTTATACGGAACTTAGCCGTACAGATCTGACCGGTGTAATTAGCCTTGTATACGATGTTAAGCTTATTATCGCCTACCCCATGGCTCTTGTCGTTAATGGCAAAGCAATTACCCTCAACGCAATTCTTATCTACTTCCCTTGCCATGTCAATCCTCCTCTATTCTCCATGAAACATTATCTCCGGCCTCTACCCTCACGATCTGGGTATCACCATCCTTATTAAGCGTCAACCTTTGCGGATCCACGTTAAAGGGTGGTTCCGGTTCCGGCTCCTCGCTGCCATCGCCACAAGTGCAACATACCAGTTCAATATCATACTCGGTATTGGACTTGATATCGATAACGACCTGACCGTTCTCACTAGTCACGTTATCAAAGTCATGATCAAGTATAATATAAGGTATATCATTAGGCCGTTGATTGATATTAACAACCTTGCCATTCAAGACAAACATCTCATGATGCTCCTCGTTATCCATGTTCTTAGGCATGGCTATAACGAAGCTAGCGTCATACAGGTCAGTGGCTCCCGGATCCTCAGGATCGGCGTACACCACGTATCTGCTATCCTCGTCAGGTATCTTAACGGATAGCCCGTTGACGTTCATAGACACCATATAGCATTTACTTACCGAACCACCAAGAGTAAGGCAGGAGGCCTTGACCGAGGCGGAGTTAAGCTTGGCGTTGATGACCGCCGTCCCGCCCTCCATGTCAAACATGATATTGGCCGGATCCACGCTCACCCGCTCCATACCCTTCTGGGTTATGGTAGCGAGCTTCGTAACCTTGCCTTTCTCGACCGCCACGTAAGTCTCCCTAGGCAACCTACCCATCCATCCCGGCTCTACCTTAATAGCGACCTTGTCTGGTCCGGTACCGGAAATCTTGTCGTAGGACACCCATGAGGAACCTTGCTCGATCTTAGCAAGAATATCTTTTAAATTATTCATATCATTCCGCTTGAGTTATAGTCCATTTATCACTCTTACCTACGATAATCTCCAGAATCTGCTCGCCACCCTCAGGAGGATACTCGAAGTTAGTAGGCTTAATCTCAAACACGCTGGCGCCACCACAACCAAGATCGCAGATCATGTCCGGCAACCATCCCTCCTCGAAAAAACGCTCTATAAGCTCCCTGACGGCCTCTGAAAAAGAATCAAGCTCCAACCTGTCTGCTGGGACAGACCCTTTCTTAAGTGTCTCACCACATACCCAACCGTCACACTCGGAAGCCAAGACCGTATCATACACTCTCTTAGCCATAGCATGAAGTATTTAAAATATTACTATTCAATGTAGTATATACGATATTAACATCAGCGAACTCATCGCCCATGCAATACCTTTTCTTGAACTTAACGGATCTACCAGAAACGACATACCCGTCGTTAGGTACGATAGTACCGCAGTAGGTCACGCTAAGAACATTCAGAGGCTCGTATCTTAACCTTACGGCCTGCACTCCCTTAAACGAATCCCTTTGGATGGACGCCGTTGCTCCAGATACGGCAACCAGCTTCCTTACCAGAGACTCGATTACGCTATTCATGCCATCTCCGTTCCTGATATCTGCCTCAGGAAAAGACTGACCATCATATATGATCTGGGAACTGTAGATACTACATTCATTCCCCGGTCTATATTCCGGCTTACATGGATTACAGTTATTCCTCATATCAAATCAATTTATTAATCATTCTCCTTAATTCAAGTATCTCAGCATCCCTGTCCCGTATAGCCTTTATCATAGCGTTAAGGACATCAGACATATCGCAGCTGGGAGATAATCCCAATGACTCCACGCGTACCTTGTCTCCTGGATAAACACAGTCGGTGCTCATGTACGTAGAGCACGGTACTTTCGTATCGTCTACAGTAGGCCTGTATTGTTTCTTGTTACAACCATTCATTGTTACCATACCTCCTCTTCAGTTCCGCTATCGCCACCGCCATTACCGGCGTTGACAAGCTCGTTTATAATCTTCTTCAAATCCAGAACCTCGCGATGGTATAAATCTATCTGCTTATCCCTAGACGCTATAATACGCCTCAATGAGTCTACAACGACAGAGATATCAGTGCCTTTCTCTATACCGTCCACCACCAACTCATCACCTGAGTATAAGACGCATTTATCATATAAAACTATAGGACATCCATAGCCAACACAAGGCTCGTCCTGACAATCCCTATCGCAAGGATCACAAGGATCCTCAGGGCATTTGTTAAGAAACCTATCTATCTTAACGCCATGACAGCATTCTTTAGGACGCTCCCTCGAATGATCATGACAACAACCACCTGTATTACACATATTAATAATATTAATGTTTTTAGCAAAGATACTTATTTGGTTTGATTATAAGACAACGAGACGCATGAAACAATAAGAGGTAGAGACCATAAGCCCCTACCTCCAAACACTAATCTAACATTATGGAAAACACAAACGCATTCTTACCAATAACATTGATCCTCTTGATCAATATTCTCAATCCATTTCTCGCACTCAAGATTAAGATCAGCGTACTCCTGCCCCTCTACCATCAAAACCTCACGAGCCTTGGCGTTGGCATCCTCAACCGATATCCATGACCTAAACCTATTGGCTTTGATAGAGTAATATACTTTACCGGACTTATATCCGAACGGACATATCTTCTCGAACCAATCACCGATCTTCGTATTATAGAATACAGGTGAACAACTACCCTCGGCGTTAGCCTTCTCCTGACCTTCTTTCATGAACTTCCTATAGGCTAACGTATCGGCGTCTATCTGGGAGATATCGGATATGACAGCTCCAGCTGGTAATTCATATACAATACCTTCCTTGCCTGATTTGCCAGCCTCGCAATCGTTCTTATAAAATAAGCCACGAAGAGGCTGTGAAGCCCAGTCCTTACAGCATGTCCCAACTGCGTTGGCCTCCCCTTGCCCGATCCGCCCAAGCTCCACCCTAGCCTTATCATTGGCATCTTTCTTGGATACGTAAGAGACAAACCTACCTTTCTCTACACATACCTGTTCCTTAGATCCCTTACCGCTTACGCAATTGTTCTTAATAAACTCATCGCATACCTGATCATTATACCATACGGACGGTATTATGTCGGCATATGTGTTGGCGTAGTCCTGACCATTGGCGTTGATATCATCCTCAGCCTTGCTGTCAGCCTCCTCCTGCGTATCGCCAAAATAGACGTTGGCCGGGACCCGGTAGTCAACAGAGCCGCCCACGTACCCGGCAGGCGGGTTGTTTTTGGTGAACGTCCGAACTATTTCTTTGTTACCGTATACCATTGTCATTCACTTTGTCACAAAGATACAATTTAAAATCAAATTACAAAGGAAGAGCCTTTTTGCTTCTCAAAACCTTATATAGATAATCTCTTAATTGCTCCTCGGTAGTTATATATCCAAACTCAATCATCTTGGCTATATCAATCTCCAGCTCCATCAATTCTTTAGCCTTGGCCTCCTCGCCAACAGAGTTTCTTATCATAGTCTCATGAAGGCCATAGACAATAATATTTACGGATCTGGCCAAATCTTGTATTTTATCTCTTAGTCTTGAAGATTCAATTATTTTAGATAAAGCGGAAGACATCCTCTTGTAAGCATCACCAGCCTTATCCCTGTAATCTATAAGTTGATCATGTACAAATCTCAACACCTGAACTTCGAATCTAGGATTTATCCACATGGCAAATTTTATAAACAACAGAGGATGCATCCACACCTTATCAGGAGTTTTACCATGCTTAGTTGTCTTACCTTTTACTTTTATAACTAATTGATTATCACCAATGTCGATTTTTCTCCTATGGCTTTCATCTTCAGATAAAGCACTAATAAATTCCTTAGTTCTACCACTATTCATAAAATCATCAAGCCGTCTTCTCGTGCTATCGGGATTATCATTCCATTGCTTAAGTAAACTGTTGGCATCAAAATAACCATCACTAGTTCTTTGAAAAACGTTAAAATCACCCATTTTTCTTGTCAAAACATTTACCGTCTTCATTTTTTAATCTAATTTTGAAGTTAATAATTAATTACTTTATGTCCACTCCCTCGTGAGAGTCAGTGGACATACAAAAATAGCCAATCGGGATGATAAACACAAACCGATTGGCTATTTTTAATATCCCAAAATCAGGACATTAATCACCCATTGCAGATCTTATCCTCAATAGCGTAAAGGATTTTAGCTACAGTCTTATCACCATTTACCTTCACGCAAGATTCACCAAGATCCCGGACATCTATAGCCTCCCTGATACGGATAAGCTCCTCATAGATCTCCTCTATCACGTCGGAGATCATAACGCACTCACCAGAGTCCTTATATTTTGACCACTCTGGAAGATCGCCCTCGTAAGGCACGCAAGTGGACGGAGTTATATGTGAACAATTATACTTTTTCATACTAGCAACCTGTTAATATGTTCCTTTAACGATCTTATCTCATCCGGGCATAACCCGCAATCATTATCGCATAATGACCTTTGCAGACGAATTATCTTCCCCCAATAAGATACATCGGGCTTGTCCCCGATCCTATACCTATGATACCTCATGTATCTACCCCATTGGCAAGATAACCACTCATCTACGACCTTACATAGATCTATTCTATCAAGGTTTGATATAGATTGCGCGCCCATCCAGAATCTCCTTTCTCATTTCTTGTACCTCCTCATCAGGCGGGCATCCATATGGCAGGTTCTTGATCCACTCACGGATCTTCTTCTGCATGTTGAGATAGACGATACCCACGTCACCTATGGTACGGGTCTGTTTGTATATGCTCACCACGTCACGCTCCATTGTCTTCAACGGATCGAGCATGACCATACAACCGGCGGTGCTTCTAGAAGCATATTCCCTATCGCTAACAACGGTAGAAGAAGGACGATTCATCATACTTCTCTCAATCCTTTCTCTCTCAGCCTTTAACGCCTTTTCCTTACAAGTATTACAACCCATAATTATATCTTTAAAATTCAACAATCCACGCAATTAGTAGCCATCTCAAGAAGCTCTCCTACACGATCAATGATCTCATGAGCCGCCTCTATATTATCCAGCCTGACGTTAGCCTCAGCCACGACCATAAGTGTTTCCATCTCCTGTATCTTATTTATAAGATCCTTATCCTTGTCCTCGCATAGGACATCAGTCTTAATCCATAGCCGATCAAGACGTCTGCGTATAAGATCCGTCTTAAGATACTTGCGACTAAAATTGTAAGTGGAAGGGCTACCTATGATCTTGATATCATATATACCGTCTGGGAGGTCAAGGTATTTGACATTACAATCATCGTAATTAAAGCAATTGAGACCTAGTGTTAGGCTGGTAAAGGTATTGACCTGATTCTTGCCAAGAAACAACGTAACGGGGTCGGACATGCCCGGCGTAGTGATCTCGATGATCGCCTTCCTATCCTCCAGCAGCCCCCACTCGGACTCATCCAATACCTGCAACACCTTGGGATCACGTGTCTCTAGCACCTGAAACGACAGCCTAATATCATTCATATTAACCTTCTTATCGTACCGGCACAAGCTATCGTCATAACGGGCTTGCATATCAAGATCCGGGATATCGGTATAATATGTCTTGACCTCATGCCCGTTGATAAATACCGATGTTATCTGGCAAACATGAGACCTAGCAACATCGAAAAACACCATCCTTACATTACCCTCATAATCAACGCCCGATGTCGGGTATGTCAATATCTGGGTATTATACTCACCATCGTTACGTCTAGCCACGACAGTAATAACGATAGGTTTCTCTATATCGTAATCATCCATGATAATCCTAGCGGCGAACTTATCATGAATTATCTTCGGTATGATATTAATCTGATTCATCTCGTATCTTTTTCACAAAGATACTAATTTGATCAACATCACAAATACAATCATAAGATAAGAGCGGCAAGAAGATCGTCCTCGCTAAGAAGAATGCCTCCGTTGATAGCCATGAATATAGCTAGGTAAAGATAAAGAGATCTTAGATCGTATTTAAGCATCCTCCCTCTAAGGGATACAATAAACTTGTTAAGGTCAGGGTTGTCCCCGGCTACAGACATATAACTCTTAAAAAGGAACGTATCGTATATAGGATCGGATGTAGATGGATCGGTATCATCATAAGAGAAGTCACATATCTCCACCCATAACCTAATAGACTTAATGATCAAATCCTTTACAATAGACTTATTCACCATACAACCGAATCTTACCAAAGCCACGATATCACCCCACTTCTGCCCAGATACATCCTCAACAATATACATAGCCCCATTTAGCGGATCTTTCACAATAGACGATAAAACACTCTTACATCCAATAAAATCAGATAGCTCTTGAATGTTAAACATATCATTATCATGGTTAAATATGACATATATATCACCACTTCTTACAATAATAAGATTACTCATCACGAATCCTCCACAAAAGAATTAATATCAAAACAGTCATCATAAGAGCATAGACCAGGCTCATATCCTTCCTTGCCATCCTCTATGTCAGAAATAGCTCTATCAGCAATAGATCTTAACTCTAATAGACTTACACCTAAAAAATCTAAGGCCTCTTTCAAGTACTTATATAAGGACGAGGTTTTAACTTCCTTAAACCCCTCGTGAATCAAATGACTATTGAATATACTGAAAAGAACTTTATCATTCCTGCCGTCAAACCTTTTACCATTGTTTTTAAGACTACCATCAGAGTCAATCATCTTCCTTATCTTACTAGCAGATCTGGTATTTATGATATTCACCATAATCATAACTTTGTAATCAACAGCGGCTCTTCTAGATTTATTAGCCCTCCCCTTTGAACTTACAGGTGCATTATCCTCGCCGCCAATATACCTGAACTTAGCCTTGCCTACAAAGCATGATGGATAAACCTTGCGAATATTCCACTTATAATTATAATCTCCGATTGATCTCATGATCGACAACTCGCTATCAACTACCATCGATATCATCTTATAAGCCTTCTCAAAACACTTAAACGATCCTACATACTCATAGATAAACCGGTACGTCATACCTAGCTTAAAATCTTTATCAGATATCCTATTAAACACTATAGCTCTATCAAAGTTGATGATAATAGCCATAATAATCTTAAGCCTAAAGTAGGGAGGTATATAAATATCATCAGGACTGATGTTCCTAGGATTAGCCGTGGTATAATCAGCGCCAGCGAAAGTATCTCTACGTTTCTTGAAATTACGCGGATATATAGGCTGACCTTTAGATAGCTTAATGCAAGTACACCCCTCATCTACCTGCTTCTTCTCAGCCTCGGTATACACCGGAAATTCCTTTATCATAGAAGAGCATTTCCTTATATAATTCAAGTCGAAATTCATATTGTTCATATTTTGCCCACTTCAAATATAAGCAAAATATAAGACCTTTAAAAGAATAAGATGAATTAATTTCCCCATATATCACCATTATTATTTCATTAATAACATAACTAGCTGAAACACAGTTGTCCATTTTGTGACATGTGTAATAAGAAGCTTCGCTTCTTTCTGAAGCAAATCTCATTATAAAGCATTCCTTTATTTAATTCTTACCAATTTCTAATTAATAACCCGATTAATGAAATGATGTTAGCTAACGCCTTTTATTATCTAAAGTAGACATCCAAAAAACATTAATTTAAAAATGAGTAGTATGTTGGCAGATAAAGATCTTAATAATCCCACTCAAGACTCTTTATGATTGTATTATTGAGATATTTACTATATCCTTACATTCGATCTTATTTGGCAGATGACTACTATCTTTAAACATAATGATCCTATATGTTTACTTCTTTTCTGCGCTAAAGCGTGAAGTGCCAAAGGGAATCGGCAGGGTGGGTCGTGAGTCGCTCCGCTCCTGGCCGGCCATGGAAGGCAACCACCAGCCCCACGCTATGACGCCGCCACCTTGTTCATTGGCTTCCAACAAGAGTTACCTAAAAACAATACTTGTCTATACAATTATCTCTACGATTCCAGAAGTTAAATAAGAACTATTTGGCTTTAAGGGAAGTTGTTAGTTAAAAAGATGGTTAATTAAGTCATCTGGTCAAATAAAATCTTTATATTCGCGTCACGGTCGGTTGGATGAGTTGGTTTAGTCGGTGGTCTGCAAAACCATACACCCCGGTTCGAATCAGGGACTGACCTCTATACTATTTGCATATTCTTTAAAAACTAATTAGATAAGGGACGGTGAGAGATCATAGTCCCTTTTTATTTAGGAGGATCAAAATCAGACGTCCATCTAGCTATATCACTTATCCTAAAATCATCTATTACAAAAGACGCCCTATTACTACCATCCCTTTGTCTATTAAAATCTATATTCCTTTGTCTCAATGAAGTATTATAGCATTGGAATGAAACAGACAGTTTGCCATCGACAAAACCATATAATGTATAATTAACCCTAACCATAGCTATATGATACCACCTACCAATAATAGCATCAGATGCTTTACTTCCATTCAATCCTCTTTGAGTAGCAAAAAACAAACCTAAATCACTAGCATCACCAGCTATACCAAAATAAAAAATACCACTATACCATTCATGGCCAACAGAACAAGCGTCAATAACGGCTAATGGTTTATACCAAAAATCAATGGTAAATGGATCTCCATCACCAAATAGATCAGGTGACAATGTCCTAGATGTATTAATCATCCCATAAGAATTAGACGTATTTGTGTATTTATATCCAGTTCTTATAGAATCGGTAACAAACTCTCCTCCCTTGATCTCTAAACCATCCTCGATATTAGGGGGGGGTATCCATCAACCTTAAAATCATTGTCAAATCTCATCAAGAATCTTGTGTGTTGATCAACAAGACCATCACTTCCATTATTCAACATTCTTCTTCTCATAAAACCTTTATCTTTTTCAATATATACACCAATACCAACAATATCATCAAGATACCAGCTACTATCCACACTATAGGGTATCTTGATTCCTTCTTATCATCTACGTCCTTGGATTTGATATTTGTCTTATTATCCAGACCCTTTATATCATTCCTTGTCTTATTAACTCCAAGGGAATCGGCTGTCACCGTGCTGTCCCGCCGGCCAATGACGATATGGGTATCTGTCTGCGAGGACACCGGCCGTTCCCCCGTGGCAGGATCAACATCCTTGTCCGTATCGAACTTCCTCTCAGTTATAACGATATCGGCATTAAGATCAGATGTCTTTATCTCCACCACCTTACGGTCTATAACCTCATCTATCATCGTCTCTATCCTGCTTATCAAACGATTATCTATAGACGTGTCGCTAACCTGCCTCCTGCTTCCACAAGAGGACAGGAATAGCGACAGACCTAAACAAACAATCGCCCTAAGACTTATCTTTAACCTCATCATCAGCGATCTTCTTTATATCGTCAAACGTCTCATCGGGTATGTTCTTGGAGAAGCTAAACATCTTGAACACGTTTATTCTCTTGAACACGGTCTTGAATACCTTCACCAAATAAGCGTCGGAGAAAGCGTCCCCTATGGTATTCAGGAAAAGCATCACATATCCAACAAGAGCTATATACACCCCGTATTTGGTCACGGCAAGTATCATGCTAGCCTCCTCCTCGATCGGGTATAACGTCTTATATATAACACATAATGTCATTACTATAAAACAAGACAAAGCGAACTCTTTAAGAATATCAGTAAACCTGACCTCCCTAAACCATCTCTTGAAACTAAACCTCCTCCTACGGCTTCTACGGAGCTTCCAGCCCCTTACGCTTTGCGCTAACCTAGCCAAAAAATTCGCTATTAATACTATAAGTAATACAGTCAATAAATGATGCACTGGCTGGAAGTAAGCCCAACAAGAAGCACCATACGCAAGCGCTATATTCCATAAAGCCCCTACTCGCTCTATCATGTCTTTGTCTTTCATTTTATACCATATACGCAAAGTTAACTACTATACCATTAAGTACCTAAAACACCACAGCATGTATACCGTTCCTAGTATCAAGGCTATCAAAATGCAACCAACCCACCTTCCCTTCAAGCCGGAAAGGATATGGTAACATATCTTGATGATCCAAGATCAAGCCTCTAGCCTGTTCCGCCGTCATCGACTTGACATCGAAATCCCCAGCCTTACCCAACGCATGAGCGGATAGATAAACATCTTTCTTATCCTTAACTATCTGGCAGATGTTGCATCTAAGACCACGTTGGGAAAACTGCCCCTGCTTGTCCCAATTATTACAATACATAGGCTGTTTGATTATATCCCTCCGTAATATAAGAAGATTATGGAGAAAAGCAGTATCAAGAAACTGCCACGATCTGTCCTTCCACTTATTGTATGTATGAGGACACACCAATTCCACTATATCAAAATACGAACCTAGTTCTTTTATAATATCATTTCTATTCATATTATCAATTTTTAAAGTAATGCAAAATAATAATACCACGATAACCTGATCCTCCTCGACCTCTCGTAGCTCCACTATTAGACGCTTTAGAGGCTCCTCCTCCACCACCTCCATAATAAGTGGCATCATCTCCATTTTTACCATTAATAATAACACCCTCAATATCCTCGACTCCAGCTCCATCACCTCCTCCGTGATTGCCACCTTTACCTCCGGATAAAAAGCCTGTACCCCATCCTCTTGTATAAGCTCCCGATCCACCACCAGCTCCCATAGGGTAAGGATAACGATCAGGATACTTATTATTAAAAACATATGATCCATCTTGCCCTGGATTTCCCGGGGAAGGATCATGGCCATCCCCTTTAACTCCATATCCGCCTATTCCACCTTTGCCGGCAATAGCCTGATATATACCAAATATACTATCACCACCTATATCTCCGACAACCACCCTATATGTAACACCTGGATTTACGAATATAGTCCAAGTCAGTACACCACCTCCGTTACCGCCACTCCCGGCATTATATACATCGGAATATTCTCCATTAAGACCTCCGGCGACCAACGCGAACTCAACCTCATAGACCCCATCAGGGACCTCCCAATATCCATTATCCTGAGGAGACAGTTCCTCGAATACCTCTACTATCTTCACCTTGGGTAGCATCCTTCTTCTCATCATAAGGCAAATAGGATTTTACCCCCCCCCAATTTAGTTTTAAAATGTTGATATTCATAATATTATTCTGGTTTAATCGTCCATCTCTGGGCGTAGTTATTTTTTAGCACATATATCTTCTCCATAGGCGTAGCGGGAGATCCGTTGGACTGGCCTTTCACGAACCCCTCCGGAGCCTGTTCCTGCCCCGTAGGACGCTGGTTCTCGTAAGGATAAGCACTGCTGTACATAGATACACTAAGACCGTAAAACTGATTCCTTCTCCCGTCCTTGGCTACAGATGTCATAGTAATCTGATCCCATCCTACAACAAGGTCGTAGAAAGAGTTCACGAAATCATCTGATCTTTTTTGGCTATGAGTAGATGCATTCACGTTAAACCATGCAATAGCCCTCATCTCATAAATATAATCCGGAAGCTTATCCATTCTAAGACTATTGCTATGAGCTGCAACGAAACTAGTAAGATGTTCCAACCCCCTTCCAGACATATTATCATCATTCCAACCCGTCCTCCTTTCTCCATTCATCCAGTCATTTAAAAAAGAAAATATAGTAATATTAGGATTTATCTTATCTACCTCGAAAGAAGGAAGGGTGTTTATATCAAAATAATTCCACATATCAGGAGGACCAGAAGTTATATTCAACGAAGTTAATTTAGGAAGATCATTAAACTCCTTTATATACCTATCCAAATAACATGAAGACAATTCAAGGGTTTGAAGATTTTTCATATTCTTTATATTCCTTATTCCGCTAGATTCTATATCCCTAAGATTAAGCATATTATGCATAATTAAACAATATACCTCTGTCTTACTGGTTATAGCCTCAGGAATTACGGTCATTCTTTGCCCTATATTTTGAAGATCGATATAAATTAACTTTTTGGATCTTGACAACTTGTCTACAGGTATACCGTCATTAACATACATCGTATGGGATACGACCAAAAACTCAAGTCCTGGTATATCCACAATCGGGAAAGATGTCATCTTGCAAACTTGGATATTGACATAATAAATATCACAAGTAAAATCTATCGACACAGCCCGTTGTACGTCCCTCCTCCCATCAGCGTAAGCATGATTATCCACAGGTACGTATTGCGATCCATCCTCCTTCCTGAACCACCACGTAGTATTGGGATTTTTCTTATGTTGTATCGCTAAAGAACGGAATATAATACGATAATTATCCTCCCCTTGAACCTTGGTCATAGGAAACTGCTCCTTTATTCCATCCCCCCAATCCACATTAGCCATACCGGGCTTTCTGGATCTAAACTCGACAAACGTATTAAAAGGATTACCAACGACAGGATCAGGTACATAATTATAATCATCGGTATAATAATTTCTAAGTGCCCTATCCCATGTAGTGAACCACACGAACTTGTTGGATGATGCCTCGTATTTATATAATGTCTTAGCCATTACCTATCTTGTTAAAATATTCTACAATAACATTCCTGTCCAATCCCATAGAATCACATAAATACTCCCCTTCTGGTTGACCCCCAAACGATAATACCTTATCCGTATCATGAGCTAAAACATCTCCATTGCCTACAAAGGTACGCCCATCGTCAAATACGATAAGCTTATATGGCTTATACAACCTCGTGTCAATATCAGAAGATCGTATTGACCTTAACACCGAAGCCTCTGGTGCCATACTAAACCTCCATCCATAATTATTCATAAGAACATAAACCATCTCCATAGGAGTCGACGGAGAGCCATTAGACTGACCCTTTATAAAACCAGAGGGAGCCTGAAATACGCCACTAGGTCTTTTATCATCAGGGGTAGATGCTAGATAAATACTTAGATATAATCCATAAAACTGATTTCTTTTACCGTCAGAAGCTACGGAGGACATGGTAAGATAATCGAATCCCATCACTTTATCATATAATGTTGATATAAACGTATCACATCGCTCTTGGGTTGGCAGATTCCTATACATATAAAAAGCATTCATAGACCTCATCTCATATATGTAATCAGGGAGATTACTTACATCTATATTACTATAACTAAATGAAGCGTCTAATCTATCAATGTTTTCCAGCCCCTTACCGCTCATATAAGGATGCCAACTCACAACAGAACCATACCATTTGTTTATATGACTAAAAACCCTTAAACTAGAATTTATCCTATCCACCTCATCCATAGCCGGGCATGTATTAGGGTCAAACGATGATGTAGCACTGCCAGGATTTAAATACAATTCTTTCAAATTATTGAATGACAGCCATTCCTTAGGATACACTCTCACTCTTCCGCCAGACAATGACAATATTCCCAGATTAGGCCACATGGAAGGAAATTTTCTTATATTGGAAGCTTCGGTATCGCTAAAATCTATAGACATGGGCAAATTCAAGTCTTTCAATTTAATTAATCTATTCCAATCTTCCGGTATGGATGTCAATGTCCCCACGCCAAATTCATTTAATGTTATACGCTCTATATTTACCGATCTCATTATCCTATCCTTTGGTATATCTGTTATAGTTTTATTCCCAGGGATACTTATAATTAAATTGATAAGGCTAGGCATATCAAGTATAGGAAACCCTATCATCATAATCTTATAGGACTCCATCATCGTAACATTATTGGTAAAAGACATAGATATCACACGTTCCTTATCCATACCATCATCATAAGCATGATTGGGGGAAGGGATATACTCGCTCCCATCTTCCTTGTAAAACCACCATGGATGACTGTCTGGATTCTTACGATAACTTATATCCCTTCTCCTGAACATCAACCTATATTGACCATATATAGATCCACTCCTAGCCTTTACAAAAGGGAATTGCTCTTTATTCCCATCTCCCCAATCAACCTCGCACATGCCGGGAGTATTGGAATAAAATCCTATAATCTCATTATAATTATTACTATCCAATATAGGATCTGGGACATCATCAGTAGTATCGTTCCTACCAACACCTCTAAAAGCATACTTACCCTTAGTAAAAAAAGTTATGGATCCCTTACTGGAATCCTTACACATCAATTTCATATCTCTCCCTCCTCTATTCTTCTAAAATACTCGACAACAGGTGAACTATCAAGCCCTAGATTATTACAGATATCCATAGCCTCGTATTTATCGGCGAAGTTATACCTGGACATACCTTCAGCTAACACGTCTCCGCTGAACACGGATACATGGCCGTCCTTTACGCCAAGGACGAACGGGGCGATCCTTGTCTTCCCTGCCCGCCGTGCCCTCGTAAGGGCGGCCTTGAAAGCCGGGACAGGCGCCAAGATCCACGTCTGCTCGTAGTTGTTGGTAAGCACATACACCTTCTCCATAGGCGTCGTAGGATTACCGTTGCTAACACCCTTAACAAACCCCTCAGGGGCTTGATAAACGCCAGATGGTCTCTTATTAGTAGGAGCTGCGGCAGTATATAAATCTAAGGTAAGTTTATAAAACTGATTCCTGTTGCCGTCAGAAGCCGTCTGTGACATCGTTATATAACTCCACGACATTATCTTATCATAAAACGTGTTAACGAACGTGTCAGCCCTCTCCTGCGTATTTATAAATTTACCATAATCACGCAAAGTCCATATCCTAAATTCCCTTACCTCATACAACCAATCTGGAAGATCATCTACCGGCACCACACTTGAATAACAATACGTATTATGGATCTTATTTAATTTCCCTCCTACCAGATCTTGTTTCCATGAGCTACCACCACCCATAAAGGTAACGCCTGTCTTATCATCCCCTACCTTATCCACCTCATCAAATACAGGTATATTATTCCTATCGCTTATAATGCTTATACCTTTTGCCGGAATAGAATTAAAAGCCGGATCATAAGAAGGAATGTTACACCAGTTGAAGTTAAACTCTGTAAGATTCTTCCATTCAGAGAATCTTCTCCAATTAGAATCAGGATCATCCCCGAAGTTAAAAATGCTATTGCATCCGAAATACCTCAGATCTTTCATGTTCAAAAAACCTTCTGGCCAATTACTCCATACACCAGGATGAGAAAAAGACCCCATCTGTATATTACGAAGATTAACGCTCTTATTTATCCTGTCATATGGGATATCGCCATTTTTAAGAACGGATCTGACCATAGCCAAATAAGTTATATCAGGAAGATTAGTTATAGGGAACTCATGAAGGACAATACCATCCATATTGAACTCCCCGTCGATTACGTTAGAGAACCTCATCGTAACCTCCCTACGCCTGATATCGCTATACTTATGTGGAGGAACCGGTATATACTGAGACCCATCCTCCTTCCTGAACCACCATGTAGTATCGTCAGGATTCTTTTTGTACTCAATATCTAAAGACCTGAATACTATCCTATAACTACCGTCAGATATCTTGACCAAAGGGTATTGATCCTTTGTCCCATCACCCCAATCGACGTCCACGAATCCTGGATTGTTTGCCGAGAACCTGAGATTACGATTAAAATTACCTAAATCTACTATCGGATCAGGCACATAATCAGCATTCCTCCCATTATAACAAGGGAACCTGTCCTCATTAACGTAAAACGTCACCGAGGGCAAGACCGTATCATATCCTACCAAAAATCCCATATCAGCTAATTGATGTTATATCATAAGACACCCATTCCTTGTATCCATTAACCATCTCATATACCTTGTTGATGGTCTTACATACGACAGCGAATCCGATATCCACGTTAGGGAACTTCTCGTTAAGCTCGTCTATCGTAAGATCCTTGGTTATGCTCTCGTCCCATTTACGCATCTCCTTTACCTCCATAAGGATCGGGTTACCGGTTATGCCTACACTCATGACCCACTCACCCTCACGATTGGCATCCGCCAGATCGGGGAAGATAGTAACGCCAAACAACTCCGTGAGCACGAACTCATCGCCGTTCCGGGTAAACGACACCGCCGCTCCTGGGGTCAAGACTACCTCGTTCACAGCCAGCATACTCACCAGCTTCTTGGCTCCCCCTGATACGGTACCATTCAACACGACAGTCACGTTACCCGTAGCACTATTAACGAACTTGATATCATTCTTCTCGCTATTTATAGCCTGCAACCTAGACCCAGATACGATATTTACGATCTCATAATTCTTGTCGTAAGTGCTCTGTAGCGTCACATTACCGTATTTAGTATCGATAAGGGTAATCCACTTAGCCTTACCACCTACTATCTCAACAAGCTTATAAAACACGTCATTGCCGTCAGCGTCAACCCATCTAGCTATAGCTCCAGGAGCGAAATTAGTCACCTCCCGATCTTGGGTATAACTTATAGTGCTTTCCGTAGGCTTATTAGTCAAAGTAACATAAAGGCATTGCTCTACGTCGGCTTCCATCTTAACTATCCCAGCCCCATCGTAATAATAATCAGGTACATTTTTTTCTCGTATCAACAAGATAGTACCTTCCTTAAGCTTATCGGCGTTAGTTGGATCATCCACGAAAGACTTCATCTGGATATAAGTATCGAAGATAATAGACGTACTCTTATCCTCTATCTTCTGATTGATATCATTGACAATATTATTAATCTCGTCTTTCGTATAATAAGGAGATAAATCAACCTTCGGACCTTCCTGCTCTAAAGCCTGAGTTCCATCCCACCAATAATCAGGTACCTCCTGCTCCCTGATCCAGAAGCTGTCTCCCACACGGAGCTTAGCCGTGTTCTCCGGAACCGCCAGCCACTCATTCATGGCATCGACCGTATCAAAGATATACGCCGTGTTCTTGCCCTCAGCTATACGTCTTACGACAGCCAACTCGCTCTCGACATCGCTAAGTCTTTCCTTTATATTATTGATCTCTCGCTCTAACTTATCATAATTATCCTCCTGATCTATAGCGTCACCGATGGACATATAAACCTCGTTAGTGAGCTTATTGTAGGTAACACGAGCCACCTTCTCGTAGGATGTCTTATACGTAGATGAACCCTTACTAGTATGACAAACAAAATCATACGTATTTTGATACACCACAGATCCACCGGTATTGATGAAATTATATCCATCTTGGCTCATCGTACCTCCCTTGTATCCAACAAGTTCAAAAGAACATTTACCCGTACCTTTAGATCCAAACCATGTAGCGTAGGCCATGAAATACGTCTCTTCAGGTAGGATATCATAATATTTAGCCCTTAAATCCTTCACCGACATCCAAACACATTCCTTACCAGAACCGGTATTATCACCACCCCATTTAAGAACTTCTCTAACAGAGCTATCTCCATTTCCGGGGCCAGACCAACCTACAGCAAGATTATCTATGGTGGGAACATTAGAATTAAGGGCTTCCGTCATCGTGTCCAAGTCCCTTCCGGAACTTGATTCCCATAAATATCTGAACGTCACAAAATCAACATCCCCGATCTTAATGCCTCCAGTATTACTAGGATATGTTTTTGTGACTAACTCATAATACCATTTACCATCACGGAAAGTAGCCCTTATCCTCTCTACTTGCTTGGGGGATATAGAGACATATGATCCGCCAACGGAAACGTTATCGCCATCAACCGCACGGGAAGTCCCATCCTTTGGATCCTCAGGGTCCACGGGGGTGTAGATCGTAGCCTGCTTATCTCCGGCATTGATAACAACTATATAATAGCTGTCCCCATCAAGACCCTCATCATGAGCCATGGTTACAAAACCCCGCTCGCTATCCGGCCTCCATTCAACGACAACCATATGCTTATCCATAGGTATACCGGAAACGCTGTTAACGTAATTGGTTGACGACATGAAAACAGCATGGTCATCATAAGCCTCATCAACACGTTGATGCTTAGTAGCCAATCCGTCAAGACGTGATATCTCAATGGGGTCGGTTACCTCGACCCCATTATAATCATACCACTTATATCCGATCATCGTATTCTCACGACGATATTTCCTTTTCCTTATGACCTCACCGCCGGCTAGGGCGTCAATCATATAATAATCATTACATACCTTAACCATGACCTTGATATTAACAGGTTTGACATAAACAAGCCACGATAGTAGCGCCATCGGGGATGGAGGTCAGCGTAGTCCCTACAGGGTAGGTAGGAGAGGATGACTCAAGCACCATCAACGACATCCGCTCTACGAACATATTGTTGTCAATCAACCGGCTTCCCTCCACATAGAACCGGCCATCGGCCACCTCATAGCATTCCCGCACCGGGACCATATGCCTTTGGCTCTTATCAGCGTAATCACAGATCGTCACCTTAGCCCCATCCGGTATAGACGTAAGCTCATCACCTACATTGTAATCAGGATGATCAGAGTACACGACATACAATATAGACTTAATATCCTGTAACGCCGGATTGACTGTCCTGAATCCCTTCAAATGTATCTTATGACCACCGATCTCATAACAATCATCCACGTCCATGATATTAAGATCACAACTGATAACCGTCCAGCCGTTAATAACCGTCTGCGTAGGGGTAGTATTGATAGGATGATCGGGGTCGGTAGACTCAACGATCTTATAGTCGAAAGTCTTTACATCCAGATTTCCGTTCAACGACTCCTGTCTCCTGATCTTCACCGTACCCTTTCCGGTATCATAACAAGTCTCAGTGGTATCGATAAGTCGATCCATATAATCCGGCTCCTCGCATTCGATACGAGCGAAATTGGATGGCAAAGAGGTATATTGAGTACCAACATGGATATCATTATCTGTAGAACTCAATACATGATGATTATACGACCTAACATGATTTAAAGGGTTGATAACGTAAGTGGATTTAATCCTTACCGATCCTCCCGGTGTCGAGTAACATTCTACCGCATTTCTGGTAATACGATCATCCAACCTTTCTAGAGCACACCTTTCACGGATAAAATCCGCAGGGATATTATTTATCCTATTTCCTAGCCCATACTTATTATCAGACGAGTCCACAATCTCCCAGAACTGGTTTCTTTTCCCAAGATCACCGTCATAAGACACCACATGTCTCATACGCACGCTTCCGGCTGATGTCTTGTAACACTCCTCGATATCAATAGGCATCCTATCTTCCATATCCGTGAAATCACAAGACACCAAAGAGAATCCGTCCGGGAGGGTAGCCAGTTCGGCCCCCGGAACGAAGCCGGCGTCATCCGATTCAAGCACCTCGAAGCGGACGTATCTTGCCTTTATCTTGGAGTCATAAGAAACCAACCTACGAAGCTTGACATTGCCATTGCCTCCGTCATAACACTCGACATAAGACCTGATGTCACGCTCCTCCATATCGTCGAAATCACAGACAGTCCTTACCCACGTATCTGGCAAGGAACTGAAGCTGGCGCCCTCAGGTTGTGACGGATCGGTAGTCTCCAGGACTTTATAGCTCTTATCCCTAACTCCTATATTCCCGTCCCATGACGTGAGAACCTCCAGCTTCACCTTACCGGCCGGTGTCTTATAACATTCTACAGTTACCTCAATATCCCGGTCCTCCATATCCGTGAAGTCACAAACGACCTCAACCCAGTCATCGCTTATGCTGGTGATAAACTTACCTACCGGATTCTCAGGATCGGTACTTTGCTTGACGCGATACCATTCCTTTCTGGTACCCATCTCGTAATCAAATATCTTATATCCCTCTATCTGCACCCTTCCGGTTCCGGTATCAAAGCATTTAAGCACCGGTATTATCTCCCTTTGGGTCATGTCCGGGAAATCACATACTATACGACTCCATGTATCGGGTATCTTATCATACTCCGTACCGATAGGATTGCTATCGTCAGTCGTATTTACCACCTCATAATGGGATACCTCCGGGTTCAGGCGGGGGTCTACCGACTCAACGCCCTCGATCTGGACCTTGCCCCCTTCCGTGGCGTAACATTTACTTACGAATATCAACTCCCGATCGGTCATCTCCGCTATTCTACAATCTATAGCTACCCACTCGGCAGGAATCTTATCCAATTCCGTACCAATAGGCGTATCAACATCTGAAGAGTTGATGATAAATATCTTCTCGGCCAATATCTCACCCTTATTATTCATATAGGTATGGATACGAGCCTCTACCTGACCTCCCGGAGTACGATAACATTGGTTGACGATCGACACACGGGCGTCCTTGATGTTAATGAACTGATAGTCCTTTTTAGGAACCTCGCTTACAAGTCTCTTTACTCCTTTATCATCGAAGTACACGTAACACCCGTCATTCCTCATCATGACCGGATACGTCTTTCCGTCTATGACAACACCTGAGAAGTCATCTGGCGGAACGGAGAAACCCATGCTTCCGAATATAGAAGCCAGTCTCTTTAAATACTCATTTATCGCAGACATAATATCATATTTTAATTCTACTGCCTCAAAGATAACAAAAAAGGGAAGAGAATTGAATCTCTCCCCTTTAGGAAATATATGAACGCAAAAAAGGTTCTTTATTTCGGCTCAGTTACGATGGCCGGGCCAAGACCAGCGGCAGCACCGATCATATTGATCATCTCCTGAACACCCTCATGAGCACCGTATCGTACACGTAAGATCAGGTTAACCGGATCGTCAGCGAGATACTTGCCGAATCCCTGAGAGTATCTATGAGGATTAATCGTGATCTGGAAGTCCACGTATTGGGCTGTTTGTTCAACACGGCTGTATTCGTTCATGAATGTCCGTCCCATGAAATCATGATGTTTCGGGAAACCGTTGAAATGAGCATAGCCCTTCAACTCGTCATCCATCATATTACCGCCGACATGAGTACGTGGCGCTTTGCTGGACAGTCTCTCGAAATGAAGTTGATCCCACCAGATAGGAGACCCCTCGTCAAGAGAATCAGGATAACCGCCGCTAGCGCCAACGATCTCAACACTATCCTCTACATAAGTCATTTTATCCATCAAGCACTCTGATGGAGATAACAACATTTCCTTGCCACGGAAACGGATACCGCACTTGCAGTTAGTGCCAAGTTCCTGAGCCGACTCCAATTTCTTCCACATACGGTTACGGTAGGACGCCGGAGCCTTGCTGGTGAAGAATCCCTCGAACACCTTGTCGCACTCATCACACAACATGTTAGTATATACCGTTGTCTGGAAGCTATGCTGGCAAGCCGCAGGAGTACCGTAGTCAGTGATCTCCAGTTCCGGGAAAGCCTGTTTGATTTCCTCCAAAGCACTGTTCCCGCACTCATCATCCGGGATCGTGATATAATACTTCTCGGTGGATACCTTGCAAGAACCACAAGCTGACCAAGAAGCGGTACGAACCGTAGGATTCTCACACATATCGGATGTCTTAGCCACATAGTAGATAATAGCCGTAGGATTGGCCTCCACGAAAGTAGAGATCTCCTCGCTCGTCAATTTCTTAGAAGTAGCAGCGATATACAAACCCGATCCCTTGATCTGGCTCATCTTATTAACCGTATCAGCTACCACGTTAGGTAAAGATTCTACCGTAGTAGACATATCAACACCGTCATCCTCCAAAGAAATAGAATAAAGATAACCACCCTTAACTTCCGTATAGTTAGGAGGACAGTCCGTACATCCTTTCATGATAGAGATAAGACGTTGAGTATAGTCAGCAGGTTTAGCCCCCTTCTTCATAACCTTATAACGTGACATGCTACCCTCAATAGTATCTCGTACGATCTTCAACCCCGGATATTGGGCGCGAACCTCAGCCAAGGCCAGATCATCACCAGTATCACATACCTCCATACAATAGAAGTTCACGTCCTCCGTCTCAGGCTCCGTAGCCTCGTTGGTGCATCTTGTAACAGGAGTAATATCGATATAATCAGATAACTTACCACCACCAGCAATAGGTTGATTCTTCATCCGCTCAATACACTTCAATACGGCGGGCAACAAATCAACCTCCTCGCAAGGATCGCACTCCTCGCATTGATTTGGCGTATTATCACAATCATCCAAAAGAATGGCGTCATTGATCTCTACACGACCCTCCTCATAGCCAAGAAGCTCAAAGGCACGACCAGCGAGAACCAAGCGAATAGCGATACGGTCTCCTTTGGAAACTGAGAATGCCGTATCATCAGACACACCGTTGTATCCTAAGATAACATCATCGACATAAGCATGATCTTTCTTCGGCCAAGAAGCGTAGATCTCTGTGATCTCGTTCAAGGAGAATAACGGCGTGGAAAAATCCTTGTCATAGATAGAGCGGGAAGCCGCTTGTTCATTACGACCGATACGGATCTCATAACGCTTGTCGTTACGAGGCTTACCGGTAAAATCAGTCACGGCCTTACAACCGTTCTCGGAAGTATCTTTAGTATCATAAATACCGATCTGTCCTTCCTTCAAGAAGATGGAATCAACATCCACCATCTTAGCGTGTGGGGATACGAAAAGTACCCGGTCTTGCGGTCTGTGCAACATATAATTAATATTTTAGTTTAAAAATCATTCACTAACGCAAACATAATAATAAACGAGTTCACGACAATAAAACACGATCACGAGTGTATAGGCATATAAATAAATTACATTTTTTGTAAAAACATTATTTAAGCCACTTTTTCTTATACATCTTCCTCATCATATCAATAAGTTCATCGAAGCTTTTTATATAACCCATATCTATAGCCCATATAAGATTGCCCTGTGTTTGCTCCAATTCCTTTAGCTCAGCTTCCGTAGCCTTATTCCTGATCATACTTTCATGGATATTAAAAACAATATAATTAAGACCCTTGGCGATCTTAACATAATCTACATCCTTAAATCTAGAAGCCGCCCTAGACAAAGCATTATACCTATCACCAGCCTCTATTCGATTAAGAATAAGCTTATCGGTTAACCACGTAACAACCTCGGCATACAACATAGGATTCAATTCCATAGCTACAAGAACCCATATATAAGGATTACACATAGTTCTCCTGTTCTCGCCCCTACCAACCGTCTTATAAGCACCAAACTTTTTCATTACTTTTATAAGAGACTCTTTTTCAACCATTTCCATAAAAACAGGAAATCCTGTTTCTATCATATATCCTTGTTTTTCAAGAATATAGTATATTCGCTCAGCACTTTCCTTGTTAGAAAGGATATTCTCTATCCTCTTATCATTCCATCCCTCCTGAATCCTTTTCCTGGTATAGGCTTCCTGTAAATCAGTCAACGACATGAAAGACGTTTTAGTGTCTTGCTTGATAGTAACACCAAAAAGATCCCTATCCTTGGAGATCATAACAACATTAGTTTTCATATTACATATATTTAATTGTTTAATACGATGCAAATATATAAATAAAAGTTTTACCGTGAATATATATACATAAAAATATATCAATATAAAATCATTATATTAAATATTTCATGAAATACAAAATATGTTTGTGATTTCTGGAGTCGGAGAAATCTCCGATTCCAGAGAATATGCATAGGATGATAAAAAATAAGCCTACCCATTTCTAGGTAGGCTTATCAATCAAAACTAACGTTGTTTATTTGAAGGAAGCCACATTATCCTTATCCATTCTATATCTATACAATTCATTCTCATTAAGGTTGAATTGTTTAGCTACCATATCCAGAATCTCCTCCACAAGATAATCGGGCAGCTCCGGGTCGATGTCCGTGGATTGGATACCGGCGGCGTTGATATACCCAGACAGGTCCACCCTGACAGGACGGCGGTAGTACGTCATCTTAACCTCCTCGGTACGGAAGCCTGACTCGTAGACCACGACCTTCCCGTTCCCTATGGAGTAGAATGTCTCACGGTAGTCGTAAGAAGGACGGTTATTCTCGTCTCCAAGAAGCTCATGGATATTCTCGTTCTTAGCCTCCCACATAACGAAATCAGTGGCCTCACACCCTTTGTATGAGAAAACGCCTTTTATGTTAGAGAACCATAGATAGTCATCAGGTAAGTTAAAGGACGTAGACTCCGGGTCATCCATCCTAACCGCATTATCCAACGACATCCAATAAACAAGAAGGTTTTGGATGGAGCGTATAGTCTCGTCATCCTTCCTATTTAGATAGTACTTAACTAACCGGTCTTGGGCCTCGTTAAACAACAACACGAACCTTCCCGGATCAAGCTTAATCCCGCCATTGGCAAGATTCTGCTCGTTCTTCTGCAAAGACCTTAGATACGCTTCTTGGATTGTCATCGTTATTCCTCCTTAATCTTATCACCTTCCTCTACGTCATCCTTCTTCTTAATATCCTTAACCTTCTTGGTCTTGGACTTATCATCGATATTAGACATAGACATGATCTCCTCATACTCATCCAATACATTAGCCTTTATGTTAATAAAGTCTTTCTTGGTAGCCAAGAACTCAGCGGATGTCCGAACGTCAGGTCCTATGATCTGGCCATTATATTGTAATCCGGATGGAGTCATATTGATACGACCATTTCGTTGAAGGACGTTTACGATACGGTAAAACTCAAGAACTTCCTTGAAATCACCTTCCAATGACCGATCCCAGATATCAAGCAGATAATCGACATTGGTCTTCTTCTCATTCATCCAGTTTGATAGAGATCCTGTATAATACTCATCCTCCGTGAAATCCGGGCGAGTTACGATACCGATGTAAAGAAGAAGATCGATGACAGCCTGACGATCGTCGCCGCCTTTCTTAAGGGCGCTGATAAACTTATAGCTGATGTTCATCTTATTGATCTCACGCTGCTGAACGAAATCCTTCATATTGTCTTTCTCCACGAAACAGAACATGGAGTTCATGAAGACAGGATCGCCATCCATTTCCTTAGGAGTCAACATGCCGGAAAATACAGCCAGATATAAATAAAATAGATCTACGGTATTAGCCGTATTATAAACCTTACCCATGAAGATCTTATCCTTAGCGTCATCCCAAAATTCTAAATTGGTTTGAGATAGATCCATCTGCGACATTTCCTCGAAAGGCTTCATGATATTATCTACCCGCTGTTTGACGAGCCTGTCGATCTCATTCTTGTCAAGACCATTATAGCATCTTGATCTTGGATAAAAACCCGTATTATAGGCTTTTGAGAAATCATCCCACGGGCAACATACGTGAGTGGCGTTCTCCGGGAACGGAGCTTTAGCTATATTAGCGTCTTGAAAGGCCTGAGGAGCACTTCCATCGTGTTTGCCTACAACCTCATATAAGGTATCTGACATGATATTGAAACCGTTTACCTCGGCCAATACCTTCCTTGATTTTAAAATTTCTTTCATTTCCTTTTTGCGTTACTTTAAAAAAAAGAGGAGAGGAATATCCTCCCCTCTAAAAAACCAAATTACATATGAAAAAAAACTTAGCCGAAGTAGTTCGGTTGAAGCTCGATGATCAAGAACTTGCTGTTATCCATAACCCAAGCCGCTGAAGCTGAGTGACACCAGAATTGCTCTTTCATGCCCGGCAAGGATGATACGATCTCATTACCGTTAGCTTTGTGCGCCCAACGACCATACTCATAACCCCACCACATGCTTACGCCTTCTGGCTTGATATAGAATACGTTGTTATTCATATTACCCAACTTAGCGTTAGCCGTATTAGGAATAGCGGAATATGCGTTAGTCGATCCAGCGTCAGTGATATTCTCGATAATACAAGAATAAGAGGATCTAGGATACATGCCATTCACTAACTCGCTACGATCTGTCATGTCAGCGTAATCCAAAGAAGGATCGTGTTCGAACTCTACATTTCCGATGCCGGGAAGAAAAGCGCCCTTAACCTGTACCGGACCTAAGATCATAGCATCATTAGTACCGGATATAGGATTAGAAGGCAACATACGGTCACTACCCATACCCCAGCTCAAATTACTCAACGTAGTAAAGAAAGCCTCTCTAATCAACTTCTCTAAGTTGACCATAGCCATAGCTCCTACCTTGAACTTAATCTTACGTTCCGTAATAGGAAGATCCTGACGTCCACGGAAAATATAAGATGCGGCAGCCATAAGCGTGTCCTTAGTAATACCCATCGGGCGACTATAGTAGATAGTATAACCACGGCGAAGCTGACGGTAGATACCCTCATTCAAATGGATAGGACCATTTTGATCCATAATAATACCACCTTCTTGCCACATCAACTGTCTAGCTTCCAGCTTAACCAACTCAGCCATACAGAATACCTCCAGCGTGGACGCTACCTTAGCCGTACGTAAATCAAGTCTACCATTAACAGTCTTGCCGATAATAGCCAAATCAGGAATATTACCCTCATACTCGCTTCTCATGGCATTCATACGACGAAGGGCGGTCTCCACGAACTCTGAAGTGCTATTCTGGGCGGCCTGCATGGACTTCATACCAGCATACATAGTGGTCTCACCCTCAACGCCACGGTGGTTTCCTAAACGGAATTCACAAGTCATAGAACCGGCCTTGTCAGCTCCAGATACCTTAGAGAACTGGGTACTGTACTCACTAAGAGCATGACCGATCTTCCAGTAACGGATACCCGGACGTAATTTCTCTTTAGGGAAGTATTTAGCCTTTCCGCCGATAACACGACCCCAATAACGTGTCAAATCACCTTCTGTCTTAGACGGTATCTCACCTGAGATAAGGATATTACAGCCGTTAGCGGCGTCATAGGTGATGACATCATAAGCCGTAAACTCAGATGTATTCAAAACGATATCAAACAAACTTCCATCAATACCCGGTTTCAGATGATGAGTCGAAGTATCCTCCGCCGTAACTACAGCGAATGTCTTTGTAACGGGAAGATCATAACGGAAAGAAGCTCCAATACCGTTAACGGAGATCGTAGCGCCGTTATTAATCATACCCATATACATCGGAACGGGGTAATTAGCGATATTAGAGAACAGATTCAACAGACCCAAATGATTCTTGTCCGGATCCTCATAATACCAGCTCGCCAATGAGCCTAAGTTATGCTCTACGAGCGAAGTCTTATAATTCTTGGCATCGGTGAAGGCAATAACGTTATCGCCATTCACGGTAGCCGGAAAACTTTTTGTTAAAAAAGGATTCATAATTATCTATCTTTTAATGTTATACACTCTTTGATCCACTCAGATCAAGGAAGTTAGCCTCTATAGTATCATTATCGATATTATTCTTATTTTGCTTTCCTCCCTTATTGCCAGAAAGAAGAGTGATGGTCTTCTTATTGACCTCCATCTTAGCCTTGTTAGTCTTCTGTTTAAGGAACTCGTCCTTATTCATCAAGAACAAAGCCAGATCAGCGGCCATGTCCGGATTCTTGATAGCCTCCGAATAAGCTTTATCTATAGCCGTATGACCTTGATTGTCTATCGGCTTGGTAACGAAATCGACAGCCTTACCTATCATCGTGTCAGTCAACTGGAATCCTGAGCTTATAGACGTCTTAAGACCTTTCTTATAGATCTTCATCTGCTCAATCAACTCCTGTTTCCTTTTCTCGGATTTTTTCTTCTCCTCCTCGATAAGGTTATCCATCTCCTTTTTCAGGATATCATGGAACTTATTGGCCTTGGACTCAATGAACTCATCGCCCTTACCAATCATCATCTCCATATTATCCTTTATCTCGTCTTCCGGCATACCCAACATCTTATAATAATGCTGGATGACCGCAAGCTGATCATTCTTGTTGCTCATATCAAGGTTGTCCAACGGCGCCTGAATGTTCTGATATTGGTTTAGAAGCTGACCTACGTTACCTCCAGCCTTATCCACCTCTATCATCTTCTTCATGAAGTCAGACATAGAACCGGTATCAACCTTATCCTTCAACAACTCATCGGCCTTATCCTTGATCAATCCCTCCACTATATCAAGTAGATCATCTTCTTTTGTGATAGTAGAAAAATCGACTGGCTTATCATCTACCATAATATCAAGGTTATCGATACTGTCGATAATACCTCTGGCGGCCATCTTCTCCAAGAAAGATTTCCCGTTAAAACCTGATACCACGTTATTATTATCAGTACCGCCTTCGCCAAAGGAATCCGGGTCTGGGTTGGTAGCGTCGCCGCCCTTATCCCCGCCACCTTCAGCCGCTCCGCCGTCGGCAGGCTCTTCCTTGGTATCACCTATAGGATTACCATCCTTATCATATTTACCCTCGATATTATTCTTATCGCCATCACCGTCACCACGGTAAAAAAGTTCCTCGACACTCATGGTCTTAAAGCCCTTAGCGAAATCACCCATGTCATTCATACAATTTCCTTTTTTGCTTTTTACAAAAGTATTATTAATCCAATTACCAATTAAATCAAACCCATTATAGTATATGACAGAATTTTACGCCAAAATGATTACAGATTTTGTAAAAATATTTACAAAACTTGTAATCAATTCTTGTTTATTATTGACGTAAACCTATCTGTATCAGAACGTTTGTTTCTAGCGTCTATCTCCTTTTCTTTTAATTCCAACTTTCTTTTCTCTATCTCCTCACGAGACCTTCGCTCAGCCTCGGCGTTAGCCTGTCTGGTTCTCATCTCCTCTTCCTTGATATCAAGATCTCTTTCCCTTAAAGCCCTATCAGCCATAGCCTCGACATAATCCATGCCTTCAGAGTTGTTCTCGGTCCTAGCCGCTTGACCGGCGGCCATTATGCTCTTACCCCTTAAGTCGAAGTTGCCCTTGATATAAGCCAGCTCCTTATCCTTCTCATGCTCGTCATTACGTGCCTGTTGCTCGGCCTCGGCTTGCTGCTGGACAAGTCGCTGTTGATTCTGGTATTCTTCTTGCCTTACACGATCGGCGTAAGATCTAGCATCCCTTCCGATCTGATTCATCTCAGCCGTTGAGTTGGCGCTCATCATCCTAGTGATATCAAGTAAGTCATTACCTAACGTATTTGTCTGTAATATATATTGTTTCAAATTCTCCAATTCCAGACGTTTCTTGGAATTAGAGACAGCCATAACATTAAGATGACGTAACGACAAGCTATTATCCGTAAGACTGATGTAAGCCAAGGAAAGATCGCTGTTCCTGTACATCACGGTCCAATCGTATCCTTCCTTCTGGCATACTTGAGCCACGGCTAGATGAATATCCAATGTCCGTTTCTTGAAGTCATCGAAATCATTAAAGTAAGTCTGGGTCTGTAGCATAGTAGCGTTAACCCCCTGTTTTACGCCCGTAGAACTCTCGTATCTAGTTGACTGGCCCATTGCCTGCTCGGATATTCCTATCATCCTATAAGCCATCATATAGGCGTAAGACGCCATTTCCATACGGGATCTTATCTGATCCGTATTAGTAAGATCATATACACCAAACTGGTTATATATGCTACTCATCTGCGGATTCTGGTAAGGATTATTCGTATCATTGCCACCTACGCCCATAAACGAGACGGACTTCACGATCTCCATGAAAGTAGCTAAAGCACCCTTCTTGTCCATCATATCCTTATATTCAGTAGGCAAGAATCCAAGGTCGCCTAAGAAGAACTTACCGATCTCCTTCTCGGCGTTATTGTATAGCTGGTTCATAGCAAGGTTATACATCATCTGGAACGGCTGTATGCGATCAGCGAGACTAGCCCCTATAAATCCAGAAACCGGAATGACATAATCATACAGACTGCTGTCACCATGTATCTGATGAGGTATTGGATCCCCACCGATATATATAGGCTTATCCATTAAATTACCTCCGGTGATCTTAACGCCAAACCTAACCTCAGGGACATACTCCAAGATATAGGTGTTCACCTCAGGATCACCAACGGCTTCGGCCATAACCCTCTTCACTTTCTTGATACCGTTCTTCTCCAAGAACTCCGGGAGCAGCTCATCGGTAACAAGCTCCTGATCCACCATCCCAGTCTCCGTCATGTAAGTTATTAGAAATACCGGTTTCATGGACACCCAATATCCCTCCATAACCCTAAAAAGGCGGGAATCTATCTCATATCTCTTGCCATTGGACATGTCAGAGTTAAAATAGCCAAATGGATGGAAGCGGGGCAAGAAGCGGGGCTGGGTGTGTTCCTCCCCGTCCGGCCCGAAGGTGTGGTACTCGCCCATCGGAACACCATAATAGTCCTCAGCGGCAACTATAGACTCATAGTCATGGTATCCTTTCCATGGAATAACCTCATTCTCGTACATACCGGTAATAGACGGCTTCTTTTTCTTCCAGTCATACCTAGTACCGTCATTAGATACCCATCCCTCATAATCATCATCACCTCCCATAATCCGACGCTTGTCCTTGGCTGTCATCTTATGGCCGTATCTTGATATCAACTCGACACCCTCGTAATAATGAAGACGACCTACATAAGATCCATATTGCGGGTATTTTACATCAGGATGGAAAACTTCCATAGGACTCCATACCTCCGGACGGTAGTAATCGAAACCAACGAAATGATTCCGGAACATCTTTCCGCTAAGAAGACGGTCCCGGAAATTCTCCCTGTCAAGCTCATCCATATAAAACCGGCTACGGTCGGCCTCGATCGTATGATCCCCCCATACCGCCGCCTGCGTCTTCCATCTTGTACTCATGAACCTCTGGATATCATCAGGGGTCATAGACACTTTGGCCTGTTGGATTTGCTGAACATAAGCCTGACGCTCCTCCTCGGAATTAAACTCATTGTACGTAGGATCAAGACCAGCCTCTACAAGACGCTGATTAACGATAATATCCCACTGTTCTTGTATATGACGATGAAGTAAGTTTGACATCGTATCCTCATACTCACTTATAGCCATATCCCCTACCTCATTAACCGTATACTTATCCTGTAGGTTTGTCAGCCATCCCTCAAAGGCATTTACGATACCACCTATGATATCATAATGCTTCAAGAAAGAAGGTATCCTTATATCGCTCCTTAGCTTCTGTACGTTCCTTAACTGAGGGATAACATCCGCCATCTCCATAAAAGATAACTTACCATCCGCCATCAGATAATAGTCACGGTACATCTGGTTACGATCATACTGTTTCAACCCTATCGTCTCAAGAGCGTCCATACAATCCTCCTTCCATTTCCTGTTCTTTTTCTTCGTGGAAATAGCCTGAGGAGGTAATCCTAATAACACTCCTTTTGCTGGAAACGAATGATCTCTATTAAACACTTCCATGATTATTCAATTTTATTTACAACAAAGATAGGCGTTTAATTGACATTCATTTACCTAAAAGCTCCTATAGATACCGATCCAAAGGCAGAGGCATATACCTCATGGTGTTTATAAGCGTCTTCCTTGCGGGCATTATTCATCTCCTCGATCTTCGATTTAGGCATGTAATTGTTATCATCAAAATATCTGGCGAGAACCAACGCATGCCCGAACGCTATTATCCTATCGACGTTCAATCCGGGCTTATACTGTATTATCTCATCCAATAGGGCTATATCATCGATCAGCTCAATACCCTTGACAGTTATATCAAGACCAGTCCGATCATCATAACCGACAATGAAATCCTGCCAGCAATAATCCACTACGCACGAGAATAGCAGGTTCTGGTTGCCGGGGGTCGGGTATAGCCCCAGCTTGCTGTTCTGCCGGGAGCCGGCCTTCACATACTTATTGGCTATTGCCTCACCAGCGAATAAGAAGAAAGATGCCGGCATACCACTCTTCCGATTAAGATACTGCTCATACATCTGGTCAGCGTTCTCCATAAGGCATATAGCACCATATCCCTTCTGAAGCACCTCGCACGTACGGCAAAACTGATCTATGGATGATGGACGGGATACGTATGAAGCAACTATTCTATAGGCATAAGGATCTCGAATACCAACACGTCTCTTGAATACATAAAAAGCACCTAATGAGGGCGTATCCGACTTAGCCTGTTTGTAGGGATCGCTACCACTCACATATATAAAATCATCAAACCTATTGGATTGAGGCATCTCGAATATCTGGACAGGAGCGTCAATAACACCGCCGCTAAACGGGAAACCAGCCAGTTGCTTATTCGACTTAGTAGTGCCAAGTTTATTTCCAGATTCAAGGAAAACATCACACAGCATGCCGCTATATTGCCCTGACTCAAGAAGATCATTCTTATGCTTGATAGCGTACTCGACCGGGAATAGGTTCTGGGATGAGCTTAAAAAACAGTCGTCGATCGTAAATGGATAGAACATGGTATGAGAGGTATAAGCTACCCTATCTTTCGTAGATAGCTTCTTCCGTTCCTCGTTAAGCTTATTGGTACTAGCCTCGAAATCCGTGGCGTCAATCTTGATCTTATTAAGCTTCTTATCATCAGGTTTCCCCAAATAATCACCCAGACCTATAGTTCTCTTGACACCGGAGTTAGCCATCTGACCAGGAACAAACATCGCCCATTTCCGTTCTTTCCATGTTTTCCCTTTCATGGCTCTCCGATTTAAAATATCCCAGTCCATGACCAGAAGATTGTATGTATCAGGATCAGAGAACATCTCCTGAGCGTCCTTGGATAGTTCCACCTCACCACCGGTACCAGCCAAGATCGGACTGAGACGCCAGCCGTAAGGAGTGTCGTATGACGGCATGGCGGCAGTGTACGGCTTCTTGATAGGTCCCTTACCTACCTCGTCGAAAATAGCCGTGGCGGGGGTCAGACCGGCAGTCTTCTGTGTGGATGTCTTCCTACCCATGTTGATGTTGGCTATGGATATTATGGCATGAACATCACGAACCCCGTTGGACATACGCTTGCCTAAGGTGACACCAGAACTCCAATCGGTCTTGGTCCTGTTAATCCTGAAAAAAGGATGCACATGATCAAGACCATACTCACAATACTCACCTATATTAGATAAATCGCTATCGCTGAAACCTACCACGGAATGACTAAGCCCGATCGTCATGGTAGCGTTCATCTGAAGAAGGGATGACATGATAGTCGTATTATGGGATACGACAAAATTAGTGGTAAGGAACTGATGGGACTTGTTATCGACCTCAATACAAGTAGCTTTATACTTCCCGTAATAATCTATATCGGATATCCTAAGCCTGTTATGGGCCTTAGATATATACATATCATCACCATCCATGACGCAATAATATCCCATAGACCAGAATATTCTTCTTACGAAGGATATAATATACTCGCTTTTGTAAACGACCTTAAAACGATCGTCACCAGTACTTATGCCGCAAGCTATCTTCATGAATGAGCTTATAAACAACTCTTTCTGTTTTTTGGATGAATAAATAATATCATCCATCTCCTTATTGCTTAACTCGAAGATCCTGTCGGTAGATCCACAAAGGGAAGAGGCGGTCAGAGACCCAAGGAACTGGGGCGACATCAGCCACCGCCGCTCGGGGAAATCCACGGCCTCCCCTATGTCTATGGTCATCTTCTGGAAGTCAGAGTGGATGATACCCATAGTGCTCATGACTTTATAATCACCATGATATTTAACCTTCCACTGATGTTGACCGCAACATACTATACTGCGCCCGTCCTCAAACGTAACCTTATACATATCAACGAACCCTTGAGGATATACGCCTACTACAGTCGTAAGCTTACCATCATCGCCATATATGATATCACCGATATCAGCGAACCCTATCTTCTTAGGTCCATAAGGAGTATATATCAGCTCCGAGTCCAGAAGGGCCTTCCCAAAACGACGGGTACCGAACATCCCCAGCCCTTTCTTCTCCTGACGGGCACGTTGGTACATCTCGGCGAAAAACCATTCATTATCACGTAACCGGCTGATAGCCGGAACACGCTCTCCATTTGGGAGGTCTTGAAATACGGGAAAGAAATTAACATGCCAATAAAGCCATGGCGGGATGAACGTACCGTTGATAGTCACCCCGTTCTTGACCTTATAAGCCTCCTCCGTGAAGAACTGCTTAACATCATCATCCTGATCCTCCCATCCGAACAGATCGTTCCATATAGGGGGATTCTTCATGTTTACATAAAATTCTGGACTCGTGCTTAAACTCATGATCGCATATTTTTTAATACGGATTCTATACCACCGGAAACCTGTCCCTTACGTTCCTTCTTCTGGACATTGCTGACACTCCTGTATACATCCATGATTCCACTCTTCTCCATATACGAGTCATTCCATACGTTGATCTTATCGATCAGCTTGGATATGAAATCGAACGCCCTAGCCATATCCTCAGGCTTCTCCTTATCCCATGGATGCTTGGCGATATACGTCTTGGCGTCATCCACGGCCTTGGATATGACCTCAAGATTATCGTTTACCCGATCGACGTCCTTACTCGTCGGCTTTCGTCTTCCCCGTGGCATTGGATTTCATGTCCTTAAACTCGTTATACTGTTTCATAAGAAGCTCATAAGATTGAACAACCCCGATCTTACTTACTTCCGTCACGCTCATGTCATGGAACATATCCTCAAGCTCCTTATCAGCATATCTCAGACGTTCCTTATCATCATAAAACACGAATCCAGACGTTCTGTCTTCTATAATGCTCTTGGCGGTGGACGCATATGTCGTATCTAAATCCAGATCCATACCGAAGCTGGTAGCCAACTGGATTATGAACATCAACCTAGAATTGACTTTTACAGCCTCTATATTCAACATCTGTATCTTATGGGTCATCTCATGAAGAACTACAAAATCATCCTCTTTTATCAACGAGAATGATTTAAGGGCTATCTTCTTAGTCCTATCCTCAATATCGCTATACAGACGCTTGCTCTCACGTTTTATGGCTATCCAATGCCTTATATGAGTATCCGCCTCTTCTTTAAGATAATCTCTAATCTCTGTTTTTATATCTTTATCTTCCATATTACGCATTATAATCATTGTTGTTTAACTCAATCTCATCACTGATGCTTTGGTCTATAGACCTCAATAAATCCATGGTACTAACATCCCGCAAGAAGCGGACATTACCACCATTAGCCCTAGCTATCCTCCTTAAAGCGGAGTAAAGTATATCACCCAACGAATATTCGGGCAACTCACGGCATCCGACTTCCATGACAATAAGGGCATGGATACGGTCATCTATCTTGCTTCTTACGAGATTTCTCATGGCATTATTTATAAGCTTCCCCTATAATACGTAGCGGGAAATGTTTGAAATTACGTTCAGGATCGTCCTTAGTATAACCCATAAGAGATAGATGTTTCTCAAAATGACCTTCCGTATATTTTGAGGTATCTAACGTCATCCTAAATATAATTCTATTCTCATTGTCAGGATGTTTGTTATATGATACATCTCCCATACATCCACATCCGAGATGATGCTCCTTGACATGGAAACCATCATTATGGGTGATAAATAACACGATTTCTATCTTATCACCTATTTTCTGATCAAAAATATTTAGATAAAACTCGCTCTCATCATCCGTCAGTCCTATATCAAAGGAATCGTTAGGGCACTCAATATTAAAATCGTTATGATCGGCTGTTATCACCTCCATAGCATTCCATTTGGCTTTCTCGCCCTCCACGAACTTCAACGGGCATACCTCTGTCTTCATCCAAGCCTTTTCCTTGATAAAGCAACCACACAGCGAGCATGCCTGTCTTCCCATCAATCTTTGCAGCAATACCTTAGCTGGTAACTTAAAGAAAGCTATATTAGAAGAGTTCTTAGGACATTTCTTGCATAAATAAAGACGATTCTTGTACCACTCCGGATAATCCTTCTCATCCTTAGGAATCCTGCCCAATAAACTGTCTTCCCAAGCTTGGGCTATTACTTGGGCTTTACCAATTGTTTGCACAATAATTATTTTTTAAATTGTTGTTGTTGAAAATCCTGTAACTGTTCCCATGTCATGCCATACCGGCATTGATACATAGCCTCATGGTTGTCACGTATAAGGGGATCTCCGTTCTTCAATCCCTCCATACCCTCTATCACCTTTATCTTCTTATCCAGACAATCAAGCTCAATAGGCATCCTTTCGTCTGGATAACGATTACCCTCCTTGACATATATACGACGTATCTTATCACGTCTTACACGCATCTCACGGAGATTGCAGATAACGTATCCGATAAACGGGATCCTGATAGATATATTATCGGTATATCTGGCGAGATGATGGATATAAGATACGGATGCTTTCATGCACCATTCGACCTGTTGCTTGGTAAATTTACCTCCAGATCTTCTCACCACCTCATCGACAATATCCCTGTCGAACGAAATAAGACTCCTATCCATCGATGTTAAGCTTATTTCTCTTGAATACGAATCCCATTACACGGGTGTCATCACCCTCCCCGTCAAGAACAAAATAATTACGTAGGCTCCTCGTCTCAATAGACAGCTCACGGGTACGGAAATTCCCGTTCTTCTTGTCCACCAGAAAACCGCCACGCTTTAGCTCATTGTTAAGGACAGCGATATAAGATTCCTTTTGTCCATAACAATCCATGTACTTGGCTCTGGTATCATCCGAGTATCCGTAATTGATGTAGAAAGAAAGTAAGTTTATCGTCCTTTCAGTAATCAAGCTCCTACCCTTGGAATCCAGATAGCCATTGTATATCCTTAAGAACTGCTGGATCATATCCAACCTAGTGTCATAAGTCAACGCGAATACGAAAGCTTTCCTTTGTTCAGCCATATAAAATTAGTTTTAGGCAAAACTACTTAAAAAAAATATCGTTGTCAAGAAATTATGCCATAATCAACATAATATATGCTGATTAGCATGTATTTACTAACATCCAAAGGAAAAAGGTAGCAGAATTTGCGGAGGAAAGCCAGATAAGTCCACCGTAAGCCACGGCAACGAGGCCAGTTGAACACCGGCCATACATGCCTCCGAGCGGCGGTGGACAGCTCTATCCTGCCTCACGGGACATGACCTCACCTTTTCCCTTTGGATGCCTTCCTGCCGTGCTATGGGATATAAATCCAAAGGAAATGGGAAGCCTTGGGGCGATGGAGCCTGCCGTAGAGGATACGGGCGGCCGGAGCGTGAGCGACCGCACAAGACCTCACCTTTTCTTCTTTGGCTTCTGCTCCGCCCGATCCCCTTCCGGGTTCCGGACTCCGGTAACATCATATGGCATTGTTATTATAAGCCTGCGGTGTCCTGCCTGACGGCACTACACCTTGGCAGTAAAAATATTAATTAGCTATATAGATATTTGACTTCATGATATACCCTACACAAAATGATATACCCTACACAAAATGATATACCCTACACAAAACATGGAGGATTAGGAAATAGGATATATTAATATAGTTAATTATAATTAATAAATATACCTATTAATGCGCGCGTAACAAGTATGATGTCAAAAATGATCATACAGAAACACAGATATTTACCCCCCCCAATTTTATTACGACAATTTCGTATAAACAACAAATGGGCGACCTTCACAGGCTACCCATCCATCCGAATAACTTGTTTCGTATTTACGGAATTCGTATATTCGCAGCAAATAAAAAACCATATGGGAACAAAGATAAGATTTTTACATATAATGAAATCAAATTTCGATAAGATTCTTACCGAAAGATATATTCCACGTAATATTCAGACCAAGAAAGATGAGCTAGGATGTGTAAAACTTCCAGCCGGATCACTTATATGTCCAGTTGATTTTAAGCCTGTTACCAATAAGGAAGGCAAGAAAGTGACAGCCATAAAATATTCATTGAAACATGAGGAGTATCATGGATCGGGAATCCAGATCAGCGATGAATGTAAGATGGCAATGATATATCTTATTATCATAAACGTATCCAAACATGTGTTTCTAAGAAAAAGGATGCAAGATGGAAACAGAGATCAGATAGAGATTAACACCAATGATTTTATTGATATCCTATCGGATGGATGCGCTTATTTCTGCTACCGACATGTATTAAGGGATTCTCATGAGGATATGAACTACCAGCTTATAAGCTTAAAGGCTTGGGCTGAAGGAGAGATTATGATAGCTTTATCGGATATCATAAAATACAAGCATAAGGCTAGTAAGACCCCAAGGATAAAGGATATGTTTGTAAAGAAAGGAGAATCTGTATATACCTGCCTTGATAAAAATCTTGATTCGAATACCAGAAGAAGGATGGCTAACAAAAGTCGTAAATTAAATAGAGTCAAGATGTTATCAAAAATAATATTCTCAGCTAGAAACAGAAATATAAATAAGATATATAAGGTAACTAAAAAAAGAACTATCAAATTCAATGTGTCATATCTTATGGATAGATTGAATATAAAGTTATCAAAAGAAGGTATGATGCTAATATCCCAAAGAACGGTATATCGGATGATAAAAGAAGTTCTTAGTATGTGCTGTAAGACTATATCCGATTTATATGATGAGGTAAAGAAAAACAATGGAATAGTCAATACCAAAGACAGGAAAAACGTAACTATCGGACACCTAAGACTATCATACAGAGGAACGATAATGCATATAATTATCGCCGAAGATTTTATAAAAGACGTCTTTTTAGGGGTAAAAGGGTCCGAGATGAGTAAAGCTGGATGATTTGAGTATCAGATACAAAATTTAATATTTATATATTATTTACATTTATTTCAATTAGCTAATTATAACTATTCGTATCTTTGTACCATAAACTTAAAAAGATATGGTAAAAGAGGATTTTAGAAATGAAAACGACCTCCTTCGTCATATTATGACGGTGGATAAAAACGTGGAGCAGGGTCGTGCCTTGAAGAAGATTTTCACCACTAGGGAGAATCTGTTCATTACCGGTAGAGCTGGTAGTGGTAAAAGTACGTTCATGAGACGTATCGTAAAGTTCTTGGGTAAGTGCGTTATCGTAGCACCGACTGGAGTAGCGGCGTTGAATGCCGGTGGACAGACCATTCATTCGTTCTTCTCTATAAAGAACGATCCTTACATTCCTTCTATCGAGAGAGGTATGTTGTCGAATAAGGTGGATGTAAGTCCGTTTATGAAGAAGAAGATCAAGAATCTTGATACTATTGTCATTGACGAGATCAGTATGGTAAGACCTGATTTGCTTGATGAGGTGGCTGACATACTTAGACAATGCAGGCGTAGCAAGGAGCCTTTCGGTGGAGTTAGGTTGATTATGTTTGGAGATCTATCACAACTACCGCCTGTGGTGACGGCGGATGATTTTATCGACAAATATTATGAGAGCCGGTTCTTTTTCTCATCAAAGGCATTAAGAGCGTCAGGATTCTCGGTCATTATCTTCGAGAACGTATTCCGTCAAAAAGATCCTCAGCTTCTTTCCGTACTTGAGGATATAAGATGTGGGGTTATTACCGACGAGTCAAGACAGATATTGGATAGTAGGGTCAAGTATCCAGATAATATGGATAATACTATAATTATATGCTCAACTAACAAAGAAGCTTATGAGATAAATAAGACTAATCTTGATAAGATCAATAATAAGGTATTTAAGTTCGATGCTACTGTATTCGGGGAGAAGCCTGTAGCGCCTTGCGAGGATGAGCTTATAGTAAAGGTAGGGGCTAAGGTCATAATAACCAGAAACGGCAACGGGTATGTCAATGGCTCGATGGGTATCATAACCAGCATAGATACTGTTGATGAGACGATATATGTTCATCTAGACAACGATACTGAGGTGGAGATAACCAAAGAGAAGTGGGAGAAGATGAAGTACAAGCAGGTAGATGATTCCCTTGAAGGCATTTCTTGCGGCTATATAATACAATATCCATTGAGGTTAGGATACGCCATAACTGTCCATAAATCCCAGGGAATGACTTTAGATAATATATTTGTAGACATCAGCAGAGCCTTCGAGATAGGACAGATATATACCGCTCTTTCAAGATGTAGGTCTATAGACGGTCTTTATCTAAAATCAGTTCCTAAGGAAGATATGGTACTGCTAAGCGATAAGATATCTGACTTCATAGATAAGGTGGATGAGAATGAGGGTGTTTTGAATCCGGAAAAGATATCTGACATCGGAAAGGATATGATAAAGAAGCAACAGGATTTATTTAACTTTGACGAATACGGATTATAATGGCTAAGAAAGAACTTTTTTCAGACGTAGATGAGTTAGTATCATCTTTAAATAAAGAGCTTGGAGAAGGCTCGATAATGAACTTCGGCGATGATAAGCCTATAATATCCATACCAAGGGAAAGCACTGGTTCTCTGGTGGTGGACAAGGCCCTCGGCGGCGGATGGGCGGGAGGCCGGATCCATGAGCTGGTCGGGATGGAATCTTGTGGCAAGACCATGATGTGTACGTTAAGTATGATCGAGTTCCAGAAAAAGCACCCCGATAAGCTGGTAGCTATAATAGACGTGGAGAACGCTTTCGATATTGAGTACGCTAGGAAAATGGGATTAGATATAAACCGGTTTTTGATCTCCCAACCAAGCTACGGGGAGCTGGCTATTGACATCACAGCCAAGTTAGTCGAGTCCGGGAAGGTCGGATTTATTGTCGTAGATTCTGTAGCCAATCTGGTACCGAAGAAGGAGATAGAGGGCGATATGGAAGACAGCAACATGGGATTGCAGGCTCGTTTGATGTCCAAAGCCATGAGGGTTCTTACAGGAATCGTAAACAAAAGCGACTGTGTTCTGGTATTCATCAATCAGTATCGGGAGAAGATCGGTGTTATATACGGCGATCCTAAGGTAACGACCGGAGGTAACGCTCTTAAGTTCTATGCATCTATCCGTATGGAGATGGCGAGAAAGAAGGTTATAGTAGGCGAGGACGGATCTTCAGTAGGTCATGAGGTTAGGATAAAGGTGCTGAAGAATAAGACAGCCGTACCGTTCCAGATAGCCGAGACGGCCTTGTATTATGGAGTTGGGTTCGACAAGGAACTTGAACTTTTGAAGTTATGCGAGGAAACTGGTATCTTTATCCGTAAAGGATCATGGTACTGGTACGGGGATGTTCGTGTAGGGAACGGAGTCGATAATACGTTAAGTATCATGAGAGATAATCAAGAATTGTGTCAAGAGTTAAGAACTAAATTGAATTTGTAATCATGGCAATAGGAGTAAAATTTGTAGACGTAATACCATCCAGTGTAGAAAACGCTGTCGAGGTTAAGAAAGAGGATGTAAAGAACTATCTGTTCGTAGGTATTCCCATGAGTGAGTTTATCGGAAAGAGATATGAGTATGAGGGATTCATATACATGTGCCTACAGGGTGTTACCGGTGGTACGGAACTTGGCGGCGATATAGCCATAGCCGTATTAAGACCAGTTCGGCCAGCGACAGGGCAGGCTTCTTATCATTTGGTGTCGTATACACCTCTTACGTATACGAGATCTGATGTAGCGATATTACTTAGAAATGGCGATTTTAAGGTTGTTAAACGAGACGATTGTAATCTTATCTAATATGGGAACATATATCTCGATAAAATCAACGGTAAACGCATTCAGGTACGGTATTGATCCTATACCTGAATGGTTCGATAAGATATCTAACAAGACTGATGAGGTTGATGTTATGGTTGAAGGGAATAAGGTAAAGGCATTGGATATAAGGCTAGAAAATGGCATTCTACGGGCTTTTTACGGTTATTATATAGGTATGTATCCGGATAACTCAATACAGGTGTTTAGACCGGAGGATTTCCATTCATTATATACGTTGAAGTTATGAATATATCAATAGGTATAGATCCGGGTATAGACACCGGAGGATTGTCCATGATCCCAGAAAATGGCGAGGTTAAGGTAATTATGACTCCAAGGATATCGGTTAAGGGGGATATAGATCTTAGGGCTATATCAAGCTTCTTCCTCGATGCCGCTGACAAGATCCAAGAAAAGGGAGGCGGGACGCTGGCGATCGCCGTCGAGGACGTCCACAGCATCCACAACAGCTCGGCCGCCAGCAACTTCACCTTTGGCGGGAGACGCAGGGAACCGAACGCCCTATTCGCTATGATGGTGGAGATGATGGAGCGATACGGATCTCACCCGGATGTTAGGTTCATGTTCGAGGAGGTGCAACCAAAGACCTGGCAGAAGGAGCTTCATACGACAGCCGATCGGGTGTATACGGCGGCGAAGTTAGACACGAAGGCTACCTCCATCCGATGTGCCATGCGCCTTTTCCCTTTGGTTTCTTTCGTGAAACCATGGTCAGGAAAAGGAGTACAACCTACTAAGATACAAGACGGCATGTGTGACGCTACGCTTATAGCCGAGTATATTAGACGTAAGTTTAAACTATTTTAATACTATTAAGTATTTATTGTATTTGTATTAATATAATTATGATTATATTTGCGATGTAATAAAAAGTTGTTCGTTATGCTTATAAGATGCTTGTCGAAGTCATTAAATGAGAAGTTGGGCAAATTGGAGACGGTTGTTAAGAATGCCGGTCCCAACTCCCTTTATAAGGATCTTAAGATAGATGTTGTCAATAATCTGGCTTATATCACTTCCGTAAATGCCAAGGTATGTGTTATAGAGCGATTGGAGGTTGAGGCTGACTCTAACTTCTCTTTCTTGGTAGAGGCAAGCTCTTTTATTAAGTTCATGAAAAAACAGAAGAATTGTAAGATTACGATACTGCTTTCGGATAGAAAAGATCAGATCACGATCCACTACGCTTCTGGTGAGTATAGTTGTCCGGCTTTTGATATCAATACATTCCCACAGGTACATAAGATACTTGATGGAGGAATTAAGGTTAAGATGAGCGATTATGTTTCGGTTCTTAACAAAGCCAGCGATTATACGGAGGTAGATGACTTTTATCCATGCATCGAGAATGTGGTTATTGATATTGATGATATTAATATTAATATAGTAAGTACGGATAGAAATACTATTTACAGGTATTTTATCCCTAATCAGGATAAGGTAGAGAAGATGTTTATACCGGTATCGAACGAATCCGCGATATTGCTTGATAAGCATATCAATAAGTCATCGGATATGTTGTCTATAAAAGTGGACGATACTAAGACTTATTTTTCTACACATGATATGGATATGTATGAGACCCATTTTGAGGGTAATTATCCAAATTGGAGGTTCGTGGACGAGCATTTTGTCAAAACAAGTACCTATGTCTTTGATAAGGATCTACTCGTCCAAGCCCTCCAAAACAATCTTAAGGTAAATGAGTTCGATCATTGCAAGTTGATATTTACCGATAAAGGATGCGGTATTATGTCAGAGAACCCGTCTTCCGGTAAATCTTGTAAGGAGAGACTTGCTTCTTTGTCTTATCATGGTGAAGATATTATATGTAACGTATTATGTGGAAGATATCTTGGTATCATAAAAAGCATATCGTGTAATAGGGTGGTTATCGAACATGACCATAAATCTCATTTCAATAAGATTTATGGAGAGGATAATAAGAACGAGTATTTCTTGTCATCATCAGTTATTGTTTAATATTTAAAAATATATAAAATGGGAGTTAGAGAAAATTCATTAGGTGGTAATAACCATTACTTTAAAGTAAGTGGTAGCGGACTATTATATCAGTCATCAAGAGAGTCAAAGGAAGGTTTCGAGGAGCATATAAACGAGAAGACCGGAGCCGTTTCTTATTGGAGGGTATTCTGGAACGGTATCGAAGGTTATTTGTCTGATATCAATGTGCGAGAAGTGGAGTTCAATGGGATAAAAGCCAAATACGTGTCCATAAAGATAAGTGATGAGGATGGTAATTATTTCATAAACGTTCCTTTGATGACTCAAAAAGGAGGTATTAATAATTACGTGAAGTCACTGGTAAGGTACTTGCCTAATATTGACCTAAAACGCAAGGTGGTAATAAATCCTGCTCATGCTAAGAAAGGGGATCAATATGCTCCCGGTAATTTTTTCATTTCATACGCTAGGGAAACTCCAGATGGAAAGGACGAGCTTATCCAGCAATATTATAAGAACGGACAGAACGGATGGCCTGATAGGGTAGAGAGCACGGATATAATGGGTAACAAGAAATTCGATTATACGGCTCAAGACACTTTCGCTTTTCAAGTATTTAAACAATATCTTGAAAAGTTTAAGGCTGAAAACGAAAAATCGGAACAGGATAGAAGCCAAAGCATGGGCGCTACGCCAACCGCACAGACGACCCCACCGTCATATGCAACGCAGGCTCCATCGCAAACGCCTCCTCCATCATACCAGCAGGCTCCGCAGCAAGCGCAAGCCCCTTTGTTTGGAGGTCAACAACAACCTCCTCAATATCCTCCTTTTGGAGATGACAATGATCTTCCTTTCTGATTTATATGGATAAGGTTTGTTTCAAATGTGGTAAAATAAAATCCATAGATGAGTTTTATAAGCATCCTAAAATGAAAGATGGACATTTTAATAAGTGTAAGGAGTGCGCTAAAAAAGATGTTCATGATAAATATAATGATAATATCAAAAATCCCGATTTTGTAGATAAAGAAAGGGAAAGAGGAAGAGAAAAGTATAAGAGGCTTGGATATGCAAGTAAGCATAGTAAAAATTATAAAACAAAATCTTGTGTATATAAAGGCTTAAGTAGGTCATTAAGATCAAGAGGATTTGATTTAAAATACAAAGAAGCTCATCATTGGGATTATGATTGTTTAAAAAGCGGGTTTATTTTATCAAGAAGAGCACATAAACTTATTCATAAATATCTAAAATTGGATAATGAAAATAGATTTTTCTTTTATGGTGAGAATCTTCTTGATACTAAAGAGAAACATAGAATATTTATGGATAAGATATTTGAGATAAATAATGTTGATTATAAATATGTAGAATTTGATTTATGATAGAAAGTAATTTTAATATATCTACTAAAGTGAACCGTGTCTCGATGCCTACCCAAAATAAGGTAGATACGGTTATGAAGAACTTAGGGCATCGACCTTGTGTAGCGTATTCCGAGGAAAAGAATATGTATTATAAGGACGGAGAATGGGTAGCGTCAGATCTTGACGCTACTATCTTACCTCTTAGGGAGATGTTCGAAAAGACATCTGATTTGAAGTTAGGATTGAAGATCGTGTATTTAATAATCAAATTATAATATGGCCACAATTGAAGATATCAAAAAACTTCTGGAGAGTAAGTCATTTACATCAGCCAGAGACCTTGATGAGCTTGAGGAGAAGCCGGATGATAAACAAAACGAGGTTAGATTGAATTGCGAACCTATGGTAGGGATGGTGGAGAAAGAGGGAAAGATCTTCCTTAACTCCGTAAGATTCTCGAAAGCATGGAACTCGTTGGGTAAGGATATTCCTATCAAGCAGGGTAATGCCTTCCCATTAGGGCAGGGTGATGTCCTTGATATAGACACAGGGGTGTGGGCATCGTTCCCGGATAATACCATAGGGGTGTTGATGATGCTGCCGTCGTTTACCGGCGATACGGGACTTACTTTGGTGGGATCACCGTTCGTCTCGTCTAATAACGGGAATATCATGATCAGGGTCACTAATGTCCGTAAGGATATGGCTATAGTCGAGAAAGATAAACATATAGCTGAGTTAATTATAGTCGGTAAGATAAATGCCGATATTCGTAAAACTTATAACAGTGATAAAAATGTTCGGATTGAAGATAGTAAAGAGTAGTTATATAAATACTCTAAATCAGGATCTTGATGAGGCTATTAGCTATTCAAGTAGATTAAAAAGAGATTATGAGGATTCCCGCAAGAAGATAACGGAATTAGAAGAGAAAGTAGGGTATCTTGAAACTCTTTCCGATTCCCTTAATATGGATATAGAACAAAAGGATTCTATTATAATTAAGATGGGTAATGAGCTTAGTAAATCAAGAGAGATATATAATGAGTCGGTAAAAGAGAAAGAAACTCTTAAACGGGCTTATATGGATATCGAGAAGAAACATAAACTATCATCTAAATTACTCGATGAGGCTAGAAGAAGATATAAGGAACTTGAGGACCAGAATAAAATCATGTCAGATCGTATCAAGTATCTGGAGGCAGAGATTTTAGACATCGATGTTCCTAATGAGGTTGTTGTTGATGAGGATAAGATGGATCCTAACTCAGGTCATATTGATATACCTGAAAATAACGCCCCTGAGGTCGCTGATGCCGGTATTGACGTAAATGTCGAGAATAAGGCGGAGGATAAGAAGAAATCTAAGAAACGTAAAAAATCTAAGAAAAGTGAATAAGATCTTGTTTTTCTTGTTAACGTTATTTACCTTAGCGGTTGTCGGATGCAGTACGTCAAGAACCTATTATACGGAATATGATACTACTGACATATCTTATGTAGTGGATTCCATAGTGTCTTCCGGGACCGTGATGGGCCAATGGAAGGAGTGGCGGTTTACGCTGGACGACGGCCGGGTTGATAACTTTGGCTTTACCGCCCTGTACGACGCCAAGGGAAAGGCTAGAGGGTCTATACAGGTAAGGCAAAGATCCGATACGTTTAATATCAAGATAATTGATTACCATAAAAAAGATAAGTAATGGAATACGGACTAGGTTACATACCATCGCCAGCAGATGATAGGGACGCTATTATGAATATGCAGCATGAGGCTGTCCCTGATGAGTATAAGGTCAATAACGTTGATAGCGTAGTGGATCAAGGATCTTCTCCTATTTGCGCTGCGGTAAGCTTAGCTGAGATACTTAACTGGAGAAAGAGTATAAGGGCTATTAAAAGACCGGCTAAGATCTCTCCCTACGATATATATGATCTGAGAGAGGATAAGGATCAAGACGGGATGGTTCTTCGTGACGCTATCAAGTCTATCAAGAACGTAGGCGTAGATGGGGAGAAAATAAACAGTTACGCTAGGATCATAGATCCGGTATCAGCTAAGGTGGCTTTGATGCTGAATGGGCCTCTGGTTATAGGTCTGTATTGCTATAATTATGGTAATCGATTCTGGCAAGGCCAAGGACAGAACTTGGGAGGTCATGCCGTTATCCTCACCGGCTGGGACAAGGCCGGCTTCGTCCTACAGAACAGTTGGGGGACGGGATGGGGTAGGTCTGGTATAGAGACGTTCCCGGTTGAGGATTGGTGCTATATGCTAGAATGTTGGACAATAGTTTCATGATATTACTATATAAACTTCGAGAAATTCCTTTCCACATCCTCTTGTGAAAGACGATGTGGTGTATTTAGGACCCGTAGCTCAATTGGTAAGAGCAACTGGCTCATAACCAGAAGGTTGTCGGTTCAAGCCCGGCCGGGTCCACGCTATTTTTTGGGGAAAAACTAGCATAGAGTTTTGTCATTAGTTTTTTTTAAAGTTTAGACGTTTGATGTCCTGGTTCGTGAGAATAAAGACATATGCCCTAATAGTTCAATGGATAGAACACGTCGGTCCTAACGATGAAATTTCGGTTCGATTCCGGATTGGGGTACATGGTGTTTTCTTAAACATATTCCCGTAGGTCGGTAATTAACGATAACCGGTAGACAGCCTACGGGAATCAATAAAATCCTACGTGCTTAGGATCGCTTTCAGTTCTATTTTTCGTGTGTAATCTATAGGAGGGTAGCACGACCCTCCTTTTTATAAATACTATTTGCTATGGACATTAATCAGATAAAAACGTATCTACCATCAGGATGGGATGTGGTTGATCTAATAGATCACGGCATAATCGATCTTGATATCATGAACGGAAAGATGATGGGTGAGTATATGGCTGTGTTGATGATAAAGTCTTATGATAAGATTACTGAATCACATAATTTAACTACTTTCTCGTTCCATGATAAGGATATGGGTGGATTACGGAGATTGGTATCGAACGCTATAATGGCGGTTGGGTTAAGGAATAATCCTCTGAAAGGAGATGGGAACACGGCAATCAAATAAAGGTGCTGAATACACTGAAAGAGGGATATTGGATATCCTTAACAGACAGTTCTTGGTATCTCCTAGATGGATTATAAACAACTTGTATGTCTATAACTGGGAGTCTGATTATCTGGCTATAACCAGATCCATGTACGCTTATGAGGTTGAGGTGAAGATCTCGTTGGCTGACTATAACAAGGATTTCGAGAAGGAGGGCAAGCACCAAGTAATGCAAGGCTGGTTCGAGGCGCGAAAGCAAGCCCTGTACGAGACCGGTGACTGGGTCAGGTACGGCCGCCCCAATTACTTCTACTACTGCGTTCCGGATGGGTTGGTTGATCCTAAGGACATACCTCCGTACGCAGGACTCGCTTATGTTTGTGGCAGGAATTTGAGAAAGATCAAGGACGCACCTATCCTGCATCGTGATAAATTTGACCCCGAAGCTTATAAGATGGCAGACAAATTCTACTACAATTGGTGGAACGAGAGACGTAAGGCCAGACAGATAGAAGGGAAGGATATGAAAGATGAGTTCAGGAAGAGCATGAAAAAGGTGAAGGAGAAGATAACCGTCGATGCCAAGATCAGGGCGATGGAGGCGTTCTGGAGCGTGTGCGATTATGCCTACTGGCCGTACGGGGGAAGAGGGGTGCCCGGAATGAGACCCAACTGTTCCGCTTGTGGCGAGGAATGTAAATTACAATGCCCGAAAGGGAAAGAATTTAAAAACAAGATAAAATGAGTAAGATTAAAGATTTATTGGCAAGAGCCATTTCATTAGCCTCAGAGCAACCTATGAGCTATAAAGAGGCAATTGAGTTGCTTGATGGTATAGATACGTGTAAGGTCAAGATATGGCTGGAAAAAGGGGCTAAGCTGCCTGAATACGCTCATAAAGAAGATGCTTGCATGGATCTATTTGTAAAGAATATAGAGCTTGATAGCGGCAGAATCATATATCATACTGGTGTACATGTAGCGCTACCTGAAGATTATGAGATGGAAATCCGTCCACGTAGTGGTTTTACTAATAGCGAGCTAATTATGCAAAACGCCCCTGCTACCATTGATGAAGGATATAGTGGGGAAATTATGATAGTTCACAGAAAAATGGATAGGAATAGTCCTTATTATTGTAATGTAGGTGGTAAGGTAGCACAACTTCTTATTCGTAGACGGGAACGTATCGTATGGGAAGAAGTGGAGTCATTAGAAGATCTTGGAAAATCTGATAGAGGTGATAATGGATTTGGAAGTACAGATAAGATAAATAAAGATGGATTCATGACCAGCGAACGTCGGTTAGGAAACCACCGTGGTAATGAATGATATGGAAAACAAAAATACATCATCCACTACTAATGAGGGCTTGAAAGAAATTGACAAACAAACAAATCCTGTTATGTATGGATGGAGATGTCCGGTATGTGGAAGAGTATATTCTCCCTACGTATCTATGTGCGCTTATTGCGGTAATAATATGAATCATATTACATGTAAAGTTACTGGATAATTGATATGAGTGGAAGAATTAAAATAAAGCCCAAGGATAAGGATAAGAGACCTAAGATCGATGTATTTAAGGTAATAGAGAACCGGTTCAAGAATATGAACGAGCTTCGGGATCTGATCGACATGGATCCAAGGAAAGGGCTGGTCAGGATCCAGGACGGGGCCGGCTTTAGGGAGGTGGAGCGGGGAGGATGCCTGCACCGGAACTACCTTAACCTGTTGGAGGAAGAGCTGGGCGCTAAATTATCCATAGATCTTATAGAAAGGTATATCAAAAGATAATAATATATTAAATCGTAAAATTATGAATAGATATGTAAAGAAACCAATTGCGATAGAAACCGTAAAATGGAAAGGCTTTAATAATGATGAGATCAAGGATTTCGCTGGTGATAGCGTTAAAATAGAAGTTATTCGTGAAGGTGATGCGGATAGAGGTATACCTCCTTGTATTGATTGCAGTATAAAAACCCTTGAAGGTGTTATGACAGCCAATGTAGGTGATTATATCATAAAAGGGGTAAATGGAGAGTTTTATCCTTGTAGGTCTGATATATTCGAGAAAACATATTTACATGAAGATGAGATGGGTAATATATCCGACGGGTATCATACATTTAACGAACTATATAAATATCGAATGCTTTACAATGCCGCTTTCTTCAATGAGCTGGCTAAAGGCGATATAAAGGTCTGTAAATCACATAAGCATCATGATGGAGAGGAATGCTTCGGCGGAGGGTGGTTTATCGTAATGGCAGAACTGCCAACTGGACAGATATCCAATCATTATGAGAACCAGTATTGGGAGTTGTTTAATATCCCTGAACTTGATACAGCATGGGAATGGGATGGACATACGCCTAATGAGGCCGCTGATAGAATAGAATCGTATTTGAAGTCAAATTGATATTAATATCTGCCCTAGGAATTACCTAGGGCAGGTTCGTTTTATATACCGAAGTGTCTACCACGATCTGGCTATCCATATCCTCAATCAACTCAATGATCTCATCCCTTATATCATAAGAAAGCAAGATCGGTATTATGGTTAGTATAAAAGATAGTATTATTCCTGATCCTATTATGATAGCAATATCATCGCACTCTATATCTAACATCGGCATGACAAACATCAACCCGGCCGTGAATATCATCACGAATAACGCCGATATCTCATTTATTATATCCCGCTCCATCGTATCCTTAATCATATCTCCTAAACTTTAGTATGGTTTATTATCCTACTGATATGACGGATACTTAATCCCGTCCTGTCCTTTATCTTACCATATACGTAGTTCCTTGACACGACAGTAGCCAAATCACCTAGCTCATTAAGTTGTTGCAGATAACCGTAATGTCCCTTACATATATCTTCTCAACGTCATCGTCGCAGAAGAAGATCTTAAGCTTATGAAATATGTATCTAAACATAATTATAGTTTTGTCCCAAAGATATGAAATTTTGAGGATAAAACCAGAAGGAAGCCAAAAATAACGGGAGGCGGAGGGAGGACGGGGGATGCCCGGAAGGATGGGAGCCAGCCCGTTCCCTTGGATTCAGCGACATGATCTGAGAATAAATCATATATTTGTATGTACAAAATGCATAATAATATGATATTAAATAAAATTAACTCAATGGGGGGGGGTATTTCCCGTCCTCCATAAAAACAATAGATTATGTTAAGAAGAAGAATGTTAAGTCAAATGCCATTTCCGCCGTCCGGTAACGTGAATGACGCTTATTTTTACGTGGAAGCTCCATGGATAAAAGATCTGTCAAAATATAATATGAATGTGGATGAATCTATGTATATGGATATTGATAAATATAATGGTAAATATGTATTTTCCATGGGAAGAGTAGGAGCCTACAATTCCTATATCAAATTTGATAATGACTCGAATATATTACCATGCCCTCAACCAGATAACGAAATATCCATAGAAGCGTTGCTCTATTTAAATACACAACAGGAAGGAAGATATTATCTATTCGCTCCATATGGAACCCAATCTACTACACAAGACTATTTATGTATAGGTGTTAATGTCTCATCATTTGGGACTAAACTTTTTTATACCAAAGGACGATCTGTAGATATACCAGCATATCAATGGGTACATGTAATGGCGTCGTGGAGAAATGGGTATTTAAGGGAATATATTGGAGGAGTACTGAATTATGAGGATGCGACTAATGTGATGTATACACGAAACTATCAAACATATTATTTTAATATAGGAGGATATCCATCAGCATATAACATGGGGCTCCCGGGAATGTTTAGGTATGTAAGGATCTGGAATTATGCTAAGAACTTTGACTTGGATAAATTCGTGCCGGATACTTGATCATACGATATTAAGGTGGTGGTCGTGCCACTACCTATCTATTATTCCATAATAAAGATATATACCAAGGGAAGTAGCCGGCGGAAGCCCCGATGGGTAGGCCCGGAGGGATGAAGGGAGGCCTACCTCCCTTTGGTACTACATCCTCCTAACAAGATATCATGATGGTGCTACAATTATTATATTTACGTTATAGGTGTTATTGTAAATGCCAGTTCCAACGGCAACAGATTGGCATTCCTGACAGGCATTGGCTGTTATACAATGATCACTTGTTATAAGATGACCTTGCCAAGTTATACGAGCTTTATTTGTAATATGATTATACAATTTAGACATGTAAGTGAAATTGATGATCTCCTCAGGATCGGTTATCTCCGTTATAGGAGTAAATTTAGTTGTCCTATCCCCGTATAACTCCGTATCAGCTAAATCACAATGCACACCAGAATCATATAGATACGTAAGAGTCCCTTTTGAAACACCTCCAGTTACGCCTAATAAAACGTTGTACTCATATTGTTGACCCTTTTGAGCTATCTGTCCACCTATTCTTATAACTTCTATCTTCTTATTGCGATATATATCAAGATAAGATCCGTTAAAATCAGATTGATATGTATCTCCATCTATATATATATCTACAGGATTAGGACACATGCTCTTGTCTATATTAATACGGTAGTGGATCTTACCGGAAGAAGAAGTCCTGCGCCTAAACATACCCCCTCCTTATCTGAGGGGTAAAATACCACCCCCCCCCACGAAGTTATATGTAATATATTGATACATGATTAAATAATTTAAGTTACGTACAAATATAACAAATTAAATGAGATGGAAGGTGATATGGTTGTGAGGAAGTATGAGGGATATTCGGGGAGGATGATATGCGGGACATTATTGGAGAGATGAGGTGGGGTATGATGGGAGGGGGATATGCGGGACGGACCACCTCCCCGAAATCGGCCCGGCCGGGCTGCCGTTTTTGGCCCCACCCCCCCCCGCCTACAAAGGCTGGGAGATAGGAACGGCAAACGATCTGCGAACCGAAAAAAGAATGTCTATTTTGTATTTAACTTGTTGATTATCAATGATATAAACCAATATTTTAATATACATTTACATTTGATTAGTTTTATTATATATAATCGTTGAATTTTTATTGCAAAATATTTGTTGAATGATTAAACATGTAGTATATTTGTTCCTGTAAGATAACAGCATTAACAAACAGGCGCACCAGAAGCCATTATAAGTCCCAAGGGTATGGGCAAATCTAATGACAAGTAAAGATATTAACAAAGTGCAAAGTGGAGTTAAAAAAGCAAGTGAAAAAACATTAACAGGTGCCGTCAAAGCTTGGTGTCAGCTTTTTAAATCTGGTAAAGAAATCAATGAAATACTCAAGGATAACGATATTAAAGTAGACAAAGCAGTAGTGCCATCTTTGGTTGCTTTAGCAAGGGATAAGGAGGTAGTAATACAGCTTTGTAAGGAGATATTGCCACGTGTAGATGAAACCTTTTGCGCCTACAAGGAAATCGAAAGAGTATATCTCGATAAACAGGATCAGGATAAAAACACAAAGTTATCAGAGGATAAAGTGGCAGAAATATCGATAACAGGCAAAGCACATAAACGCTTTGGGTATAACGAGCCTGTAGAATATGAGGGGGGAGTATATTATGAAGTGTTTAACGGATCAGACAAACGTATTGTAAAGTGTGCCGTACCTATCAAACGATATACATTTAATCTTATTGCTAAATGTGTTACATACTATTTGACGCATCCTAAAAACGAAAGATAGCAAGTAATCGGCTCCTATATTATTTATGTATAGGGGCGTTATGGTGGTAATGTCCATACGTTCACGCCGTGCCACTGATCTAGACTAAATGGACACGATATTTAACATATTGATATAAACATATTGCTAGTAATTAGGGTATCGAAAACTTGCAATAGGTGGGCCGCCGCTTAACAATGTGGTTTAAGTACTATTATAGTCTATAATAGTACTATTATCTTTAGGTTTATATCAATCCGGTAAGTACACTAGGTAACCTAGTAGGCCGTGTAAAATCACGGGGTACATTGGTGTATATACGCATGTATAGGGCGTATGTCCATACGTTGCTAGAGTAACACGTATGGAGTGCATAACGGAGTTATAACCGTGCTAATGTATCAAAACAATAGCGTTTAAGGTGGCTTAAATACTTATGCGCTATATGTAGTAGCAAAATAACAACCCTTACAAGGGTATTTTGTGCGGTTAAATTGACGGACAAAGTGCGCCTTGTCGATACGTATAACGGACAACGTATGTGCGTATTTGGCCGGCTTCGTTGTCGGTAAAGGGACCAATACAAATTAATCGGCGGGCGGGCGTGCGTTCGTGCGTTCGTGCGTTCGGCTGGCTGTATCGATAACGCCGGCCGTATTGTCCCCCGGCTTACCGTTTCTTATTGGTGCCATTTAAAACGAATAAATTATGTATAGGAGAAAATTTGACAATCTGAATAGAAAGCTAGCACTTAAAAAAGAAAAGGCTTTAAACGCTGCAAGAAAGTCTCAAATTGAGTTCTATGTCGAGCTTACCAAAGAGCTATACAAGTCTAATAAATTAGATTGTAGTAGGGAATCTGATAAATGTAGGCGGAAACGTGTTAGTTACATGGCAAACAAATTGCGGCAATAGATCGTTTGTTTTTATTTGATTTTAAAGTTTGTGCCCTTCCGTATTGTAGTGATATAGGACGAAAGGGCTTTTTTGTGCCTATATTTTACAAAATGATAGAATGTGTATATATTTTGCTTACACATAAAAGTGTTGAGGCGGCAAATTTTAAGCCTTGATCGAAAATGTGTAAGTAAAATGCTTTATTTAGCATCATTTTGTATACATATATATCCATGCGGACGGGTATATTGTGCCCTTATGTATGGTTTTGCGCTTGAATCGATCCTAAAAGGTATATAATAGGCGGTACTTATTGTATATTTTTTATCTATATCTAGGCTTGTCTTCCTTTAGAGGTAGCTCTAGGGGTTGATATATATTATTTTATTGATACTCAACTAATTGTATTATTTGCGTTCAATTTTAAAATCGTGGTTACTTATTGTATATTTTTATGGGTGTATTTATATATTTGGTGCTTACCTTGTTTTGTGGGTATATGGCGTTTGAGTTGGGGCGGTATGTTATAGCTACTGGCGACGCTCTGCCTATAATCATAGTTTCTTTATTGGTTTTATTATCAATACATTGTATTAGGCAAGTATATAAGGCAATCAAGAACAAAGACCTCGATATCCTAGACTGAATCAGCGTTCCACGTGGAACAAAGTAGCGGAAGGTCTTAGGATTTCGTGGGGATTTCGAGGGAGGGGTGGGGGTTGCGTGATGGGACACCTCCAAACAAGAAAAACACCTCCAAACAAGAAAAAAACACCAACAAACAAGAAAAACACCTTTCGAGCAAGGGATATCTTCCGATCAAATGTAAAAGTTTACAAGTGGTAGGAGTTCCCCGTCAAGGCAAGGCAGTTGTGAGAGATGGTGGGTATGGTGTTATTGGAGGTGGATATTGTTTATTAGTATGGGGTGATGCGGAGGGAACCAAGGGAAAACGGGGGCGGCGATGGCGTGGGGTAGGTCCCGCTGGTCGTCCGTCCCTGTTCCCCTCTGGCGTTAGTGTAATATTAAAAATCGGATAGTGATATGACGAAAGAAGAAGCAAGAAACGTATTTGGCGGTAGTATAGTAAATAATCTGCTGTCGCTAGGGGCTGAGCCTACCAACGTGGTAAGGCAAGACGGGTTGATAGAATGGAAAAGTGATGGATATATAGAGGTAGGAGGCTTACAGGTATGGGGCTACTATTACTTCGAGGATGGCGAGGATGTTGATAGATGTGATTGGGCGGATCATATGGAGATAGAGATAGAGGAATGTTGGATTTAAAATTGACTGATATGAGATTCATGTATTTAACGGAGCTTAGAGGAAAGGATAAAACGCTCAGATATTCGGTTTATCGAGACGGTTGTTTTTATCCTTATTACGGGAAGTTGGGGATAATAGAATAGTGGTATGGGGACGGAAGAAAATGAATGTGAAAGCTCGAATGTTTAAGAATAATAGACAGGTTATGCTATATCTGGATATTAAGGGGACATCGGATTTAGATTGTCCTTATATAGATATTGACACGGGGTGGGTTAACAGGATTTTCAAACATTTCCTGGGAAAAGCGTGGAATAATACTATCATAAACATGAATATATGTGTTGAGTACGGAACTGGTGATATATGGTATTCTAGGGTAAGGACATTTGAGGGAGGCTGTTGTTCGGGATATATTCTTACATCTCGAAACCCTAGGAAGAATAACCGGAGAGAACTTGTGAATAATCCCGAAGATCAATTATTGGGTTTTGATACGGTAAGGGAGACTGTATTTGGGATGGAGAAAGAATTGAGCATTGATGAGAGTGTTAATGTGAAATTCGATTATGAGATTATTTGAGGTGGTTAATGATACCAAGGGGAATGCGGACGGCTGTGGGGAGGCTGGACAGGCCTTGTCGCCAGCGCCGTCCTTTTCCCCTTGGCAACAATAGGAATGAATATGAACGAAATAGAATTACTAAGATTACAAGATGAAGCGCTATTTTACCTTCGTGATAATATTACAAAGGATGAGGCGTATTATGTCCTTACGACTGACGAGGATATGATAGAGATTCTTATAGCTGATAAGAAGGACGGAAGCAAACGTATCAAGATCCTTGATATGGAATATACTATCGAGAAGGATGATATGTTATTGCTATTCGATACTGATGGAGTAATAGACGAATGTCTTTTGGTTGCCAGCTATATAGGGGTAAATATGTATTTTCGCAGGCAAGATGTCAACGCTATTTTGAACAACATCAATAGAGAGAAAGTTATGAAATATCCTTACATAGCTATTCAGTTAGATAATATACAGACTATCGAAAAGCGTAGGGTTATTTTTGAGATCACCGGACATAGGATAGATGATAACAAAGAGAAAATAGATTTTATGTTTGTTTATTTTATGGCTAGAATATTATGAGAGCGAGGAGGACTGTGAAGGAAAGAGATATTGTGAAGATATTGGTATTCGGGTATGATAGGACGCTTATAAAATCCATTAAGGATTCCGGATTCAGAAGTATGTCGGATGTAATATCGTACGCCAATAATATGGCCGGTGATAAGCCTATTGATCATATTAGGGTATCGAATGAGGCCCGTGGATGGTGTGGATCATATACTAATTATGGTAAAATGATAGATTAGTTTGATAGGAGGATATGATATGAGAAGGATTATAAAAGAGAAAGACGATATCAAGGTATCTATATTTAACGGGTGTGGGTTGGCTCGTGTTTTCATTGATTCTGGGTATAGGAATATAGCTATGGTGATAGCCGATTGCGGCAGAATAGCTAATGGTTGTTATCACATACATCATATTGAGGTGGTAAATATAGATAGGGGATGGTATGGTACATACACCTTATATGGAAGGAAGATAGATTAGTCGGATAGTGAACAACAAAGGAGGTATATATGGATAATATTATAACAAATGTGGATGGCGTGAAAGTAAAAGTAAGAGTATATGATTTTGGCGATGAAGTGGCTGATAGATATACCATAGTATATGTAAATAAAAATATAAAGGATGGTTATGGGGTGGTGTATTATCCTGTTTTCTCATGTAGTGAGGATCCATTCCATCCATTAGGAGTGGGGATGTATGCGGGAGATTATTATCCGCATAGAAGTCATATGTACAATTTTGGTAAAAGAGTGAAGGATATAGATTCACTGCCAAAGAAAGTGATTGAATTTATAAAATATATTACACGATGAACGAAATAACTTACAACAATTACGATTTGGTTGCTTTTGAGCAGAATGGAGAAGTGGTAGTAGCCGTAACATTCTACAGGTATTATAAGAAGAAAGCTAAAGGTGAGGTTAATTATAGGTGGAGAACCAGATGCCCGGAGCTGGTGGATAAGATCGTAAAACACCGTACCAAGGTGTTTACCGGTCAACTTATCCAGTTAGCGAAAGCGTATGGGGAGAAAAAGGTTATAAAATATCAAAAGGAGGAGGAAGAAGTATGTCAAAATACGATAGAGACGCTATAGAGATATATATACTGGATCATATAGATACAGATAATTATGGTAAGCAGTTTAAATACGATAGGGAATATCTATCTTTTATGCTTAACGTGTTCAAGGATGAGTATAAAGAACATATCAAAAGGGATGGGATTAAGAAAGCTTTTGAGGATTACATAATGAGCGTTCCGTCTATATTCAGGATTCATATAGCGGATTGTGATATTAGATATTTATTACGTTCATGGGGAGTGGAGTTTGATGAGGATGATGATGAGATATACATCTTATACAAGAAGATCATAAGAGAGGTCTTTTTTAAGATGTGTGAGGATATGAAAGTTTGTTAATGTTGAACCAAACCTTGGCGGGGCGGAAGGATATATCATGATCGTACGTGTACGGATATGATCCGGGGTCGGTTCCCGGCGCCTTGACACAACTTAATTAAATATAGATAATATGGACAATGTTTTAAAAAGAGCGGCAGCGGAACTGAAAGAAGCCGGTTGCAGGGTTTTTGCGTGGCAGGATGATACTTATAATAGAGGTTGGAGTAAGGGTGATTATATAATGTTGTATTACGCCTTCCCTGATTCGCCTAACATCGGGTATCTGAGTCATGGGGAATATGGAATGAGCGTAGCATATAGCAGAGCCTATATACCGAGCTGTGGAAGTGGATCGGGGTGTTGTGTCAAGGAGGAAGCTACGTTCGATCTTGCGACGGCGTTAGACGTGCTGAACGGGCCGTTACCTAGGTGGTGTAGGTCTTATGGGGTTTATCCAAAGCAGTACGATAATATTGATAAATGGTATAATAGCGATAATCATAACAAAAAATTATTTAAGGAGATTTGATATGGAGGTAAAAGATTGGGAAAATCTGGTTTTGAATACAGAAGTAGGATCACATTGTTTTGTTACGCTGATTGATGATAAGGATATCAGTAGAGGTTATGCGCAAATCAGACGTGCGGAGCATTTCGGGTATAACATCTGTTTTACAAGGTTATATGGGAATAAGTTTTATTTCGAAAAAATAAAAGAAGGCCGTACACAACAATATATCAATAGGAGGAAATGATATGGTGATAGAGTTTGATTTTGAGATATACAAAAACGGAGATTACGATAAGGTATATCTCCGCAACGGGAAAGAGGCAAGAGTATTATGTGATAATGGGAAGGGCGATCGCCCTATAGTCGTGATGGTTGAGAATGATAACGCAGATGATTATATTATTCTACGTTATAATGAAACTGGCAGGAGGAATATCAATAGTCAATCGAGTCTTGATCTTATGTTATCGATAAAAGAACGGGAACCAGAATTATGGGTTGTTGTTATATCTTACATGGATAACAAGGATAAGAGACAAAAGATGGTCTTGCCTAATTTTTTCTCAAGGAATATAGGAGTATATATATATCTTCAAGGAAGCTCTAAATCGAATGTATCATATTATGTTGGTAGGTTAGAAGAAGATGGGTGCTTCGATGAGCTGTGCGAGAAGATAAGGGTAAAAAGAGATCGTATTTATAACATGGAAATAATATCACTATCAGATGACAAGGCGACAGTTTAATCAGTTGATAAATGAGCTAGACGGCAAAAGCCCGTTTATCGTATTACATAGGGATGCCGTTGCGCCTAAATACGTGGGCGTGGAGGTGTCGAAGGATGGGATGGTATACAGATATGCGATAATAGGGATAAACGATGAGTATAAGGCTAAAAAAGCCCTTATTTCGAAAATATTAGGCATAGCTAGTTACCTAAATGGCAATAAGCCATTAAAAAAGGGTTAATTAGATGTATTTATGACCTGCGGCATCATATACGATATAATGCCATAAATGACGTTGTATAGAGGATATGTATGATAATATGATAGATAACGCATTCGTGTCTTGATATCATAATATTATGCCATTATATCCTCTTTTTGTATAAAAAAGATAACAAATGATACAAACATCTTGAATATGGATGAAATTAAGATAGGAGCTGAAATTGTATTTAATATAACCGGCAACCATAATATAGGATATGCCAAAGGGGAAAAGTATATCGGGACGGTGTTAAGCAAGGATCACCGATCACGTCTTTATGTACGGACAATAGGAATGCCTAGGGCTTGTATTGATGAGCGGGATGTAGAGTGGGTTATTGATCCAGATGGGGATTTTGATATGGATGAGGCGATCCCGAATCCTGTGGCAAGGGAGTTGTATAAGTTGATGGGTAGGTACGTTTATACGTTCGGTAGGTCTTATGAAAGTATCAATGGCTATATCGTGTACGAGTGTATGATGATGGACAGGGATTTAAGATATAATGTTATGTATGCGTTGCATGATCATGGATTTGAGATACGGCATATTGATAGTTATTCTTGGTGGATGACCAATGAGAGGTTAATGTCCGAGGTAACATACACGGAGGGGGATATTCATATAATTGTTCATGAGTGTATGGAAGATTATGTGGATAATGTGAAATTCGGGGAGGAGTTTTATAAAAACAAGGGAACGTGATAAGATACTTACTTGTGATGGCGATGATAATATTAACACCGCCAAAAGGAAACGGAGGCATGCCCCTCGCCCCGAAGCCGGCCGTGGTCGAGGCACGGGTATGGGATAAGCTGGCGACCGCCCTGTCTTTCGTGGAGTCAAGGAATGACGATCGGGCGCACAACGCCACTTCAGGGGCGTTAGGGAGGTGGCAGATGAAAAAGGTGTATGTAGATGAGGTTAATAGGATATTGTGTCTTAAACGGGAGAAAAAGCGGTATAGATACGATGATAGAACAAATCCTATCAAGGCTAGGGAAATGTTCGAGATATATCAATCTCATCATAATCCGAACAAGGATATAGATCGGGCTATAAGATTGCATAGGGGACTACATTCTACTAAATATGTTAAAGAGGTTAAGCGTAAATTGAGAGAATAAAAAGAATATAGGAGGATAAAGACATGGACGAGAATAAAGTGATACGGCCGATGGATTTTGTTCGGCTTACAAATATTGACGAATTAAATGTGATTAAGGACACTAAAAACCATATAGGGCTGGTGAAGGAGGTCAGTCGGGACGGGAGAATGAGTATAATATGGATAGGTGAAACTTACAGCCAGTTGGCGTGGTTCAAATCGAGCGAGTTGGAGGTGGTGGATAACCTTGTGAGCATCCTGACATGCGGGCTGGCTAACTTTCGCGGAGACGGAAAAGAGAGCGCGGATAAATTTTATTCGATTGGCTAGAAATAAGGACAATTAATTAGAGGAGAAAATTATATGGATCGTGAGACATTAGTAAATATCGTTTATAGCGGTAAAGTAAGATTTATACCAGTAAGAAGATGTTCATTATGTGATGAATATATAGGATATAAATTCGTTAAGATGTACAATGGGAGTATAATCCCAGTATTTTCTAGTGGATGTGGATGCTGTGGGGTTAATAATGGACAATTGTTTGAGAGGACATGGGATGAGATGCTTGACTTTATCAATGAATCTCAAAACAAGCCTATGGATAAGAGGACAGAAGCGGATGAAATTATATTAAATAAATTGCAAAATGGCTATAAAATCTTATAAAGGATTCGACAAGAATCTTAGATGCAGAGACTTCCAATACAAAATTGGAGGGATATATGAGATGGATGGAGAGATCAAGGTGTGTAACAGAGGGTTTCACGCTTGCGAAAGCCCGTTTGATGTTTTTGATTACTATACTATGATAGATTCTAGGTTTTGCGAAGTAGAGCAAGACGGGAATATATCCAAGGAGGATAGAGGGACAAAAATTTGCTCATCGAAGATTAAAATAAAAGCAGAGTTAAAATTGGCTGACATGATCAATCTTGGAATTGAGTGGCTAAAAGAGATCACATTACCTGAAAAAATAAAAACGAGCATAAAGGATAATTCATCCGGCAACTATGCCAAGATCGGCTCATCCGGCGACGATGCCAAGATCGGCTCGTCTGGCAACAATGCCAAGATCGGCTCATCTGGCGACTATGCCAAGATCGGCTCATCCGGCTACGATGCCAAGATCGGCTCGTCTGGCTACGATGCCAAGATCGGCTCATCCGGCTACGATGCCAAGATCGGCTCGTCTGGCTACGATGCCAAGATCGGCTCATCCGGCTACGATGCCCAGATTGGTTCGTCCGGCAACAATGCCCAGATCGGCTCGTCTGGCAACAATGCCAAGATCGGCTCATCTGGCGACGGAGCCCAGATCGGCTCGTCCGGCTACGATGCCAAGATCGGCTCGTCTGGCGACGGAGCCAAGATCGGCTCATTCGGCGACGGCGCCAAGATCGGCTCGTCCGGCAACAATGCCAAGATTGACAGCACTGGCAAAGACTGTGTCATTATGTGCGCAGGTATTAACCCAGTAGCAAAAGCCTCAAAAGGATCATGGATAACACTATCCGAGTGGTCTTATTCTGAGGGAAAACAAAGATATATCCCCATTTGTGTAAAAACGGAATTTGTTGATGGAGAAAAGATAAAAGCAGATACATATTACAGTCTGAAAGGGGGAGTTTTTGTGGAATGGATCAATGATTAAGAGGAGGTGTTATATATGAAATGGATGGTAATAAAAGGGGTTAGATATCCTAGTTCCATGATATCAGCATTTGCGGCATATAATATGGATAACCCCTTCTTGAAGGTCAGGATAAGAAACAAGTATCATATAGTGCCTTTTGATGATGTTAATAAGATGGCTAGTCAGATGGTGTATTTAATGAACAACTATCCTGATTTCGTTCAGATAGGGAGATGGTGGATATCCAAGAAGACGGTGATGTCTTGGGTTCCCAAGGGGCAGGCCGTGGACGGATCGGGCTGGGTCATATCCTTTACCCTGTCCTTTGGTTTGGATAATGGGACTCAAATTAAGTTCGATGAAGCCGGCGGATTGGATTTAGTGAGGCACGGATATGAGTGGATTAGACGGATGCGTAAATTCGAGAATAAGGCAGATCGTCATACTTTTCAGAAAGTGTTTGGCAATAAAAGAGGCAATGAGTTATGGGACTGTTTTTTAGAGGTAGGAAAATCTATCTTTATATTAGAAGATAGCTATTTCCTGATTAACGACAGGAACGTCTTCTCTTTATGTTTAGCAGAGTGTAGTGATTATGATCTATATGAGCTTGTTCATAATATTGAGACGGATAGTGATCAAGGCAAATGATGTTGTTTAATTAAAAAAAATAAATTGTTATGGAAATTAGAGAATGTTTATCGGTTTATCTAGAGAGTGGATATCTTTTTGACGATATGTCAGGAAGATTAAAGTAGTTTGAGATTGATAAGATCTTGATCAGTTTTACATATGGAGTAGTTAGATATGTAGGAACATGGGGAGGATGTAGGACTGAGAAGACATTAGATGGGAAATTATTTTATTCGTCCGAAGAATGTTTTAAAAAGGGCGAGAGCATTCCTAAGACAAGACTATCAATATATGATGTTTTTGAGTCATTATATGGGTTCATTCCAATAGGTGATGTGTGGAAATACAAAAACGGAAGAGCTGTCAAGGATAAGTTGGAATATTTTGATATTGAAATAGATGATAAATGAAAAATTTATTGTAAGGAAACATATTACAGAACACGTGAAGATGTGTATAAATTCAATGACTTAACTGTAGTTGACAGGAATGGAGACATAAGGTTAGTGGAATCATCAAAAAGTAGATTAATGCTTAGTGATGATCAATTGGATGTCGTGGAGAGAATGAAAGGCATCATTGATGACATGGTTAGGTTAAAGATGATTATGTATATTGATCAAGACTATAATCTTTGTTTTCTACCGGGAGATAAAATAGAAGATTTGACAATGGATGAGACAGACGGATTTGTGGATACCACCGGTATAGTGACATCTATAAAATCTAAGGATGTAGTGGAGTTTTATGTAGAAAACCCATTCGTAAAGATAAAGGATGAATGATATCTGAATCTGGATTGTGGTGGTTCGTGAGAATAGCCACAATCATATCTCTAAACGTGAGCATAAGGAGGTACGTATGTCATTCGATTGACATTAGGGATCTAATTATATTAAAAGAGGAGGGATTATGAAAGAGATTGTATTAAAACTGTATGAGTTTGATGAGCTGTCAAAAGACTCACAAGAAAGGATCATAGAGCGTGAGCGTTGGAATGTAATGGAGCAATGTATGGATGCTTATGACATAGACTATAAAAAGTCAATGGAAGCCTTTGAAGATCTGACAGATACTAAGGTTTATGGTTGGGAAGTTGGATACGAGAGATATGATTTTAGTTATGAGTTTAAATACAAAGATCCTATTTATGAACATCCTACAGATTATCATCGTGATATATTCCCTGAGAATCTATGCATTAAGAATGGCATAATTGAGACTAGCAAGAATATCAAGATAGAACGAGCTGAAGCTGAGAGACTTTGGAAATTGATAAAGCTCTTCCATAATGGCAGTAAATTCCAACACGATATGGTATTGGATACAACCGGTCACAAATGGAAGATCAATAGCTATAAGAATGATATATTGGTTGCTGGATGTCACAGGATAGCGTATAGCGAGATGAAAGGTATTGCGAGAATTAGGATGGGATTAAACAGCTATCAAGTAACATTTGAGAGCTGTGGCGATCACTATCAGATTTACGGGAGAGACATCCAAGATGTCATGGGCGGCGTTACAGGTGGAGCCGGCGTGTATGGGTAAGGCGGTCGGGGAAGCGGGGCGTCCGATCATGCTTTGTGGTGCAAGGTTGTATATAATTACCTAAACAAGAATTTAAATGATTGAGGATATGGAGAATAAGGATATTTTAGATAAGGTAAGAATGAAGGGCATGAACCAAGGGATATGGCTGGCGGTTCAGGAGCTAGCCCACGACGGGCGATGGACGCAAGCCGCAGAGGAGCTGGTATCTTCTTGTGGA